>Ga0209274_10000214_pt1 | contig 45311 bp, 31 predicted proteins | sample HubBroMetageREF1_FD_188343 | JGI IMG/M metagenome (GOLD analysis project Ga0209274, IMG submission 188343) | Reference soil microbial communities from the Hubbard Brook experimental Forest, New Hampshire, USA - Hubbard Brook CCASE Soil... | ecosystem: Environmental > Terrestrial > Soil >...
CGGTGGGCCGTGATGCGCAAGCCTTTGCACAACGCATCTCCCGAAATCATCTTCGGCGTGTTCGGGTCGTTCGTATCCAGCAGAAAATCGATCTCGGGGAAAACCTTCTGCTTGAGTCGGTCTGCCGCCCGCCAGTCGACGAAGTATGCGCGCTTGTACTTCTCGGCTACGGTTGCGGAAGCGTTCTCGGCGCCGAGGTTGCCGATCTGGTTTCGGCGATACCGCATTTGAATTTCCCAGCGTGCCATGTCGCCGAAGATCAGCACGTCATACTCAGCGGCGAAGAGCGTGGCGCCGGTGCCGACGACGAGCGCCAGCCCTTCCTGCTTTGCGATCGTTTCGCGGGCCGCCGCCAGTTTATGAGGATCGAAGAAGTCATCGACGACAATGCCATTCATCCTGCCAAACACCGGATCGTCGCCCAGGTATTGTCCGACCATCGCGTCGATTTCTCGGGAGCGCTTGAAAAGGGCGCTGGTTCTCATCACCAGCCCAGGACCAAGACCTGCGGCCAGGGCGTGCTCGACTTGATCTTCGAAAACTCCCGGATAGCATTCGACGCACAAGACGGTACGCGCGCTCTGACCGACTCCGCGCAACTGGCCCTTGATTGCTTCGACAATTGAACTCCATCCGACCAGGCAGTCACTCGTCTTTGCCGAGACCGGAACAACAGGAAATTTGTCGTAGTTCGAGCGCAAAGTCATCCAATCGCTTCCGAGAGTAACGGGACCGCTCCCAGCAACCCCGCGTTGTTTCCTAGTTCTGCCGCTCTCACTTTTACTTTGCCCCAGGAAGTCCAGGCATGTTTTTCGACATAGGCTTGTACAAACGGAATGATCATATCGGCACTTTTCATCACGCCGCCACCGTAGACAACAATTTCCGGATCGTAGGCATGAATCAGCCCCGTCGTGCTGGCGGCCCAGATATGCAGACAGCGATCGCGCAGCGCAGTCGCTACCTGGTCTCCTTGCTCGGCGTAGCGAAAGAGTTTTTCAAAGTTTACCGGCTCATCCTTGCCGAGGGCGCTGTTGGCGTACCCGGGCCAGTCGCGCGCCACCAGCGGGATGGACCAGCCCGCCGCCTCGGCCTCGGGACATCCGATGTTTCCACAGGTGCAAGTTCGGCCGTTGAAAAGCACGGGAAGGTGGCCGCCCAGGCAGCCAGCCTGCGCGTGTTTGCCACGGATCAGCGTCCCCCCAATCATGGCCGCTCCACCGATGCCGGTTCCGAGCGTGGTCATGACCACGTCGTCAAAGCCGCGAGCCGCGCCGGCATAGCGTTCGCCGAGGAGTGCCATACGTGCGTCATTCTCAATTCGCAGTGGAACGCCAAATTCCTGCTGCGACCATGCCATGAAATCGATGCCGACGGCGTCATCGTATTTCTGATTGGTGGAGATGACGCGGCCGATACGAGTATCGGCCAATCCACAAAAACTGAACGCTAGTCCGGCGCAGTCAGCTGCGGCGGCGCCGATGTTCTGCAGAAGCTGACGGAAAGTGCGCGCAAATAGAGGAAGGACCGGATTCAGTCCTTGTGTACCGTCGGTACTGACCACTTGCTCGGCAAGAATGGCGCGATCGTCCACGACCGCACAGGTGGCGTGTGTGCCGCCGAGATCGATGGCCAGCGCTTTCATTTTTCCTCCTAAACTCTCGCCTAAACCCAGCGGCTGGCGGTCGCCAGAATAAATACCGCGAGCACCAGCACAGCCACCCCACCCACCTGGATGCGCAGAGGCTGCTTGCCACTGTCCTTCCACTCCCCGGTGATAAATCCCAGAATGCTAGCAGTGATGACGATCAGCGACATGAACAACGGCCAGCCCAGAATGGTCCCCCAACTACCAAGCTTGCCGGTCGCGATCCCGTAGAGCGCCGTGCTTGCGAACCAGAAGAAGGCCATGATGGCGGCCAGAAACCAGTGCGACGCTGTACCCGAGCCTCCATAACGATGCGATGTCTTATTCTTACGAAGAAGATAAATGCAGTAGACAAAATTCGGAATCGAGCCGGCGAGCATGAGCGGAAGCCAGACCGCATTACCGGCCCAAAGTTCAGCAGCGCCGTGCCTCTTGGCTGCGTCTAGAAGCGGACCACCAAAGGCCAATCCGAAATTCACCAGCGCCGCTCCGAAACCGCAGAGGATCGCGCAAACCAATCCCCGGCTCATATTGGCTTTCGGACGTCCGTCCAGCGCCGCCATGGCCGCTTCCCGCCGACCCCCGGCGATCGCGCAAATCGCCACTCCCACAATCACGAGCACGACGCCAGCAAGAGTAAAGAGGCCTCCGGTGGTAAAGAGCTTTTCCGGATGCAGACGAATCAGGGGTATGACACTGCCCACCGCGGCCGAGATCCCCAGCACGATCGAGAATGTCAGCGCGATTCCGATGGAATCAACCGCCAACCCGAACAGAACTTGCGCAATTCCCCATCCCAACCCGAAAATCGCGACGGTGACAACCAGCCCGGTAGCGACTTCCGCATAGAGTTGCGCGAGATGGGGAATCGTCGCAAAGGCCGCCAGCGGTGGAAAAATCACCAGCGCGAACAATGTCCAAATCAGCCATGTGTTTTCCCAATTCCAGTTGCGGGTGAACTTCATGGGCAAGGTGAAGCTCGCATTCATCACGCCTGCGACCAGTAAAATCAAGAAGCCCGCAGCGGCTTGGTCCATGCTTTCTCCAGTTCTTAAGTCAAATCGTCTCTAGCGAAATCATCGCCCGGCCAAACCCAATTTCTTGAGGCCAGCCGCCTGTAACTCTAACTGCTCTCCTCGTTCTTCCGTCACAACGATCCAGTCTCGCCTGATCTGAATGTCACGGATCGAGCGCCATGCGGAACTAACTTTAGAGACAAATGCCACGTACACAGCGGGCAGTACAGACTTGGCGGGAATTCGCCGGAACGTAGGCGTGTCGAATAACCACCCGCGCGCGAATGTCTCTTCTTTTCCAACTGGCATAGGGGTCGAACCAAACTCCAGACCGCGGGTGCGCGTTCTTCCATTCCAAGGCGAACCCGTACGAGCAACGTTCTCCTCCCAGATGGCGACCCATGGAAAGTCTGCGCGGCGAAAGCAGTAACCAAACAACAGTCCAAGTCGCCAGTTCAGTGCTGCCACAAATCCGAGTTCGCGCTGTGGATCAAGCAGCACAGCCGCGACAAAGCCTTTGCCGTCTTGTCCAAACGGGCGCGCGAGATTTACCGTACCGCCCTCGATAGCAGGTGCCTCCGGCCATGTGAACTCCTGATTGTCTCGGACGAGACTGGCTCCCTCGTAACCGTGCGGCCAAGTTACGGCGCGAGTTCCGGGCAAAGCAATGACGCTTTCCTGCGGATGCAACAAGGGCAAACCGAGCGTCACGTGCTGAGTCCAGTGAAAGAAATGATCCTGCCCACGTTCGTTGGTCAAGATTTCCTCGACGTACACGACCGATTCATTGCGGCGCAGACGAAGTTCACGGCGCAATCGCAGACCGGCGGCGGGCAAGCGCACCGCCAGTGATAGCCGGGCTTCTGCGCTGGTCTGCTTCAGCTCCAGCAGTTTCCAGCGAGAGTTCGCCGCTTCTCCATGCAGAGCTAATCCCTGTGACGCCTCTGCCTCGGATGGTCCTCCAAAATAGTCCACACACACCGCATGTCCCGTGAAGCCGACAAGAAACCTGCCCACTGATGTCGGGCCATACTGGCGAACGTCACTGCCCCGGAATTTATCCGGGTCCATCGTAGGCCAAGGAGCTTCCCACAGCACATTCGGGCTGCCGTCGGCCGGATCAAGAAGACGAAAATCAGCGATGTGTCCGCCGCCAGTCAGCGTAGTCAATTGAATGACACCGTTGGTCAGGCAAAACGCCGGCCGATTGCGCCATTTCGTTTTCGTAGAGGCTGGACGGAGTGCTCTCATCGGCTAAACCGTGAAGCCTCCGTCGATGGAAAAGGCGGTCCCGGTCACAAACCCTGCATCCTCCGAAACAAGAAATAGTGCAGCCTTCGCGACTTCTTCGGCGGCACCAAGGCGCCCCATCGGCTGCCGGGCGACAAACTGCTTTCTTGCCTCTTCGGGGTCCGAAAAGGCCGCCAGTCGCTCCTGCAGCGACGGCGTATCGATGGTCCCGGGACAAAGACAGTTCACACGAATTCCGTCACGAACATAGTCAATCGCCATGCTCTTCGTAAGAGCGAGGACCGCCCCCTTCGAAGCACTGTAAGCAACTCGGTCGACCACGCTGCGCAGCGCGGTTGCCGACGAAGTATTCAGAATCACTCCGCCGCCGTGCTTGAGAAATATCGGGACGACCGCATGAGACATGAGATACATGCTTTTGATATTCACGGCCATGGTGCGGTCCCAATCCGCTTCCGTTGTCTCATGAATCTTGCCGTGAGGCACGATGCCCGCGTTGTTGAACAGAATGTGGATCACGCGAAAACTCTCGGTGGCTGAGGAGACAACGCGATCAACATCCTCTGCGCGCGAGACGTCGGCCTGAACAGGCAGGATTGTGGCCCCGGTGCTGTGCCCGTCTTTAGCAACCGAGTCGAGCGCTGCGCGATCCAGATCGACGGCGACGACTTTCGCCCCCTCAGCCGCGAACAGCAGACAGCAAGCGCGGCCAATGCCCGCACCCGCGCCCGTGATGATTGCGACTTTGTCCCGCAGTTGCACTGGCACTCTCCTAACTTTTGCTGGCGGCACCCGTTCCGCCTTCGTGAAAACCCATGCCGCCGGTCGGAACCAGCATTCCACCATCTACCACCAGAGCCGCTCCGGTAATGAACGAAGCCCAATCGCTGGCGAGAAAGGCGATCGCGGTGGCAACCTCTTCCGGCTTTCCCATCCGCCCCAGAGCGTGCATGCGATCGCATGTCGCGAGAACCTTCTCGGGATTGGCGTCCAAGTTGGCGGCCCAACGCAGCATGGGAGTATCGATGGCGCCCGGGCAAACGCAGTTCACGCGAATTCTCTGCTGCGCGTAATCGAGAGACATGGCCCGAACCAGCCCGAGCAGCGCATGCTTGGCGGTAACGTAGGCGGCTGAATTCCCGACGGCGGTGAAGCACTGAACGGAGCCCACAACCACGATGGCGCCGCCGCCGCGCCTCTTCATGATCGGCACCACATGCTTGGCGCTATGAAAACAGCCCTTGAGATTCACCGCCATCACTTCATCCCATAACTCCTCCGTGGTGCCGACCACGTCTCCGTAGCGCTGGATGCCGGCATTGCTGACGAACACATCGATTCCGCCGAAGTCACGATTGATGGCGGCGACAGCCTGTTCGACTTCCGCGGGCGAGCCTACATTGCAAGGGTAGAATTCAACCCGCGTTTTCTGGCCGAGCACTTGTGCCGTTTTCCAGCCCGCATCTGCGTCGACGTCCAGGATCGCCACCGCACCACCCAGTTCCACGAACTTGCGCGCCGCGGCCTCGCCGATTCCCATCGCTCCGCCGGTTACGACAATGACTTTGTCCCTGAAGTTGATGCTCATAGCAGGCGCCTCATTTTGAGTTGGATGATCCCTGAGGGAAATCCGGGATGGTTCGCAATCGCAGGGTCACGATCTCGAACGGCTTCAATTCAATTTTAAAACCGTGACCGTCGACCTTCAGTTCCTGCAAGTTATCCTCAAGCAGTGAACATCGCCAAGCCTGGTCCATCTTGAGATAGGCGCTGCGAATCTCCACCGTCTGAAGCTTTCCCGCCGTTTCCTCTAAGCGCAGGATGCTGCCTTGGCCGTCCTCCGCCACTTTCCAGGTGGCGACGGCAACCGACTCGTTGTTGACTTCCAGCATACTTGCTTCATCATTCGGTAACTTGCGGGGCGCTTTACTGGGCAAGTTCGCAGCACCCACCTGATCAACTTCAAGTGGAGTCATCGCCTCGTTTCCCAGGCGAGTAAGCTCAGCGGGATCAAGCGTCCGTCCGCTAACAAGACTGTAGCGGAAGGTAAATTCTCCGCCCTGCTGCGGCGCGAAATTCGTGCCCCAATAGTTATTCATTACCCACGAAAAAATAGTGGCCGACTGAGGTCGAAATTCCGTAGGCCATCTGCCTCTAACGATATCCCCGAAATTCACCAGCGGAGCATCGTGCGGAATCATGGCCGCTATGAATCCAGCGTCATGGACCGCGGCCCAGTGCTGCACTGCGTACCACTCGCGACTTCCACCCGGCAGTTCGTCCGTAGCAGGATTCACCCAGCCGTTCTGAGTGTCGTAACCAAATTCGGGATTACTGGCAGCGAAGGGAAAAGCGATGTAAACAGCTTCTTTCTTGAGCGTCGGCTCCTTGGAAAGGCGATAGGCAAAATCGATCTGTTTCTTAGCGTCGTAAAGTGTAATTTCCAGTCGAATCGTTGGCGTGTTCGGAGCGGAAGCCTCCATCGCAACGATTGTCCCGAACGGCACCTGCTTCGCCCCCAACAGGCGTCCGTGGCTGGCGGTCGCAATCGATAATGCTGGCGGCTTCAGCGTGGCGCCGTAGCGATACAGACTGTTGTTGGGCATGTCATCGCCGCCCGATACGTATAGGTACGCCCCGAAACGAAATGCGCTCGCCGCATCCACCAATTCCCGGTTAAGTTCTTTGTCCCAAATCTTGCTGATCGCTCCCGACGCGGGATCGACGGTAATCCGGTAGTACGGGCTTTCAAAGGTCGTCCCGTCGAGCGCTTTTCCCGGAGAAATCGAGGAAACGGCGGACGGGCCATCCCTGACGGATCGCAGAGCGAACAATTTGTATCCAAGTCCGGGAACATTTTCGGCGGCGAAGCGGACGTGCCGGTATCCTCCGCCAAATCCCGGCAGCGGCGTGCCCTTGCCGATGCTGACAGTTTCATAATGCACAAGCTTGCCGGTGGTCGCGTCGAACAAAACCAGGTCGTCCTGCAAGTCGAAACTCACCAGCCCGCTGCGGCGCCAGTTCAGCGGGTTGAATACCACGAGCGACGCGTCTTTCGGTTCAAGAAAAGATTCCACTTGCGCCCAACTGCGTTGCACAGATTCGGTAATGTCGCGAGCGGCTTCGGTCGTGCGCGCACCCTTAAGGGCAAGCTGAGTCTCAGTCTGTTTGTTCTCCGGCTGCGTGGTTGCTCCTACGTAGGTCCACGTGTGCTCGTCGAAAAGCAGCATGTTGTTCCATGCTTGCACCAGGAAGCGGCGATCCGGTCGAAGCTCGGGATTCAAGAGCGCCGGGATAGTCGCCAGCTTTTCCGCCGACAGAATTCTTTGCTGGTTCTCGCGGTGCAGAGCCGTATGCCTGCTGTCCGAGCCAAAGCCGTCTTCCCAGTAGGGTCCGAGATCGCCGCGATAAACGGGAATGTCCGATCCGAACTGCTTTTCGATTTCCCGCATAGCCTCGGCAAAATTTGAATACTCCAGCCGTGGCCACGCGTATAGCTTCTGCCACTCTCCTCGAAGATAGGCTTGTTCCTTGCTCAGAGCCGTGTTTTCGAGTTGGGTGCCGAAAACAATCGTCGCATTCGCCTTGTAGTTTGGCCCGGAATACGCCTGCAAAAAAACTGGCAACGAGTCGTGCACCGCCGCCAACCGAGGCGGCGTACCAAACAGCGTCGCCATTTGCAGGTATGCGCGTGAATACCACATCAACACTCGGCCGCCGTCGGGGCCCTCCCAATAAAAAGGAGATTTCTCATTCCACCGAGCTTGCAGCACTCCCGGAGCGCGCCACGAATTGCTGCCGGCTGCGAAATACTTTTCCCCAGCATCGTGGAGAATAGAAGCATACGACCATGAATAAGAGGGCACATCTGTAGCGTGAGCGGCTCCCAACCGAAGATCGTGCTGCCTGGCAAAGAAGTGCGAGTCGTAAAGCGAGCGAGCCAGCCCTTCGAGCGACGCGACTCCAGTGTGCTGGTTAGCAAACTGCGGCGGTACCGTGATCTTGCCTTCTTTGATCAAGCGCAGCAGTTCGTTGCCTCGCTCGGGCGAGCGGCCGTTCAGATATTGATCCAGAACCCAGTAGCCGTCGAGCGTCCAGCGGAAGTCGGGCGCCTCATGCATCAAATCAATCACGCCATCCAGCGCCTGTGACTGCAGTTCCGCCACCTTGGCGGCGTAGTCGGTGAAACCGATGTCGAGATGTTCGTGCGGAACGATCAAGATGGTCCACTTCTTCGACGCGGTCAGTTCCACCGGGAATGCGCGCGTCGCACTCGGAGCCTTGACAACCAGCACGCCCGATTTTGTTCCCTGCCATTCGGGGACGTCGAATTCGATCTGACTTTCTCCAAATGCCTCGGACGTTTTGATTCGCTTCGGATATTCCTTGTCACCGATCTTAAGTGTCGCCACCCACTCCGCCGGCATCGCGGCAAATGAGGCATCCACTTCGACTACTTCGAAAAGTCCAACGGGAGAACTCCGATAAAAAATTGTGGGGCGCACCTGGGCAGTGATAATGTCGTGGTCATTTGCATAGGTGGCTGCAGCGTCTTGCGTCAGTTCAAGCGCGTCGTATACCAGCCCGCTGTGTCCAAGAGCGATCGACCCCAGAGAATTTTCCACCGTGGAAGGGTCATCGATCGCAGTGAGCACCAGGCAGTTGTCGCTCTTGCGAAACCATTCCGCGGGCAGGTCGATAACCTTGCTGTCAGTTGAGGTCTGCGGAACAAACGTACCCTCCCAGTCGCCCGCACCATAATCAAGTCGCGGGTGGAAATAGAAAACGCCCGAATGGCCGTTGAGATTTACTCTCAAGTGCGACAGCCGGGGGGTCTCATACAAGATGGCGATTTTCAGGCGAAACGCGCCAGTTGCCGGATCGTGCAAGTCGAACAGAATCGTGAATGGATGTTCTCTTCCACCCGCCATCCCATTCGCCGGGCCGGGCTGAAATCTCTGCCAATCCTCTTTGTCCTTCTTCGCGTCGATCGGGCTAGCGCCGACGCGATAAACAGGATCGAATTTCGGGTCGCTGTAGTCGTCGGATGCTGCTCGAAACTCTCCGGAAGCATGATCGAAAGTGCCGATTCTCCATATCACGCGCTCCTGCGCAAAGCCATGAATAGAGATGCCCGCCATCCCGAGCACGAGCAACAACCACGGCTTGCGTAGATGCAGGAGTCTCTTCAAACTTCATCTCTCCAAACATTCACCACTTCGGTTGGTACGTGATATTCCCAGGGCGATGTGGATCTTCGATCCACGACCCCATGGCACGCTTTTTTGAAAGCTCGTGATAGGTGGAGAGTTTTTCTCGGTCGAGCTTGACGCCGAGGCCGGCTCCTTTCGGCACCTGCATCTTGCCGCCGACGAATTTGAGCTTTCCTCCTGCAATCACGTCATCGGTAAGATGGTGGTAATGCGAATCGGGAGCCGCAATGAGGTTGGGCAGCGATGCCGCCAAATGCAACATAGCGGCTTGTGAAATGCCAAACTCCGCGCCACTGTGCATGCCCACATCCACTCCCATGGCTTCACAAAGCTGACCGGCTAATCGTGCCCGCGCGATCCCTCCGTACCAGTGCGGGTCCAGCAACACGACGTCAAGAATATTCATGACCGCATTGGGCACGAGATCCTCGAAGGCAAACACCGACATATTCGACGCCAAGGTGATCCAGGGAGCCTTCGCATTGACGCGCGCCATGGCTCTCATGCCCCACACGGGGTCCTCCAGGTACTCGACGTCGTGGTCGTGCAATCGTCGCGCGACGCGGACCGCCGTCGTCACCGACCAAGCCGCGTTGGGGTCGAGCCGGATTCGCAGCCGGGGAAAAGCCGCGCGCAGGGCAATGAAGGTTTCGATTTCTTCATCGGGCGGCATCACGCCATTCTTGTACTTCAGCGTCTGGAAGCCATACTTCCTGACGACCTCTTTCGCAAAGGCGACCATCTGATCCTGGTTGGAAATTTCCCCCTCGCCCTTGTCGTTGGGATAGCGATAAAAAAGATAGGCGGAAAATGCAATCTCGTCGCGGAATTTTCCGCCGATGATTTCGCAAACCGGTTTGCCTAATATCTGGCCCTGCAGATCCAGCACCGCAAATTCCAGTCCGGCAAAGCCCAGAACATGGCCAAAAAGCTTCAGTGAACTCGGCGCCGCCAGCTTCCATCGGATTCTTTCCAGTTGCATGGGGTCCTCACCGACGAGCAGAGGACGCATTTCCGCCAGTTGACCTTCGCGGCTGGCGCCGCCATAACATTCACCCAAGCCCACCAGCCCTTCATCGGTTTCGACCTCGATGATGATGCGAGAAAAACCCGGGTGAGCGCCGAAGGCATAGCGCAGCGGGCTTTCGATGGGAATGAAGGCCGGAGTCCAGCGAACATCGGTAATTTTCATTGAGAACTCTACGCCAGCATTTATCGTCGATCTTCTATCGTAGGTTGGCCAGCGGTTGTCCCTTCACGCCTGCTGGCGCCTGGCACACGTGCCACCGGCCCAGGTTGGCAAAAAACATCTGATCGAAATTCGGTCCGCCAAACGCGACATTCGTCGGTCGCGCGAGCATCGTGCCAGCGGGGTCGTACGCCAGTAGCTGCACCTTGCCTCGGGGAGAAACCTTGTACACGTTGTCGGAAGCGTAACAAGTAACGTACAGACTTCCCGCCGCATCGAAAGCCATACCGTCGGGTATACGTGCCAGCCCCGAGGCATAAATCTTGGGCTTTTCTGCGCCGCCATCCGCCCGAATCTCAATTTCCAGCACATTGTCTCGCGTGCTCTGCACCACGTACAGAAATCGCTCGTCCGCGCTGAGCGCCAAACCGTTGGCAAAGGCAAAAGGGCCGGCAAACATCTCGACTCGACCGTTCTTCCGGAGACGGTAGACGCAACCGTTGGCCTGCTCCCAATCGCCCGAGTCGGAAAAATAGAGATTGCCTTCCGCGTCGAAGACAGAGAAATTCGGGGTCTTAAATTTGCGATTGCCATAGCGCTCCCAGGAATCGAGGACGCGTCCCTTTCGATTGAGCCGGACCAGCGCGGGCAACTTGAAATTGCAAACGTAAAGTTCCTGCGCGCGGGAAAAAGTCAGTCCCAAACAGAAGCCGCCAATACAACTGATCTCCCGGATGCTTCCCTTCGGCCCAATGCGATAGATCTGTCCCAGTTCGCCGCCTGCCCAAAGCGTCCCGTCAGCATCGAAGGCCAAGCCCTCGGGATGGTCGAGGCCTTCGGCGAACGTCCGGAAGCGTTCCAAGGGGATGAGAGGGGGCATGGAGTTGTCCGGTCTTGACTTCTCCGACATTGATTTTGTCCGACAAGCGAACATATTACTCGACCGCTGGCAGGTGTCAATTGAAAAATAGAGACCGGCTCACAGAGGTCGATTGTGCCAACCGTACGATGGATACCGAAGAAGTTCGGCGCTTCGCTTGTCCCGGAAACTCCGAGGCGGCTCCAGGTCTCCACATTTTTCTCTTGACAAAGCTTAAGTTTGTCGGACAAACTTCTGCGGTACGAAATTAAACCCCAGTGGCTGCTACCCATCCTGTGCCCGGCGAAACCGTACGGCGCGAAACCGTCATGGAGACTGTCTCCCGCCGCATTGAGGGGCTGATTCGCAGTGGCGAGCTTCGCGTCGGCAGCCGCCTTCCCTCCGAACCCAAACTGGCCGCTATGTTGGGTGTCAGTCGCAGCTCTCTTCGCGAAGCGCTCAAGGGATTAATGTTCCTCGGCCTGATCAAGGCCCGTCCCGGTTACGGAACCTATATCCAGTCCTCGCTGGGGCGCGCCGTCGGCAAACATTTTCAATGGATGCTGCTGCTCCAGGAGGTGAAATACCTGGAGCTTTACGAGTTGCGCAAAATCCTCGAACCCAATGTAGCCGCGCTCGCCGCACGCCGCGCAACCAAGGAAGACGTTGCCCGAATGGAAGCTGCGATCCGCGGCATGAAAGCGAGCTTCGATCGCCCGGAACAGTACATGGCTTATGAAATGACTCTCCACGAAGAACTCGCGCAAGCTTCGAAGAACGTCGCGGTGGAAGCCATGCTGCGCATGATGTATGGCGCGCTCGCCGAAGGCCGGCGCCGCACCCTGTATCTGATCGAAAACTTTGAAAGCAATTTTCGCCGTCACGAACGCATCTTTCGTCTGGTCGCCAAACGCGATGCCAAAGGCGCGCGCAAGGCAGTTCTTGAAGATCTGGAGTACGCCGAGGCTCTACTGCGCCAGGATTTGGAAATTCGAGACAACCTGCGCACCAAACTTCACAAGCCGGAGCCTGTGTTGCCCGCTGGCATAGCCACCGGGAAAAAAAGACCGGCTCGCGTCACCGAGCCTTGATGCTCTGTGCGCGAATCCACGTAGAGGGGGAACACTATGTTGAATCGGAATAGGTGGCAAATCGGATTGCTGGCAATTCTGCTCTTCGCGATGTCTCTTCCGGCATGGGCACAGTTGGATACCGGCAGCATAGTCGGCGTGGTCCAGGACAAGTCCGGAGCCCTGCTCCCCGACTCGAAAGTCACGGTTACGAACCTGAAGACCGGCCGCCTTTATGAAGTGCAGTCCAACGACGCAGGTCAATATGAGGTTCCCGGCCTGCCTGCTGGTTTATACAAAGTGGTCGCCGAGCATGCAGGATTTAAGACCCGCGTAGTCGATAACATTGTTCTCTACGCCACCGACCACCGGGCCATCGATGCTACTTTGGACGTCGGCCAGGTCAGTGAAAACGTCACGGTGACCGCCGACACAATTTCGGTCAACACGCAAACCAGCGATAGCGGCGCCACCATTGATAGCACTGAAGTGCAGAACCTGCCCTTGAACGGCCGCGATTTCACCAACTTGATGACGCTGGTGCCTGGTTCCGTGATCACAGGCGGTTTCGGACAGACCAGCCTCGGCGGATATGAAACTTCGCTGGCCGGCGTCAACATCCTGCTTGATGGCGCGGATGCGACCCGCATTGACTCGCAGGCCACCAGCACGCAGCTAGGTCGCCAGGACTCGCGCATCAATCGTGTCAGCGTCGACAGCATTGACGAGTTTAAAGTCATGTCGGGCGACTACAGCGCGGAGTACGGCCGCTCCTATGGCGACATCGTTAACGTCATCACCAAGTCGGGTACCAATGCCCTTCATGGCGGAGTATTTGAATACCTGCGCAACGACGTCTTCGATGCCGACAACTATTTCCAGACCGGCCCCTCCCCGATCCATTTGAACCAGTTCGGCGGCAACATCGCTGGCCCCATCATCAAAGACAAACTGTTTTTCTTCTTCAACTATGAGGGCGTCCGCCAAGTCACCCACTCGCCGGTGTTTGACGTGCCGGTTATGACTGCCGCCACTCGCGCTCTGGCTGCGCCAGACATGGTTCCGGTCGTGAACTCGTTACCGCTGCCCAATCCTGCCTTGGGACCCGCGATCTTTCCAAATCCAGTTCCCGGGGGACCACCTATCGTTCGTAATGATCTCGGGCTATTCGACGGTTCTACGTTTGAGACTGATCGCGAAGATACCGGATCTCTCAAGATCGATTATCACATCACTCAAAAAGACTCTCTGGCCCTTCGCTACAACATTGATTCCTCTTTCACCAACACGCAATATGGCATTGCCGCCGATCAAGTGTCGCCATCCCCTGGCCTGAACCACCTCCTCAAAGCGACCTGGGATCACACCTTCCGCCCGAACCTCCTCAACGAGTTTGGCATCGCCTACAACCGTCCCAAGACGGATTCACTCGGCGGCGGTGGCCCGTTCCCGACGTTCCAGTGCTCGTCATTCTGGGGATGCGGGAACGCCAATACATTTGGCGATGCGCCGGGACCGGCTCTCTTCTCTGAAAGCCAGCCCGAACATTCGCTCCAGTTCCTGGATACGCTGACCTGGATCAAGGGACGCCATTCGATCGCCGTGGGATTTGATGTTCGCCACGCTGTTACCCAGAATGCCCTGTATCCGCAAGACTTCATTGCCTACGACAGCGAAGCCGACTTCCTGGCTAATCAGGGCGACCAATTCAGCACTCTCGGCCACAACATGGTCGACCTTGAGAACACAAACTACGACTTCTTCATCCAGGATGACATTCGCGTCAGCCGACGCTTCACTTTGAACCTGGGCCTTCGGTACGAATACAACACGGTTCTGACCGGCCACTTGATGCAGAATTTCAACCTTGCGGCTCTTATGGCCGATCCCAACGACACAGACACGGCAAAATTCTTCGATCCTTTGGGAGCGGCTCTCTATAAGCCGGACCGCAATAACTTCGGGCCGCGCATCGGCTTCTCATGGGATCCTTACGGAGCGGGAAAGACGGTCATTCGCGGTGGTTTCGGAATCTTCTACAATCCGCAGCTCACCGGCGCAGCGCTGTCCCTGGCCGGGAACTATCAGCAGGGCTACAACGTTAACTTCATCGACTTGGCGTTTCTCGTAACCACGTGCACGCCGGGCTTCAATCAGCCTCCAGCTCCGTATTACTACATCAGTTATCCGTTGCCTAATCCCCTTCCGGTCTGCACTCCGCCGCCACCAGCCAACGTGAATACCCTCGACCCAAATCTCCGGGACAGCTATTCCATGCACTGGAGCTTTGGCGTTCAGCAGGAGATCGCTCGCAACACTATTTTCGAACTCCAGTACGTCGCCAACCGCGGTGTAAAGCTACCTGGCGGCGCTGCTTATGCCGGAGAAGAACTCAACCTGTCGCCATTCACGGGTGCGCCCAATCAGATCAGCCCGAATTTTGGAAACGTTCGTTTCCTGGGTGATTTCTTGCAGTCGGACTACCACTCTTTGCAGGCGAGCCTCCGGAGGCATGTTGCTAAAGGACTCGTAGTCGACGCCAACTATACCTGGGCGCATGAACTCGATGATGCCGTCAACATTCTGACCTCTGCCTATCAGGATTCACACAATCCCATGGGCGATTACGGCAACGGCGACATCGACGTGCGCAATAACTTCACGCTCGGCGCCGTCTATGACGTTCCCACCGCACAACTCCTGCCGAAAGTGCTGGGCAAAGGATGGCAGGCGACCAGCATCCTCCAGGCGCGGTCCGGACTGCCCTTCCCCATCGAAGTGGCGGCGCCGTTCCTCGGCATCGACCAGATTCGTCCCAACTTTGTTCCGGGACAATCAATTCGACCGTCGAATTACAGCGTGCCTTTCAATCAAGTCAACATCAATGCCTTTTCTGTTCCACCAAATGGGCCAGCGTGCGCTACCAACCCGGCCCCGTGTTATGGCGATGTGCCGCGTAACGCTGGGCGCGGCCCAGGATTCACCCAGCTCGATTTCGGCCTTTCCAAGGAAACCATGGTCTCTGAGCATTACGGTCTTCAGCTTGGCGCCACGGCTTTCAACATCCTGAATCATCCGAACTTCTCCAACCCCGCTGGCACCTTGGAGAATGATCTGACCTTCGGGCAGAGCACCTCGACGGTCGGCAATAAGGTTGGACCTGGAACATCGCGCCAGATTCAGCTTTTCTTGAGAATGAATTTCTAAAGTGCCACGGACCACCTGGGGCTTCCGGCTACGGAAGCCCCGTTTTTCGCCGTCACTGATTTGCTCTTAGCGTTCCGAGGCCGATGATGCCCCAAACTCTGCGGTTCTCCCGATTCCCGTTCACCTTCGGCTGCCTCTTCATCGCGCTCGTCTCAAGCCTGGCTGCCCAAGCGCCGCCCGCAACCCACTCCACCATCCAGACCATCTACGTCATGCCCTCTAGCCATTGGGACTTGGGATTCACCGCCCCTCCCGAAGAGGTTCTGCCGAAGTTAAAACCGCACATCGATGAGGTGATTGCGAACGCCAAGCGCGATCCCGAGTTCCGCTGGACCATCGAAAGCGTCTGGCAGATTCGGGAATGGCTGGCGCGCACCACCGACAGCAACAATAAAAACACGCAGCAGATCAAAGACTTCGTCGACCTCGTGAATAAAGGACAGATTCAGGTCTCCGCCGTCTTCGGCAGCATGCACACCGAGTTCATGGGAGCCGAACAACTCAACCGGATCACCTATGACATGAAGGATCTGGAGAAGCGCCTGGGCATCAAGACCGACTTCGCCATGATGGATGACGTCCCCGGCTTTACTCTCCGTATGCCGCAGATTCTGGCCCGCAGTGGCGTGCATTATTTTGTGAATGGCTCCAACTTGTTTCTTGCGGGAGGAACTTTGCTAAGTCCCGGGCAAGTCCCTTTCTACTGGCAATCGCCGGACGGCAGCCGCGTTCTAACCTGGCAGACGCAGAGCCGCTTCGGCGGCTATACCGAGGCCCTCGCTGATTATTACCTTGATCCCGCGGCGCGCGAGCCCTACACCAAAGAACATTTTTATCCGAAAGAATGGGAGGGACTGCCGAAGCTTGAGATCATGCAGCGCGGCGTAGACAAGTTACTCGACAAGTACGCAAAAGCTGGGTATCCCTACGACGCTGTTCTGTTGCTCTATCTTCACGATTTCATTTCCAGCAATGAAGAGGCGACGCAACTCCTCCCCGCCATCCGTGAATGGAATGCCGCCGGCAAGCAACCTAGGATCGTCGTCTGCACTCCCGCCGAGTTCTTCCGACACATGGAAGCGCAATACGGCAGCGACAAGTTTCCGTCCTACGCGGGCGACTGGAGCGGACTCTGGTCGGAAGTGAAACTGAACTCGCCGGTAATCAGCGCTCAGGCGCGTTGGCTGCAGGATCACATGCCAGTAGCGGAATTGCTCTGGAGTTTGCTGACCTTCCGCAATTTCACCAGCTTGCCGATCGGCAATTTGGAGGACACACGCATAAAGCTGTTGAAATACGACGAACACTCAGGCGCTGCCCAGGTAGGTTGGCCGAAACTCATGTCCCGGTCAGAAATCGACCAGCAAAATCGCGAATATGTCAGCTATACGAGCAGTGGCGAGGAGGACATACACAACCTGATTGATTCCGGTCTGCAGACATTGTTTTCTCAAGTGCCAGCGGGAAAGAGAACGCTAGTTGTCTTCAATCCGGTAAGTTGGCAACGGACGGACGTGGTGCGACTCCAGTCGAAGGAAGATGTTGCGCTGCGCGATGCGGTCACGGGTCACCCGGTTGCGGTCCAGCGGGTGTCGGCGGACGACATTGAGTTTGCCGCGACCGACATCCCTGCGCTCGGCCACAAGAGCTACACGATCGAGCCCGCGAACGCCGGAAGCCACTCTTCGGCGAAAACGAACGCTTCTTCCTCCGTATCGACCGGCGTCGAAAATTCTTTCTATCGCATTCGCATTCGCTCTTCTGACGGCGCCGTCGCCAGCATCTACGACAAACACTTGCAGCGGGAACTCGTGGATTCCGCGGGCGACAAAGCGGCGAACCAGTTACTGCGCTGGACACTCGGGTCGAACCTGCCCGTCGGGTTGACCGAAGTCGCCGTTCACGTAGAAACCGGCCCCGTCTTCGATCGCATCTTCATTCAGCGGCCGGGAACTCTGTGGCCGGAAACGCAAATTACGCTCTACCGCGCTGTCAAGCGCATCGAATTCGCCAACCTTCTCGATCGCGAGCGCATGCCCTTCGTGGCCAGCAACCAGCCCGGCGAATACTATTCCTTCAACCTGCCGTTTCGTTTTCAGGGATCCGCCCAAGTTTGGGTAGAAGACGGCACCGGCTATCACCGTATTCCAGAGGACTACCTTCCCGGCGCGCGCACCGACGCTGCTGTTCCCCAACATTCCCTCGTGATCGTCGGTCAATCCAACGGACGGACGCTGCGCGTCACCCTCTCTGAACGCGAGCCTTTCTTTAACTACCTGACAGGACTGCCGAGCGTAAAAGGGCCGAATACATTCCTCAACGCCATTCGCATCACGGTAATGCACAAACAAGACCAGGGCGATACGCGCGATCTTGGCATGGTCAACTTTTCCACGGTTGAGCCTGGTCTGCCAGCGCAGTCCTGGTACCGCTTTGCTCTCAGTTCAGCGGAGGGCGAGCTGAACCCGGTTGAGTCCTACCGCGAGGGCGCTTCGTTTGATGTACCGCTGATTGCCGCGGAGTTGACGGGAGGTATGGCTCCGGCGCAAGCGCAAGGTTCGTATTTTTCGCTGAGTGCAGAAAACGTCGTGCTGCTCGCCTTCAAGCCGAGTGCCGACGGCAACTCCGAACATTACACTGTGCGTCTACAGGAAGTCGCAGGCAACAAAACTGTCGCTGAGTTGCAAACGCCGCTAAGTATTACAGCTGCGGAAGAGACGAACTTGACCGAAAACGAGGTGGTGGGTCCTATATCGATAAATCCTCTGCGCGTCTCGATTCTGCCGCACGAAACCATGACGCTGCGTCTCACCATCCCACATCCGCATAAAGAACGCTCCGAACGCTGGTGGGAATGGGACTGAGGCTACTTCGGGAAGGGAACTCGCACAACTTTCGGAAAGTAGATATCCAGGTCGCGCGTGAGCTTCTGCACATTCATCGTATTGCAAGCGTAGGTAATGAGAAGAGAACCAGGTTGGCGAAACTCCGGGTGTTCCTTGGCGGCATAGCAAAAGGTATCTTTGTCGTATCCTGCGTTACCCTTCTGCATCTCTGGAATACGATAGATGGTCTTACCTTCGCTCCACGGTCCCGCGAGTTGAGGCGCTGTGCGGAACACGACCTTGTCAGAAAATAGTTTCGGATCATTCAGGATCGCAACCCATTTTTTCAAAGTTGCGTGATACCGCACCGTCATTTCAGAATTTCCGTGCTTCATGACATGCTTTGCGTCGGCAGGCGTCAGCCCCGGTTTCCAGGCGCCGCTCTTTGACAGGTACTGCAGATGCTCTGCCGGTGCGTCGAGGCCATCGAGTGGAATGCGAGTCAACAGCATCGGGCGGGCATCGGTTTCAAGCAGCGCAAAAATGTAGGCGTACTCGCCCTCCACAACGGTCGTGGCGGAAGGATAGGCGTGCGCACTTTCGGGGACGAGCGGGAAATACTTTACGCTCCATCGCTGCGGATCACCATCGAGTCCGGAAATCTTTGCCAGGTCTGCTCCGCAAGTTTTAAAGCCCAATGCAGCCGGCGTTGTTTTTGGTGCGTTGCGGACGCAGAGCAGGGTCACCCACAGGTCATTCTTGTAGAAGAATCCGTCGAGCGCCCAGTACCAGGTGTGCTCGTCCTGTGCTTGAAAGAAGTCAAGAGGTTGCCCATTGTCCCCACGCCGAATCACATAGTCGATTTTCCAACCGCGGTCGCCGCATGTCGAGACCCCGACACTGTTACGCACCATGCGAGGGTCACTCCCCTCCACTGCTCTCTGGTCGCCATACAGGGTGTCGCCGAAGATCCAGATAGAACGCCCATCCGGCAACGGGATGGAGTATGCTGCGTCGGCACCCCACCAAGAATCCTTGAAGGGAAAGCTGGGGGTGCAATCAAGTGCGGATTTGTCTTGCGCGTGAAGCGGAGCGGTGGAGGAAAGCAAAAACAGCACAATTGCGATGATGGTCCGCTTAGCGCACCGGCTCGTCGAACTCAGCACCAACATGTGTAACAACTCCTCCGGGCGATCCTTTGATGTTAAGAGCGAAGCGCATTGCCCCCGAGAAATGCTCAGCGGTCGGTTGGTTCCACGAAGCGTCGATTGTCCGTAAGGTTAGAGTGCGCCTTTAAATTGCCGGTAACCTTGACGGAGAAATCCTTCTGGGCCGGTACTCCATCGACTCCGTCGACGATGAGACGGATCGTGAATTCCCCAGCTCTGGTGTAGGCGTGAGATACCTTAGGGCTATCCGCGCTCGTACCGTCGCCGAAGTCCCAGTGATATGCGACTGCCGGCACAGCGCCAGCTTCGGCCGACGCCGAGAGCGCCGAAAAAGTGATCGTCTCACCGGCGTCTGCCGTTGTGGGCACCTGCGCCGTCACGGTTGGGGCAGCCGCGGCAACGCTCTTGTCGATCAGCTTGATCACCCTCACCGACTGGGGTGGCTGGTTCTCCAGCCGCACCGCGCCGCCCCCGAGCGTAACCGTCTCGTTCTGGTCCAGCACATTCGTCTTCAGCACATCAGTCGCCGCAAACGTGTCGCCGACAGGCAGGCCGAGGTCCGCCAATCTTAGTGTGTGCGAGCGCACCGTGTTCGTCCAATTGAATACCGTCAGCATGGCCTGTCGTTGATCTTCACGGAGAAAGAAAATACTGGGCTGCCCATCCTCCGGCTCGTAGGTCATGAGGTCTAACGGCGTGGATGCTTGGCCGACTTTGGCCATATTCAGCAACTCTCGGTTTTCCGCCAGCGCCAGCCGATCCTTCTCTGAGCCGAGGACCAGCATGTCATCGCCAATCTCATACATGCCGCCGGATACCGCGGAGAGCGCGATCGACGCCTCGGCCGCGCCCAGCGAAATCGAAGACTTTTCGTTCGCACGCTCCATGAGATGCGTTGCGGTGACGTTGAAGGCGTCCGGATCATTGACGAAAAAATTGCGCTGCATATAGAAACGGGCTGCGATGCCGGGGGCCGCGTTCCTGGTTCTCTCAAAACTGTGGCCTGTGTCCGCGGAGATCCGGCCCGTATCAACCAGCCCCACCGGGTTGAGCATGGGACTTCCATCTTTATCGAGGATCACCTCACCGCCCACGGCATCCCGGATTACCTTGAGGCCAATGCGTTGCGCTTCGAGAGCTGTGGTGTTTGGGCGGTAGCGGTAACCCTCGATCGCGGTGGTATCCATGAAGTCGAGTTTGATGAATCGGACGCCCCATTCGCGGACGAGTGTCCTATAGGTCTGACGCATATACTCCTGGGCTCCGGGATGGGTTGTGTCCAGCGCGTAAAGCACATCCGACTTCTGGTCCCAGACCTCGCCAATCGGGATCGGCTCGCCCTTGGCATTGTGCACCAGCCAATCCTTGTGGTGCTCGTAAATCCAGGCCCGGGCTGTCACCTCAAACGGCGCCGTCCATACGCCGAATGTCAGGCCCTCTCCGGTCAGGTGATGGCCTACAAACCGCAAGCCATCCGGAAATTGTGTCGCATTCGGAGTTGTATATTCTCCGCGAGCATACTGATAACCTTCATCAATTTGGAAATACTTATACCCTAATGACTTCAGATGTTCGGCTTGCCAGTCACCATTGGCTAAAACCTCGCCTTCGTTGATGGCGCCATAATAGACGGTCCAACTCCACCAACCGATGGGAGTCTCACTAGAGACGCGCGCATGGTGCAGTCGACGAACCGCATCACCGTAGGCCAGCAGTTGATTGTGGTAATCCGGTCCGGCCTCGAACATCAATCGCTCTGAAACCATGTCTTCCCCGGGTTTAACGGGAAGGCTCAATTCGACCTGGTCGTCCGCGGGTGAATCCTTCAGATCGAAATCCCTCTGGATTTCCGTGGTTCCGGTGGATTCAACAGTATAGGACGCTATCTTGGTCTTGGCGCCCATGCCCTCAGCTTGCAGATGCATCACGGTCAAAAACCGGTTTGAGGTGAGAGCGCCAAGAAATAAACTCTGCTTGCTCTCCCGGTTGTAGATGAGTTGGCTCCCGGCGCCGCGGTGCAGCCCGCCGGGCACTCCCCCGAGGTCGTAAAGCGCCAGGTCCGGCCAATCTTCGCTGAAACTGTCGGAGAGAACCCGGTCGGCCGATTGACCGCCACCCAGATTGCCGCCGTTCAAATTAACGATCGGCTCACCCATGGCTTCCACACTCCGAATGGCCAGCACAGTTACTTCTTTCCCCGCGCTGTTTTGCACCTTTACCTGGACGGTGCCGTACGGGCGCCGTTTGTAGAGTTGAAGCACGTAGACAAGATCGGGTTTGCCATCAAGTCCGCTGCAAGTGACTGTGACCTCTTGGCCGGGGCCGAGATCATCTTCGAAGGTGGACTCCGAAGCCCGGTGCCGCGGGTAATCGCTCGAGCGAAGCCACTGGTGGTCAACCTGTGCCGCCACACGGGACCTGAGCACGGGCTGACCGTTATGCCCCTCGTGCCCTCCATTCAAAAACAGTTGGTACGATCCCTCCTGCGCGTTGACCGTCAGAGACAGCTCGTCGTTCGTCAGTTGCTGGGCCAAAACTTGTTGGGACAAACACGGCAGCGCGACCATCAGTATGCCAGCGGTAACGGCTAGTCCAACTCTGAAAACCTGTCTTCGAGTTCTTTTCGGCACGGCAGGCAATCTCCCTATGCGTGCATGATCGTCATCGCATAGTACTTCATTCGGTCAACCTCAGTGAAGCGAACGCTCAGCTCAAGAATCTATAATGCGAAAGCGATGAACTGCGGAATGCTGCTTTTGGCAAAGAGCTCGCGAAAGGCTCATTTGTTAGCCTCGCCTTCTCCCTGGGAAGTCCTCCTCCGGGAAGTGACCAGTCGACTCCCGAGTGACGGGCAATTCGGAAGTAATCTGCAAATCTCCAGGATTGGGACCGCCCAGAGTCGCCACATCCGCGCAGCTTCCCGTGCAGGTTATAATTACGCGCAGCCATGGCCCTCACCCCCGGCTCCAAGCTCGGTCCCTACGAAATCCAGTGTCCGCTGGGAGCAGGCGGCATGGGTGAAGTGTATCGCGCGAAAGATACGCGCCTCGGGCGCGAGGTCGCTCTGAAAATCCTTCCTGAGTCCTTCGCCTGCGAAACCGACCGCCTGCGCCGTTTTGAGCAGGAGGCGCGGGCTGTGGCCGCGCTCAACCACCCCAACATTCTTGCCATTCATGACATCGGTCAGCACGAGGGATCGCCGTTCCTGGTATCCGAGCTTTTGGACGGCGAAAGCCTGCGTGCAGCGCTCGATCGCGGCGCCCTTCTCCAGCGTAAGACGATCGAGTATGGAGTGCAGATCGCGCACGGACTGGCGGCGGCGCACGACAAAGGGATCGTCCATCGCGACCTGAAACCAGAAAATATTTTCGTCACCAAAGACGGCCGCATCAAGATCCTGGATTTTGGTCTGGCGAAGCTGGCGCAAAAAGCAGGCACGGACATAGACGAGGCGACGCTCACCAGCGCGCAGCACACCGCGCTGGGAGTGGTTATGGGCACGGCGAGCTATATGGCGCCGGAACAGGTGCGCGGTGAAACTGCCGATCCTCGCTCCGACATCTTCGCGTTTGGCGCCGTGCTTTACGAGATGCTTTCCGGCGTGCGCGCCTTCCGCCGCGATACAGCGGCCGAAACCATGACTGCGGTTTTGAAGGACGACCCGCCGGAGTTATCCGATCCCGGGCATCCAGTCTCTTCCGCGCTTGAGCGCATTGTGCGGCGCTGCCTGGAGAAGAGTCCGGAACAGCGTTTTCAGTCGGCGCAGGATCTGTCGTTTGCTCTGAGCGCGCTCTCCGGAACCGCGAGTGCGGTTGCGCGCGCCGCAGCCGCAGCGCCCCGCCAGGTGCCGCTCCTGCTCTGGCTCTCGGCAGCGCTGACGCTGGCGGCCGTCGTCGCAGCGACGTGGTTCGTGGCGCGGCGTCCTCAGCCAACGACTCGCATGCAGTTCGCCCTGTCGGTTCCAGATGAAATGAGCATCAGCCACATGGCGCTCTCGCGCGATGGCTCCATGCTGGTGTTCGTGTCGCCGGAAGAAAACTCCGCATTGCCCATGCTGTTCGTGCAACGTGTGGGATCGTCCAGCGTCACGCCGCTGCCGGGAACGCAGGGAGCAAGTTATCCCTTCTGGTCGCCGGATGGCGCCTACGTTGGATTTTTCGCCAACGGCAAGCTCCAGAAAATGGCCGTCTCCGGAGGCACTCCGCAAATTCTTGCCACCGCCTTAGCTGGACGCGGCGGCAGTTGGGGAAGCAAGGGCGTAATTATCTACGCTGCCGACTCCCAAAGTCCGCTTCTGCGCGTCAACGCCGACGGAACCGGGATGGCGCAGGCTACCCTCGGCATCAGGGTCAAGGAAGATCAATCCCATCGCTGGCCTTTGTTTCTCCCCGACGGCGATCATTTCTTATTCTGGGCCGGCAACTTTTCGAACGAGAAGGACGACCGCCTGAGTGGCATCTACGCCAGCTCCCTCGAAGGCAAGAACAAGGAGAGAAAACTTGTCGCTCTCTGCCATTCGAGTTTTGGCGTCGATGCCCACAATTTGTACTATGCGGACGATCAAAGGCAGTTGGTCGGCTTGGCCTTTGACACATCCAACGCCACGGTTTCCGGGAGCCCGACCGTGGTTGCAAATGCCGTTGGATTTCAACCCTCTCCCTACTGGTCAGCCTTCGCGGTCGCGCAAAACGGGACATTGATCTACAACACTGACATCGGCGCAGCCCAGTCTGTCCTGACCTGGGTCGACCGCTCTGGCAAAGAGCTGGGCCGCGTCGGCGATCCGGCAGTCATGGATAACCCCACGCTTTCGCCCGACGGCAGCCGCGTCGCCGTCGACATCAGCGACGAGAAGGCGAACAACGTCGATGTCTGGATCCAGAGCACAACCGGGGCCGGCAATTCCCGCTTCACTTTTGACCCTGCGGAAGAAGTTGTCGGAGTATGGTCGCGAGATGGCAAAACGGTTGCCTATCGCATCGCAGACGCCGCGGGCCCCACTCTCGTCTTAAAACCAGCCAATGGCCTGGAGCGTGAGCGCCGAAGATTCACCATTCCCGCCACCTCCATGGACGACATTATTCCTAACTCCTGGACCTTGGACGACCAGCAGATTCTGTTCACTCACCAGGTGACGGCGGGCGAGTATCTTGAGCTCATCCCCGTGGCCGGAGGCGATCCCACCCGCTTTCTGACCAGCAAAGGCAGCGAGTCGAACGGACAGATTTCTCCCGACGGAAAATGGGTGGTCTACGCCTCCGATGAATCCGGCGCCTGGGAAATTTATGTGACCTCGTTCCCAGGCGCGGCCGGTAAATGGCAAGTCTCGCGCGGCGGTGGCACCGAACCGCGCTGGCGCGCAGATGGCAAAGAAATTTTCTATATCGCTCCCAACGGTATCTTGATGGCGGTGCCAGTCAACGGCGAAAGCATTTTTGCGACCGGGACGCCTGCGCCACTGTTCCAGATTCACGGCCGAGCGCCCATTTCCAGCACCGATATTTTTACCTACGACGTGGCTAAAGATGGCGAGCGCTTCCTGGTGAACCGCTACGTCAAGCCTGAGCATGTTCCGCCCTTGACCATCCTGGTAAACGCCGCGAACGGCAATCCATCCCCTTCCAGGTAAGAGTGGACATGGCCTGCCCCTGGCGTCGGAGTTACAGGCGACCCTGAAATCGTCCAGCTTTCCACTCCCTCCTTTGTCGGCCACTCGCCACGTGGCCGCTCGGACGACAGGCAAACAGCAGGCCTTTTGGGGGGCTAGGTTGGCTTTCATTTGTTCGTGAGCGTCGCACGGAGTCTCTAGCAAAGAGAGTTCCCAAGCTTAGAGCGGCAATATCTCCTTCAACGCCCACTCGATCCTATCCACCTCTTCGCGGATGACTCGGATCGACTGCTGGTTTTTCGCCGGGTGCGCCAACGGAGCAATTCCTTCCAGGGCGCCCCGGATTTGATGATTGCGAGCCCAAATGAAGTTAAGTCTTGCGTGCCTCACCTTACGGTTTCGGTAAGCATCCCCGACGAACTTAGTAGCCAGCCAGGCAAAAGCAAGGCCGAATAGAGCTTCGATCGGAATGCGATCTTTCGCGCCGTCAAATTCTGAAAACAAAAGTCGGTAGACCGTTTCCCCCATCCCAAACGAGGCAAACAACACGATCGCCCCGAACAAATACACTTTCAAGCGCTCGATCAGTTGAAAGCGTGTTGAATCGTCGTTTCCGTCGGGTGTTTGCCCAAACTTGATAGCCATGCTGCCCCCAATAATTGGTCACCGTTCGCGGGCTCTCGCCAGCGGTACAGTGTTGATTTTGCTGAAATAATAACCTGAAATCACACCCATGCGCGAGCCCTTGCATCATCCCATATCGCTGCCGGCACGCTCCACTGCGCAGACCAATGTCGCTTCGGGCGAGAGTTTCCCGATGCCACATCTTTCAAACAGGTTGGATCCCTTCTGTGTGATCTGGCCGGTATTTTCAGCCGCCAGCTACGATACAATTACGAAGACTCGCTTCGCCTTGTTCTGTTCGACCCGCTCCTACGGGATCGCGGCGAGCAGTAAGGACAGGTGCTAATGAACGTCCTCTTACTTTCCATGCCGGATTCCTTCGAACACATGCCACCGGTTGCTATCCGCATGCCCAACGGTGCGCTCACGTCACTGGCGGGAAACGTTGATCCGCAGCACCACGTGGCCGTTGCGGATTTGATCCTGGTTCATCGCCAGGTTCGCGAAACGGTCACGCGACTTGTCCGCGAGCTCGATCCGGAAGTGGTCGGACTTTCCATTATGACGTTTCAGCGCCGTACCGCTGGTCGCATTATCGAACTCGTGCGCGCTCTGCGGCCGGGAGTGAAGATCGTGGTGGGAGGGTATGACCCCAGCCTTGCTCCCGAAGCTTACGAGGAAATGGATGTCGACTATCTGGTGCGCAGTGAGGGGGAAGTGACGTTCCGCGAATTGTTGCGCGCGCTCGAGCAGGGGTCGGGTGTCGAAGGGATTAGCGGCCTTTCTTATCGATGCCGCGGCCGAGACGGCGAGAGCTGGGTGCACAACCCAGGCCGGGCGCCGCACCGGCTGGAGGACCGCGAAATCCGCCCGCCGAACCGCGATGCGCGCGTGCTCAAGGGATATACGTTGCTTGGGCGGCAGGTGGACGTAATCGAGACTTCTCGCGGCTGCACCTTCGATTGCAGTTTCTGTTCCATCATCGAAATGCGGGGCCGCAACTTCTTTACTTACTCTTTCGACCGCGTGTTGGCGGACATTCGCGACGCCCGCGACCACGGCGCTCGAACGGTTTTCCTGGTCGACGACAACATTACGCTGAACGTGCGGCGCTTCGAGGCGTTGTGCGAGGCCATCATCGCCGCCGGGCTACACGAGATTGATTACTTCGTGCAGGCCATGACCTCCGCCATCGCGAACCACGGTGAAACCCTCGCCCCGCTGATGCGGCGAGCCGGATTCCGCTATGTTTTTCTCGGCATCGAGAATATTCTCGAGGGCGACTTGGTATTCCTGAAAGCCTCTGCTAAGAACACTGAACGCACGAACGGCCAAAACACCGGAAACGCCACCCTCAAAGCCATCGATTACCTGCATCGCAACCAGATGTATGTAGTCGGCGGATTGATCGTTGGCAGTCCTGGCGATACGCGCGAGTCGATCGAAGCCAACCTCGAATTTGCCCGCCGCTATGTGGACTGGCCCTATATTCAACATCCGACACCGTATCCGCGCACGCCCATGACGAAAGACTTCCGCGATCAAGGGTTGATCATGAATGAGCGGTTGGAGGAATATGACGGCACTACGGCGGTGGTACGCACTGAGCACCTGCCGGCCGAGGAAGTGGAATTCATGCGCTGGAAGGCCGAGCGCTGGATGAAGGTTCACCACATACCGGCTGCGCTTAGGCATGACCCCAGGTTTGTCTTGTTCCAGGGGTGGAAGATGATGGCCCACACCTTCCGGGGAAGCTCGATCCGCTCTGCGCTGGGACTGGAAAGCGAGAAGAAAGTCTTTGAGAGGTATCGAGCCATTCGGCGGGCCGAGCGCGAGTACGTGTAGACTCCAGGAGCCTTACTGTGGTCTGAGTTTCAGCGGCTTGCCAATCGCGAGCAGGAAGATGGTACTCTTGTCTTTCGCATGCGGCGAAAAGAAGTGAGTCACGTCGTCATCGAAGAAGGTCAGCCCGGTCGAACCCAGGCGCTGCGCATACGCAGCCAGGTACATCCTGCCGCCGATGGCGCCCGCCTCCAGTTGGACGGCGCGGTAGCCGCGGTTCCCGTAGCGCTCCAGGATGCGGTTCAAATCGGCGAGAAAGAAGATGTCCAAGCAGGCGTCGGCCGGTAGCTGCTGCTCCAGTCCAAGATGCCGAGCCTCGGCGCGGAATTCCCCTTCCTTCAAAAGCTCCAGAGTGTTCTGCTCACGGCGGAAGAAGTAAGCGCCCGGCTTGAGCCCCTGCACCGAATGCGCGATCAGATAAAGATCATTGAGCTGCACGCCGTGAGGCTCAAGGAAGTCAGCCGGAAGACCGCGCGTGGCAGAGTCGAGGATAATTGAGAGTTGTGGCAGTGAGATGGAGGCGGTCCGATCGAAGGTTCGGGTAGAGCCGCGGCGCAGGATCACCTGCTCAATCGTGTCCTTCGGTTGTTCTTCTTCCGGCGGTAACTGGAGGCGTACTGCCTGGCCTGCTGGAGTGCCCGCCGGAGCGCCCGCCGGAACGGAAGATAGGGAGACCGGTTGCTTCCCGCGCCACTGAGCGACCTCCTCTTCGGACTCAAGCGAAGACGCGCCGTGCATCTCAACCATGGCAGAATATTCGACTTCACGCTGCGAAAGCGGGATCGTCTCCAGGCCGAGCGCCGGAACCTCTCTCGGAACTGGCAGCAAACTCTCCGATGTATGCCCCGACGTGCGCCCGATCGGCACGAGGCACAAGGAAACCTCACGCCGGGTATCGAGATCAAGCAGGCGGTTCACCTCGGCATCCACGAACCCGAGCACGATCTCGGCCGGCAATCCCGACGCTGCAGAAACGGCCAGCATATTCGCCAGCAGCGTGCCGTTGTCCCAGCCAAAATGGCGATAGGTGCGCGCCTGGTACTTCCAGGCGTTTCGCCAGTATGTTCCGGTGCAAAGGATAGTCGTGGGGGCACGAGCCACTGCAGATTCCATCGCTGTCGCCTGAGCCAGGTTCCGGCGAAAATCACCTTTTCGCAGAACCCGCAGCGATACGTCCGCCGGATCGAAGTGATACACGCCGGCATCGAGTCCTGGGAGGTCACCCGTGACTACGTAGAGCTCGATCTCGTAGAGAGCTCCGGTGCAAGCGGCGGCGCGAAAGTAGATTTCTCCGCCCTGAAATGCGCGCTGTTTGGTAATTCCCGCCGAGAAATGGAGGATGCGCGCCAGATCCTGTAGATCAGGCACCGAATCGCCGCCCGCCGGGCGCACCGAATCTGAAATCGCGGAGAGCGCGGACACCCCGGTTTGCGGCACATCCCGCGGCAGCGGGAGCGGATCTATCGTCGGATAGATTTTGAAGGGAAGCGGCCGATTCGCCCAGTCAAGAGAGTGAGGATGGTTGCGAATACTCCAGTAGGAGTGCTTCGTGCCGTCGTGATACTTCCAAGCCGCCTGGATGTAGCGGTTGTTCATGGCTTACCACGTCAGACTAGCACCAGCACCGCGCCACGCGCGCAAGAATGAACCTGCGACCGCTGATCGTGCGCCAAAATCGCCTGCGCGATTAGCGTTTTGGGCTGTCCTTAGGATTAGCATTCTCCCGAGCGTTCTCGGCTCCATCCTTGCGGCCGAAGTCGAGGCCGAAGTGAGGTTCTGACTTTGTGCCGCTAATCTTGAACGGAATTTCAGTTCCGGCGCCATCCTTGCTGAAAAATGGGTCCACCGGTTTCAACAATTTCGATTTCCAGCCGGTCACCATCTGCGAAAGTTTCGCGTCCATTTGCGCTTTGCCATGAAAATCGAACACATTCCCATCCAGGCTGTAAGTCCCTGTCATATTCGCTTGCGTGCCCGGAACCTTGAACTGCAATTCTGAAAAAGAAATAAGCCCGTTGCTGAGACTGAATGTGCCCTGCATTTCGGAGAGTATGTCGTTAGTGTTGTCGTGAACCAGTTTCGGTTTGCCCTGGCTTCTCATACTGAGCGCGTCGATCTTTCCCTGTATCTTGTCGTTGCTGAACTGCGCGCCAGACACCTGAAAATTTCCTGCCAACTGCACGCGATTCGCAACATCAGCCTCACCAGGTGGCAGATCAAACTTCGTCTTCAAACGCACCGAGCCGGTCATGATCGGGGGATCGGTTCGGACCGCCAATTTGAGCAGGTCGTCGATCTTGCCCTGCTCAATCACAACGTCGAGTTCCACACGATGGCCATTGGGATCTTTGATCCGTGCCACTGAGCCATTGGCCACTAGCCACGAGCTCAGAATTTTCGCTTTTACCGGCTGCAGGTAGGTGTCTCCGCTGGTTCCGTCCACGATGGCGTGAAAGTCAGTATGCAAGGGAACGGCACGGCCACTGATCGTAAGACGAAAATCTGACGTGTCGGTGGCGCCATCCACGACAATCTTGTCAAGAATGCCAGCGTATTTCCCCGTCGACGAGAGAATTCCACCGAGCCCGTTGATCGTGCTCAAGTCTGCATGATCGAACGAGTAAGTTCCACTCACCGGAGTATCGCGAGGACTATCCGGCAGCCACGGCCCAAACAGTCCGCTCGAAAGAATTCGCCCAACCGGTTTGGGATTGGTAAGATTCGCATCGAAATGCATAGGGGATCCGGGCCCGATTCTCGTCATCTTCAAGCTCTCGATATCAAATTCGAGCGGCAGCTTGCCGGGTCGCAGAGTATTCACGATCAGCTGTGCCTGGTCACAGACGAGTTTATCGACAATGATTTCTATCTTTCCGTTCTTGGGCCCCATGTTCTTCATCTCGGCGCGATGTTCTCGGGGAGGCAAATTCAACTGCAATCCTTTTACGTACACCGTGTCGACATGCATGGGAGAGTGAAAAAGATCCCGAATGCCCATGTGGAACTGGAATTCTGCGACATTAATAATCGGCTGAAATCCTGGCTCGTAATTATTCGGGTCGGTTTCTCCGAAAATTCTCAGACCCGCGCCTGAGACCTGGAGCCCCTGGAGCAGAGAGACATGGAAAGCATCGAGCTCAACCCGGCTCTTGAATCTTGTCGATAAAGTCTCAATCACAGTTGCGCGAATAGTTGGTTCGGCGCGATAGACCACAATACCCAGGACCGCGATGGCGACCATGAGTACGAGAATGATCCCGCCAATCCAACGCCAACGGCCGCTCCATCTGTCCCTCCGCAGCGAGCTCGGTTCGCTGCTTGACATCAAAGTTGTTTGCCTGAACAAGCCATGCGTCCTTGGGGCCGTCGTCGAGACACAGAATCCGCAATGGGGAGATCACGGCGATTTCGATCAGTTCCAACCTTCGTTGTCGTCATCCACCCTCCCTCGTGATGACCTGCCCGTCCGCCTTGGACTGCTTGCGTAGGATTGTAGGATGCCGCGTTCAGGCATTTGGATTGTCGGAAGTAGCCCGGATTCGGAAACTTCCGTCGCAGGTCGGCTGCCGTGGCCCTGTTCGGACTGGCATTTCTGCCGCCTGCTAGCGCGAGATAAGGAACTCCACCTGCTGCTCAATTTCAGAAATCGCGACGGGGGCGACATTGGCCTCACTCAGTTGCCGGTTAAGTTGCGCTAATCTCGTTCGCTTGAATTGCACCCACTCCGCAATGCCGGCTTTTACCTGTGGGCTTGACTCCTTGTAAACCGCGATCGCTTGCGCAGGCGCCGCTCGATCTCCACCGTCGACCACCCGCAGCGCGGACGCCAGACCCGTATAGGCATCCTGCAACCCAGGGCCCTTCTCGTCCGAACGGTCCTTATTGGTAAGAATGCCGCTGATTCCAGATTGAACTTCGGCCAGACTCGGCTTGAGCGGTGACTCTTGCGCCGCGAGTTTCTGTTGCAGGTCCGTAAGCTGTTTCTGAACCGAGGCGATCTCGGCCAATGCGCGGCGCGCTTCAACGGTTTCGCCGTAGATCTGTCGGCCTAGTTGCAATTGCTGCGCAAGCACTTCGGGAGTTGCGGGCGAGCGCGGGTCCATGATCACTTTCAATGATTGTGTCTGCGTCTTTCCATCGACCGTCAGGCGGACCTCGTAGATTCCCGGCACCACCTTCGGCCCGCTGGGATTGTGGTAATCGGCGTCTTCGTCGGCGCTCGGGCCGCCGGAACTGCTCCAGGTAAAGTTCCACACGAAGCGGTGCATTCCAGCAGTTTTTTCGAGAACCTCCGGCTTGGGGAACCAACGCTCAGCGACGGGTAATGGCGCGTGTTTCGCCGCGCTCTTATCCTCCGAAGAAAACTTTCTGACAAGGTTTCGTTGCGCATCAAAAATTTCCAGCCGCACCCCGCTCGTCCCCGCTCCAGCCGAAGACGGAAGAAAATAATCCAGCATCGCGCCATTCGGAGGATTCTCCGCCGCCGGTTCCTCGGGCGGAAGCGGCGTGCCTGTAAAGGAATCGTTATCCACGCGAACCGCTGTGGCCGGATGATAGAGCCACGGACTGCCTGCTCCTCTCGCGGCTAGCGCCTGGCGAAGCGGTGTGATGTCATCGAGAATCCAGAAGGAGCGCCCGAAAGTAGCAATCACCAAGTCATCGCCGTGGATCGTAAGATCGCGAACGCCGGTGACCGGCAGGTTCAGCTGCAAGGACTGCCAGTGGTCTCCATCGTCCCATGACCCGTAAATTCCAAATTCGGTTCCGGCAAAGAGAAGTCCTTTGCTCTGCGGGTCTTCGCGAACCGCGCGCAAAAATGCCGGAGCTGTGATTCCGTTCGTGATCAGTTGCCAGGTGGCTCCATAGTCACGCGTGCGATAGAGATAGGGCGTCCGGTCGTCGAGGCGTCCGCGATCGACGGCGGCGTAGGCAACGGCGGGATCGAGGTGCGAAGCTTCGATCAGCGAGATTTTGCTCCAGGCGCTCAGACCGGGTGGAGTAACGTCTTTCCAGTTCTTTCCACCATCGCGGGTCAGGTGAATCAGTCCAGTGTCGGTTCCCGCCCAAATCAGATCGCGGTTGAGGGGCGATGGTGCGATAGTAAACACGACCCCGTAACCGTCGCGCTCGGCCTGCTCAAGAGTTGGCGGACCTTGTTCCATCTTGTTAGTGAAGCGCCGGGCGCCCTCGTCTTGCCGGACGGGCGAGACGCCCGTCCCTCCACCGTTCTGCGCCGCGCCGTTCACTCCCGTCAGATCGGGACTGATCGTCTCCCAGTGCAGACCGCCATCGACCGTCTTCATCACATACTGCGTTCCGAGATAAAGCGTTTTTGAGTCCACCGGGGAAAGAACCAGCACCGGCGTCCAAGGGTCACGATACTTGCGCTCACGAATCTCCGCGTCCCACATAAATGCGGGCCATGGACTAATGTCCTGGCTGAAGCCAGTCCGTTTGTTGAAGCGAGCAATGGAACCATAAGTCCCGCTCAAATAAACGATGTTGGAATCGTTCGGATCGACCACCATGTATCCGCTTTCGCTGCCGCCGGGAAGAAACCAGTCCCGTGGCGTAATCTGATCGTGGTCCGTACGGCTTAGAACTGCGGCGCTGCCGCTATCCTGCTGCGTGCCGTATACAGCGTAAGGAAACTGGTTGTCGGTAGTCACATGATAGAACTGCGCCGTCGGCTGGTTATACCAACTGCTCCAGGTTTGGCCGCGATTGAGGCTGATCGAGGTTCCCTGGTCGGTGCCGAGCACCATGCTGGCGGAATTTCTCGGATCGACCCAGAGCTCATGATAATCGTCTCCACCCGGCGCCCCGCGGAGGACAGAAACTGTCTTCCCGCCATCTTCAGACCGGTAGAGAGCAACATTCGGCATGTAGATCACGTCAGGATTGTGTGGATCGATGGTGATGCGATTGAAGTACCATTCCCGACTGGTCAGCCGCGGATCGACGTTGGCCAGCACCCAGGTGTTGCCGCCATCGTCGGAGCGATAGACGCCGGATTTCTTCGGATCCGCTTTTCCCGCGGATTTTACTTCGATAAGCGCATACACCCTCCTGCCGTCCGGCGCAACGTCGACGCCCACGCGTCCCCAATCGCCGTCGGGTAGCCCGTTTCCATTGCCATTTCCATTGATGCGAGACCACGTTTTGCCGCCATCCTGCGAACGATAAAGGCCGCCGCCGGGTCCGTCGATCGGAGCATACACACTCCAGGGAGGGCGATGCGTATGCCACGCCGCGGCAAACAAAAGCTGCGGTGAAGAAGAACAAATTGCCAGATCGGAAACGCCGATATCGGATCCCAGATCAAGCACTCGCGTCCAATGCGTTCCTCCATCAGCCGACTTGTAGACGCCGCGCTCATTATTCGGACCATAAGCGTGCCCCAGAGCGCCAACGTAAACAATGTCCGGATTCTGCGGATCAATCACAATCCGGCTGATCTGCCGCGTATCCTCCAAACCGACGTGATGCCACGTGGCGCCCCCGTCACTCGACTTGTAGACGCCGTTGCCGGTAGAGAGGTCCTCGCGAATGTCGCTCTCGCCGGTTCCCGCATAAATTGTCTTGGGATCTGATGGAGCCACGGCCAGCGCACCGATCGAAGCTACGGGCTGGCCGTCAAAAATCGGCGTCCAGACCACTCCGGCATCGATCGTCTTCCAGATTCCGCCATTCACCGCGCCAAAATAAAAAGTCGTCGAGTCGCCCGGCACTCCGGCCACGGCCACGGCACGTCCACCGCGAAACGGGCCAATCAAGCGCCATTTGAGGCCGTTCACCAGTTCTGGAGGAACCGGTTGGGCAAACGCAGTGATGGTTAATAACAGGAAAACACAAGTAGAAACGTGCCGTGCTAAGCGCGATTTGAATTTGTGCAAGTGCTGGGCCCTCGTTCTTGATACCCCGATTGGTTCACATTCTATGCTTGAGTTCTAATTCGCGCATCTATCCTCCATTGTCTGTGCCAGTCTCGATGCGAGGGCCACGATTTGCCGCGCGGATCGCTGTCGAGGTCTAATGTCGCATGCTCTGGAACGACGCTTGGATTCTTCTGCTGATTCTGCTGGCGATGCTGGTCCTGTTGCTAGTACTGCTTCGTCATACTCGCCTGGGTTCGCTTCTCCACGAGCGCATCGCCGACCGTCCACGCCGTCGGCTGTTTCTGGCATCGGTCAGTTTCTTTCTGACGTTTGCCGTCGTGCGGGGAATGGTATTTTGCATCCTTCATCAGATTCCCCCTTTTCACTACATCATCATGGGCGGCCGCCACATCCACCACCTCGTCCCCGGAATCCTGATCCTACTGGTCGTAGGTTATGGCTGGCTGTGTGAATTTGGCACCGGCAGCGATGCGTCGTCGCGTTTCGCCAGCGCTTTCATGTCGCTGCTCTACGGAGTGGGCGCTGCGCTGACGCTCGATGAGTTCGCCCTCTGGCTCAACCTGAAAGACGTCTACTTCGTGCGTCAGGGACGCTCCAGCATCGACGCCGTCGTCTTGTTCGGCTCGCTGCTCGCCATCGGAGGATGGGGCGCGCCGCTATTCGCCGCCCTGGCAAACCGCACAAAGAAGTAAAACCATTAGCGGTGATACTATCTAAAATTCCGCAGGAGGCGTGCCTCGTGCATCGTCGCGACTTTAGCTTCAGCCTTCTGAAAATATCCGCCGCAGCGCTGCTCGCCCCGCGCCTGCTCGCTCAACCACTCGAACATTCGACAGGCAGCTCGACCGACAATACTCCGACTGCCATTGCCACGCTCTACAAAAGCGCCATCGTCATCGATTCCCTCTGCGCTCCACTGCTCGATACGGACGCGTCACCCAGCGCCGACGCGCTCCGGGCGGTGCAGCAATCGGGCATCACCGCCATCAACTTCACCATCTCCGACCCCACCTTCGAAGGTACGGTAGGTAATATCGCGGCCGTGGAAACGCTCGTGGAGCAGCACCCCGACTCATTCCTCATCGTTCGACGGCATTCCGACATCGCCCGCGCCAAGCACGAAAACAAAATCGGCATTCTCCCCGGTTTTCAGTACACCCAGTTTCTCGAGGAAAATCCCGACCGCATCGAACTCTTCCGCCGCTTCGGCGTGCGCATCATGCAGCTCACCTACAACAATCGCAGCACCTTCGGCGATGGATGCCTGGAACCCGGCAACGCCGGCCTCAGCAAAGCAGGCATAGCCGCCGTCAAAAAAATGAACGCCCTCGGAGTAGCCGTCGACCTAAGCCACAGCGGATACCGCACCACCTCGGAAGGCATAGCCGAATCCGCCAAGCCGGTTCTCATCTCCCATTCCGGATGCGCCGCCATCTATGCTCACCCGCGCAACAAGCCCGACGAAATCCTAAAGTCGTTAGCCGATCACGGAGGATATTTCGGCGTCTATCTAATGCCCTACGTGGTAGCCTCGCCCACCATCCCCACCCGGGAACATGTGTTAGATCACGTGGTGCACGCCATTAGCGTCTGTGGAGCCGACCACGTGGGCATAGGGTCCGATGGCTCGATCCAGAAAGCTGTTCTGACTCCCGAACAGAAAGCCGCCTTCGATCAGGACATAGCGCGCCGCAAAAAACTCGGCATCGGCGCCCCCGGCGAAGATCGCTATCCCTACGTCCCCGACCTCAACGGCCCCGATCACATGGAAATCATAGCCACCGAATTAGCCAAACGCGGCCAGCCCGCGGCGGTGATAGAAAAAGTCCTGGGCGCAAACTTCCAGCGAGTAATCGGCGAAATCTGGGGTACGAGTTAGGATGCTCAACAGTTGCTTTAGTTTGGTGATGCCTCGCTGAGGAGGTTCTTAATGAAAAAAGTATTCCACTTCGATGCTCCCAAGGGAAAATATCACTGCGACGCTGCCATCCTCTGGTGTTTTGACAATCGCTTTGATCTGGGCTTTCGCAAATTCCTCAAGCGTATTGGCGTGGTCCACCCCGACCCCATCAAGATTGCGGGGGGAGCAAAGTCCATCGCCTCTCCCGAGCGCGAGAGTGATCGTGAATTCGTGTTGGAACAGATCCGCAAGTCGATGCGCCTGCACGGAACGAAACGGGTGATCCTGATGTTGCACTCCGATTGCGGAGCTTACGGAGGCCTGGCCGACGGCTTTCACGGCGATGCCCAAGCCGAGGCTGCCCATCACAAGGACGAATTGCACCGGGCGGCTGCCAATTTGGCCGCCGCCATACCCGGCATTGAGATCCGAGGCTATTTCGTCGATTTCGACGGAATTTGGGATGCCGAGGTCAGCACCGGTTCTAGCGACCCTCGGGATCCGGCGATACCTCACGCGCGATTTAGTTTAGGAATGGGATTCAGACACCGGGGACATCAACAGTGAATTCAATCTCTAGAAAAGCATCCACGCCCTACAGCGCCGAAGCACAGCGTCGTCTCGCGTATTTCAAAGAGCGACGCAACGCGATCGTCTCCACCATCCGCGACCTGGTCGAAATCGAATCTCCCAGCGACAACAAAACCGCCGTCAATCGCGTCGCTGAGGCCGTCGCGGAGAAGTTTTCCCGGCTCGGCGGCGAGATACGGTTCCACCAGGCAAAGAACTTTGGCAGTCACCTGCAGGTCAACTTCGCCGGCAAATCGGCGAAGCCCCTGCTGCTGCTCGGCCATTACGACACCGTCTATCCGCTGGGCACGCTTGCCGCCATGCCCTGCCACGTCACGGCCAACAAACTAACGGGGCCCGGTGTCCTCGATATGAAATCCGGCATCGCCCTGATGCTCCACGCGCTCGCCGCTCTGCACGATTGGCACGGCAAGGAGCAGCGTAGCGAACTGTCGCGTCCCGTGACCGTGTTCCTCGTTTCCGACGAAGAAGTCGGCAGCGAATCGTCGCGAAAAATCACCGAGGCGCTGGCGAAAAGAGCTGCGGCCGTGCTCGTGCTCGAGCCTTCCTATGGGCCCCAGGGCGCCGCAAAAACTGCGCGCAAAGGAGTTGGCGACTACCTGGTCAAAGTTACCGGCCGGGCGTCCCATGCCGGCCTCGATTTTCAGAAGGGTGTGAACGCGATTCTTGAACTGGCGCGTCAGATCGAAAAAATCTCCACCTTTACCGATTTGAAAAAAGGTCTGACAGTAAACGTCGGGATCGTGAGCGGTGGATCGCGAACCAATGTCGTTCCGGCCGAAGCCGCGGCGCAGGTCGATGTGCGCATCGCGCGCCTGAAAGACGCTGCCGGAATCGACAAGAAGATGCACAGCCTACGCCCCTTCAATCGCAAGTGCAAAATCGAGGTCACCGGAGGAATCAACCGTCCGCCCATGGAACGCACCCCTGGAGTAGCGGCGTTGTACGCAAAGGCCAAGGCCATTGCGAGCGAGTTGGGATGGAAGCTGGGCGAAGCCGCGGTGGGCGGTGGTTCCGACGGCAACTTCACCGCGGGCCTGGGCATCCCCACACTCGACGGCCTCGGCGGCGTAGGCGACGGAGCGCACGCCCAACATGAGCACATCCTGATCTCGGAGTTACCGCGCCGCGCCGCGCTCATTGCCGGACTGATCGAGTTGGCATGATTGGGGTCGGCGAGGAGTATCACAGGCAGCTTTGACCTGAGGTCCAAACTAACCTAGAATTCAGATTGGGTCAGGGTTTCGCCCGGCTGCATTCGAGGGCGTAAACCGGAGGTTTTATGGGTGAAGGACTGTTTCAACCGTTGCATATTCTGTTGATTATCGGCATCGCGCTGTTGCTTTTCGGACCAAGTAAGTTCGCCGACTTAGGCAAAGGCCTGGGTGAAGGCATACGTAATTTCAAGTCCTCGATGAAAGAGCCCGAGAACAAAGACAAAGATAAGGATAAAGAGCCTCCCAAACCGCCAATCGCGTAAGAGCTCTCAGTTTCCAGTTCTCAGTCGAACTCAAGAACCGCGGATTCTCTGAGAACTGATTTCCCGCAGCATGCGAAATACCAGCGCTACTGGCAGTCCGACCACGTTGCTGTAATCCCCTTCGATACGAGGAATCCAGCGGGAAGCGATGCCTTGAATCGCATAGGCTCCTGCTTTGTCCATCGGCTCGCCGCTGGCAACGTAGTCGGCGATTTCCTCCCGGGTAATTTCGCTCATGCTCACAAGGGTTGTTTCACTGCTCACCGTCGGCTGGCCATTGACCACTAAACACACTCCTGTAATCACCCGATGCTCGCGTCCGGACAGCATACGCAACATGCGCGCGGCATCTTCGGCATCGCGGGGCTTGCCGAGAAGCTGGTCATCATATTGGCCATCAACGACAACCACGGTGTCGGCGCCGAGCACGCAATCGCGCGGACGCAGACGCGCTACCGCGAGCGCCTTGTCACGCGCCAGGCGTTCGGCACAGGCTTTCGCGGACTCTCCCGGCATCGCATTTTCCAAAATATTCGCGGGCTGAACTTCGAATTGGATTCCTGCGCTTCGCAGCAATTCCTGGCGACGCGGAGACGCTGAGGCTAGCACCAGCATGGGCCATTTTAGACTGCGCATCAATTCCTGATTGTGCCTGCACTTCGCGGGCGAGGCGCCCGCGCCACACGACTTACTCCAGCGCTTCGGGCTCGATGGAAATGTTCTTCTCGCCTTGGGTGCGCTTCTCCCAATATTTTTTCACCCAGGCTTCGTAGCTTTTGCCGGCGGCGGTGTCTCGTCCGGTGAAGGCTAGGGCAGCGATTTCGGAGTACGGAATGGTTGGGCGCTCGGTGCTGTTGGCGAGTATCAGGCGAACGACGGAGTTTCCCAGCGTCGGGCCAATGCGGCGGTCGAAAAGATATCCGGTGATCTCGCCGCCATTTTTTCGGGTGATGGTCACGTCGCCACGATAGTCGAATGCTTTTTCGATGACCGTCCGTATATCGGCTTCGGTGGCCAGTTGCGGAATCCATCCCTGAAGATTTTCGCGCTCAAATCCGGGGACAACTTCGAGTTCGTCGGTCGGGCGCGGCGCGGCGAGAGTCTGTGTGCTATCGGAAGAAAACACCCGCCCAAGCGGAGTTTGGCCGGGGCACCCTTCTGGCTCGGGATGGTGTCCGTGTTCGCGACCGCTCATGCGTGACTTTCTTCCGCCTGCGGAGAAGGCGCTTCTATCTGCGCGTCAATGTGCACCAGCGGATTATAGGAGTGCACCGGACGCACCTCGCGATCGAGATCATCGAGCGCGTCTTTGTCGGGATAGAGAGAGAAAGTCGCCTTCACTGTGTCGGCGAATCCGCGCAACGATCCGAACGTATCGTCCACCGACGAAGGTTCATAGCCGCAATGCACCATGCAATTGGCGCACTGCGGATTGCCCGACTCGGTGCCGTAGCTGCCCCATTCCGTCGTTTCCATTAATTCTTTGTAGGACTCGGCGTAGCCGTCCTGCAGCAGGTAGCAGGGCTTCTGCCATCCGAAAATGTTGTACGTGGGCATGCCCCAGGGCGTGCACTTATAGCTGCGCTTGCCCATCAGGTATTCGAGGAAGAGTGGAGACTGGTTGAAGCGCCACGTCTTCTTGCGATTCGACAGCATGGCGCGGAACATGCGGCGAATGCGGGCACGTCCCATGAAGTGTTTCTGATCCGGAGCCTTGTCGTAGGAATATCCGGGCGAAACCATCATGCTCTCGACGCCGACTTCCATCATCTCATCGAAAAATTTGCGCACGCTGTTGGGATCGGCGCCATCGAACAGCGTGGTGTTGGTAGTCACGCGGAAGCCGGCTGCGACGGCGGCGCGGATTCCATTGAGCGCGAGCTCGTATCCACCTTCGCGGCACACGGAAAAATCGTGGTGCTCTTTCTGCCCGTCCACGTGAACCGAGAAGCTCAAATACTTGCTGGGCTTGAACAGATGCAGCTTTTCTTGCAGCAGCAGCGCGTTGGTGCAGAGATAAATATATTTCTTGCGCGCGAGCAGGCCTTCCACAATTTTATCGATCTGCGGATGCATCAGCGGCTCGCCGCCGGGGATCGAAACCATCGGCGCTCCGCACTCATCGACCGCTTTAAAGCACTCTTCCGGGGAGAGATCGGTTTTCAGGATGTGGGCGGGGTACTGGATCTTGCCGCATCCGGCGCAAGCCAGGTTGCAGCGGAACAGCGGCTCGAGCATGAGCACGAGCGGATAGCGCTTGCGTCCGGCCATCTTCTGGCGCAGAACGTAGGAGGCCACTGTCCACATCTGGGATACGGGAACTGCCATTGCTCCTCCGGGAGAATTGTTTTTATTCTACCGGATTCTGGGTGTCAGTCGATGGTCGATGGTCGGTAGTCGTTGGCAAACCTTGAACTACCCGCAGTTTTTATGGGAACCCTCCGGCTTGCGAGCATGAACCTTTTCGCTTGAGTACGGTTGGCAAAGATTGCCAGGGGGTACCCCCCACCCCCCCACCCCCCTCCCTATTGGAATCATCGGGTTAGCGTGAAATTCCCGCTAGTTCTTTGAGTTTCAAGGACTTATAGCTAAAGTCTTTGAGAACCAATGAGTTAGCGGCGATCTTGCTGCGCTTCGATGTCAAAGAGCTTCCCAAAATGGAATTTTGCCGAATTCTGTGGCCGTCTCTGGAGACGAGCACACTCCTGGATTCTTCGATCCGATCGTCATTATCGGACATGGCGGAGCCGGTGTCTGTGATGGTGCTCACAGATGATTTGTGATGAAAAGGAAGCCCAGCCGCCTGGGCTATGAAACGTTCTCCGGAAACACGTCACTAATCTTAATGACGGTTCCTGGAGCTGCTCTTCCGAGAACCGGATCTCAATGCTGAATTCCCCTCAGAAAACTGAAAAGGAGCCATATGCTTCGCAAGGTGAGAATTATTCTCCTGGTGCAGGCTGCTTTGGCCTGCTTGATGCCGCTTACACTCTCGGCGCAAAACCTTCTTACAAATCCTGGATTTGAAAAGCCCGCGGCCGGGGTTGCTCCGGGGACGCTTGTCGCCTACACAGACTTTTGCGAGGCAGGAAGTTCCGCGGCTGCGGTCTGGTCGGTATTTGTGAACAGCTGTGGCACTGACATCTCCACTGAGTTAGTTCCATCGACCGCCCCGGAAGGCGGTAAATACATGATCCATGTAGTGACGACCGGCAATGCCAATGGAATCGTGTACTGTTGTTTTGCCAATCAGACCACGACGCTGTCATCGATTTGGGTGTACGTGAACAGCGGCTGCATCGGGATGGGGACCGGCGATGGTGGAGACACGGCCAATACCGACGAGATGACCTGTGAGCCGGGTGCGTGGATACAGTTCAAAGCTCCCAACGGAGTCAGCCCGGCCAATGAATTCATCGTCTATTCCGTCATTACGCCCGGGGCCGATTTCTATGTTGACAACGCGAGGGTGGTGGCTGCGCCTTGACACTAGTCGAGTAAGGCAAGTCGATGCGAGTGGCGGCTGAGCTCTCCCTCATTGCAAGTACCCCACTCATTCTCGAAAAAACGTGAATGAGTGGGGCAGCCGCACTGGCACAAAACGCGGCCTGGATTTTCTCGAACCAGATTTATCAAATCTAGAGCTTCTCAAAAAAGTGGGCGGTCTTCTTGCCTGCTTCTTCGGTGTAGTAGACCGTGACCTTGGTGGTTTTCTCGGTTCCCTTGGCAATGTCTTTGCCGGCGTCGGCCGCAGCGTGGCCGGACATCTTGAATGTCTCCTCGGTGCCATCCGCGGTTTTGACCGCGACGGTCTTGCCGGCACGATCGATGTGGGTGATGGTTCCGTCGACCGACTTGATACCATCTTTGCCGACGTCATCGACCTCGACTGCTGTCTTGTCGGCGCCCTTTTCGGTGTAGTGGGCTACTACGTCGCTGCCTTCTTTAAGTCCGTGAAACGTGTCTTCGCCGCCCATGGCTGTTGCATGGACAGTTGCTTTGGCGCCATGGACAGTGGTCTTGTCAACGAACTTGACCGTATGCTCGGTGCCGTCTTTGGTTTTGACGACCATCGTCTTGCTGGCGGAATCCAGCTTGGTAATGGTTCCGTGGACGGCGCTGACCACGTCGTCCGCGGCCCAGCCCAACGCGCTTAGAAGCAGAAGTGCCAGAGATGCCCGGACGATGCTTTCCAGGACAATGTTTTTCAGGACAATACTTTTCATTTTTCCAGTCTCCTTGAGCTTGATCGGAAGTTTCGCAAAAACAGGCTAACTCATACGACGGGTTTCGCGCTAGATCTTCTGCAAGCGCTGCACGTCGTGCACGCCGGGGATCTGTCTTACTCCGTCGATGATTTTCTGGAGGTGTTTGAGGTCGGCGATGTCGAGGACTACGTCGATGCTGGCCTGGCCGTTCGAGCTGCGCGATTCCATGCTGCGGATGTTGGTTTTGGTGTCGCTGATGACGGCGGTGATTTGTTTGAGCATGCCGAAGCGATCGTCACAGGCGAGCGTGAGTTTTACGGGATAAGAAACGGGCTGGCCGTCTTTGTCGCCGGCCCACAGCACGTCGATGCGGCGGTCGGGTTCGTAGAGAAGGTTGGTCACGTTCGGACAATTGACCGAGTGAACGGCAACGCCTTTGCCGCGGGTGACGTAGCCGACAATGGCCTCGCCGCGAATGGGATTGCAACAGCGGGCGCGATAGACCAGCAGGTCGCCCTGTCCGCGGACAACGATGGCGTTGGCATCTCCTCCAAAGACGCGGCGGACGGCGCTGGTCAACCCGCTGGTGAAGCCGTGAGACGCAGCCTGCTCTTCGGATTCGGACATGGGTTCAGCGCCGGCGGGCGCGAACTTTGCGAGCACCTGGCGGGCCGAATATTTGCCGTAGCCGATGCCGGCCATCAGGTCGTCGGGACGGCCGAGTCCGTATTCGCTGGCCGCTCTTTGCAGGTCGGCTTCTTTGATTTCCTTGAGCGAAATGCGATATTTGCGCGCTTCTTTTTCGATCAGCTTTTTCCCGATTTCAATGGCGCGCTCGCGCTGGTGGACGTTGAGCCAGTGCTTGATTTTATTGCGCGCGCGCGAGGATTTGACGATCGCCAGCCAATCGCGGCTGGGCTTGTGTCCGGGCTGGGTAATGATTTCGACGATGTCGCCGGAATGAAGTTTATGGCGAAGGGGAACCATGCGTCCGTTGACCTTGGCGCCGGTGCAAATATGGCCGACCTCGGTGTGAATCGAATAGGCGAAGTCGATGGGAGTTGACTCGCGCGGCAGGACAAGAACCTTTCCCTTGGGCGTGAAGGTGTAAACCTCTTCGGGGTAGAGATCGACTTTTAGAGTGGAAAGAAATTCGTTGGGATCGGAGACGTCGCGCTGCCACTCGACTACCTGCCTTAGCCACGCCAGGCGCTGCTCGTCTTCAGCGGAGACGGGACCGTCTTTGTATTTCCAGTGGGCGGCGATGCCCTCCTCGCACATCTTGTGCATTTCTTCGGTGCGAATCTGGATTTCGAAAGTCTCGCCAGTCTCGGTAATGACGGAGGTGTGCAGCGACTGGTAAAGATTTGGCCGCGGCATGGCGATGAAATCTTTGATACGGCCGGGAACGGGGCGCCACAGGTTGTGGATGATGCCGAGAACGGCGTAGCAATCCTGCACCGAGTTGGTGATGACGCGCAAGGCGCAGAGATCGTAGACCTGGTCGACGCTGATGCGCTGGCGCAGCAATTTTTTGTGGATGCTGTAGAGGCGCTTGATGCGGCTCTCGACGCGGCCAGTGATGCCGGCTTCCTTGAGGCCGTCGCGGAGCACGCCTTCGACCCGGGCCATGAATGCCTGGCCTTCTTTGCGGCGCGACTCGACGGCAACGCGGACCTGCTCGTAGCCGATGGGATCGACGTATTTAAAACCGAGGTCTTCCAGTTCGCCGCGAATCTTACCCATGCCTAAGCGGTGCGCGATGGGGGCGTAGATTTCCAGCGTCTCACGCGCGATTTTCTGCTGGCGCTCGGGATCGAGATGTTCGAGCGTGCGCATGTTGTGCAGGCGGTCGGCGAGCTTGATGAGCACGACGCGGATATCGTCGACCATCGCCAGCATCATTTTGCGCAGGTTCTCGGCTTGCGCTTCTTCGCGGGAAGAGAAATCGATTTTGCTGATCTTGGTGACGCCTTCGACGATGTGGGCCACCTGTTCGCCGAATTCCTGGCGGATCTCAACCGTGGTCACTAAGGTGTCTTCGACGGAATCGTGGAGCAGGCCGGCGGCGATGGAAACGGCGTCCATTTTCATGTCGGCGAGCACGTTGCCGACTTCGAGAGGATGCACGAGGTAGGGTTCGCCGGAGGCGCGGGATTGTCCAGCGTGATGTTTCTGGGAAAATTCGTAGGCGCGCTTGACGAGGTCGAGATCGTCGTGGGGACGGTTCTCGCGCAACTTCTTCATCAGCTCACGGAAGCGGGTTACCGTAAGCACGTTGGTTGCGATCTGTTCCCGCAACGTCGCCATGATCGATTCTAACGCAGCGGGAAAGCTAATTCACGGCCGAGAGACCGAGGTCGCCGGGAAAACCTTGGGCTGCTAGAGTACGGGGGTGGGGATTTTTCGCCCAATATTAAGTTGTCCGGCTAAGAGCACGCGGGCGAGGTCGCCCGCGTCCACACTTGCTTCGGGAGGCATGACTTGCGAAGAGTGTTGGTAAGTGGAGTTTCGGGGCCCATTGGGACGGCGCTTCTGGCTTCGTTCGAGCCTCAGAGCACCCAGGTTGTGCGCCTGGTTCGGGGACGCGCGCAGAATGCGGCGCAGATTTCCTGGGATCCGCTGGCTCCGGTGCCTCCGGCGGCGGTGTCGGGATTCGATGCGGTGGTCCACCTAGCCGGCGAGAGCGTGGTAGGACGCTGGACCGACGAA
>Ga0209274_10000215_pt1 | contig 45028 bp, 43 predicted proteins | sample HubBroMetageREF1_FD_188343 | JGI IMG/M metagenome (GOLD analysis project Ga0209274, IMG submission 188343) | Reference soil microbial communities from the Hubbard Brook experimental Forest, New Hampshire, USA - Hubbard Brook CCASE Soil... | ecosystem: Environmental > Terrestrial > Soil >...
GGCGCGAAATCCGTGGCCGCTCATTTCGTCCTTGGCGATGCCCATGCGGCGCATGGCGGCGAGGATGGCCATGTCGCTCATCGGCCGTTGGCTGCTGCGTCCGCTGGAAAATACATACCGGCCGCGGCCGGTGAGCGGCTTCAGTTCGCGCAAGATGGCCACCGCTTGCGATGAAAGCGGCACGATGTGCGGTGTGTTCGTTTTGGTGACCGTGTAGCGCCACTCGCCGCCATCCAAGTCGATTGCGGTCCACTCGGCACGCCGCAATTCGCCGGGACGTACGAATACTAGCGGCGCCAGACGTAGGGCAGAGCGAACGGTCAACGATCCTTCGTAACCGTCGATTGCGCGCATCAGCGCGCCTACCCGCTTGGGATCGGTTATAGCGGCAAAGTGGGTAGGTCTTACCGCTGGGAGAGCGCCGCGCAGATCGCCGGTCGGGTCGCGTTTGGCGCGGCCGGTGGCGATGGCGTACCGAAACACCTGGCCGCAATTGCCGAGCGCGCGGTGCGCGGTCTCCAACGCGCCGCGCTTTTCGATGCGCCTGACCGTCGTCAGCAGTTCCGGGGCCGTCAGATCCGCAATCGGTCGAGCGCCGATCCACGGAAATATATCCCGTTCGAACCGGGTGAGTATCCGCTCGCCATGACCCTTGACCCAGGATTTCATTTGCTGCTCGATCCACTCGCGCGCAACCACTTCGAAGCTGTTCGCCGCACCCTCGAGCTGAGAGGCTTTCGCGGCACGGCGGTTCTCGCTGGGATCGACGCCGGCGTCCAGCAGCTGGCGTGCGTCGATGGTGCGCGCGCGGGCCTTCTTCAAATTGACTTCCGGATAGACGCCGAGCGAAACGCGCTTTTCCTTGCCCGCGTAGCGATATTTGAGGCGCCACCATTTGCCGCCACGCGGCGAGACCTCGAGGTATAGGCCGTCGCGGTCGAACATCCGCACGGTTTTGGCGGCGGGTTTGGCGTTTCGCGCCATGCTGTCGGTGAGCGGCATCTGGGGGCAACTCCAGTTTGGGTTTGGCCAGTTGCCCCCAAGGTTGCCCCCAGTTGCCCCCGGAAGTCAACGGCAGGTTGCGTCGCTCTCAGGACCCCAAAAGGCATAAAAAAACCCGCGTTTTATGCGGGTTTTGTGGAAGTCCTCGGATCTTTTCGGATGTCCTCGGATGACCTGAATGGTGGAGCCGGGGGGAATCGAACCCCCGTCCATAAGTCCTACGCTGCAAGATCTACGTACGTAGCCGCGTCTATTGTTCTCACCGCTCGCTACCCGACGGGCAGGGAAAGCAAACAGCCAGCCCGGTAATTTTTCGTTTAACACACCCCAGGCACGTGTGCTCCACTAGCTGATGAGCGCTACCCCTCGACGTTCGCATCAGCACGAGCCGCCAAGGGTTCAGCCGCGATTAGGCGGCTAGAGCGTAGTTGTCTTGATTGGCAACTATAAGTTTGCAAATGGTTTTACGAGGAACCTGCACCTCGGTACGCCCCCGCAGTTTCGCAACCCATGTCGAAACCGGTCGGCCCCAAATCGAATCAACTCGTCGAACCCACAGTTTACGCGCTATGGAGCCGCGAACCAAATGACGCTACCGGCCCCCGGGCGCTAGCGCCGCATGGCCTTCATGATCCGCCCCTTGTCGCGCTGCCAGTCGCGATCCTTCTCGTTGGCGCGCTTGTCGTGCTGCTTCTTGCCCTTGGCGAGGCCGATCTCGAGCTTGGCGCGGCCGCTCTTCCAATACAGCTCGAGCGGCACGATGGTGTAGCCACGCCGCTCGACCGCTCCGACCATGTGATCGAGCTGGCGCCGGTTGAGCAGGAGCTTCCGTGTGCGAGTAGGATCGGTTTCGACGTGGGTGGAAGCCGAATTCAGCGGATTGAGGTGCGCGCCGAAAAGGAAGGCCTCGCCGTTCTTCAAGTACACGTAGGCCTCGGCGATTTGCGCCTTGCCCGCGCGCATGCTCTTGACCTCCCAACCCATGAGGGAGATGCCGGCCTCTAACCGCTCCTCGATGAAGTAATCGAAGCGGGCTTTGCGGTTGACGGCGATCGGCGGTAGTTTTTCAGCGGCGGCTGGTTTCATTTCTGCTCAGGTAATCGGTCAGGCGGGGCCGCTTCGGCCCCGTTAACAGTTGCGCGAAGCGCATGATAAGTCTTCGGCGGTGGCGGCGCCCGCGCTTTTACCGGAGAATCCGCCGTGGCGGCGCCGCCCGCTTCGGAGAAGGGAATGCAGTTAGTCGAGCGCAGCGCACTGGTGACCTATACGGCGCCGCAAATGTTCGCCTTGGTCAACGACGTCGCTCGGTATCCGGAGTTCCTGCCTTGGTGCATCGGCGCTCGCGTTGAAGACGTTGCCGCGGGCGAGCGCGTTGCCTCGCTCAAGGTGGCGCGCGGAGTCCTGCGGACTGAATTCACGACGCGCAACACCCTGCGGCAGGACGAGCAGATTCAAATGAAGCTGCTGCACGGACCGTTTCGCGACCTGACCGGCGAATGGCGCTTCGAGCCGATCGGTACGCGCGGATCGAAGGTGTACTTTCGGGTCGAGTTCGAGTTCAAGAACCATCTGACGGCCACCGCCTTCAACTCGGTATTCGAAGCCCTGTGCGGCACCATCATCGACGCCTTCGTACTGCGCGCGCAGGCGATCTACCCCTCGGCTTAGGCGAACGCGCGCCATCCGCTGTTACGTGAACGAAGCGCCGCTGCAAATCGAGATCGCCTATGCCGAACCGCAGCGCGCCATCGTCAAGTCCTATCTCCTTGCCCGCGGTTCCCGCGTGTCGGACGCCCTGCGGCTGGCCGCACTCGACCCTGATTTCACGGCAGTGGACCTTAAGAACGCCAGCGTCGGCATATTCGGCCGGGTGACCGGTCCGGACCAGTTGCTCGAGGCGGGGGATCGGGTCGAAATCTACCGGCCACTCGCGGCGGATCCGAAAGTCTCGCGGCGGCAGCGCGCCAAGCAAGCGCGCCGCTGAGGGCCGGCGCCCGTCAGCGCGACCGCGGTAACCCTGACAGGGTCCTAGTAAATCCTGCCGTTCTTGATCTTCGCGGCGGATGCATCCTGCGCCGCGGCCTCGGCGGCCGTCGGCTTGTCGAGCTTCGCCACCTTGTCGCCGTCGAAGTAGACCGTGACGCGCCGCGAGTCGACGTGACTGCTGCGCCCCTTCTTGAGGTAGTAGATGTAATCCCAGCGTTCCTTGTTGAAGCTGTCGGCCACCATGGGAGTGCCGAGCAAGTAGCGCACCTGGCTGCGGGTCATGCCGGCCTTGACCTGCTCGACGGCCGCCTGATCGAGGAAGTTGCCCTGTTGAATGTTGATGCGATAGACGCATCCCGACGCCAGCACTCCCAGACCCAAGCCGGCGATAAGACAGTGAATTTTTTTCAACAAAGTGGTGCGCAGCCATTAAATGATTGATAATCGGACCCGTATCATACCCCAAGGGCCCAGCATGCCGCAGCGCCTGAAATCCGCCGCCACCGCCGAAAGCAACGACCTTCGCAATGCGGGCCTCAAGGTAACGCTGCCTCGGCTCAAGATCCTCGACATTCTCGCCGACGGCACAGCGCGTCACATGAGCGCTGAGGACATCTACAAGAAGCTGCTGGTGTCCAACGAGGACATCGGTCTCGCCACTGTCTACCGCGTGCTAACCCAATTCGAGGCCGCCGGTCTTGTCACCCGCCATCATTTCGAAGGCGGCATGGCGGTGTTCGAGCTCAATCAGGGCGCGCATCACGATCACATCGTGTGTGTGGACTGCGGCCGCGTCGAAGAGTTCATGGACGGCGGAATCGAAGAGCGGCAGAACAACGTGGCGAAGCGCCTGGGGTTCGAAATCAGCGATCACTCGCTGATCCTGTACGGGCATTGCCGCAAGCCCAACTGCCCGAATCAGAAACGTCCGAAGTAGCGCAACGTCGCGTTGGGCGACGGCGCGGACGGAAGTCCTTTACTTCCCCGAGGAGGGCGCGCGCCGCTTTTTCGGCGCAGCCTCTGCCGGTGCGACGTGCGCGAGCATCTCGCGGGCATGTGCGCGCGCTTGCTCGGTGATGTGGATGCCGCCCAACATGCGGGCAATTTCGTCGATCCGCTCGCTTTGACCCAGAGTTTTTACCGCGGTGCGCGTGATCTTGCCGTCGCTCAATTTGGTCACCCGGAATTGGCGATGCGCCTGCGATGCCACCTGCGCCAAATGCGTCACGCACAGCACCTGGGCGCGTTCGCCCAAGTCGCGCAATTGCCGCCCGACGATTTCAGCCACCGCGCCACCGATGCCTGAGTCCACCTCATCGAACACCATGCACAGGGCGCTCGTCTTGGCGGCGGCGGCCACTTGCACGGCCAGGCTGATACGCGATAGTTCGCCGCCGGAGGCAACCTTGGCGAGGCTCTTGGGCGCCTGCCCGGGATTCGCGCTCACCAGGAATTCGATGTCGTCACTGCCGTTGGCGGTGATCTCCGTGCCGCTGGCAGTCACGCTGACCGCAAAGCGTCCGCCCGCCATGCCGAGCCCCTGCATGAGCTTGGTGATGTGGGCACCTAAGCGGGCGGCGGCGGCCGTACGCTCCGTCGTCAGACGCCCCGCGGCGGCGCGGTAGTCGCGAGTCAGCGCGTCGAGCTCCGTTTCCAGCCTGCTTAGGCTTAGCTGCGCATTGTCGAGCGCGGCTAAGTCCCGCTCGGTGCGCGCGAGCTGCTCGGGGAGCTCCAAAACGCTGACTCGGTGCTTTCTGCCCAGCGCCTCCAGGGCGGCGGTGCGACGCTCGATCTCCTCCTGTCGCCCGGGGTCGATGTCGAGCGCCTCCAGATAGCGTCGCAGTGTCTCCGCGGCCTCCTGAGTGTTGATCATGGCTTCCGCCAAGAGCTTACCGGCAGGTGCGAGCTGCGGGTCCGCGTCCAGGGCGTGGCGCAGCGCCGCGTGCGCCCGGGCCAGTAAATCATGTGCACTCGCGCCTTCCGCCTCGTAAGCCGCGGCCAGCGCGGCCCCAGCCGCCTCCGCCAACCGGCCGCGCCCGGCTATGCGCTTGCGGTCGGCAATGAGCTCTTCGATGTCGGCCGCGGTGGTGACCTCGGCTTTCAGCTCGGCGAGCTGATAGCGCAAAAGATCGAGCCGCGAGTCGCGGTCCGCGGCGGCCTCCTTGAGCGCTTCGAAGTCGCGGCGACAGACCCGGCAGCGCTCGTACAACCCTGACACCTCTGCAAGCAATGCTCGATTCCCCAGGTGTTCGTCCAGCATCTCGCGCTGGGCGCCTCGATTCACCAGGCGCTGGAATTCCTGTTGGCCGTGGATTTCGATGAGAAAGTCCGCCAGTTCGCGCAAAGCTTGGATGGGCACCACCTGTCCGTTCACATAGGCGCGCGAGCGGCCGTCCGCGCCGATCACCCGGCGCACCACGAGCTCGCCGTTGTGCTCCATGTCTTGATGTTCGAGCCAGGAGGTCGCGGCCGCCGGAAGGGGGTCGAAGCTGGCCGTCACCTCGGCGCGCTCCGCGCCCTGGCGCACGACATCGCCGCCGGCGCGGCCGCCGGCGATGAGCAGCAGGGCATCGACGACGATGGATTTGCCGGCGCCGGTCTCGCCGGTCAGGGCGGTGAGACCGCCTTCGAGTTCGAGCTCCGCCTGATCGACCAGCACCAGATCGCGCAATTGAAGATGAGTGAGCATGGACCTAATCGCCGCTTTGACCGTCGTACGCGCCGCGGCCCCAATGCAGTTTCGACCGCAGCAGCCGGTAGTAGTCATAACCCGGCGGATGCAGCAGCGTGATCTGGGCGTCGGCCGCCTCCACATACAGGCTGTCGCCCTGCGTCAGATCACCGAGGGCGCTGCCGTCGCAGGTCACCTGGGCCCGCGCCTCCAAGCGATCCGACATGCGCAGCTGAATGCGGCTGCCCGCGCGCACGACGATGGGACGGTCGCTCAAGGTGTGCGGGCTGACGGGCGCCAGCACCCAGACGTCCAGATCGGGCTCGACGATGGGTCCGCCGCACGACAACGCATAGGCGGTCGAACCGGTGGCCGTGGCGATCACCATGCCGTCGCCGCCGTGCGAATTGACGAAGCGTCCGTTGATCGAGGTCTCGAAATCGATGGTGTGGCCGGTCTCGCATTTATTGACCACCACATCGTTCAAGGCGAGGGCGCGCACCGACCCGGCGCCCGGCGCGCCGGCCTGCTTCTCCAAATGCGCGGCCAACAGCGAGCGCCGATCCTCGCCGTAGCGGCCGGCGAGCACGGCGTCCACGTCCTCCAGCATCGACTTGGGGCTCACGTCGGTGAGGAATCCCAACCGGCCGCGGTTGACGCCGAGCAGCGGCACCGACTGGCCGGCCACCAGCCGCGCGGCGTACAGCAGTGTGCCGTCGCCGCCGATGGCGATGATGAGATCCGCCCGCGTGGCGATGGAGCTCTCCGGGCAGGGTGCGACGCTGTCGGGGCGGAACGCGAGGCCGACGCCGGGATCGACGAGCGCGCGCAGGCCGCGCGAATGCAGATGATTGGCGAGACTCAGCATGCATTCGGCGACGCGCAGATCGCGGGCATTGCCGATCAGCGCAATCGATTGGAAGGAATGGGACATAAGCGAATCCTTGTAGCATGACGGCGCGGAGCCGGTCACGTCTAGAACCCATCGACGGCGCCGATTTGTGCGACTTGACTTCGGGCGGATACACTGGAGCCAGGTAGCTTCAAACATGTTATATGGAGCGTATGTCAGAAGGTACCGACGAGGGGCTCACTGAGCGGGCGCAGCTGCTGCTCAAGGCCTTGATCGAGAATTACATCCGCGACGGCCAACCGGTGGGTTCGCGGACTCTGTCGCGCGATTCGGGATTGAGCCTCTCCTCGGCCACCATCCGCAATGTCATGGCCGACCTGGAAGATCTCGGCTTCGTGGCCTCTCCGCATACCTCGGCGGGCCGCATACCGACGGACAAGGGCTATCGCTTCTTCGTCGACACGCTGCTCAAGCTCAAGCCCCTGCACCACGAGGAAATCGAGGAAATCGAGCGCCGCTTGGGCGATGCCGCCAATGGCCGCTCGCTGGTACAGACCGTCTCGCAGATGCTGTCCAACGTCACCCACATGGCGGGGCTCGTGACCCTGCCGAACCCGAACTACGTCGCGCTGTCGCAAATCGAGTTCATCGCCCTGTCGGAGAACCGGGCGCTCGCCATCATGGTGATGAGCAACCGGGAAATTCAAAACAGGGTGGTGCAGCTCGATCGGTACTATTCCACCGAGGAATTGCGCCGCGCCGCCAACTACCTGAATGAGGCGTTCGCGGGGCGCTCGCTGCCCGATGTGCGCGCCCAGCTGGTCAAGCAGATGCAGGAAACGCGGCAGCACATGGACCAGCTCATGCAGGACGCCATCCGGGTGGCGCAGAAGGTGTTCGACACGGGCCCCGATGAGCGCGTGGAATATGTGATCGCCGGTGAAACCAATTTGATGGGGTTTGCCGAACTGTCCAATGTCGAACGTCTGAAGCGCCTGTTCGAGGCGTTCAACGAGAAGCACGACATCCTCAGGCTGCTGGACAACTGCCTGCGGGCCGAGGGCATCCAGATCTTCATCGGCCAGGAATCGGGCTACCGGATCCTGGACGACATCAGCGTGGTGACGGCGCCCTATACCATCGACAACCGGGTGGTCGGGGTGCTCGGCATCATCGGACCCACCCGGATGGCCTACGAGCGGGTCATACCCATCGTCGACCTGACTGCAAAACTCTTGGGTTCGGCCTTGAACGCACGTAAATAGCCCCCAATAGATCCGCTTCGAGCGGCAGCCATGTCGCCATTCTTTTGAGGGCTGAGCGAGTGAACGAAACCAATCGTGCCGAAGGCGCTACCGATGCCGCCCCCGCGGGCAGCCCGGACGGGTCCGCGGCACTGGCTGCCGCCGAGGCCAAGGCTACCGAGAATCGGAACAGCTATCTGCGCGCCGTGGCGGAACTGGACAATTTTCGCAAGCGCAGCGAACGCGAGATCGAGAATGCGCGTAAGTTCGCGATCGAGCGCTTTGCCCAGGAGCTGGTCACGGTAGGCGACGCCCTGGAGGCGGGGATCAATGCCGGGGTGGTCAATCCCGGCCCGGCGCTCCTGGAAGGCGCCCAGGCCACCTTGCGGCAGCTGCATCGTGCCTTCGACAAGGGCGGCATCAAGATCATCGATCCCGCAGGTCAGCCATTCGATCCGCAATGGCACGAGGCCATGGCGGTCCAGGAAAGCGCCGAGCATCCGGCGAACACGGTTCTGTCGGTGGTTCAAAAAGGCTATTCCCTGAACGGCCGCCTGCTGCGTCCCGCCAGGGTCATCGTGAGCAAGGCTCCGGGCAGCAATTGAAAATGCGGCAGGTCCCCCCCACTTAGCGGTCACAGCGTTAGAATTTAGAGGGTTTTCACAATGGGCAAAATGATAGGCATCGATCTCGGCACGACCAACTCCTGCGTCGCGATCATGGAGGGCGGCAAGCCCAAGGTCATCGAGAACAGTGAGGGTGATCGGACTACGCCGTCGATCGTGGCCTTCACGAAGGATGGCGAGGTGTTGGTGGGTCAGTCCGCCAAACGCCAGGCCGTCACCAACCCGGCCAACACCGTGGCCGCCGTCAAGCGCCTCATCGGCCGTAAATTCACGGACGACGTGGTCAAGAAGGACATGAGCATGGTGTCCTACAAGATCATCAAGGCGGACAACGGCGACGCCTGGGTGGAAGTGCAGGGCAAGAAGATGGCGCCTCCCGAGGTGTCGGCGCGGGTCCTCATGAAAATGAAAAAGACCGCCGAGGACTATCTGGGCGAGCCGGTCACCGAAGCCGTCATCACCGTGCCGGCGTATTTCAACGATTCCCAGCGTCAGGCCACCAAAGATGCGGGCCGCATCGCGGGCCTGAACGTCAAGCGCATCATCAACGAGCCCACCGCGGCGGCGCTCGCCTACGGTCTCGACAAGGACGGCGGCGATCGCAAGATTGCAGTCTACGACCTGGGCGGCGGCACCTTCGACGTGTCGGTGATCGAAATCGCCGAAGTGGACGGAGAGCGTCAGTTCGAGGTGCTGTCGACCAACGGCGATACCTTCCTCGGCGGCGAGGATTTCGACCTGCGCGTCATCAACTATCTGGCGGATGAGTTCAAGAAGGAAAGCGGCATCGACGTGCGCAAGGATCCTCTCGCCATGCAGCGCCTGAAAGAGGCGGCGGAGAAGGCGAAGATCGAGCTGTCCTCGAGCCAGCAGACCGAGATCAATCTGCCGTACATCACGGCCGATGCGGCCGGCCCCAAGCACCTGAACATGAAGCTCACCCGCGCCAAGCTCGAATCGCTGGTCGAGGATCTGGTCAAGAAGACCATGGAGCCTTGCCGTATCGCGCTGAAGGATGCCGGCTTGACCATGAAGGACGTGAGCGAGGTCATCCTGGTCGGCGGCCAGACGCGCATGCCCATGGTGCAGCAGGCGGTGAAGGACCTGTTCGGCAAGGAGCCGCGCAAGGACGTGAATCCCGACGAGGCGGTGGCGGTGGGCGCGGCGATCCAAGCCGGCGTGCTGTCCGGCGACGTCAAGGACGTGCTGTTGCTCGACGTGACGCCGCTGTCCTTGGGGATTGAGACCCTGGGCGGCATCATGACCAAGGTGATCGAGAAGAACACCACCATCCCGACCAAGGCGTCGCAGACGTTTTCGACCGCGGACGACAATCAGACCGGCGTGACCATTCACGTACTGCAGGGCGAACGCGACCGCGCCAGCGACAACAAGTCCCTGGGCAGGTTCGACCTGACGGATATTCCGCCTGCACCGCGCGGCATGCCCCAAATCGAGGTGGCGTTCGACATCGACGCCAACGGCATATTGAATGTCTCCGCCAAGGACGTGAAGACGGGCAAGGAACAGCGCATCGTCATCAAGGCATCGAGCGGCTTGTCGGAAGCCGAGATCAAGCGCATGGTGAGCGATGCCGAGGCGCACGCCGAGGAGGACAAGAAGTTCCGCGAGCTCGTGGGTGCACGCAACAAGGCGGATGCCACGATCCACACCGTCGAGAAGGCGCTCAACGAAGTCGGAGATAAGATCTCCGACGAGGAAAAGAAATCGGCGAGCGAGGCGGTTGCCGCGGTGAAGGCCGCGATGAGCGGCGATGACCGCGAGGACATCGAGACCAAGACTCAGGCACTCGAGCAGGCATCCACTGCGCTGCTGCAGAAGATGTACCAGCAGTCGGCGGGCGGCGGGGGCGCAGGCGGCGGCAGCGATGCCGGCGCGGCCGGCGGCCACACCGAAACCGCTAAAGATGACGTGCTCGATGCCGAATTCGAAGAAGTCAAGGAAAGCGACCGAAAGAAGGCCTGAGGCGCCTTAAACGGTAGCTCGGGATGGATGTGTCGAGGGGAACCGCCGGTACCTAAAGTTACCGGCGGTTCGCCTTTATGGGCGCCTAAGCCCTGGGTGATCAATGGCGAAGCAGGACTTCTACAAACTTCTCGAGGTGGCCAGAACCGCCACGGAAGCCGAAATCAAGAAGGCGTATCGCCGGCTCGCCATGAAATTCCATCCCGATCGCAATCCCGACGACCCGGAAGCGGAGCACAAATTCAAGGAAGCCAAAGAGGCCTATGAGGTGCTCTGCGATCCGCATAAGCGCGCCGTGTACGACCAATTCGGGCACGCGGGTCTCGAAGGAGGGCGCGGCGGCGGCTTCAGCGCCGGCGAGGCATTCGGCGACATTTTCGGCGAGATGTTCGGCGACATCTTCTCCGGCGGCCAGCGCGGCCGCTCTCAAGTCTTCCGCGGCGCCGATTTGCGCTACGAGCTGGAGCTCGATCTCGAGCAAGCCGTTTTCGGTACGGACACCGAGATCAAGATTCCGTCGCTCGCCGAGTGCAAGACCTGTAAGGGCTCGGGGGCCGCCAAGGGATCCACCCCCAAGACCTGCGATACCTGTCACGGCCAGGGGCAGGTGCGGGTGCAGCAGTCGATATTCACCATTCAACAACCCTGCCCGCGCTGCAAGGGGCGCGGCAAGATCATCGGCAACCCCTGCGATACCTGCTACGGACAGGGCCGGGTGCGCCAGGAGAAGACCCTTCCCGTGACCGTGCCGGCCGGGGTCGATACCGGCGACCGAATCCGCCTGAACGGCGAGGGCGAAGCGGGCAGAAATGGGGGTCCCGCGGGAGACCTGTATGTCGAAGTGCGGGTTCGGGAACACGCGATCTTCGAGCGCGAGGGCAGCCACCTGTCCTGCGAGGTCCCGATCAGCTTCACCACCGCGGCCCTCGGCGGCACGGTGGAGGTGCCGACGTTGAGCGGCGATGTGATTCTGAAAATACCCAGTGAGACCCAATCCGGACGGGTATTTCGGGTACGCGAGAAGGGCGTTCGGCCGGTGCGCGGCGGTGCCGCCGGCGATCTCTTCTGCCGGGTGGTGGTGGAAACTCCCGTCAGCCTGGACGTGGAGCAGAAGGAGCTGCTGAAGCAATTCGAGGCCTCGCTACGGCGCGGCGACCATAAGCCGCGGGAGCAATCCTTCTTTGAGGGCGTCAGGAAGTTCTTCACCGGCGCGGTCGATTAGGGACTCGGAATGAAGCCCATTGCAGTCTTCGGTATCACCGGCCGGATGGGCCAGGCCTTGATTCGCGCGTTGCAGGAATCGTCCTCGACGGTCTTTGCCTTGAGCGGCGCCATCGCTTCACCCGCGAGCGCCCGGCTGGGTCAGGACGCCGCCGCGACGGGCGCGCCGACCGGAGTGCTGATCACCGGGGACGTGTCGCAGGGATTGCGCGGCGCGGCAGTGGCCGTGGATTTCAGCGTGGAGAGCAGCGTCGCCGCGCACGCCGTCGCCTGTGCCGCGGCCGGTGTGCCCATTTTGATCGGCGCCACCGGCCTCGATGGCCAAAGCCGCGCGGCTCTCGAGAGGGCGGCTCGGAATGTCGCGGTGCTCATTGCACCCAATACCAGTGTGGGGGTGGGCGTAGCGTCCAAATTGGTGTCCCTGGCCGCCTCTGCCCTGGGGCAGGGCTTCGATGTGGAGATTGTCGAGGCCCACCACCGAACCAAGCGCGATGCGCCGTCGGGCACGGCGCTGGCCTTGGGGGAGGCTGTCGCACGCGCCCGCGGCCAAACCCTATCCGAGGTGGCGGTTCTAACCTGCGCGGGCACCACAGGGCCGCGCACGCCCGGCAGCATCGGAATATCCAGCCTGCGTGCCGGAGATATCGTGGGCGATCATACGGTCGTGTTTGCCTCGGCCGGGGAGCGTCTGGAGATCACCCATCGCGCCACCGATCGCCTGACCTTTGCACGAGGCGCCCTGCGGGCGGCCGAATGGCTGGTGGGCCGGCCGGCCGGCCTGTACGGCATGGAGCAAGTTCTCGGACTTTGACAAGAAGCATGGACAGTCTACGCGGGCATCGTTAATATTCGCGCCCGGAAACTGATCGCGATTTAACCCAAGAAGCGGGAGGACGTTCTCATGAGCGCCTCCCGCTTTGCGCATCTGCGGAAAGCGCCGTAGCGCAAAGCGAGGAACCGGAGTGTCGACACCTGCAGTGCTAGCTCTCGAAGATGGCACCGTGTTCCGTGGCGTCTCAGTAGGCGCAAAAGGCAACACGACGGGTGAAGTAGTTTTCAATACGGCCATGACCGGGTACCAGGAGATCCTCACGGATCCGTCCTACTGCCGACAGATTGTCACGCTCACCTATCCCCACATCGGCAATACCGGTACCACCCCCGAGGATCTGGAGTCGGGCGCGGTCTACGCCGCCGGCCTCGTGATTCGCGATTTACCCCTGCTGCATTCGAATTGGCGCGCCACCGAGTCGCTGCAGAGCTTCCTGCTCCGCTGCAAGGTCGTGGCGATTGCCGACATCGATACCCGCAAGCTCACCCGCTTGCTGCGCGAGAAAGGCGCGCAGTCGGGGTGCATCATGACGGGCGACACCATCGACGACAAAGCCGCGGTGCGCGCAGCCAAGAAATTTCCCGGGTTGAAGGGGATGGACCTTGCGAAGGCGGTCACCACCAAGAAGATCTTTCAGTGGAACGACGGCCTGTTGTGGAAGTCCTCCTCCAAGCCGCCGCGGCCGCAGAGCCGGGTGCACGTGGTCGCCTACGATTTCGGGATGAAGCGCAACATTCTGCGGATTCTCGCCGAGCATGGTTGCCGCATGACTGTGGTGCCGGCACAAACTTCGGCAGATCAAGTGCTTGCGATGAATCCCGATGGTATCTTCTTAAGTAATGGACCCGGCGACCCCGAGCCCTGCGACTACGCCATCGAGGCGATCAGACGCTTTCTCGAGACCGACATACCGGTGTTCGGCATCTGCCTGGGTCACCAATTGCTGGGACTGGCGAGCGGGGCCAAGACCCTGAAGATGAAGTTCGGCCACCACGGGGCCAATCATCCGGTATCGGAGATCGACTCCGGCCGGGTGCTCATCTCGAGCCAGAATCATGGTTTCGCGGTCGATGAGGCGACCCTGCCGGAGAACTTGCGCGCGACGCATCGCTCATTGTTCGACGGCTCCCTGCAGGGACTCGCGCGTACCGACCGCCCCGCGTTCAGCTTCCAGGGACATCCCGAGGCCAGCCCCGGCCCGCACGATGTGCGCCTGCTGTTCGAGCACTTCATGTACTTGATGGTGAAACGCATGCAGACCCTGTCGCGGGGCCGCAATTCCGTCAAACAGAAATCGGCGGAAGGGTAATGCCCAAGCGTACCGACCTCGACAGCATCCTCATCATCGGCGCAGGACCCATCATCATCGGCCAGGCTTGCGAGTTCGATTACTCAGGAGCTCAGGCGTGTAAGGCCTTGAAAGAGGAAGGCTATCGGGTCATCTTGGTGAACTCGAATCCCGCCACGATCATGACCGACCCCGAGACGGCGGATGCGATCTACATCGAACCCATCAACTGGCGCACCATCGCCCGCATCATCGACAAGGAGCACCCCAACGCCTTGCTGCCCACCATGGGCGGCCAGACCGGGCTCAACACCGCGCTCGATCTGGTGCGCGAGGGGGTGCTCGAGAAGTACAACGTCGAGATGATCGGCGCCTCGCAACGCGCCATCGACATGGCGGAGGACCGGGAGTTGTTCCGCCGCGCCATGGCCGACATCGGCCTCGAGACCGCGCGCGCCCGAATCGCGCACAGCATGGAAGAGGCCTTGGCCGTACAGTCGGAGATCGGTTTCCCCACCGTGATCAGGCCGTCATTCACCTTGGGCGGCAGCGGCGGCGGCATCGCCTACAACCGCGAGGAGTTCGAAGCCATCGTCGCGCGCGGGCTCGATGCCTCGCCCACCAACGAGGTGCTGCTCGAGGAGTCGGTGCTCGGCTGGAAAGAATATGAAATGGAGGTCGTGCGCGACCGGATCGACAATTGCATCATTGTCTGTTCGATCGAAAATCTCGATCCCATGGGCGTGCACACCGGCGATTCGATCACGGTGGCGCCCGCGCAGACACTGACGGATCGCGAATACCAGCGGCTGCGCGATGCCTCGATCGCGGTGCTGCGCAAGATCGGCGTCGACACCGGCGGATCGAACGTGCAGTTCGCGATCAACCCCGAGGACGGCCGCGTCCTGGTCATTGAAATGAATCCGCGGGTGTCGCGCTCCTCGGCCCTGGCATCCAAGGCGACCGGGTTTCCGATCGCCAAGATCGCGGCGAAGCTCGCGGTGGGCTACACCCTGGATGAGCTCAAGAATGAGATCACCGGCGGGGCGACCCCGGCCTCGTTCGAGCCCAGCATCGACTACGTCGTCACCAAGATCCCGCGCTTCACCTTCGAGAAGTTTCCCGGCTCGAACTCGCGCCTGACCACGCAGATGAAATCGGTGGGCGAGGCCATGGCCATCGGGCGAACCTTTCAAGAATCGATGCAGAAGGCGCTGCGCAGCCTGGAGACCGGACTCGACGGCTTCGACGAGCAGTTGACCCTGCCTCTGACCGATGAGGCGGCCGAGAGGCTGTCCTACGAGTTGCGTTGGCCGGGGCCGAACCGGATCCTGTACGTGGCGGACGCGTTTCGCGCCGGCTGGACCCCCGCCCAAGTGTTCGAGGCCACCAAGATCGATCCGTGGTTCCTGGCGCAGATCGCGGATCTGCTGCGCGAGGAGGCCGTGCTCGCCAAGGATGGATTCGAGAGCCTGGAGCCGCCGCGACTGCGCGCGCTCAAGCGCAAGGGCTTTTCCGATGCGCGCATCGCGAAACTGACGGGCCGGGACGAGGCGTCGATTCGCAGCCGGCGCCGCAAGCAGGGGCTGCATCCCGTGTACAAGCGGGTCGACACCTGCGCTGCGGAGTTCTCGACCTCCACCGCCTACCTGTACTCGACTTACGAGGAGGAGTGCGAGGCGAACCCCAGCAGCCGGCGCAAGATCATGATTCTGGGCGGCGGCCCCAATCGGATCGGCCAGGGCATTGAATTCGACTATTGCTGCGTGCACGCCGCCATGGCGCTGCGCGAAGACGGTTTCGAGACCATCATGGTCAACTGCAATCCGGAGACCGTATCGACCGATTACGACACCTCCGACCGCCTGTACTTCGAGCCCCTGACCTTCGAAGACGTCATGGAGATCATCGAGAAGGAGAAGCCCGAGGGGGTGATCGTGCAGTTCGGCGGGCAGACGCCGCTGAAGCTGTCGCGCGCGCTCGCCGCGGCGGGAGCTCCCATCATCGGCACCAGCCCCGACAGCATCGATGTGGCCGAAGACCGCGAGCGTTTCCAGAAACTGGTGACGGCATTGAAGCTCAAGCAGCCGGCCAACGCCTCGGCACGCACCGAGGATTCAGCGGTGCTGCTGGCGCGGGAGGTTGGATTTCCGCTGGTCGTGAGGCCGAGCTATGTCTTGGGCGGCCGGGCCATGGAAGTGGTGTTCAACGAGGACGATCTTCGCCAGTACATGATCGACGCGGTGAAGGTGTCGAATGACAGCCCCGTGCTGCTGGACCGGTTTCTCGATCTGGCCATCGAAGTGGATGTCGATGCCGTGAGCGACGGGGAGGACGTGCTCATCGGCGGCATCATGGAGCACATCGAGCAGGCCGGCGTGCACTCCGGGGATTCCAGCTGCTCGCTGCCGCCGAACGGGCTGTCGCAGGAAATCCAAGATGAGCTGCGCGCGCAGACCCGAAAACTCGCGAAGGCGCTGAACGTCGTCGGCCTGATGAACATCCAGTTCGCGATTCAAAGCGGCGTCATTTACATTCTCGAGGTCAATCCGCGCGCCTCGCGCACCGTGCCCTTCGTCTCCAAGGCCACCGGCATCCCCCTGGCCAAGGTGGCGGCCCGGGTCATGACCGGCAAGTCGCTGGCGTCGCAGGAGCGCACCGCGGAGCGTATTCCGCCGTATTTCTCGGTCAAGGAGGCGGTGTTTCCCTTCGTCAAGTTCCCCGAGGCCGACCCCATCCTCGGGCCGGAGATGAAATCCACGGGCGAAGTGATGGGCACGGGACATACCTTCGGCGAGGCCTACGCCAAGGCGCAGGCGGCCTCCGGGGTGGTGCTGCCGACGCACGGCCTATGCTTCATCAGCGTGCGCGACCGCGATAAGCCGGGCGCGGTGGTGCTGGCACAGATGTTGATCGCGCGCGGCTTCGAGATTGCGGCGACCGGCGGCACGGCATTGGTGCTCGAGGAGGCCGGCGTCTCCTGCAGGCGGGTGAATAAGGTGCGGGAGGGTCGCCCGCACGTCGTCGATATGATAAAAAACGACGAGGTGGCATTGATCGTCAATACCACAGAGGGAAAGCAAGCGGTGCGCGAATCTCGCTCGATTCGGCGCGAAGCGGTGGCCAGGAAGGTAACCTACTACACGACGGTGGCCGGCGCGCGCGCGACCTGCGACGCGCTCGACCACTTGGGCGACATAGAAGTGAATCGGCTGCAGGATTTGCACAAGGAAATGTTGGCGTGAAGCGAGCTCCCATGACACTGCACGGAAAGCTGCCGCCGTGATCAAGCGCACTCCCATGACTCTTCGCGGCGCCGATCGGCTGCGGCAGGAGCTGAAGCAGCTCAAGAGCGAGGCGCGGCCGAACGTCATCAAGGCCATCGCCGAAGCGCGGGCGCACGGCGACTTGAGCGAGAACGCCGAATACCATGCCGCGCGCGAACAGCAGAGCTTCATCGAGGGACGCATCAATCAGATCGAAAACAGCTTGTCGAATTGTGAAATCATCGACGTCACCAAATTGACCGCCAGCGGCCGCGTCGTGTTCGGCTCGACGCTCGAGCTCGAGGATCAGGACGGCGGCAACAAGGTGGTCTACCAGCTGGTGGGCGACGATGAGGCGAACATCAAGCAAGGGCTGCTCTCGGTCTCCTCGCCGATCGCACGCGCGCTCATCGGCAAATCCGAGGGCGACGTCGTCGATGTGACGACGCCCGGCGGGACGCGCAGCTACGAGATCGTGTCGGTACGCTACGTGTGAGGCGCGCGCCGCGGTCGGCCTAGGATGATTCGAAACGCCTTCCGCGTCTTGTTCGTGCTCTGGGCGGGCAGCCTCTGGTCGCTGGCCGCTTGGGTCGCGCCCACGCTGTTCTACGCGCAGAGCGATCGGCATCTGGCCGGCGTGCTGGCCGCGAGGCTGTTCAGCATCGAGACCTATGTCTCCCTGGGGGTGGCGGCGCTCGCGCTGCTGCTGCCGGGCAGGATGCGCTTCGTTTGGGGCTATGTCGCAGCCGCGCTGCTGTCGGTGAACGAGTGGATCTTGAAGGGGATCATGGCGCAGGCGCACGTGCACGGCGCCGTGGCGTTCTTAAGTTTCGGGGCCTGGCACGCCGTGTCGGCCGCGCTGTACCTGCTGGCCTGTCTCGCGGTGCTGCGGCTAGTCTGGAAGGAGGATTTTCGCTAGACCTTGGCGGCGGCGGTAGAAAACCCCGACGTTGCCGATCCGCTGCACGATCTCCGCCCCGGTGCGGCTCGCCAGAGAGTCCAAAGCTTGGTTGCGTTCGTCGCGCTCGCCGACTCTGGCGCTGACCTTGACCAGCTCGTGATCGGTCAAGGTGCGGTCGAGCTCCGCGACCACCCCGTCGGTCAGCCCGGCATTGCCGAGCATGACCAGGGGGTTCAACGGGTGCGCGAGGCGGCGCAGATGTTTTCTTTGTTTCTCGGTCAGAGCCATCGCAGGATTATAGTCGCGACCCATGCCCAAGCGTACGAAAAGCAGTGCCCGCTGGCTCGCCGAACACGCGAGCGATGAGTTCGTCAAGCGCGCGCAGCGCGAAGGCTGGCGCTCGCGCGCGGTGTTCAAGCTCGCGCAAATTCAGGAGACCGAGAAGCTGCTGCGGCCGGGTATGCGCATGGTCGACTTGGGATCGGCGCCCGGCGGATGGAGCCAGTACGCCGCGCGCATCATGGGCGGCACGAGCCGCATCGTCGCGACCGACATCCTGCCGATGGACGCCATACCGGGGGTCGAGTTCGTGCAGGGCGATTTTCGCGAAGCGGCGGTTTTGGAGCAGGTTCTACAATGCGTCGGCGCCGACAAAGTGGACCTTGTATTGTCGGATATGGCCCCCAACATGGCAGGAATCGATGCCGTCGATCAGCCCCGATCGATGTACTTGGCAGAGCTGGCGATCGAATTTGCGGACCGCGTGCTGGCTCCGGGAGGCGATTTGCTGGTGAAGCTGTTTCAAGGCGCAGGCTTCGATCAGATCATCCGGGATGCGCGGCAAAGGTATGGGCGGGTAGTGACCAAAAAGCCGAAGGCGTCACGATCCCGAAGTCCTGAGATCTATCTGTTGGCGCGGCAGTTTGGGATGGTGTAAGTTCGGGAAGCCCGTCAAGCAGGGAACGCCCGCTTGGACGTAGTGTCGTAAGTTGATCGCGGCTGTAGGTGTAACTTGAACGATTTGACGAAACAGATTCTGCTTTGGGTTGCGTTGGCGGTGATTTTACTCGCCATTTTCAGCCAATTCGGCATGCGCACCGGGCAGCCGTCGACCATCGACTATTCGCAGTTCCTCTCCGAAGTGAAGAGCAACAACGTCGATTCGGTCACGCTCAAGGGCGAGATCATCGAGGGCAAGCGCCGCTCCACCGGCGACCCCTTCGTCACTTACAACCCCGAAACCAACAATAGCGCCCTGATCGGCCTCCTGGCGTCCCAGGGCGTGAAATTCCGCGGCGAGCCGCCGAAGCAGCAATCGGTGTTCCTGCAGCTGCTGATATCCGCCTTTCCGATATTGATTCTCATTGGCTTCTGGGCGTACTTCATGCGCCAGATGCAGGGCGCATCGGGTGGGCGCGGGGCGATGTCCTTCGGCAAGAGCCGTGCGCGGCTCTTGGGCGAGGATCAGGTAAATATTACATTCGCCGATGTCGCGGGCATCGAGGAAGCGAAACAGGAAGTGGTCGAAATCGTCGACTTCTTGAAAGATCCCGGCAAGTTCCAGAAACTTGGCGGCAAGATCCCGAAAGGCGTGCTCATGGTCGGCTCCCCGGGAACCGGTAAGACGCTGTTGGCGCGGGCCATCGCCGGCGAAGCCAAAGTGCCGTTTTTTACCATTTCCGGCTCGGATTTCGTGGAGATGTTCGTGGGCGTGGGCGCATCCCGGGTGCGCGACATGTTCGAACAGGCCAAGAAGCACGCGCCCTGCATCATCTTCATCGACGAAATCGATGCCGTGGGCCGGCACCGCGGCGCGGGCTTGGGCGGCGGTCACGATGAGCGCGAGCAGACCCTGAATCAATTGCTGGTCGAGATGGACGGCTTCGAGGGCAATGAAGGCATCATCGTCATCGCGGCCACCAACCGGCCCGACGTGCTGGATCCGGCGCTGCTGCGCCCCGGCCGTTTCGACCGTCAAGTCGTGGTGCCGCTGCCCGATGTGCGCGGCCGTGAGCAGATCCTCAAAGTGCACATGCGCAAAGTGCCGCTCGGCGACAACGTCAAGCCGTCGGTCATCGCTCGCGGCACCCCGGGGTTCTCGGGCGCCGATCTCGCGAACCTGGTGAACGAGGCCGCTCTGTTCGCGGCCCGCAGCAACAAACGCTCGGTCACCATGGAAGAGTTCGACCGTGCCAAGGACAAGATCATGATGGGCGCCGAGCGGCGTTCCATGGTCATGACCGAAGAGGAGAAGCGCAACACCGCCTACCACGAGTCGGGGCACGCCATCGTGGGGCTGTCCGTGCCGGAGCACGATCCGGTGTACAAGGTCACCATCATTCCGCGCGGCCGCGCTTTGGGTGTCACGATGTTCCTGCCGGAGGCCGATCGCTACAGCACCAGCAAGCGCCAGCTCGAAAGCCGGATCGCGACGCTGTTCGGCGGCCGAGTCGCCGAGGAATTGGTGTTCGGCGCCGACGCGGTCACCACCGGCGCGTCCAACGACATCGAACGTGCCACGGAGCTGGCGCGCAACATGGTCACCCGCTGGGGCTTGTCGGATCGCCTGGGTCCGCAGACCTACAGCGAGGAGTCGGGCGAAGTGTTCCTCGGCCGCAGCGTCACTCAGCACAAGCAAGTGTCGGACGTGACGGCGCATGTCATCGACGAGGAAGTGCGCCGAGTGATCGACAGCAACTATCAGCGGGCTTACAAGATCCTGCAGACCAACATGGACAAGCTGCAAGCCATGTCGGAAGCCTTGATCAAGTACGAGACCATCGACGAGGATCAGATCAAGGACATCATGGAAGGCCGAGTGCCGCGCCCGCCGCGGGACTGGGACGATACGCCCACGCCCACGCCTCGGGGTCCTTCGGCGGAGAAGCCGGCGGCGCCATTGGTCAACCCGGCCGGTCAGCACTAGTCGACTGTTCACGAACGCCGGGTGCACGCAAGAAGGGGTGATCGGGGTACCATTTCCCGGACCGCCGCAAGTCCGTCCGTGGAAGGCTGCGGGAAAAACGTCCCTGTTTTTCACGCTCCGGGAAATGGCACCCCGATCACCCCCTCTACCGATCAGTCGTTCATGAACGATGGCACTCGTGCCGAGTCCGTGTATCCCATGAAATGGCGTTGCCGACATAGAACCATTGATCTCACGCGCCCCGTGGTCATGGGAATCCTCAATGTGACACCGGATTCCTTCTCCGACGGGGACCGTTTTGCGGGCGTCGACGCCGCGCTCGAGCGTGCGGCACAAATCGTCGCCGAGGGCGCGACCATCGTCGATGTGGGTGGAGAGTCGACCCGGCCCGGCGCGGCCGCCGTGGATGAGTCCACGGAGATCGCGCGGGTCGTGCCGGTCATCGAGGGCATTGCCGCGGCCTCGGATATCGCCATCTCCATCGATACCAGCAAACCCAAGGTGATGGCGGCGGCGGTGGCGGCGGGGGCCTGCATCGTCAACGATGTGTATGCGCTGCGTGCGCCGGGCGCGCGCGCTTGGGCGGCCGGATCCGAGGTGGGAGTGTGTCTGATGCACATGCAGGGCGAGCCCCGAACCATGCAGGACCATCCTCATTACGAGGATGTGGTCGCTGAGGTGTCCGAATTCCTGACGCATGAACGGGATGAGTGCATTCGCAGCGGCGTCGCCCGCGACGCGATCGCCCTCGACCCGGGGCTGGGATTCGGCAAGACGCTGGCGCACAATTTGACCCTGCTGAAGTCTCTGGCGCACTTTGCGGCGCTGGATTCGCCGCTGTTGGTCGGCGTGTCGCGCAAGAGCTTCATCGGGCGGGTTCTGGCGAGGCCCGTGGACGAGCGGCTGTACGGCGGCTTGGGGCTGGCGGCGCTGGCCGTGACTCTGGGCGCTCGAATCATCCGCACCCATGATGTGGGGGCGACGCGTGATGCCATCGGCATGGTGAGCACGGTGTTACAAGGAACTGAGCATTGAACAAGTATTTCGGTACCGACGGGGTGCGAGGCTGCGTCGGTGAGGCGCCGATGACCGTGGATTTTGCGCTGCGGCTGGCGAGTGCCGCCGCGCGCGTGTTGGCGCCGGGCGGCGGGCGCGTGCTCATCGGCAAGGACACGCGAGTATCCGGATACATGTTCGAGTCCGCCCTGGAGGCTGGCTTCGTCGCCGCCGGTGTCGACGTCATGCTCATCGGCCCGCTGCCGACGCCGGGTATCGCCTACATGACCCAGCGCCTGGGCTGCAGCTTCGGGGTCGTCATCAGCGCTTCACACAACGCGTACAAGGACAACGGCATCAAATTTTTCGATGCCACCGGCAGCAAGCTGTCCGACGATGCGGAGAACGAAATCGAATGCCTGCTCGACCTCCCGGTTGTGACGCGGGAATCGAAGGATCTGGGCAAGGCCATTCGCATCGACCGCAGCCGCACTCAGTACCAACAGTTCTGCGCCTCGACCATCCCGGCCGGCATGAATCTGAAGGGCTTCAAAATCGTCATCGACTGCGCCAACGGCGCAGGCTACAAGGTTGCACCGCGGGTCCTCGCGGACCTAGGCGCTGAAATCGTACCCATCGGCTGCTCGCCGAACGGACGCAACATCAACGACGGCTGCGGATCGACGGCGCCGGAACTGCTGCAGCTCACGGTTCCCGGAGTGCGCGCCCAGCTCGGGATGGCGCTCGACGGCGACGGGGACCGGGTGGTGATGGTCGATGCGCTGGGCCGCTGCGTGGACGGCGATCAGATGCTGTACATCCTGGCGAAGCACGGGCACGAACGGGACGAATTAAAAGGCCCGGTGGTCGGAACCGTGATGAGCAATCTCGGCTTGGAACACGGTCTCGCCGAGCTCGGCGTCCAATTCAGCCGGGCCCAGGTCGGCGACCGCTACGTCCTCGCCATGCTCAACGAGGTGGGTGGAACGCTGGGGGGCGAGACCTCCGGCCACATCCTGTGCTTGGACAAAACCACCACCGGCGACGGCTTGATCAGCGCCTTGCAGGTTCTCGCCGTGATGAAGCATACGGGCGCGGGCCTCGCGGAGCTTGCCGCCGGCATGCGCAAGTATCCGCAAGTCCTCCTCAATGTCCGCGTGGCGAAGCGCTTCGACCCGCTGCAGGAACCGGCCGTGCTCAAAGCGGCGCAGGAAGTCGAACGGCGCTTCGACGGCCGCGGACGCATCGTGCTGCGGGCCTCCGGGACCGAGCCGGTCATTCGGGTCATGGTGGAGGGGCACGATGCGGACCTGGTGAAGAAGGGTGCGCGCGACATCGCCTCGGTGGTCGAAGCGGCCGCGGCGACCGCCAAAGACGCCGGAACCTAGGAGAATGGAGAACCCCGCTGCCCGGGCTTGCAGTTACGCGCCCGCGCGGCTAATCTTCGCCGCCTTTCCCGCAGGGTAATTGCCCTAAGGTAGCCCTAATGCGTCGTCAGATGGTCGCGGGTAATTGGAAAATGCACGGCTCGAGGGCCGCCAACGAAGCGTTGCTCGCCGAATTGGAAATGAGCCTGAAGCCGGACTGGCCGATCGATATCGCGGTTTTTCCGCCTTATGTCTATCTGAGCGATGCGGTTCGCACACTCGAGGGCGGACGCATTGCGGTCGGCGCGCAGGATGTCTGCGCGGAGTCCGGCGGTGCGTTCACCGGTCAAGTGTGCGCCGCGATGCTCAAGGATGTGGGCTGCACCTACGTGATCGTCGGCCACTCGGAACGGCGCCGCTGGTATCACGAGGATGACGCGCTGGTGGCGCGCAAATTTGCGGCGGTGCTGGAAGCTGGGCTGGTGCCGGTGCTGTGCGTAGGAGAAACCCTGGACGAGCGCGAGGCGAATCAGACTGAAGCGGTCGTTGCGCGGCAGCTCGACGCGGTGATCGCGATGCACGGGGTCGGGGGCTTTGCGCGGGCCATCCTCGCCTATGAACCGGTGTGGGCCATCGGGACGGGCCGCACGGCTTCGCCGGAGCAGGCGCAGGCGGTGCACTCGCTCCTGCGCAATCGCATTCACGCGCAAGATGCTAAGATAGCGCGCCATTTGCGGATCCTCTACGGTGGCAGCGTAAAGGCCGGCAACGCGGCGGAGCTGTTCTCGATGCCCGACGTGGACGGCGGACTGGTAGGTGGCGCTTCTCTGAGCGCCGATGAGTTTCAGCAGATATGCGCGGCTGCGGCCGCTCGCCATTGAGAGATTTCTTATGTTGCGTGGAATTATTCTGGGTGTGCACGTTTTGCTTGCGCTGATGATCATTTTGCTGGTGCTCATGCAGAGGGGCAAGGGCGCAGAGGCCGGCGCCGGATTCGGCTCGGGCGCATCGGGCACCGTGTTCGGGGCCCGCGGCACCAGCACCTTGTTTTCGAAGTTGACCGCCGTGTTCGCGGCGATGTTCTTCGTCACCAGTTTGACGCTGGCTTATCTTGGTGCACGCCCGACCGCCGAGCCGACCAGTGTGTTGGAGCGCGCGGCTCAGGCGGCAACCACGCCGCCGCCCGCACCCGCGGTTCCGTCGAAGAAGTGATAGGTTTTTATCCAAGCCGACGTGGCGAAATTGGTAGACGCGCTAGTTTGAGGGGCTAGTGGGGCAACCTGTGCCGGTTCGACTCCGGCCGTCGGCACCATCACTTTAATGTATGCGGCGATCCTTTACGCGACGCAACACACTCGCGCCTGATACAATTATGGTCAATTGACGTGGTCGGAAGCGGTATGCTGCGACAGTATTTGCCGATATTGATTTTTATGGGCTTGGCGAGCGTGCTGGGGCTCGCGTTATTCACCATCGGCTGGATTTTGGGTCCGCGCCGGCCCGACGCCGAGAAGCGGTCCCCCTACGAATGCGGATTCGAGGCGTTCGAGGATTCCCGGATGCGCTTCGACGTCCGCTACTACCTGGTCGCCATCATTTTCATCGTGTTCGACCTGGAGATCGCATTTTTCTTCCCGTGGGCGGTATCCCTGAAGCAGACCGGCACCTTCGGTCTCCTCGCCATGCTGATCTTCGCCTTGGTACTGGTCGTCGCTCTGGTGTACGACTATCAGAAAGGGGCGCTTGAATGGGATTAGACGCCGTGACCGCAGACTCAAGCGCGGTGCGCGGCTTCGAAGTGACCACCGTCGACAAGCTGATCAACTGGGCCCGCACCGGTTCGCTGTGGCCGATGACCTTTGGGTTGGCCTGCTGCGCGGTGGAGATGATGCACGCCGGCGCGGCGCGCTACGACTTGGATCGATTCGGCGTGGTGTTTCGCCCGAGCCCGCGTCAATCCGACGTGATGATAGTCGCGGGAACCCTGGTGAATAAAATGGCGCCCGCCTTGCGCAAGGTGTACGACCAGATGACGGAGCCGCGCTGGGTGATATCCATGGGCTCGTGCGCCAACGGCGGCGGCTACTATCACTACTCCTACGCGGTGGTACGGGGCTGCGACCGAATCGTGCCCGTCGACGTGTACGTTCCGGGATGTCCGCCCACGGCTGAAGCGCTGCTCTACGGCATCATTCAGCTGCAGAACAAGATCAGGCGCAACAAGGCGATCATCCGGTGAGCGCGGATCCCACGACACCGGCGGCGGCGGCAGCGCCGACCCGCCTCGAGAACCTTGCGAGCGAAGTTGCCCGCGCGCTGCCGGATCAATTGAGCCGGGTTGCCGGACACGGCGCAGAACTCACCTACGAAGTGGGCGCCGAGCGGCTGCTCGAGGCGGCGGCGTTGCTGCGCGACACTCCGGGTCTCAAGTTCGAAATGTGCATGGACGTGTGCGGCGTCGATTACCTCGAGCACGGCCGCGCCGAATGGAAAACCCAGGATGCCACTTCCTCGGGCTTCAGCCGCGGCGTCGCCCGCGGTCCTGAGATCGATGCGCCCGTGGCGCCGGGAAGACGCTTCGCGGTCGTGTATCATCTGCTCTCGATCTCCCTCAACCAGCGTCTTCGCTTGCGCGTGTTCTGCTCCGGCGACACCGAACCCATGGTGGATTCGGTGGCCGGCATCTGGGCCGGGGCCGATTGGTTCGAACGCGAAACCTTCGATATGTTCGGCATCCTGTTCAAGGGCCACCCGGACCTGCGCCGCCTGCTGACGGATTACGGCTTCATCGGACATCCGTTTCGCAAAGATTTTCCGCTGTCGGGCAATGTGGAAGTCCGCTACGACCCGGAGAAGGGCCGGGTGGTGTACCAACCGGTCAGCATCGAGCCGCGCGTGCTCGTGCCGAAAGTGATCCGTCACGACAACCGCTACGATCCCGCGTTGACCCACGTGACCCCGTCCTTGAGCGACAAAATCAGTGGCTGAAATTCGAAACTACACCATGAACTTCGGTCCCCAGCATCCGGCGGCGCACGGCGTGCTGCGCCTGGTGTTGGAGATGGACGGCGAGGTGATTCAGAAGGCGGACCCGCACATCGGTCTCCTGCATCGCGGAACCGAGAAGCTCGCGGAGAGCAAGCCCTTCAATCAGTCGATCGGCTACATGGACCGGCTGGATTACGTGTCCATGATGTGCAACGAGCATGCCTACGTCATGGCGATCGAAAAGCTGCTGGGGATCGAGCCGCCGCTGCGCGCGCAATACATCCGCGTGATGTTCGACGAGATCACGCGGATCCTGAACCATTTGATGTGGCTGGGAGCGCACGGCCTCGATATCGGCGCAATGACGGTGTTCCTGTACTGCTTTCGCGAGCGCGAGGACCTGATGGACTGCTACGAAGCGGTGTCCGGAACCCGCATGCATGCCACGTACTATCGGCCGGGCGGCGTCTACCGGGATTTGCCGGACGCCATGCCCAAGTACCAGCACTCCGAGTGGCGCAGCAAGAAGGACGTGGACCGCTTGAACGAGCGGCGCTCCGGGGGCCTGCTGGATTTCATCGCGGACTTCGTGAAGCGCTTTCCGGCCTGCGTCGACGAATACGAAACCCTGCTCACCGACAACCGCATCTGGAAGCAGCGCACGGTGAACATCGGGGTGGTGAGCCCCGAGCGCGCCATGCAGCTGGGATTTTCGGGGCCCATGCTGCGCGGTTCCGGCGTGGAGTGGGACTTGCGCAAGAAGCAGCCCTATGACGTGTACGACCGGATGGATTTCGACATTCCGGTCGGGGTCAACGGCGACTGCTACGACCGCTACCTGGTGCGCATCGAGGAATTGCGGCAATCGACGCGCATCGTCGACCAGTGCGTGACGTGGCTGAAGGCCAATCCCGGCCTGGTCATGATCGATGACCGCAAGGTGCGGCCGCCGCGGCGCGAAGAGATGAAGGGCGACATGGAATCCTTGATCCATCACTTCAAGCTCATGACGGAAGGGTACTGCGTGCCGGAAGGCGAGGTGTACGCCGCCGTCGAAGCACCCAAGGGCGAACTCGGGGTGTACCTGGTGTCCGACGGTGCCAACAAGCCCTACCGGCTGAAGGTGCGCGCACCCGGCTTTGCGCACCTCGCAGCACTCGATGAGATGGTGCGGGGGCATATGCTGGCGGACGTGGTGGCGGTGATCGGGACACAAGACATCGTGTTCGGAGAGATCGATCGATGAGCGCGCAGTTATCCGCGCATGTGCGCGAGGAAATCGACCGTTGGGTGGCGAAATTTCCGCCCGATCGCAAGCGCTCGGCGGTGATCTCCGCCCTGCACGCGGCGCAGCACGAGAACAACGGGTTCCTCACCCACGACATCATGGATGCGGTGGCCGCCTACCTCGGGCTCGCGCCCATCCTGGTGTACGAGGTGGCGACTTTTTATTCCATGTTCGAGACCAAGCCCGTGGGCCGGCATCACATATCGGTGTGCACCAATATTTCCTGCATGCTGCGCGGCTCCCAGGAGGTCGTCGAGCACGTCGAGAAGAAGCTGGGGATCAAGACGGGCGAGAGCACCCCGGATGGGCGCATCTACCTGAAGTGCGAAGAGGAATGCCTGGCCGCGTGCACGGGCGCGCCGATGATGATGGTCGACCACGTCTACCACGAGCACCTGACCCCCGAGAGCATCGACAAGATTTTGGATGAACTGAAATGAGCGGAGCCTAAGAGTGGCCTACGAGCAGAACCTGGTGTGCTTCGAGGCGCTGAACCACGAGCGGCCTTGGACCTTGGAAGGCTATCGCCGGTTCGGCGGTTATCAGGCGTGGGAGAAGATCCTGCGCGAACAGACGCCGCGCGAGAAGATCATCGATGAGCTCAAGGCCTCCGGACTGCGGGGCCGCGGCGGCGCGGCGTTTCCGATGGGCGTGAAATGGAGCTTCATGCCGCGCTCCTCGCCGCTGCAGAAGTATGCCGTGTGCAATTCGGACGAGTCCGAACCCGGCACCTGCCATGACCGCGACATACTGCGATACAACCCGCATTCGGTCATCGAGGGCATGGCCATCGGCGGCTACACCATGACGGCCACCGTGGGATACAACTATATCCGCGGAGAGTTTCTGGCCGAGCCCATCCCGCGCTTCGAGGCGGCGCTGGCCGAAGCCTATGCGGCCGGATTGCTCGGCAAGAACATTCTCGGCAGCGGCGTCGATTTCGATCTGCACATGTTCGTGGGTGCCGGCGCCTATATCTGCGGCGAGGAAACCGCACTGCTCGAATCCTTGGAGGGCAAGCCCGGCAAGCCGCGCTTCAAGCCGCCGTTTCCGGCGAATTTCGGGTTGTTCGGCAAACCGACCACCATCAACAACACCCAGAGCTTCGCCTCGGTGCCGACCATCATGCGCAAAGGGGCCGCGTGGTTCGCGGGCTTGGGACCGGTGAATTCGGGCGGCACCGCGATTTTCTCGGTGTCGGGGCACGTCGAGAAGCCCGGCAACTTCGAGCTGCCTCTGGGCATTCCCTTCAAGGAGCTGATGGCGCTGGTCGGCGGCGTCTGGAAGGGTCGCAAGCTCAAGGCCGTCATTCCCGGCGGGTCATCGTGCATGGTGCTGCCCGCCGAGGCGATATGGCCAATCAACATGGATTACGACTCGCTCAAGAAGGCCGGCTCGTCCTTCGGCACCGGCGCCGTCATCGTCATGGACGAGACCACCTGCATGGTGCGGGCGCTCGAGCGCCTGGCGCGCTTCTATATGTCGGAATCTTGCGGCCAGTGCACGCCTTGCCGCGAGGGCACGGGCTGGCTCGACCGCATGCTGAAGCGCATCATCGCGGGCCAAGGCAGGAGCGAGGATCTCGGGCTGCTCCTGGATGTGGCCAATCGCATCGAGGGACATACCATTTGCGCGCTGGGCGATGCGGCCGCGTGGCCGGTGCAGAGCTTCCTGAAGCACTTCCGGCACGAGTTTCAATACATGGTCGAGCACAAGGGCCGTTCGGTAATCGACAGTCAGTTGGCCGGCGGCGCGGCCGTGGCGGCATAGGGCGGACGATGAGCGACGACACGGTCAATATCGAGGTCAACGGCGTACCGCTGAAGGCCCGCAAGGGTCAGATGATCATGCAGGTCACCGACCCTGCGCAGATCTACATTCCGCGTTTCTGCTATCACGACAAGCTCTCCGTCGCCGCCAATTGCCGCATGTGCCTGGTCGAAGTGGAGAAGGCGCCGAAGCCGATGCCGGCTTGCGCCACGCCGGTGACCGAAGGCATGAAGGTATTCACCAAGTCGCCGAAGGCCGTGGCTGCGCAGCGGGCGACCATGGAATTCCTGCTGATCAATCATCCCCTCGACTGCCCGATTTGCGATCAGGGTGGCGAGTGCGAATTGCAGGATCTGGCCTTGGGCTACGGCCGCGACATTTCCCGTTTCAGCGAACGCAAGCGGGTGGTCAAGGACAAGAACCTGGGACCGCTGGTGTCGACGGACATGACGCGCTGTATTCATTGCACGCGCTGCATCCGCTTTGGCCAGGAGATCCAGGGCTACCCGCAGATGGGCACCACGGGCCGCGGCGAACACATGGAAGTGGGCACCTACATCGAGCAGAGCGTCGACCATGAACTCTCCGCCAATATCGTCGATCTGTGCCCGGTCGGCGCGCTCAACAACAAGCCGTTTCGCTATCACGCCCGTTCCTGGGAGATGACGCAGCACGCGCTGGTATCGCCGCATGACGCGTTCGGCACCAACCTGTATGCGCACGTGCTGCGCGGCAAGCTGATGCGCATGGTGCCGCGTGAAAACGAAGCGATCAACGAGACTTGGATCGCCGATCGCGACCGCTTCGGCTTCGAGGGAATGTACGCGCAGGATCGAGTGACGGAGCCCATGGTGCGCATCGACGGCGTGCTGCGCGCCGTCGAATGGGAGGTGGCGCTCAACGCGGCGGCGGAAGGTCTGCAGAGTACGGTCGCCGCGCACGGTGCCGATGCCTTGGGGTTTCTCGCCTCGCCCATGGCCACGCTCGAAGAGCTCTACCTGCTGGCCCGGATTGCGCGGGGCTTGGGCTGCGCGAACATCGATCACCGGCTGCGGCAGCTGGATTTCAGCGGCCAACAAAACGAAGCGGCGTTTCCCCATCTCGGGATTCCGATCGCCGACGTCGACGGGCTCGAAGGCGTGTTCATCGTCGGTTCGAACCTGCGGCATGAAATGCCCTTGTTGGCGCATCGCGTGCGCAAGGCCGCGCTCAAAGGCGCCAAAATCGCCTTCCTCAATCCGCGCCGCTTCGAGTACCTGTTTCCGATCGCCTCCTACGCTGTGGCGGAGGATTTGCTGCCGGAACTCGCGGCCGTGGTGCGCGCGGCGGCGGCGATCCGCGGCGTGCCGGTGCCGGAGGGAGTTGCCGCGGCGGCCGTCGGCGATTCTCACCGCGCGCTCGCCGCTGCGCTCATGACCGGCACCCGGCATGCTGTCATCTTGGGAACGCTGGCTCAGCGGCACCCGGCCTACGCGCAGCTCAAGGCGCTGGCCGGCTTGCTGGGTGAGTTGTGCTCGGCCAGCGTGGGGTACCTCACCGAGGGCGCCAATGCGGCGGGAGCGTACCTGGCGGGGGCCGTGCCGCATCGCGAGCCGGGCGGCGCACCCGCCGCCGCCGTCGGTCTGTCGGCGCGCGCCATGCTCGAATCGGCTCTCAAGTCCTATGTGCTCTTGGGCGCGCTCGATCCGTCGTTAGATTTTGCGGTCGAGCCCCGAGCGCTCGCGAGCGCGGAGCGCGTGGTCGCGGTGACCACGCATCTGCCGGAGAGCCTGCGCTCCCTGGTGCACGTGGTACTGCCCATCGGTTGCTTCGCCGAGACCTCCGGCACCTATGTCAATGCCGAGGGACGCTGGCAAAGCTGGGCAGGCGCGTCGAAGCTCCTCGGCGAGAGCCGGCCCGGCTGGAAGGTGCTGCGCGTGCTCGCGAACCTGTTGAACCTGCGCGGCGTCGACTACGTAAGCTCGGAAGAGCTTCGCGAGGCGTTGAAGGCGGTGAGCGGCACGCGCATCGACCCCGCGGCGCCCGGCGCAGGCTCGGGCAGTGTCGCCGGTGCGGGCGGTGTCACCAGTGCGGGGGCGGCCGAGCGCGGGGCGCCCGGCGCCTGGGTGGATATACCCCCGTATCAGGGCGATGCGCTGGTGCGCGGATCCGAAGCTCTGGCGAAAACCAAGGACGGGCGCTTGGCCCGCTCGGGTGTCTGAATGTGGGAGTGGGGACCGCTGCGGGATTGGCTGTCCGGTGTCATCACGCCGTATTGGACCTTTCCGTTTCTGACGCTGGTGCAGGCGGCGATCGTTCTGGTGTGCATCATTCTCACCATGGCCTTCTACACGCTGGCTGAGCGCAAGGTCATCGGCTGGATTCAAGCGCGGAAGGGCCCGAATCGCATCGGCGGCCTGTTGATTCCGGGGTTGGCCCAGCCCTTTGCCGACGTGGTCAAGCTCATGTTCAAGGAGATCTTGATCCCGGCGAACGCGAACGGGTTCCTGTTCCGCCTCGCGCCGTTCCTGGCGCTGATTCCGTCGATGGCGATTTGGGCCGTCATTCCGCTGTCCCCGGAACACGCCTTCGCCAATATCGATGCCGGACTCCTGTACATCCTGGCGCTCACCTCCATGGGCGTGTACGGCGTCATCCTCGCCGGATGGGCCGCGAATTCCAAGTATGCCTTCCTGGGCGCGATGCGCTCGGCCGCGCAGATCGTCGCGTATGAAATCGCCATGGGCTTCGCCATGGTCGGTGTATTGATGGCGTCGGGCAGCCTCAACATCGGCGACATCATCCACGCGCAGCACGGATTGTTCGGCTGGAACTGGACCTGGCTTTTCCCGCTGCTCCTGGTGTACTTCATCTCGGGCGTCGCCGAGACCAATCGCGCGCCCTTCGATGTCGCCGAGGGCGAATCGGAAATCGTCGCGGGGTTTCATGTCGACTATTCCGGCATGGCGTTCGCGCTGTTTTTCATCGCCGAATACGTCAACATGATCTTGATTTCGGCGCTGACCGTCATTTTCTTCTTCGGCGGATGGTTGTCGCCCTTCGACGGCTGGTTGCCCGAGGGCTCCTGGCTGGCCGCGCCCAGCTTTTTCTGGTTCGGCCTGAAGACCTTGTTCCCGATGTTCACATTTCTATGGCTGCGCGCGACATTCCCGCGCTACCGCTACGATCAGATCATGCGATTGGGATGGAAGGCGCTGATTCCGGTCACACTGGTTTGGCTCCTGGTCGAGATGATCATGGTCTATTTCCATGTCGGTCCGTGGAAGGGGAATCTCTGATGCAGGCCATTCGAAATTTCCTCAAGACTTTCCTGCTGTGGGAACTGGCGCAGGGGCTGTGGGTGACCTGGAAGGGTCTGTGGGCGCCCAAGGTCACGGTGAATTACCCGGAGGAGAAGACTCCGCAGAGCTTTCGATTCCGCGGCCTGCACGCCCTGCGGCGCTACCCCAACGGCGAGGAGCGCTGCATCGCCTGCAAGCTCTGCGAAGCCGTTTGCCCGGCGCTCGCCATCACCATCGAATCGGACGTGAGCGCCGACGGCACGCGCCGCACCACCCGCTACGACATCGATCTATTCAAATGCATCTTCTGCGGCTTTTGCGAGGAGGCGTGTCCGGTCGACGCGATCGTCGAGACCCGGCTGCATGAATACCACATGGAAAATCGCGGCGAGAACATCATGAGCAAGGACAAGTTGCTCGGCATCGGCGAACGCTACGAAGCCATGATCGCGGCCGATCGTGCCGCGGATGCGCGGTACCGCTGATGTTTCCGACGATCCTCTTTTTCATATTTGCGGCCGCGTTGATCGCCGCGGCCTTGGGCGTCATCCTGGCCCGCAACCCGGTGTACTCGGCGCTGCTCCTGGTGCTGTGTTTTTTCAACAGCGCCGTCATTTGGCTGCTGCTGGACGCCGAATTCCTGGGGATCGTGCTGGTCCTGGTGTACGTGGGTGCCGTCATGGTGCTGTTCCTGTTCGTGGTCATGATGCTCGACGTCAACCTCGAGGAGCTGCGCAAGGGACTGGCGAAGTTCTGGCCGCTGGCGGTCGCGGTCGCGGGCTTCCTGGCTTTCGCGATCGTGAACATCATCGTGGTGAAGCAGCTGGGCGGCTCGAGCATGCGCACGGCGCCCGTCATGGCCGCCGGCTATTCCAATACGCGGGACCTCGGCACCGCCTTGTTCACCCGCTACGCCTATCCTGCGCAGATCGCGGCCATCATCCTGTTGGTGGCGAGCGTCGCGGCCATCGTGCTCACCCTGCGCCAGCGCACCGGCGGCAAACCGCAGAACATCGCCCAACAAGTGGCGGCCAGGGCCAAGGACCGCGTTCGAATCGTCAAAATGGCCTCCGAGAAAAGACCATGATCACGCTGACCCACGTGCTGACCTTATCCGGCATTCTGTTCGCCATTGCGGTCGCAGGCGTGTTCCTGAACCGCAAGAACGTCATCGTGCTGCTGATGTGCATCGAGCTCATGCTGCTCGCCGTCAATTTCAACTTCGTGGCGTTTTCGCGCTATCTCGGCGACATCAGCGGCCAGATCTTCGTGTTCTTCATTTTGACCGTGGCGGCGGCCGAAGCCGCCATCGGCCTCGCAATTTTGGTCGTGGTGTTCCGCGAACGCCGCAGCATCGAAGTCGAAGATCTCGACTCGCTCCAGGGCTGAGGGACAGGCACACCATGCAGGAGATTTATCTCACGATCGCCTTGGCGCCGCTGGCGGCCGCCGTCATCGCCGGGCTGTTCGGAAAGGCCATCGGCAGGGCCGGCGCGCACAGCGTCACCATCGCGGGGGTCGGCATTTCGTGCGTCCTGTCGTTCTACGTGATGTACCGGATGCTGTACGGCGGCTTGGCGCCGTTCAACGGCACGGTTTATACCTGGCTGGTCAGCGACGGACTGAGCATGAACGTCGGATTTCTGATCGACCGCCTGTCCGCCATGATGATGGTGGTGGTGACGTTCGTGTCCTTGATGGTGCACATCTACACCATCGGCTACATGCACGACGATGACGGCTATACGCGTTTCTTCAGCTACATCTCGCTGTTCACGTTCTCGATGCTGATGCTGGTGATGTCCAACAATTTCATGCAGCTGTTCTTCGGCTGGGAAGCCGTGGGCGTGGTGTCGTATCTCTTGATCGGCTTCTGGTACACGCGGCCGTCGGCGATCTTCGCCAACTTGAAGGCCTTCCTGGTCAACCGAATCGGCGATTTCGGCTTCGTGCTCGGCATCGCCGCGGTGGTGCGCTACACCGGGTCGCTGGATTACGCCACGGTGTTCGCGCATGCCGACCAGCTCGTGGCGGCGCAGATTCAGGTCACCTCCACGGTGGTCTGGCCGGCGATCACCTTCACCTGCATCTGCCTGTTCGTGGGCGCCATGGGCAAGTCCGCGCAGGTTCCGCTGCACGTGTGGCTGCCGGATTCCATGGAAGGCCCGACCCCCATCTCGGCGCTGATCCATGCGGCGACCATGGTGACGGCCGGCATCTTCATGGTGGCGCGCATGTCGCCGCTGTTCGAGCTATCGGAGACGGCGCTGTCGGTGGTGCTCATTATCGGCGCGACCACCGCCTTTTTCATGGGCCTGCTCGGCATCGTCGCCAACGACATCAAGCGGGTGGTAGCCTATTCAACCCTGTCGCAGCTCGGCTACATGACGGTGGCGCTCGGCGCATCGGCATATGGCGCCGGTATTTTCCATCTCATGACGCATGCTTTCTTCAAGGCGCTGCTGTTCCTGGCGGCGGGCTCGGTGATCATCGCCATGCATCACGAGCAGGACATGCGCAAGATGGGCGGCCTGAAGAAGTACATGCCCATCACCTACTGGACCTGCCTGGTGGGATCGCTCGCCCTGATCGGCTTTCCGGGCACGGCGGGATTCTTCTCCAAGGATGCGCTGATCGACGCCGTTCATCTGTCGACCCGGCCCGGTCATACCTATGCCTATGTCTGCGTACTCACCGGCGTGTTCATCACGGCCCTGTACACCTTCCGCATGTTCTTCATGACCTTTCACGGCAAGCCGCGCATGGATCATCACACCGAGGAGCATCTGCATGAGAGTCCCTGGGTGGTGACGGTGCCGCTGATTCTGCTGGCCATTCCCTCGGCCCTGATCGGCTGGTTCACGGTCGAGCCCGTGCTGTTCGGCGGTTACTTCGGCGGGGCGATTCACGTGCTGCCGGCCAACGATGTGCTGACCCAGGTGGGCGAGGAGTTCCATGGCTCGCCCGGCGAGTTCATGTGGGCGGCATTCAGCGCGCTGCCGGTGTGGTTGGCCGGGCTCGGCGCGGTCACCGCATGGTGGTTCTTCCTGAAGCGGCCGGACCTGGCCGATGCCGCGGAACGGCGCTTCAAATGGCTTTACACGATACTGGTCAATAAATACGGATTCGATTGGTTCAACGAGCACGTGATCGTGCCGGCGGCCCAGATGTTGGGAGGAGGGCTGTGGCGATTCGGCGATCAACTCGTGATCGACGAGGGGCTGGTCAACGGCAGCGCGCGCACCGTGGGCTGGTTGGGCTCGGTGATGCGCTACGCGCAGTCGGGATACCTGTACCACTACGCATTTGCGATGATCCTGGGGTTGGCCTCCATTCTCGTGTGGCTGGTATGGCGAACATGACGTTCGGCGGGCATCTTCTGTCGCTGCTGATCTGGCTGCCCATCGCCGGTGGATTCGCGGTGCTCGGCCTGAACGATCGGGTGGATGTTGCGAAATGGCTGTCGCTGATCGTGAGCGGGGCGGCACTCGCGCTCAGCATCCCGCTTTTCGGGGATTTCAAGATCGGCACCGCCGCGATGCAATTCGTCGAGCGCGCGCCCTGGATCTCGACCATTCATGCCGAGTACCACATCGGAGTGGACGGCATTTCGATGCCGCTGATCCTGCTGACCACATTCACCACCGTGCTCATCGTGATCGCGAGCTGGACCAATGTGGCGAAGCGCGTAGCGCAGTATTTCGCCGCGTTCCTGATCCTGGAAGGGCTGATGATCGGAGTGTTCGCGGCGCTCGACGCCGCGCTCTTCTACGTGTTCTGGGAGGCGATGCTCATCCCGATGTTCATCATCATCGGCGTGTGGGGCGGCCCGCGGCGCGTGTACGCCACCATCAAGTTCTTCCTGTACACCTTCGCCGGATCGGTGCTGATGCTGGTCGCGCTGATCTACCTGTACTTGAAGTCCGGCACCTACGATCTCGCGGAATTCCAGCGCATGCCGCTGACGCTCACCGAGCAGACCTTCATCTTCTTCGCTTTTCTGGCCGCATTCGCGGTGAAAGTGCCGATGTGGCCGGTGCATACTTGGTTGCCCGATGCGCATGTTGAGGCGCCCACCGGCGGTTCCGTGGTGCTGGCGGCCATCATGCTGAAGATGGGCGGGTACGGCTTCTTGAGATTTTCCCTGCCCATCACGCCGGATGCGAGCAGACATTTCGACGGGTTGATCATAGCGCTGTCCCTCATCGCCGTGCTCTACATCGCGTTTGTCGCGCTGGCGCAGCGGGACATGAAGAAGCTGATCGCGTACTCCTCGATCGCGCACATGGGTTTCGTGACCTTAGGCATGTTCATCGGATTTCAGATCGTGGCCCACACGGGCCGGACCTCCGGTATCGAATTGGGGCTGGACGGCGCCGTCGTGCAAATGCTGTCGCACGGTCTGGTGTCGGGGGCGATGTTCCTGTGCGTCGGAGTCATGTACGACCGGGTCCATAGCCGCGAGATCAGCGCCTACGGCGGGGTGATCAATACCATGCCGAAATTCGCGGCCTTCATGGTGCTGTTCGCGCTGGCGAACTCCGGTGTGCCCGGCACCTCCGGATTCATCGGCGAATTCATGGTGATACTGGCGTCTTTCAGGGCGAACGTCTGGTATGCGTTCCTGGCCGCGACCATCTTAGTTATGGGCGCCGCGTACACCCTGTGGCTGATCAAGCGCGTCGTCTACGGCCCGGTCGCCAACGAGAAGGTCGCGGCGCTCAAGGATCTCAACGGCCGTGAATTCCTTGTGCTCGGCGCGCTCGCCGTGGCGGTGCTGCTGGTCGGCATATGGCCGGCGCCGCTGCTCGATGCGATGCGGGCGTCCACGCTGCATTTGGCCCAGCAGCTGCTGGTCTCGAAGATACTCCCTTAAGGCTCCGCGATGCACGCTCTCGCACAATTCAGCGCCAGCCAATTTAATTCCGGACTGGTCTATGCAGGACCGGAAATCTTCCTCGCACTGGCCGCTTGCGCCGTCTTGATGCTCGATCTCCTGCTCAACGACACGCAGCGGCGTTGGACCGGTGTTTGGGCCGTCGCCGCATTGCTCATCACCGCCGGGCTCGTGGCCGAGCAGCCGGTATCGGAGAGGATCGTGGCGCTGGGCGGGCTGTTCGAGCTGGACCGCATGGCGCAGGTGCTGAAGGTCGTCACCCTGCTGACGGTGGCGGTCGTGTTCGTGTATTCGACCGATTACCTGCAGCGCAGGGCCATTCTCAAAGGCGAATACTACGTCTTGGGGCTGTTCGCGGCGTTGGGCGCCATGGTGCTGACATCGGCCGCCAGCCTGATCTCGCTGTATCTGGGCTTGGAATTGATGTCGCTGTGCCTGTACGCCATGGTGGCCTTCGATCGGGAATCAGGTATTGCCGCCGAATCCGCCATCAAGTACTTCGTGCTGGGATCCATGGCATCGGGAACGCTGCTGTACGGCATGTCGATCATCTACGGCGTCACCGGAAGCCTCGAAATCGCCGCGATCGCCCAGGCCGCGCACAACGGATTGGGAGACAACATCGGCCTCGTGTTCGGTATCGCGTTCCTCATCGTCGGCGTGGGTTTCAAATTCGGCGCGGTCCCGTTCCACATGTGGATACCGGACGTGTACGAAGGCTCGCCGACCTGCGTGACGCTGTTCATCGGAACCGCGTCGAAGCTCGCCGCGTTCGCACTGGCCATGCGCCTGTTGCCCGAGGCGTTGGGCGGGGCCCAAGGCGATTGGAGCCAAATGCTGGTGGTGCTGGCCGTTCTGTCGATGGCCATCGGCAACATCGTCGCCATCGCGCAGAGCAATCTGAAGCGCATGCTCGCCTACTCGACGATTTCGCATGTCGGCTTCGTTCTGCTGGGCATACTCTCGGGAACGGCGCAGGGCTACCAAGCCGCAATGTTCTACATGATCAGCTACGTCATCGTCGCCGCCGGTGCCTTCGGCATGATCATGCTGCTCGCGCGGCAAGGATTCGAGGCGGATAAGATCGTCGATTTCCGCGGACTCAATGCCCGCAGCCCGTGGTTCGCCGGCATGATGGCGATACTGATGTTCAGCTTGGCGGGGGTGCCGCCCTTCATCGGATTCTGGGCCAAACTCGGCGTCATACAGGCCGTGCTCGGCGTGAATTACACATGGCTCGCCGCGGTGGCGGTGCTGTTCTCCGTGGTCGGCGCGTTTTACTACTTGCGCATCGTCAAACTGATGTACTTCGACGATCCGACCGACACCGCGGCCATCGGCGGATCCTTGACCATGCGGGCGCTGCTGAGCGCCAATGCTTTGCTGGTATTCGCGCTCGGCGCGCTTCCCACCCGTCTCCTGGAGATCTGTCAGCAGGCGTTCCAATGAGCGGCCACGCGGGGTGTTGAACGCAGCAGCCGCTTGCATTGGCTGCGATGCCCGGTACAATGTGCGGCTCTTCCGGTGCGGGGTGGAGCAGTCTGGCAGCTCGTCGGGCTCATAACCCGAAGGTCGTAGGTTCAAATCCTACCCCCGCTACCAATCAAATCAATGGGTTACGATCTGCTACAAGAGCAGAATTTTTGGACCTGTGCCGTAAACGTGTCCAAAAACCCGAGGGTCGTCCGGTCGTTCGAATTTTACTCAAAGAGTTTCAGGCTTTAAGGCGCCCATGAGTTAGATGGAAGGAAGCCGCCGCCGACGGTCGAGTTCTTCATCCGTAAGTCGATGCGCCACGCTTTGATTTTGTCGTCGACGAGTTAGGTAGTTAGGCATCGGCCACGACCGGTCACTGGCGGTCCAAATCTGCTCGCCCGTAACCATTCGGGACCTGACCGGGCATCATCGCTGGTCAAAGTTCTTGATCGCCTCCGCTGTGATCGGCGTAAAGAAGTTGACCAGGTTGCCGTCTGGATCGCGGAAGAGGAGCGAACGGTTGCCCCAGGGCATCGTTGTCGGCTCTTGAACCAGAGAAAGGCCAATCAACTCCACCAACTTTCGGTACTCGGCATCCACATCATTCACGCGAAACTCAATGATGACGGTGTGGTTTTCAGCAGGACGGGCCACATCGCCGCCGAATAGCTGCAACGTGCGAGTACTCCCCATAGCCAGGGTACAGGCAGCCGTTTTCAACTCCCCAAATTCCTCGGTGTACATGGTTACCGAGATGCCCGTGATCTGCTCGTAAAAGCGCGCGAGCCGCTTGATATCGGCGGTGATAATACGAATCGAGACGAAATTCATATGGTGCTCCTTCGGTAGGCTGAAGCCGGTATTCGGCATGGGACTGTTCTACGCTAGGCCTACTGACAACATGGTGTCAGCATGGTGGCAGTAGACTGTCGCCCAAGGAGATAGCGATGCGCCGAGCCGATCGACTGTTTCAGATCATCCAAGTTCTGCGGCGCTCGCGCCGGCCGGTCTCCTCCAGCCAGCTAGCGGAGGAGCTTGAAGTGTCGCAGCGTTCGGTTTATCGGGATATCGCTGACCTAATTGGGCAGCGCGTGCCGATCCGCGGCGAGGCTGGAATCGGATACGTTCTGGACCGCGACTTCGACATGCCGCCGCTGATGCTCACGCCCGATGAACTTGAGGCGGCAGTGCTCGGCGCGCAATGGGTAGCGGACCGGGGCGATGCTGTGCTGGCGTGCGCTGCGCGCGATCTAATCTCCAAGATCGCCTCAGTCGTGCCCGAACGACTGCGTCCGTTCATTGCCGAACCTAGCGTCGGTGTGCCGACGAGCCAAGCTTTGGCCGCTGATGGGCTGGACATCGCCCGGACCAGGTCGTGGATTCGCAGCGGGCAAAAGATCCGCATCCGCTACCGAGACGAGCAATCGCGTGAAACTGAGCGCACGATTTGGCCAACGATCATCGGCTACGCCGAGACCGTGCGGCTCTTGGCCGCGTGGTGCGAGCTTCGTCAGGGCTTCCGCCATTTCCGCACGGACCGCATCCTCGCCGCCGAATTTCTCGAAGAGCCATCCGGGTACCGACCCAGAGAACTCCGAGCACGCTGGCGACGTTTCATGGAATCAGGGCGCGGTATACGCTTGGCATAGTGGCGCACCTCACGACACGTCGTCAAAGCAGTCACTCGCGACCGGCAAGTTGGGGTCGAGAGGGTGAGTTCGCCCGCGATCTTCATCCATGGGGCGGCAGGCGGCCAAAAGCGAAAGCGTAGTGGATCGAAATGAGTTCTCCGAAGCTGCCGTTCATCTCAGATGCCGATGCCTTCATCCAGATGCGGCCTCGGCTCAATCGGCGACCTGTGAGGATAACTGAAATATGTTTGCCTCGGCGGCGGTCTCTTGTGTGGTAAGACCCAACGAGGAAAGAACCTTGCGCCTACTCAATGATCGTACTGCTTCACTCAACAACTGTCTCCATCGCCGCGGGCGACCGGCGACTGGGATTCCCGATGAGGCTTGATCGACGTGCATTTATTGGAGGCTCCGTAGGCGCCGTCTTAGCCGGAACAGGCGTGACCTCCACGGCCGCTAATGCGCAGACGCGCCGGCCGATCAGAGCAGTTCTCTTCGACGCGTTCCCGCTGTTTGATCCGCGGCCTGTGCTCGCAGTCGCGGAGCGGGTCGACCCCGAGAGGGGCGCGATGCTTGTGCAGGCTTGGCGAACTCGCCAATTCGAATACCAGTGGCTGCGCGCGCTTGGCGATCGCTACGTCGATTTTTGGCAGGCCACGGAGGACAGCCTGGCCTTCGCAGCGCGGCAGGTGGGACTTGCGCTCACGACCGAGAAGCAAAAGCAGCTGATGGCCCCGTACGCTGACCTCGCCGTGTGGCCCGACGTAGCGGAAACGCTACCGATGATCGAGCGTCTGGGTGTGAAGTTGGGCATGCTCTCGAACTTGACCGGCTCCATGCTGGAGTCTGGCCTGGCCAAGGCAAAGCTGCGCAGTTTGTTCGCTCACGTCCTTAGCACGGACAGGGTTCGGTCCTATAAGCCCGCTCGGCCCGCGTATCAGCTGGGTATGGATACCTTGGGACTCGAACGAAGTGAAATACTCTTTGTGGCATTTGCTGGGTGGGATGTTGCCGGGGCAGTATGGTTCGGCTACCCGACGTACTGGCTGAATCGGCTCGGGAGCGTGACCGAGGAACTAGACGCCACGCCGCTCGGAACAGGCACCAACCTGCAATCACTGTTAGCCTTCCTCGCCACGCAGACTGCATGAGCGATAATGCGTCACCGAATGGATTTATGTGCAAGCTATGGATTCCCTTCCCAAGAACAGGAGCTGTTCATCGAAAGCGTCTTAGCGAATGCCGTGGCGGCGGAGCCGCATTGTTCTAGTACGTTTTTTTTGAGTGGCCTATAGCTGACAGTCGTGGAGGACGGGAACGGGTCCGATTGCAGAATTGTGAAATCGATTCGACGACGTGGCGGAAGAGGATACGATCAAGCGATGCCAAGGTCTTGATCACCCGCCTGCAAGGGTCTTCTCTGATTTGCGATAGTGCACGATGTGCACTATAATAGGCTGCGCCCGCGTTGAAACGCTTCAACCGTTGGCGTATCGGGATGTATTTCGATGACCATCCGCCGCCACATTTTCATGTGATCACCCGAAAGAACGAGCGCGTATCCGTATTAATCGACACACTGGCCATTCAGGCAGGTGAGGCTGATTCGCGTGATACCGCCGAAGCGTTTGCCTGGGCGCGCGAGAACGCCGTGGAGTTGCGCTCACGCTGGCAAGAGTATTCCGAGGAAGAACCTGTGAAGGCGATGCCACCGACGCGGAAAGGTTCGAAGGAAAAACCATGAACGAAACCAAGGCTGTCCGCATTGCGCACGTGAGATACGCGGACGAATACACATTACGTCTGCGCTGGGTGAATGGGAAGACGATGTCCGTGGATCTCCGTGAGCCGGTGCATCGATTGAAGGGTATGCGCCCGCTAAGGGATCAGGAGATTTTCGAGCTTGCCACGAAGGGAGAAGGCGGGCACAGCGTCGTATGGCCTGGTGAAATTGACATGGGGGCGGATCGACTGTGGGAGATGACACTCGAACAGAATGGGCATTTGGACGCCTTGGAATTCATCCGATGGCGGTGGCGCCATGGACTGAGTCTCAGCGATGCAGCCGAGGCACTCGGCCTGTCGAGGCGCCAAGTGGCCTATTACGCGAGTGGTGAGCGACCCGTTCCACGCACCGTGCTCTTGGCATGCAAGGGTTGGGAAGCGGAGAGAGAGGCTGCGGCAGCCTAGATAGGCCTCCTCTCGCCAGTGTGCCCAGATTGTGTCTAGGTCAGATTGGGTGTGCCCAAATTGTGCCTTGAAGAGCCGGGATAACGGGATGGCAAGCGCTGTAAGTGACTGATTTACAACACGCCCGTTACCCGGCATTTGCCTCATAACCCGAAGGTCGCAGGTTCAAATCCTGCCCTGGATTTGAACCTGCCGCATCGTGCGAGTGAAGCCCGCAATGGGCTGGCAGAGCCTCAACATAGGCGCCGCATCGTGCGCTCAATTTTTGGCGGTGGAGCCCCGCAGCCACTCGCGCAGTTGAGCTTCACCAGCATCGAATTGCGCTGCGTGCGAGGATCGTGCCGAAGCTAGATTAGGTGTGCCGTAAGGTCCCTCTCGGCGATTCTCATCATCACGGGCTCCGCGCTCCATGCCTGCCCGCAGACGTTGTACGGGATCGCAGCATCGGTCCGTTAACCTCGAATCGAAAGCGCACTTTCTGCACGAAAAGTACGCCACCTCCAAGTTAGCGGGTCGCGAGCACTACTCCGTCCGTTGGGGCGCTGCTGGTGAGCTGATTGCCGGTGGTGTCTTGCCGGGCACGCACCGGGCCCGTGGGAAGGTAGATCTCGATCTGACCGGACGCGTGACAGAGCCACGAGATCATCTCGGATTGGCCGGCGTTGCCGTTAATCCAGCGACCGCGGCCGGCTGCTTCGAGCGTGAAGCTCCCTCCGGCGGTTAGATGCCATGCGCCTTCGGATGCGCGGCACGGAGAGGGTTCTTCAGTCGCCGAGTGGGCATGTATCACAGCAAGGTCCGCCCGGCTCGTCACGTTTGGCTGCTTGTGGGAGGTCCGGATCGGCTCCGTGGTTCGCGCTGCTGCTCCCGTGAACTCGATAGCGGTCTCGCCGATCGGGGTAGGACCCTGCACATGCCTCGACGATCCGATCAGGGGCAACAATGGAGGTTGCGCGGCATGCCGGTGCGTTACGTAGATTGCCGAAGCCGCTGCGATCGCAGCGGTCACAGCGGCGCCAGCTACCATAATCCGGTGACGAGCGGAAATAAGGCTGAGGTAACGCCGCAATGGTATAGGCCCGTCCAGAAAGTATGGCATTCTGGCCAGAAATTCGGGGAGAAGCCAACATGCCAGGGATGGGGGGGATTTCTTCTCGGGCCTGCGTACCGAGGGTGACGCGAATATGCGCGTTGGCGGCGGTCCTCGGCGGCTCGCTGATTTTCGCCGCGACCGCGACGGCCTCTGAGGTACTCGTGGTCAGCGACGCCGGTGATTACGTCGGTGACGGACAGACGTACGATCTAACGTCAAGCAACGGAACCGTGAGCGAGCAGGCGGTCTCCGGTGGTATCCAGATTCAATGGCAGAACCTCCCGTCAAGTTGGGCGTTTAATTTCGGAGGGCCGAACGGCGCGCCACTGCAGCTCGGTACCTATTCCGGAGCTCAGCGACTCGGAACATCATTCCAGCAGCCAGGCCATCCCGGCATGGACATCAGCGGGCTCGGCCGCGGCTGCAACCAGCTGAGCGGATCCTTCATCGTACGGGACGTCGCCTATGATGCAACGGGGTTACTAACGCGCCTCGCGGTGGACGCAACTCAGTACTGCGAGACCAGCGCTCGCGCGCTGCATGTCTATTTGCGCTACGGGAGCACCACGGTGGCATTGCTCGTGCCGCAGACGACCGCAAAGCCTGGCGCAGACCAGCAGGTGGCCCCGGGTGCGGCCACGACGCTCGATGGCAGTCAGTCAGTAGCCCAGGATGGCGGCGCGCTCAGCTATTCATGGAGCCAGGTGTACGGGCCCCCCGTTCAGCTAGTAGGGGCAACGACTGCCAAGCCATCATTTGTGGCGCCGGTCCCCTCTGCAGAATGGCTCGTACTGGTCTTTCAGCTCGTGGTGACGGACTCCGAGGGTACGACGGCGACGGCAACCGTGGACGTCGTCGTGAGCTCAAACCATCCACAATCCGAAATCAGGATCGTCAGCAGCGCCGGCGACCCAGTCGGGCAGGGCGTGGTGCTCGACGAGACGGTCAGCACATCGAAATTAACGCTGATGCGCGATGCCTACAACGGGATCGACCTGAGCTACGTATTCGGCGGGGCGACGCCCGAGACATTGCAGTTCCACGCGGCGGCGCCGGACGACGCGGCCGTCGCGCTCGGCCGCTACCCTCTCGCATATCGTTACCCATTTTTCGCGCCGTCAGGCAAGCAACCCGGAAATTGCAAGCAGGAACAGAGTCATGGATGTCGTCTCCGGAACCGCTTTAGCGTGAATCCGGTTCCATCTGCATTGGATATCGCCATGTCACCGCCCTGCGCACGCCTGTAGAT
>Ga0209274_10000218_pt1 | contig 44792 bp, 39 predicted proteins | sample HubBroMetageREF1_FD_188343 | JGI IMG/M metagenome (GOLD analysis project Ga0209274, IMG submission 188343) | Reference soil microbial communities from the Hubbard Brook experimental Forest, New Hampshire, USA - Hubbard Brook CCASE Soil... | ecosystem: Environmental > Terrestrial > Soil >...
CACTGTGGAATAATGGGCGCTCCTGGGCAAAGATTCTTGTTTGGACGCCGATCCATCGCGGCCATAACTGGATGAGCTGCCTCTCGTCGACTTTGATTTCCGCCAACCATGAGCGCAGAGCTGCCTTCTCGGCCAGGACCAATTGGTAGCCTCGACGCTTGATCTCATCGTCGGTCGTTTCAAAAAACACTGGGACATCCGGCCACCAGTGCGCCTTGACCGGGTCCTCCGGGATTTCGAACTTGGCTCGCACGCGCTCGACGAACTCGATAAAACTCATGGTCAAGTAGTACGCGTAGAGCGCTGCCTGATAGTCGCTTTGATCAGTGAAGACTTCCGCAACCCATGGCCACCGCTCCGAGAGCCCAAGCGCGACTTGCCAAGTTTTCGTGGCATTCTTACCGAGAGCCTCGGGCCAGCCGATGATATCGTGCCGCTGCCAGAGGGGCATCGAAGTACCGGTCTTCCGGTTATACGTGCTAGAGCGCGCCAACTCGATGGCCAGCCGGATGTTACCGACGTGTAGGCACACAGAACCGAGCAAAGCCTGGTAAGCGAAGGCGCCCGTCTCCGGGAGCTCAACGCGGATCACTAGTCCCGCGCGCTGCCATTCCGATGGATTCAGTATGTCTTCCAGCAATCCTATCTGATTGCTGAATTTGGCGCGCCCGGAGGCTACACCTGCAAGTGCAATCGCGGTAAGAGGCGAAAAGGCAGCCGCCCCTTCCATGCTCTCCTCGATCAGCGCGTCTATCTGTCCGGGATGGGTCGCTGCGTGTTGATTGGCCCATGTCTTGAGCGCCGGCCCAACCGCCCGCCGTGCCCCGGCAACCATGCGGCGCCACCTCAGCATGTCAGCGCTCTCAGCAATGCCGAGTGCCGAATTGTAATATTCGACCGGCGTGGTGATCGTTTCAGCGCCTTCCGACGTCGCTCTGTCAGGAGCGTCGACGGGCGTGGCCGCCGACGCCGGAACCGCGGTCGCGAACGGTGAGCGGCCAAGCGGTGGTTTGTCAGGGGGAACCGAATGCAGGTCCCGAAGCAGAGTCTCCATCTCGGCAGCCCGATCAGCGCCCTCACTCAGATTGATGTACTTGCGGGTGGCGACGAACGTTGGCACTTCGGGACGTTCCGTGCTCTGCCGGATGATCGGAATGAACTTCGCCGTGCCTAAGTCGCGGACAAGTTCCGATGTGACGATCATCGCCTCGTAGCCCACCCCGCCGACCCCATCGTTCGCCTTAGCGACGTACTTCTCGGTACATATCATTAAGACCCGATTTGAATCCCGCACACCCCGCTCCATGAATTTCGGGACGTCATCTCCGGGCCTCAAATCCCACGCATCAATGAGGGGATCGACGCCGTTCCGTCTCAATTTTCCTGCGAATTCGAGCACCCAGCGCTTGTGGTCCGGGTTGTCATGCGAATACGAAATGAATACGGTTGGTGGAGCGTCCGAATTGCTCATGAAATCGTCCCTTGGAACGGCAGCAGTGAGCAGTTTACTCCTCCTATCGGTCGCTCAAAAGAGCGCGCCCCAGCTCGCGGCGCCGGCGTGGTAGCGAACTGAAGTCAGGCTTGCGGCTGTGGGGAGGCTATCGAGGCAACCGGCTTCCGCGGCGGAAACTTCGCGACAGCGCCCGGCCCATACCACATGTAACCGAGGATTGGCCTAAACGTCGAGACCTTTGAACGTAAGAGAAATTAGACCGTCTATCATACCCTTATTGTTAATGTATTCAGCTTCACTGAGGATTTGGTCACGCTCCGACGCTTTCGATAGTTCGTCAAATTTTCGGCGCGTTCGCGGCGCATCGGCTCTGCCCAGTTGCTCATCCATCAACGCCGCAATTGCCAGCAGGCGAGTTCCACCTTCAGTACGACCAAGCTCACATGCCGAGACTCCCAGACGATAGCAGCAATCGGACTGCGCCAGATGATCCGAGGTCATCTCACTAATCGCAAGCGCTTTGATGCAGTACTTCGCCGCATCCAAATACTTCTGTTCTCGTGAACTGATGTCAGCGAGTTGTTGCAGGCTCGTGGCCTCAGTCACTCGATCCTGAGTTTCTCGACAGAGAGTAAGAGCCTCAATCGCTTGATCACGTGCTAAACTGAGATTGCCTCTTCCCATCGTTATTACGGACAGTTGGAGCAATACTGCCGCCTGGACGTTTTTCGCCAAGATTCGGCGGTTGTAAGAAAGAGACTCGGTCAATAGCGCCTCAGCACGGGCGTCGTGCCCTTCGGCGACAAAGGCACCGGCACGCAGACGTCTCACCTGATCCTTTCCGCCCTCACTGCTCAATTCGTTAAACATTGCCTCCGCCTTGTTCAAAAAATCGTGAGACGCAGAATAAGCACCCCGCCGGAGCGACGACTCGCCAAGTCTCCAGTTCAGATTCGCCTCGTCATTCTTGTCTCCGGTACTTCGGGCAAGGGCAATGGCTTCCAAGAGCCGCTGCTCCGCCGTCGCCAGATCGCCCTTAAGCGTGTCAATATCGGCGAGTGCGGATAATATGGATGGCCTTTGACTGACTTCAAGCTTATCTGACGCAAGGATCTGCTCGAACAATTCTCTGGCCGCCTCGGTTTGTCCAAGCGCCTTCTTCGCATGAGCGATCCACGACTTCGGCTCCGGGTGGTCTTCTTTCTCCAATAAATCTTGGTTGTGTTTAATAACCTGGGCAAACGCGCCTACCTGCATGAGAAACGTATTAAGAGATCTGCTGGCGATGCGAGCTGCCTCGAGGGCTCCCGCCTCTACGTAGTGGGACGGCGTGTACGCAAGCCCGGTTGCATCACCCATATCAGTTAATCGCTGAAAATATCTTGCCGCTTCGAGATGGCACTTCCGACGTACGTCCATGGAGAGAAATGATAGGAGCCAAGTTCGCAGGTCGCCGTAAACCTTCCACAACTTGGTTTGATTTGGGTCGAATGTCAACTCGACGAATTCGGAATCAAGCAGCTGCTCGAGTACTCTCACGCATTCGCCTTCGGGCATACCAGCGACCAGCCTCATTGCGGCCGCCGGAACCGCTGTCTCATAGACTGCAACGCGATTGAGCGTCGCCCGACCATTTTCGCGAAGTTGCAGGTACCAAGGCTCAACAAGAAGGCGAAGACAAGATTCCTTACCTTTGTCCCGCATGACCTGAAGCGTAGGCCCGCGCGCAGCTGCAATTTCTTCAGAGATCAAACATAGATCGTTCTCGGCATCAAGACCAAGGCCCAACGAGAGGGTCCTGCGCGCCTGGAGCCGTAGGCCCTTCGCCGATCCCACCAACGAATTGATGGCGGCGAGTGCTTTGCTGGAAATTCTCCCGTCATCCAGGCAAGCGCAAATCTTAGGGTCTTCCCGCAAGAACGCGATGAATTCGTCGATCGGCATTGGTGTAGAGAACTGGTCGACAGGCTCAGCCCCGCCGATTCTCGAAACCAGTTCCCCAAGTTTCGCGTCTGTCCGTGCATCGGCTAACGACAATGTCAGAAGATCTGGGGGTTGGGCTGCCGCGGGCGCCGAGGCACCGGCGGAGCCCTTCGCCCCAGCGCCGCTGCTCTCTTGGCCGCGGTGCGTAATGAATTGCTCGACTAGGTGAGTACTTTTGCCGCCTGCGCGAAGCTGCACGAGAAATGCTGCATTCATGCGTTCGCGCCACACGTTGTCTTCGACGTACGATTGCTCGCGCGGCCAACTTATAAGATCCCAGGCTCGGATCGCCTCTTCAAAGCCCTTACCAAACGCTGTCGCAAGGCCATCAATTCGGTAGAATGCAGACACAAATGGGCCAGCAAGAAAATCCGAAAGTCGATGCCCTCGATCGGCCGCTCCGGGGTGCTCATGCCCGTTTAAACCCTCGAGTAGGAGAAAAACGACCGCCGTAGCAAATCCCCAAACCTGGATCGTTTCTCGGACAGCATCCTTCTCCGCTTGCCCCTTCGCGTCGCCATATCGCGACCCCAGGACTACCATTTCACGGAAGCACAGAAAGCCGGCCTGAGTGTCGGCAAGATACTCAAATGGCTGGATCTTCTCTTCAAAAAAGCGGAGCCGATTTTCCTGTGAGAGATTTTCAGACTCCGCAAGGTACTTTTGACGCTGTTCAAGATGACCGCCGATGACGTGGGCCACTTCGTGGCAGAAGAGAAATAACGTGCCAAAGTTTGTGAGGGTCTCGAGGAGCGATGCGACTTCAGGCGTCCGCGCGTAAGCGGGCTCTTCGATTTCTGCAGACAATAGATCAGCCGGTCGCGCCGGAGCGGTATTCGAACTCAGCAAAAAGAGGCCGGTGTCAACTTGCGATCTAAGCAGAGGCGGCGCATAGGGCAAGAGCCAAGTAAACGCGAGCTTTAGTAGATCGAGCGTACCGAGATAGAGGCGGACACGGTATTGATCCTCCGACGCCAGTCGGACACTTCCACCAAATCGTTCGTCAGCGACAAAATCGACATCTATCTGGGAAGCTACCTCCCCCTCACCAGTCCACTCGGATATCCAGTGACGCAGCACAGGAAGTAACTTCGGAGCGATCTCTCTGGCGAAAGAAGACGCTTCCCTAGCCATAGTCGTCAGTCTCCAAAGTCCGCCGTGAAAGGAGGAATGAGAGAGGCGCGCGAGTTACTTTGTGGGCAACTTTTCCAGCGCCGCTTTGAGCTGTTCTTGAGCGACCCCGCAAAAGCCAGCGCGGAACGAATACGTAATTACCATAAGCACGTACGCCGCGGCGCCCACCGCAAGCGGTTCAGGGAAGTGAAGTTCCTTCATAATCAGCGCGGCGATCGAGGCGAGAATGGGCGGCGTTTTTGGTGCCCTGGGCTGCTTGCCAGAGGGCTGACTCGAGCAAACAATTCGGACCAGTTGCTCAAGGGAGATCATCATGAACTGCCTGAGCACTTTCGCCACGGGTCTGACTGGCGGTGGCGCAGCATGCATCGCCTCCACATCGTCCAGGAGAACACTGATGTCGGACGCCAGCTCTGTTGCAAGCCGAGCCACACCGGGATCGCCTTGCGCGGACGATGCGAACCGTTCTAGTACTTCCTCCGCCTTCCTGGCCTCTTCGTTTAGAGATGCATCGATTCTCATTGACGCGGCTTCCTTTTGGTGTCACGCCAGCCTGTATGTTATCAAACGCCGTCACCTGAGCCCACCTTTCGAATCGAGATGCGGCGTACTCAACACCATCAGGCAGTGCACGTTAAGTGGTCGCGTATACTGATCTCGATCGGACACCGGGAGGAATGGCTTATCTCTTGCCGAGAGGTCAAGCAACTAAAGCGACTCTCCCTCGCTCAATCGCCTCATGCTGTCGACCAAGAGCTCCGCACGAATCACCAGAAAATCGGCGTATATCAATTTCGAGTAGTCCGTAGCCGACGAAACTGGGGAGCAGGTCGGATCTAAAAATGCGTTCAGCTTCCAATAGGGGATTTTTGGATAACGGCCTGTCGAGTCAGACACTTCACTCCCGGTCGTTGGCGTCGCATCGGGCATCGGCTGGCGAAATCGCTGCCTTAATGACGTCGAACCGTTGATCTTCGCCCTCGGTCACCACGACGAGTGCATGGGCGTCAATCAGCTCTTCAACGCGATCTGGGAAAAACCAGTCCGGGAGCGAGGGTATCTCTGCCGAGGACTCCTCAAGCATGTAGCGCATGATCGCAATGTTCGGCGCCTTGGGCCGGTACGCGACCGACTGCAGGTACATTCTGCCGGGCCAGTGACCTTCGCGGTAACGGCATCGCAAGCCAGCCGCGACGGCTTCAATGTTGCGGCGCCGCAAATCACGCGAGTGGACACCGAGCCTTCCTTTGGTATCATTTTCGCCGGCTAGAAGTCACAGCAACCAACCAAGAAATTTACGTCTGGGCGTCCTAAGCAGCCCTCGCGATCGCGCGAGTGCTCGCGCTTTCAATGACGGGGCTTCTCTTGAAGGCATCAATACGTCTTCTAATGTTCGCGTTGGCCTGCGTAGCCGTGCTCAGCGGGTGTCCTTCTCCCTCAATCGTCTATCCAACTGACAAGGTACCGGCCCACGTCGTCGGGGCTGAGAATTGGATTCCCATTTCCAATCTGGACTCTTCGTGGAACGTAGAATTCGATCAGGTTTTAGTCGTTTCCTCAACCCAGTTGCTGGGAATCGGCCGAGTCACGAACACTGCGCTTGATACCTCTGCTTTGATACGCACGACAGACGGCGGCAAGACTTGGGTATACGCCCCTCTCATTCCCGACGGCTCCGACTTGGCCTCCGTGCAACTCTCGCGGCGCTTGGTCATTGGCCCGGGAAAGCGCATCGTGTTATTACAGGGCTTCAAATCAAAATCGTTACTAAGAAGTCTCGACGGCGAAACGTGGGTGCTTATCCCCACTTCCGTCTCTTCAGTCGCTGGCGCCGTCAGCCGCGTGTGGATCACATCGACCGGAACCGTCTTCGTGGGGCTTGTGGAAACGCTCGATTGCTGCTCACCTGGCGGCAGTGGCACGCCGCAGGCACCAACACGTATCTCGTTTGAAATCGCAAAAAGCACGACAGACGGAAACAGTTGGACGAGCCTGGCCGCACCTACGCCATGCGTCGACGCCACGGACCTGGGGCCGCCTCGCGTGGGGGGTGGTACGGACAGCAGTATCGCATTCCTATGCCGGGGACCGTTTCCGGGCGGCCACATCTACCGCACCGACTTGGGCTCTTCTAATACTGCGGATCTGGGACCGTTTCCCGTTGGGGATATAGATTTTCGCGTGCCCAGCCCGTTCACGCTTTCGAACGGGGATGTGCTTCTAGAAACACGCGAAGCCAGCGCTTCTGATGAGAATGGTCCGGTCGACCGTTATCGACTTATCATTTACCCGTTTAACGACCCCACTCATCCTGTAGTGGTCTTCGATCAGACTACGAATGCGTTCGCTCCCGGTTTAAACAACCTCACTATCCCTCCCGATGGACCCAGCTTTTTCTCGTTCAATCACGACGTCTACTCCAGCACCGACGGCGGCCACACATGGAACCCACTGTTTCATGTTGAGGACGTAATCTCGACATCGATAAGTGTGTTGTCCGAGTCGTTCGCAGCGGTCGTAACAGATGTCGGGCACCTGACGATTACGACCGACGGCGGTTCGACGTGGTGCGACATTTCGCCAATCAGCAACGCTGCCTGCCGTCCTAAACGATGAGTCCGCAGAACATACAAGCCCGAGTAATCTCTTGAACAATTTCCGCCTACTCCCGCTCCTGTTCCTACTGGCCACCGACGCTAGGGCGGAAGAGTTTTGGGTCCCGAACCACGACATACGCGTGGCGATCCCACTCCAGCCATTTACCGCGGCGATCCAGCAATTCACGAATACAACCTACGGAGGCAAGCTCAACTCTCCTCCTTGCGGCGTCAACATAGACCTCACAGCCGCGCAGGTAGCGCCGATCGGCATCTTGGACTTCCGCTCCGGCGCACCCGCCTTTGCACTGAAGATGGGCGTGAACTTCAATGCCCATTTTTATAACTGGTGCAACGTTGTGAATCCAACGGTCACTTGTAGCGCTAATGCGCATATCGGCGAGCTCTCGATTGACTCCATCGGTGGCGGCAATTGCCAGGTAAGCGTGGCCGGAAGTCAGATGAACTTTGACTTCCCGCTCCAGCTTCCTGCACCTTTGTCCGGTTTGGATTCCTACCCGGTCGTCCTCAGTAAGGGCGACGCGAGTGCGGATAGCTATTTGTTCTCTGAATTCGGAGAGCTGAAAGACGACGGAACGTGGATCCCGGCTTCCGATCCGACGCATCGTTCAATTGCTTTCCGGGCCCGCGCAATGGCGAGCAGTGCAGCGCCGACGACTCAGCCGGTAAGTTCCTCCGATCTAGTTCAACTAGTCATGAGCCCTGATTACCTGGTTGTAGATGCCTCTGCGGGAACGGCATCGTTTTACCGTGCGAACTCCCTAACCGATGCGATCAGCTACATATCCAGCAATCTACCCGCGCTGGGCTCGGAACCAAAAGCTCGTCTAGAGATCTCGACCTCGGTATTTGGGATCGGCGGAAGCACATTGACGGGAAATGGGATTTTCGGCTCGGTGCTTCCTATCAAGGTGCAAGGGCGTCGAAAGCTTGCGCAAAATTTGTACGCCCATTTCAACTTCGTGATCTCTGGTGCCCGCGTTGGCATCGGTACCAGCGGCACTGCTCAGGTAATTGCAGTGCAATTGACCATCTCCAAAATCCAAGCATCGATCAGCACTAACAGAGATGAGGTAGGCACGCCTGCTACCGCGAGACCGGCAGCAAATCTGCAGGTGGTGCTAACGGTTCCAGAACTTGACAACACGACGGGAATAGTCGTGACGCGACTCACGAATCTTTCTCTTGGAATAGAAATCAATCACCACGACTTCAGCGGCGAAGTGACGATTCCCAATGTGGGCGACATTTTTGTTACCAAGCTATTCAACCTGGGGAAGCTCAACACTGACCTGCCAATCCAACTCCCAGACTGCGTTCCACTTTCCGTAGACGCGAGCCCTGATCGACCGTGCTCGACAGCTCCGAATTCGAGTGGTGCGCTGAGCAATGACAATCCGTCACTTGCGTCCACAATCCGGCTTGATCTTCTTCATTTGAGCCCCCCTGTGGTTAACGCATCGTTAGGCACGATCACGTACGACATTCCGGTAATTAGGGTGGCGCGCGATGCTCCCCCGACTACATGCCCCTTTGCCGCCCCGGACACGACCAACGTGCGTTACAGCGTTGTAGATGTTGGTTCGTTGAACCCGAATCTGCAAATGGTCGGCGTGCGAGCGATTAACGGCGGAGGAGCCGTAGTCGGAATGTCCTCGGTTAGATGGAAGCCGCCAACGTCCCACGCATTTCTGTTTAGAGACGGATCGATTCGCGACTTGAACGCCACAGCCGATAGCCAGGGGGTAGCGACGGGAATTAACGCATCGGGAGTCATTGTTGGGACCGTGCTCAATACGCCACCCTCTCACCCGTTCATCTACCAGAATGGTGTCATGAAGGACCTTCCATTGGCGATCGGCACGTCGACGCCACGCGCGATCAACGATGCGGGGATAGTTGTCGGAGACAGTCACGGCCACGCATTCATCTACTCCAACGGTAATACAGCAGATCTTGGCACTCTCGGGGGGCCCACAAGCACGGCTCTCGGCGTCAACAACGCCGGCCAAGTAATAGGCACTTCCGATCTAGTGACAGGGGGGACAACTCACGCGTTTATATATGACTCGGGCCATATGATTGATATTGGCACTCTGGGAGGCGCCACCAGTGGCGGCGCCGCGATAAACAACACGGGTGACGCTACCGGAAAGGCGCAAGTCACTGGTCAGACAGCTCACCCGTTCCTATATCACCAGGGCGTCATGCATGACCTGCTCCCGACAGATTCGCCGTTGGCAGGAGAGGGTGATGGGATCAATGACGCCGGGCAGATTGTTGGATATCTGCAGATGCCTTACCCATCTCCCTGTGGCGGCTTAGGGGGTGATGGGGTGTACCTTTATCAGAATGGGACGATGTGGTCTTTGGATACGTTGATAGATCAGCAAAGCTCATTCTACGGCCACGTTGTGCTTGGAAAGCCTTTCGGCATAAACAATAACGGCCAGATTGTCGCCCTGGGAACAGATCGACGCGATATCTCAAAAATGTTTATTCACGGGTTTATCCTGACCCCTCTTCCGGCCCAGAGATAAGGGTATAGAGTCCAAGGGAATCGATCGGCGGCCCGGAAACGCTGGTCGCCAGAGACGAGTCGGCGCGGTCTCGGTGGTGGTGGCGCGACGCAGTCCACCCAAGCCGAGCAGAACCCTTCGCGGTTGCTCGGTCACTCTTTGTTCACTCCTCATGACCGACAGGATTCGACGAGATCTCGCCAAAGCTCTGCTTTGAAAGCTAATCCCTCGACGAATCGAACTTACGACCAATTGATTTCAGCAAATAGAAGTCAATTTGCTCCTCGAGAGGTTTAGTTCATTGAATTTACTGTGAATTTGGTGGGCCGTGTAGGGATCGAACCTACGACCAATTGATTAAGAGTCAACTGCTCTACCAGCTGAGCTAACGGCCCAAAATACATTTCCAAACATCAACTCGACATGCACCCAACGAGAGAAGTGGGGTGGACGACGGGGCTCGAACCCGCGACAGCCGGAATCACAATCCGGGGCTCTACCAGCTGAGCTACGTCCACCATCGTCGAACTTCCGACTTTGTTGGCGCGCCCGGCAGGAATCGAACCTGCAACCGCCGGCTTAGAAGGCCGGTGCTCTATCCGGTTGAGCTACGGGCGCTTATAAATCAATAGTTTACAGCGCCAATCGTAATTTTTCCGGCCGACGCCCGAGTCCCAAGCAAACCGAATCGAAAGTGCGCGCGGATTATATAGGAGTTTCCCGGGATTTGAAGTCTCCAATGGGTTTGCCGCCCTCGACGCCAAAATGCCCCATCCGGCCCGACGCGGCTCAACTTTCGACGGCGGCCTTCAGCCTCGCAAGCGCCTGGTCCCATTGCCGGGCGATCAATTCCAATGAGCGGCGCGCCTCCTCCAATTGCGAGGGTTCGAACTCCCACAGATGCTCGCGTCCGATCTTGATGCCGCGCACCAGCCCCGCCGCCGCAAGTACGTTCAAGTGCTTGGTCACCGCTTGCCGGCTGATGTCGGTCCCCGAAGTCAGCTGCGTGATGGACATCGCGCCCCCCACGCACAGGACGGCGATGAGGCGCAGCCGCATCTCGTCTCCCAGCGCCGAAAAAATCGGCGCGCTGTTCGGCAGAGTCTTGTTGCTGGAGCCCGCCCTACGATGCGGTGACATGCTTTTCAATGTTGCGCATTTGCTGGTCCCATCCCGACGTGTTCAGGCGAAGCACCGTTGCGCGGCGGGCGAGCGGAATCTTGTTCAAGCCGGATTCCACCACGGTGAGCAGGATGCCGCCGTCGGCTTCTGCGAGTTCGAAGACCACCAGCGTCGTGGGCTCCTGCGAGTAGTCGACGGACGGTTCGATCGCCGCGGGATGCCATCGCCACGACAACAGCCGCTCCGGCTCGACGCGCTCGATAAGCACCTCCATCACCAGGTGCTCATAACCGGGATTGGTGACGTTGCCTTGCACCGATTTGCCGGCGACGAAGGTCTTGCCCTTGAAATTGACGCCGAACCAATTGCCGAACTCTTCGGCGTTCGACAACGCGCGCCAGACGCGAGCGCGCGACGCCTTCAGAAGAACCTTTCTTTCGATGCGATCCGTCGATGTGTTCATATGCAACCTCTTGGATGCATATTACAGAGCGCGCAGATATTATGCAACTCTTTAGTTGCGGATTGTCGGGGTGACAGGATTCGAACCTGCGACATCTACGTCCCAAAGGTTGTGGGAGAACGTAGAGAATCCGCGGGCAGAGCATCGCCACCAAGAAGGCGAATGCGGCGTATCGGATCGATTTAGCCACGGTATTCACGCTTTGTGTTGGCCTCAACTCACAAAGATTTATATGGCTGCATTAATGGCTGAATTGGGGTAGTAGCTCTCTTGGCGCCAGAACCTCACCAAAGTGGAAATTAGCTATTTGGTGAGGTAATATTTGGCTCGTCCGTTACCTCACCAAATGGCATTCGTAATGACCGCATTTGTTGGCCGGGATCTCGAACTCGCCAAGCTCAAAGAGCTTGCACGCCTGAACGTCCCGAGTCTAGTCGTAATCAAGGGACGCCGCCGCGTCGGCAAAAGCCGTTTGGCCACTGAATTCGCAGCCCGTCTTTCCGGTTATCGGTCGATTCTGATCACGGGCATGGCTCCTGACCGGAAGGTCACGGCAGCCGACGAGCGGGAAGACTTTGCTTCACAGCTTTCCCGCGCACTCTCCATACCCTCGCCACGCGCGGATGATTGGAACACGCTGCTATGGGCCCTGGCCGACCGAACGGCGACGGGCAAATGGGTCGTCATCCTCGATGAAATCAATTGGCTCGGAGCGAAGGATGCGACTTTTCTTGGCAAGCTGAAGTCGGCCTGGGACGTTCACTTCTCCAAGAATAAAAAGCTGATCCTGATCCTCAGCGGATCTCTCAGCAGCTGGATCGAGAGAAACATTCTGCATAGCACCGGATTTGTCGGACGCGTCCATCTCGACCTGACGCTGGACGAGCTGCCCCTGCGTGACTGCCTCCCATTTCTGGAGACCGGACATCAATTTCTCTCGAGCTATGAGAAATTCAAGATTGTGGCAGTTACGGGCGGCATCCCTTCGTACCTGGAGCGCATCGACCCCGCATCCAGCGCCGACGCCAACATCCACCGCCTATGCTTGACGCGCGAAGGATTTCTTTTCCGTGAATTCGATCTGCTGTTCAACGACCTCTTCCAAAAGAAGCAGTTCTACCGCCGTTTGATCGCGGCGGTCGCTGAAAAACCGCTTGACCTGGAGGACATCTACCGAAAGCTCAACGTGGAGAAGGCTGGTTACATCTCGAAGTGCATCCAGGACTTGATCGAGGCGGGCTTCCTCGCTCGCCATTACACCTGGAGCGTAAAAACAGGCGGACCTGCGAAACGCAGCCTCATCCGCGTCATCGACAATTACACGCGCTTTTACTTCCGGTGCATCAAACCTAATAAAGCGGCAGTTGAGCGTGGGGCGGTCCGGCTACCAGCCGGCAGCGAAGGAATCCTTGGCCTGCAGTTCGAGAACGTGATCCTAAAAAACAGGCCGTCCGTCTGGAAAAAACTCGGAATCAGCGCCGACGATATCGTTTTCGACAACCCCTATTGGCAGACCGCCACCCATAAGACCCGCGGTTGTCAGATCGACTATATGATTCAATGCCGCAATAACACGGTGTATGCATGCGAGATCAAATTCAGCAAAAGCCCGCTACAGCGGGCCGTGATCTCGGAGGTCGATCGCAAGATCCGCAGCATTGCGAAACCGCGCAACTACACCTTCCGACCTGTCCTCATCCACGTGAACGGTGTCGATGACAGCGCCCTGGAGGAACGTTATTTCGACACAGTGATCGATTTCGGTGAGCTATGGAGTTGAATTCCCGTTCGCACTGACGCCGATCAGACTGGTCTCGATGGCTTCGACTGTTCATTCGATTCTGGGACCCAACCTCGGACCCAGACCAATTTCAACCTGGGACCCAGCGACAATAGCGAAGAAAAAAAGCCTAAAATCAATGGTCGGGGTGACAGGATTCGAACCTGCGACATCTACGTCCCAAACGTAGCGCTCTACCAGTCTGAGCTACACCCCGAACGGAACTCGGGTGCCGAAGGTGCGTTAGTGTATCTCAGCCCCTCCCTATAAAGGGCATCTTAGTGGCCATTACGGTGACGAACTGGATGTTGGCGCTCAAAGGCAGGCTCGCCATGTGAACCACCGTGGATGCCACATGCTCCACGTCCATCGTCGGCTCAGGCGCGGTACCGCCGCCGGCCTGCAATGAACCGGCCGCGATACCGGCCGTCATGCGCGTGGCCGCATTTCCGATATCGATCTGCCCGCAGGCAATGTCATAAGCCCGGCCCTCGAGGGACAGGGTTCGGGTAAGTCCGGAGATGGCGTGTTTCGAGACCGCATAGGGCGCGGATTGCGGGCGCGGCACGTGCGCCGACAGCGAGCCGTTGTTGATGATTCGACCGCCCCGGGGAGTCTGCGCGGCCATGCGCCGGAAGGCCTCGCGCGCGCAAAGAAACGCGCCGGTCACGTTGACGGACATGACCGCGGACCAGTCCTCGAGGCTGACGTCGGGCACGGCAGCCGGAGAACTCGCGGTTCCGGCGTTGTTGAATAGAAGGTCGACTCGGCCGAATCGCGCGACGGTCTCATCGAATAAATGACGCACCGACGCTTCCTCCCTGACGTCGGCGGCCACCGCAAACACTTCGCCGGGCTGTTCCGAGCAAACACCATCGAGCGTCGCGCGCCGCCGGCCGGCGATGACCACGCGCCATCCCGCGCGCCCGAGAGCGAGCGCCACCGCGCGCCCTATTCCGCTGCCGCCACCCGTCACTATCGCCACTCCACTCACCGCGGCTCCTCTACGCAGCCCGGCGGCGCGACCGCCGATGCATCACGAACGCGAGCGCCACGCCCATGAAGGGCAGGAGCACGACCTCGTCCACCTTGTGCACGATCAGGGCGCCCGACAGCAGCGCGCCGAACAGGTAGGCGACCACGACGGAACTTTGGATCTTGACGTCCTTCAGGCCCGAGACGTCTCCATTGGCGATGGAATCAGCGATTGTCCCGACCAATTTCGTGAGCGTGGTCGTGAATACAATGGTAGTCAAACTGATTGTCTGACCGACGACGGACTGCAAGCCCATGGCGACGGAGAGCAGCAGGATCTGCAGATGATCCGAAGGCGCGTGCGCACTGTGCGGGGTCCACAGTGCGTAGAGGGCGAAGAACAACAGCAGTCCGGCTTCACTGGCGATCAAGACGGTGAGCACCTGTTCGTGAGCGCGGCCGCGGCGCTGCAACACCCCCACGGCGCAGCCCAGCGCGAATCCGATCAGCGCGACGACCGAGCCCATGGCCGACTGCGAATCGCTCTGGGCGACATAGTACGCGAGCAGTGCAAAATTGCCGGTCATCGCCGATGCGAATACGCCGCCCAAAGTGGCGAAGCTGATGATGTCCACCGTACCCGCCGCAAATGCGGTGAGCAGTAGCATCGATTCGTTATAGGTAATCTTTAAGTTGTCCGGCATGATCCGTCCGCTTTGGGGATCATGCTAGCAAGGTGCGGGCCGCGCGGCGCCGGAATTTGACTTCCCGTGCCTAGGGCGCCTCGATTTGGTACCCCTTGGCGCGCAGCTCATCGAGCAGTCCGCCGGGTTCGAGCAGCATGTCGATGTTGACCACGGCCACCGTAACTCCGTCATTCTGCAAATACTTCTCGAACGCGGCGAGCCAGGTTCGGCGCATTCGGGCAATGAGATCCGCCGCGCCCGTGCCGGCATCGAGCGCCGCACGGCAGGCGTCGACTTCCGCCGGCTCCCGCAGCTGCGCGATACGCTCGACATTGCCGCCCGCCCATGCCTGCGCGCGGTCGACCAGGCGCGGCAGACCGCTCTCGATGGTCACGAGGGAGGCCGCGACACAGGCATTCTCCGTCGCGGGCGGCATGGTTTTGAGGGCGTCCAGCACATCGTGCACCCCGGCGATCTTGACCTCCTCGATGGGCACGTCGTGCTTGCTCGCCAGGTTGCGCATCGCGGCTCCCAAATCCACGCGCGTCGACAAGTTCGCCTTGTGGAATGCGGCCTGCTGCAGGAAAGCCGCCGCAACCAGGGGACGGAAGCGCTCCCATTTCTTGGGGTCCTCCCCGTACTTGGCCCGTTGAACGGCGAAACGAGCGTAGAGATCGGCGGGCAACACGTCTTTGAGGCGCTTGCCGCCGCCGATCATCAACAGGTTTCGATCCGTGATCAGGATCCACAATATCCGGGCGATGCCGATTTCAAACGGCTTTTGCACCAGCACTCGTTTGGTGCCGTCGAGGACTTGCTCCACCTGCTTCGACCTCCAGGTGATGTCCTTGGGTAGGGGCGACATGCTTCCCAGGATCCACAGCTGCGCGCCGCCGCGATGCACATGCCACATCCCGGGTCCGGTGCGCTCGCCGGTGACCAAGATCTCGTCCAGCACCTGCGGCGGTGCTTGCTGCGCGCGGATCGTGGCCGGAGCGCCCAGCAGCAGGGCCGCAACGATCATCGCCGCGGACGATCGTATGTTCACGCGCCCCGCCGATCCTTCACGCGGCTTGCCTTGCCCGTGGAACGCGGCAGCGAGCCGCTCGCGGCCACGCGGATGTCCGCGGATATTCCGATGTGGTCCTTGAGTTTTGCGGCGAGTAGATGGGCCAATGCGCGATGAACATGCGTCTCGAGATCCGGGCGAGCTTCCACGGCGATCGCGATCTCATCCAGGCGATTCGGTCTCGTGACTTCGATCTCGTAATGGGGCGCGAGACCCTCGCAGCGCAGAATGAGCTCTTCGATCTGCGACGGGAACACGTTGACGCCGCGAATGATCAGCATGTCGTCGGTGCGGCCGCTGATCTTCGCCATACGCCGCATGCGCGTCATCGACCCCGGCAGCAGCCGGGTGAGATCGCGGGTGCGATAGCGAATCACCGGCATGGCCTCCTTGGTCAGTGAGGTGAACACCAACTCGCCTTCGGTACCGTCGGCCAGCACGCGGCCGCTCACCGGATCGACGATTTCCGCGATGAAGTGATCCTCCCAGATGGTCGGTCCCTCCTTGGTGCCGGCAAATTCCTGGGCGACCCCCGGCCCCATGACCTCGGACAGGCCGTAGATATCGCAGGCGTCGATGTCGAATGCCGATTCGATTTCCGCGCGCATTCCCTCGCCCCAAGGCTCGGCGCCGAAGATACCTATGCGCAGCGACGTCGATCGCGGATCGACTCCCTGTCGATTGAACTCATCCAAAATGGCGAGCATATAGCTTGGGGTTACCATGATGATGTCGGGCGCGAAATCGCGAATCAATTGCACCTGCCTCTCCGTCTGGCCGCCCGACATCGGGATCACCGTGCAGCCGGCCGCCTCGGCGCCATAGTGCGCGCCCAATCCACCGGTGAACAACCCATAGCCGTAGGCGATGTGCACTTTCATGCCGGCGCGGCCGCCGGCCGCGCGGATCGAGCGCGCGACCAGGCTCCCCCAGGTGGCCAGATCGTTCCTCGTGTAGCCCACCACCGTGGGCTTGCCGGTGGTGCCCGATGAGGCGTGAATGCGCGCCACTTGCTCCCGAGGCACCGAAAAGAACCCGAACGGATAGGCCTCTCGCAAATCCTCCTTGGTCGTGAATGGGAAGCGGCACAAATCCGCCAACGAGACCAGATCCTCCGGGCGAATCCCCGCGGCGTCGAAACTTCGCCGGTAGCTCGGATTATTGGCGTAGGCGTGACGCAGCGTCGCCCGCAGACGCTCGAGCTGCAGCGACTCGATCTCGTTGCGGGTGGCGCCGAGAATCCCATCCACGGCTGCGAGCTCAACCATGCTTGTCGCGGTCGAAATGGGCGGGGCGCTTTTCGCGCGCCGCGGCCAAACCTTCGCGCACGTCCGCCAACTTGAACCCCAGGAATTCCAGCGCCAACGAGGTGTCGAAGCTCGGTCCTGCCAGGCGCAGCCAATTGTTGAGTGCGTGCTTGGTCCAGCGGATCGCCGTGGCGCTGCCGGCCGCCAGCGCGCGTGCCGTGTCGAGCGCGGTGTCGAGCACCTTGGCATCCGGCACCGCCAAGGCGACCAGCCCGATTCGCTCGGCCTCCGTCCCCGAGAGAGGCTTGTTCGTCAGGAGATGGTATCGCGCCTTCGCGAGCCCACAGAGCAGCGGCCAGATGATCACGGCGTGATCGCCCGCCGCGACACCGAGCCGGGTGTGGCCGTCCAGAATGCGCGCATCCTCCGCGGCAATCGATACGTCGGCCAACAGGGCAATCGCGAGGCCTGCCCCCACGGCGCTGCCGCGAATCGCCGATACCACCGGCTTGGAACAATTGATCAGGTTGTAGACCAGATCGCTCGCCTCCTTCCACACGCGGATCAAGGTTGCTTCATCCTCGATCATGCGTTCGATCATGGCGAAGTCGCCGCCGGAGGAGAAATTCGCGCCCTCTCCGCGCACGATGACCGCGCGCACCGCCTCATCGACGTCGATGGCGCGCCACACTTCAGCGAGATCGCGGTGCATGGCTTCGGTCGCGGCGTTCAGGCGACCCTTGTTGGCGATGACCAGCTCGAGTATTCCCCCCTCGGGCGCGAGGAATTGCAGGCTCGAGAACTCGCGTGCGTAGCGTGCGAGGTCGATGGTCGCGTTCATGCGTGGATGCTGACCATGGTGAGCACGTCGTAGGAGGCGACCGTCTCCTGGTTCTGGTTGGTGATTTCCGTATCCCAGGCCACCTCGCCCCAGCCCTTGTCGGCGCGCAAATTCTTGCGGGCGCAGGTCAGGCGCACCTTGATCCTGTCCCCGGGTTTGACGGGTTTCACGAATCGAAGTTCGTCGATGCCGTAGTTGCCGAGCACGGGGCCGTAATCCGGATCGACGAACAACCCGGCCGCGGCTGAGATGAGGAAGTAGCCGTGGGCGACGCGGCCGCCGAACAAGGGGTTGCGAGCCGCCTCGGCTTCGTTCATGTGGGCGTAGAAGTTGTCGCCCGACAAGGCCGCGAATTGCTCGATGTCCGCAATCGTCACTTCGCGCTCCGCCGACTTAAGCGTGTCGCCCAATTGCAGCTCGTTGAAGGGAATCCGGAATGGATGTCGCCCGGGATCGCGCATCCGGCTGCCCCGCACCCAGCGGCCGCCGACCGCGGTCAGCACGTCCGGCGAACCCTGCACGGCAGTGCGTTGCATGTAGTGCAGCACCCCGCGAATACCCCCCATCTCCTCGCCCCCGCCGGCACGGCCCGGGCCGCCGTGGATCAGAGGCGCGAGCGGCGAGCCGTGGCCCGTCGATTCCTTTGCGCAGGTTCGGTTCACCACCAGGATGCGCCCGTGGTAAGGCGCCAGCCCAAGGACGATGCGGCCGGCGAGCGAATCGTCGCCGCAGAACACCGACGCGGCCAAACTTCCATCGCCGCGCCGGGCGAGTGCGATCGCATCGGCGACGTCGCGGTACGGCACCACCGTGGCCACCGGACCGAAGGCCTCCACTTCGTGAATCGCGCGCGAGGCGGGCGGATCGCGCGACAGCAGGAGCAGCGGCGGCACGAAGGCGCCGCGCTCGCGGTCCGCACCCCGGACGGCGAACTTATCCATACTGCCTTCAACCAAATCCGCCTCACGGCGCAATTCGGCGACACAAGCCAGCACGGCAGTTCGCTGCTCCTGACTCACCAACGGGCCCATGTGTACGCCCGGCGCGCGCGGATCTCCCACGACGATCTCGCGCAGTGCCCCCTGCAACGCCGCCACCACCTCGCCCGCCATTGCCGCGGGCACCAGCGCCTTGCGGATGGCCGTGCACTTCTGCCCGGCTTTGACGGTCATCTCTCGAGCGACCTCCTTGACGAACAGATCGAACTCCGCCGTGCCTGGTCCGCTGTCCGGAGCCAGAATGCTGGAATTGAGCGAATCGGTCTCGGCAATGAAGGGCACGGCATGCCGCAGGATGACGGGATGCACGCGCAAGCGGGCCGCGGTGTGCGCCGATCCGGTGAAAGAGATCATGTCCTGGCAATTCAGGCCCTCGAATAGATTTCCCAGGCCGCCGCACACCAACTGCAGCGCGCCTTCGGGCAGGATCTTGGATTCGATGATGCGGCGTACCACGAGTTCCGTGAGATAGGCCGTGGCGGTGGCGGGCTTGACGATGGCCGGCATGCCGGCCAACAGCGTAGGCGCGAGCTTCTCGAGCATTCCCCAAACGGGGAAATTGAAGGCGTTGATGTGCACGGCCGCGCCTTCGCGGGAAACGTACAGGTGTCGGCCCACGAAGCTACCGCCCTTCGACAGGATTTCGACGTCGCCGTCGATGTAGATGCGGGCGTTCGGCAGTTCGCGGGTGCCCTTGCCGGCAAAGGCGAAAACCGTGCCGATGCCCCCGTCGATATCGATGAGGGAGTCCCCCTTGGTGGCGCCGGTGCGGTAGGAGAGCGCATAGAACTCCTCCTTGAGTTCCGACAAGCGCTTGGCGAGCGCCTTGAGCATGCCTGCCCGCTCGTGGAAGGTCATGGCTCGAAGCGCCGGTCCGCCGACTTCACGGGCGTGGTGAAGGACGGCGCCGAAGTCGATGCCGGCCGAGGAGGCCAGGGCGATGACCTCGCCCGTACTGGCATCGCGCAGGGCGACACCGTCTTCGCGGCCGCCGGCCCAAGCCGCGCATACATAGCTCTGCAAATTCATAGCGAAGGCCCCTTGAGGCGCGAACAGCGTCCGCGGAATTGCGCCAACACACGGCCCGCGGCATCGGTCACCGCGACATCGTAGATTCCGTGACGCGCGCTGCGCGATACCTCGGTGGCCGTGGCGGTCACGCGCTCGCCGCACGGAGTCGGCGCGAGAAAGTCGATGCCGGCGCCGGCCGCGACCATGGGATCGCCGTAGGAATTGCACGCGAAGGCGAAGGCGCTGTCCGCGAATGCGAACACGATACCGCCATGACACATGCCATGGCCATTGAGCATGTCCGGACGCACCGTCATGGCGATTCGAGCTCGTCCCGGAGCCACGTCGATGATCTCGATACCCAACGATTGCGACGCGCGATCGGCGCCATACATCGCCTGCACCGCGGCCTGGGCGCGGCGCACCGCATCGTCGGGTGACGCGCCATCTGAAGACATGCTCACCGGCCCGTGAAGCGGGGAATCCGCTTCTCGATGAAGGCGGCCACTCCCTCGGCATAGTCGGCCGATCGGCCGAGCTCACGCTGGGCATCGCGCTCGACATCCAGTTGCTCGGCCAGCGTGCGCTGCCACCCGCCGCGAATGGCTGCCTTGGTCCAGGCGAGACCGCGCGTCGGTGCCTCAGCCAATCGGCGCGCGAGCGCATCGACGGTCGATCCGAGTTCCGCATCCGCGACGCATTGCCATATCATTCCCCACGCCGCCGCAGTCTCAGCAGGCAGCTTCTCGCCCAGCAGCGTAAGTCCCAACGAGCGGGCCTGTCCGACGAGGCGCGGCAAGGTCCATGTTCCGCCGGAGTCGGGAAGCAGTCCGAGCTTCGAGAACGCTTGCACGAAGCTGGCGCAGTGCGCTGCGATGACGATATCGCAGGCAAGCGCGATGTTGGCGCCGGCGCCCGCCGCCACGCCGTTGACGGCGGCGATGACGGGCATGGGCAGTCCCTGCAATGCCAGCACCAGCGGCTTGTAGTACTTGTCGATCGACTCGCCCAGGTCGACGGCCGCCGCGCCGGGAGCGACCGCGCGATCGCCGAGATCCTGGCCGGCACAGAAGCCGCGGCCCGCGCCGGTCAACACCAGAACGCGCGCGCCGCTGCCGGGCAACGTTGCCAGTGCGTCGCGCACCTCGACGTGCATTTGCGTGTTGAAGCTGTTGAGCTTGTCGGGCCGATTCAGCGTCAGCCGGGCGATTCCGCCGTCGACACTGAACAAAATGGTGCCGTATGACATGTTCCCCCCGAGTGACCCGTGCATGGGCTTATTTGTGGTCGTAGCTGATGTCGAGCGTGCGAGTCGTCGGTCGCGCCTGACAGCACAGTACGAATCCGGCCTCGGTTTCCCAGGGCTCGAGGGCGATATTGTGCGTCATCACCGCGGCGCCGTCCGTAATTCTCGCGCGGCAAGTTGCGCATATCCCCGAGCGGCAGGAGAACGGCAGTTCGAGACCCGCGCGCTCCGCGGCCGCGAGCACGGATGCATCGCCGGAGGCCATGTCGAAGCTGCGGCGCCGGCCATCCATGACGACCGAGATGGTGGCCAACACATCCTGGGGTCCGGGCGTCGGGATGGCCGCCTGCGGCATGGGCGCCGGCGGCGCACCGGCGGCGGCAAATCGCTCGAACCGAATCGGCGCGTGGTCGTTCAACGTCTTGAGGGCGGTGCGCACTTCGTCCACCATGTCGCCGGGACCGCAGATCAGGTACTCATCCGCAGCCGCAATCTCGGCCATGTGGTGCGCGAGCTCGCGCACCTTCGCGCCGTCGATTCGGCCGTTCAGCCATTCGGTCTGCTGCGGCTCGCGACTCATCACGAAGTGCACCGCGAAGCGATCGATGTAGCGGTTCTTGAGCGCCAGCGTCTCCTCCAGGAACATGGTTCGCGTAATGCTGCGGTTGCCGTAAATCAGCGTGAAGCGGCTGCGGGGCTCTCGGGCCAATACCTCCGTGGCAACGGACAAAATCGGAGTGATGCCGCTGCCCGCCGCGAAAGCGATGTAGGAATACTCTCGTTCCGCGTTGATGGCCGTGTGGAATCGCCCCATGGGCGTACCTACGTCGAGCCATTCGCCGGCACGCAGATTATTGCTGATCTCGCCGGACATGCGGCCGCCGGTTTGCACTCGGACGCCCAACTTGAGCACCCCCTGCCCGGGCGGTGTCACGATCGAGTAGGTACGGCGCTCCTCGCGCTCGCCGATCATGCGCCGCACGGTGACGTACTGTCCCGCGCGGAAGGCGAAGGCGTCGCGCAAGGCGGCGGGAACCTCCATCGTCACACAGGCGGCATCCTCGGCGGCGCGTTCGACGGAGGCGACCTTCAACGCATGAAAATTCAGCATCGCGCGCTACCCGGGTGTTCGCTCAAATGCATTTGAAGCATTCAAAGGGTTCGAGGCAGGCGCGGCAACGATGCAGCGCCTTGCATGGCGTCGAACCGAATTCGCTCAAGGTTTCGGTATCCGCCGAGCGGCAACGTGGGCAGCTCACCGGCCGGTTCATGCGCAGGACATCCCGCATGGATTCGGTGGATCGTTCCGGAGGCACGATCCCATAAATCTCCAGCTTGCGTCGCCCTTCGGGGGTGATCCAATCGCTGCTCCACGCGGGCGACAGCACGGAAGTCACGATGAAACCGCCGATCCCCGCGCTCCCCAGCGCACGTTCCGCGGAGCGCCGGATGACCTCGGTCGCGGGGCAGCCGACATAGGTCGGAGTGATCTCGACCTCGAGCGTACCGTCGGAGCGCGGCTTGACGCCGCGAATCAGGCCGAGATCGACGATGCTCAGGGCCGGAATCTCCGGATCTTCGACCGCCGCGAGCGCGTCCCAAGCCCGAGACACCCGGCGATCCGCGTCGAGAAGCGCATTCACCAGCGTGCTCCGGGGTAGGTGCGCTGCAGATACTGCATCTCAGCGAGCAGGTAGCCGAGGTGTTCGCTGTGTTGACCGCGCTTGCCATGCCAGGAATGGGGTCGATCCGCGGGACGCTGCAGCGTCGCCTCGGTCAATATGCCGTCGATGCGCGTGCTCCACGCCGCATGCACCTCCGAGAGTCGGGGTGCCACTCCCTGTTCGGCCATCGAACGATCCAATTCATCTTCGGCGAACAGCTCCACCGTGTAGGGCCAGAGCTTCTCCAGGGCCGATTGAGCTCGGGCGTGACTCTCCTCGGTGCCATCGCCGAGACGCACGAGCCAGCCCGCGCTGTAGCGCAGGTGATAGCGGGTCTCCTTGACGGATTTCGCCGCGATCGCGGCCAGGCGTTCGTCCTTGGAGACGGTCATTCGCTCGTACAGTTCGAGCTGGAAGGCGTCGATCAGCACCTGGCGCACGATGGTCTGTCCGAAGTCCCCGTTAGGCTGCTCCGCCAGGGTGGCGTTCAGGTATTCACGGTGCTCGCGCAGATACGCGATGTCGTCCTCGCTGCGGCCGCGGCCTTCGACTTCGCCGGCATAGGCGAGCAGCAACCGCGCCTGTCCTACGAGATCGAGCGCGACATTGGCCAGACCCAAGTCCTCTTCCAGCGCGGGAGCATGGCCGACCCACTCGCCGAGCCGTTGCCCGAGCACCAAACTCAGGTCGCCGAGCCTCAGCACGTAACGAAACAGGTCGCTCACAGCGTCTTGACCTCGTCCGGAATGTCGTAGAACGTCGGATGGCGATAGATCTTGTCGCGAGCCGGCTCGAACAAGGAGTCGCTCTCCTTCGGATCGGATGCCGTGATGTCCTTGGACGGCACCACCCAGATGCTGATGCCCTCCTGGCGCCGGGTATAGAGATCGCGCGCATGATCGATGGCCATGCTTGCATCGGCCGCGTGCAGGCTGCCCACGTGCTTGTGATCGAGGCCGCCGCGCGCGCGGACGAATACCTCGTACAGGGGCCACTGGCGACTATCGTTCACAGGAGTAGAGGTACTCATTGGGCGCTCCTTAAGCGGCGGCGGCCGCGGCGGCACGGCGGCGTTGCTTCTCGGCATGGGCGCTTGCAGCCTCACGTACCCAGGCGCCCTCGGCATGGGCATGGCGGCGCGCGGTCAGCCGCTCGACGTTGCACGGTCCATTGCCTTTCAGTACTCGATCGAATTCGCTCCAGTCGATGGGCCCGAATTCATACCGCTGCTTCGCCTCGTCCCAGCGCAGCTGCGGATCGGGAATGTGAAGGTCGAGGAATTCGGCCTGCGGCACCGTGAAATCGACGAACTTCTGCCGCAGCTCGTCATTCGAGAAGCGTTTGATTTTCCAGCGCTGTGAATCGCCGCTGTGAGTCGAGTTGGCATCGGAGGGCCCGAACATCATGAGCGCCGGCCACCACCAACGATCGAGCGCTTCCTGCGCCATGCGCTTCTGCTCAGGCGAGCCTCGGGCCAGATGCAGCATGATGTCGTAGCCCTGCCGCTGATGGAAACTCTCTTCGCGGCAGACGCGCACCATGGCGCGCGCATAGGGGCCATACGAGCAGCGGCACAGTGGAATCTGATTCATGATGGCGGCGCCGTCGACCAGCCAGCCGATGGCACCCACATCGGCCCATGTCGGGGTGGGATAGTTGAATATGCTCGAGTACTTGGCTTTGCCGGACAACAGCTGATCGACGAGCTGATCGCGGCTCACGCCGAGGGTCTCGGCGGCGCTGTAGAGATAGGCGCCGTGCCCGCCTTCGTCCTGCACCTTGGCGATGAGGATGGCCTTGCGCATCAGCGTGGGCGCGCGGGTAATCCAATTCCCTTCCGGCAGCATGCCGACGATCTCGGAATGCGCGTGCTGGGAGATCTGACGAATCAAGGTGCTGCGGTAGCGCGCGGGCATCCAGTCCTTGGGCTCGATCTTCTCTTCGGCGTCGACGCGCGCAAGGAAACGCTGCTCGAGCGCCGCGTCGTCCCGTGCCGCGGCGTCCCGTGCCGCGGCGTCCGACCCCTGTGCATCCAGCGCTTGCGTGTACATACCTTCCCCTCGAGAAACCAGCCGACCCAAACATTCTGATACAGAAATCATCGTAAATCAATTTTTTCTGTGTCACAAAGAAAATCCGTACTACAATCGAGCAAAGTGACCGCCGCCGCCGCCAAAACCGATGTTTCCGCCGCCGCCCTGCTGGTCGCACGATTTCGGCGCCAGCGGCCGTTGCGGGGCGGTTCGCTCATCGTGACCCTCTTCGGCGATGCCATCATGCCGCGGGGCGGCGCGGTCGCCCTGGGCAGCTTGATCGCCCTGGCGGCACCTTTCGGACTCAATGAACGGCTGGTGCGGACCGCGACCGCGCGCCTGGCCAAGGATGGCTGGCTCGAGGGGCGGCGCGCCGGGAAGCTCAGCGAATATCGATTGTCCCATGACGGGCGCGAGCGCTTCGCCGAGGCGACCAAGCGAATTTACGGCGAACCGGACGCCGCATGGTCGGGGCGCTGGACACTGATCGTCCTGCCGCCCATGCGGGCCGCCGACAGGAAGGAAGTAAAGGAACAGATGATTTGGCGCGGATTCGGCGAGATCACGGCCAATGTGTTCGCACACCCGGAACTCGATTCACGCTCCCTGCGGCCACAGATGCAAACGGGACCCCTGTCCCAAGTCATGGTATTCGACGCCAACCTGGCCGACGACGACGCTCCGCAGCGCCTGGTCACCTTGGGCTGGGATCTGGGCGATCTCGGACTGCGCTATCAGCGATTCGTGCAGCGCTTCGAACTCGTTCTCGACGCATTGCGCGACTCTCGCACGGCGGATCCTCAGGGCTGCTTCATCGTACGAACCCTGCTGATCCATGAATACCGCCGCCTCCACCTCCGCGATCCCCTGCTGCCCTCGCGGCTGTTGCCGGCCGCCTGGCCCGGAGCGCGGGCCGCGGCGCTGTGCCGGGAGATTTATGCGCGCGTGTTCGCGGCGTCCGAGACCTATCTGTCGCGGGTTGCAGCTCGAATTGATGGGCCGTTGCCTGCGCCGGATGCGTCGGTGATGCAGCGCTTCGGCGGGATTCAGCCCCCCTAACCGTTGTGCGGTGCCGCATGCGCCAAGCCTTCAAGTTTTTGATTTTCCGGTCGATACCAGCGAATGAGAACCGACCGAAGTACGCTGCTGCGAGTGCGCGCAGTTCTGCGCGGCAAAGGTTCCATGCACCTCCTCAGGATGATCGGGGCCGCCCTGCTCTGCATCGTCCTCGTATCCGGACTCTGGTCTCACTTTCAACCTTCGAGCGCCGCCGCGCATTGGGCCTTCACCGCCGCGCTGGTGCTGCTGATCGCAGTGCCCTGGGGCGGCATTCTCCGTAAACGCGGAGGCATCAGGCCCGACACGCAGATAACCCAGGAGACCATCGCCGAGTGGCTGTCGATGGCGACGCGCAATACCGGCTACGGCGTGACAATCAGCGACGCCGAGCGCCGGCTGGTATGGGTCAACGACAGCTTCACCAGGATGACCGGTTACGGCCTGGGCGAGGTCCTGGGCGAGAAGGTCAGCGATCTCATCTACTTCGAAGGCACGAATCTCGACACCGTCAGGCAGGTTCGAGCAGCCTTCGCGGCGGTCCGAGGCGCTCGATTCGAGATTCTGGTTCGCAGCAAGAACGGCCGCGAATGGTGGCTCGACACCGACGCGCAACCCCTGCTCGACTCACGCGGCAACTTGCGCGGATGGGCGTGCATTCAGACCGACGTGACCGGCGAGGTATTGAAGCGTGAGGCCACGCGACGCGATCAGAACCGCGTCCTGACGATGATCGAAGGCGGCAATATCGGCACTTGGGAATTGGACGCCACCACCAATGCCATCGAAGCGAACTCGGTGTTCTTCGCATCGCTCGGCTACCCGCCGCAGATGCCCGGCATCGACTTCGAGTGGTTGCGCGAACTGTTCCATATCGACGACCGCGCCGCCAACGACCGCGGCGTCCAGGACATCGTTGCCGGCCGCACCGACCTTTACCGCGGTCAACACCGGATGCGCGCACGAGACGGCACGTGGAAGTGGTTCCTCAGTGCGGTCGGCGTGGTCGAGCGCTCCGCGGACGGCAAGCCGTCGCGCATATTCGGAGTGCAATTCGACATGACGGAACACAAGCTCGCGGAGGCACATGCGCAAGAGCAGCTCCTTGCCGCCAAGGAGGCCGCCGAAGCGGCGAACCGGGCGAAGAGCGAATTCCTCGCGAACATGAGCCACGAGATCCGAACGCCGCTCAACGGCGTGATCGGCATGACGGGGCTGCTGCTCGACACAGAATTGAGCAAGGAGCAGCACGAACTGGCCGAGATCGCGCGCTCGAGCGGCGAATCGCTGCTCGCAGTCCTGAACGACGTATTGGATTTCTCGAAGATCGAGGCGGGTCAGATGACCTTGGAACAGATCGACTTCGACCTATTCTCGCTCGTTGAGCAGTCGATCGACGCCGTCGCGCTTCGCGGCGCGGAAAAAGGCATCGAGCTCATCGTCGATGTGGATCCGGGATTGCCGCGCGCCGTGCGCGGTGACCCGACCCGCCTGCGGCAGGTCGTCCTGAATTTGCTGAGCAATGCCATCAAATTCACCGAAAGGGGCGAAGTGCGGCTCTGCGTGCGCCGGCGGGACACGACGGACGGAAGCGTGGGCCTGCGCATCGAGATTACCGATACCGGGGTCGGCCTCACCGCCGAACAGCGCGCACGCCTTTTCATGCCGTTCAGCCAGGCGGACGCCTCGATGACCCGGCGCTTCGGGGGGACGGGACTCGGCCTGTCGATCTGCCGCCGCCTCATCGAGCTGATGAACGGAGCGATCGGAGTCGACAGCACGATGGGGGCCGGTTCGTGCTTTTGGTTCGAAATCGCGCTGCCCGAGGTCTCTTCGTGGAACGTCCCGGCGGAGTCAACGGACTTGGACGGCTGTCGGGTGCTCGTCATCGACGACCACCCGACGAATCGCCGCATCATCGAGACCCAACTCACTTCGAACGGATGCCGAGTCACGAGCGCCGCGACGGCCGTCGAGGGTGAGGAGGCGTGGATGCGGCTCATCGCCTCCGGCCGCGCTCCGGATGTCGTGCTGCTCGACCACGACCTGCCGGATCATCCCGGGCCGTGGCTGGCCAAACGTCTTCGCGGGCATCCGGCCGGCGCCCAGATTCCCATCGTGCTCATGACGTCTCTGGGTAGCCGCGTGCAAGCCCTAACGGAGGACAGGCTCATTGACCGCATCATGACGAAACCGGTGAAACAGACCACGCTGTTGCTGTGCCTCCGGGAAGTCGTGGGTAAAGCCAGGGCAGCGACTGCTCCCGCACACGCCGTCGTCGCCGACACGTTGCGGCGCATGCGGGTTTTGCTCGCCGAGGACAACATCGTCAATCAGAAGCTGGCGCGTCGAATTCTCGAGAAGCTCGGCGCCGATGTGACCGTCGCCGACAATGGCGAAGCGGCGATCGCGGCGCTGGCCGCGTCGGCGTACGACGTCGTTCTGATGGACTGCCAAATGCCGGTGTTGGACGGTTACGAAGCGACGCGACGTATCCGCGCGGGCGCCGCCGGCGCAGCGGCTTCGGCCATACCCGTCATCGCGCTCACGGCGCACGCACTGAGCGGCGACCGCGACCGCTGCTTGGCGGCGGGAATGAGCGAATACCTGACGAAGCCCATCGACCCGCATACATTGAAATGTCGGCTCGAGGAGTTGCTCGGCACGGATTCGCACTCCGGCGAGCATCTCCGCTCGAAGCGCGGTTAGAGCTCGCGGCCGATCGACCAGCGCATCTCGTTGGTCGGGGCGAACCCCAGCGAGCGGTAGAGGGGGCGGCCGCCGTCGGAAGCATGCAGCAGCAAGCGATCGAAGCCCTGGGCCTTCGCCCACTCCATCATCGCCTGCATCAGCGAGCGCGCAATTCCCCGGCGGCGCGACCCAGGTTCGGTGTAGACGTTCACCGCGAGCGGCAGCGGCCCCCGCGCAATCACGCCCTCATGAGTGATGCGCGGCAGCGTCGGCCTGATGTGGACTCCGGCGCCCGCGAGCACCTGATCGTGCTCACCCACCGCCAGCCAGCCGACATAGGACCCCTCGCGCAGCAGCGCGGCGAGCTCGGCCTGCGACGCTTCGAGCAGTTCGGCCGCCAGCGCCTGCGTAGGCACTTCGCCCATGTCGCGAAACATGCTGACGCGATGGTGCGCGATCACGGCGGCGTCGCTCGGGGTGGTGCGTCGGATGGCGTACCCGGTCATGTCCCGTCCGCGGGCCACTGTTCCAGCGCGGTAGTCACCGAGGTCAGAAACGCGTTGGCCTGAAAGGCATCCAGCGCGCGATGATCGATCGTGAGCGTGAGATAGCACATGGAGCGCACACCGATCGTCTCGCCGCCGTCGGCTTGCACTGCCCGCACCCGGCGCTCTACTTTACCTACGCCGAGAATCGCCACCTGGGGCTGATTGAGCACGATCGGGGCGGCAAGCAGACTGCCACCCACCCCGTGGTTCGAGATCGTGAAGGTGCCGCCGCGCACATCTTCGGGATGGAGCTTGCCGGCGCGGGCGGCTTCCACCAACTGCTCGAGCCGCCGCGACACGTCGAATAAGGTCAGTTCCTGAGCGCGATGGATCACGGGGACGATCAGCCCGGTATTGCCGAGAGCTGTGCCCACGCCGATGTTCGCATCGGCGTGCACCTCGAGCGAATCCGGATGAAAGGTCGCGTTGACTTCCCGATGGACGCGCAGGGCTTGCGCGCAGGCGCTGATGAAATAAGCCGTCAGCGTGAGGCGCGCGCCGCGCGATTTGTAGTCGGCCGCATGCAGTGCCCGATGGGCCAGCACTCGCGTGAGATCCGCCTCGAAAAGGCAGGTGACGTGCGGCGCCTCGGCGAGGCTGCGGGCCATGTGCTCGGCCACCCGCCGGCGAACGGCCGTGTGCGGAATTCGCGTGCTATGCGGCACCGTACGGGCCTCCACCGGACGTGCCTCCACCGACCGCACCACATCGTCCGCCGTCACCCGGCCGTCGCGGCCGGAACCGTCGATGTCGGCCGCGGTTATCGAGTGTTCCCGAAGCAGGCGGCGCACCGCAGGGCTCAATCGGCCGCTCGCGGCGGGTGCACCGGACTGCGACGGTGCCACGGGCGGCACGGACGGTGCCGCTCCCAATTGGCTCGCCGCTGCCGCCTCTTCCGCCGCCGAAGGGCTGCCGAGGCGGAGGCGCGCCAACACCTCATTCGGATTGACCTCGACGTTCGCCTCTTTCAGAACCTCGATCAACGTGCCGTCGACCGGGGCCGGAACTTCCACGGTGACTTTGTCCGTTTCCAGTTCCAGCAAAGGTTCGTCCTTGACGACGGTGTCGCCCACTTGCTTGCACCAGCGCAGTACCGTGGCGCGAGTGCCCTCTTCGTTGGGCGGCGCCAGCACGTCCGTAACGAGAGCCACGCTCAAATCTCGGCCAGGGACTTGATTGCGATGGATATGGCCTCGACGCTCGGCAGGACCGCTTCGAGCAGCGTGGGACTGTGAGGACTGGGCACATCGGGCATGGCGAGCCGCTCGATCGGCGCGTCTAGATCGAAGAACGCCTCTTTGGCGATCACGGCCGCAATCTCCGCGCCGAATCCGGCGGTCATCGTGTCCTCGTGGACGATGAGACAGCGCCGGGTCTTGCGCACCGATGCCAGAGTCGCATCGCGATCCCAGGGCGACAAGGTCCGGAGGTCCAGCAGGTCGGCGGATACTCCGCTGTCCTTGATGGCTTGCTCGCAGCGCTCGACCAGCGCGCCCCAACTGACCACGGTGAGCGTGTGCCCCTCGCGCAGCAGGCTCGCCTTGCCGAAGGGCACCACGAACTCGTCGCCGGGATAGGCACGGCGCGCCCAACTGCCGTCGAGCAGCGAGCGATGCTCGAAGAAGATCGTCGGGTCATTGCCGCGTAACGCGCTGCGCAGCAATCCCACGGCATCTTGCGCATTCGAGGGCATGGCCACGCGCCAGCCCAGCCCATGTACCCACTGCACTTCGTTGGACTGGCTGTGCCAGGGGTCACCGCATTTAAAGAAGCCGCCGGCGATTCGCACCACCATGGGCGCGGCGAATCGATTCGCGGTGCGCCAGCGCATGGTGCCGCAATCATTGAGCTGTTCGGCGGCAGGGTCCGCGTATTTTCGAAATTGAATCTCCGGCACGGGCATCAGTCCGGCCGCCGCCATGCCCACCGCCCGGCCGATGATGCCTTCCTCCGAAAGGCTCGTGTCGAACACGCGCGCCGCTCCGAATTTCTCCTGCAGCCCGAGAGTCGCCGCGTGCACACCGCCTTTGCGGCCGACATCCTCGCCGAAGATGAGCATCCGGGGATTCACGGCAAGCTCGTGCTCCAGGGTGCGGCGCACGGCCGTCACCCAATTGATGCGCGGCCCCTGCGGAGTCGGCTGCTCGGTGCCTGCGGGGAGCGCGGCTCCGTCGCGGCGGATTCCACCCTGCCGCTGCAGCTCGACGACACCGTCGGGGCCGACTTCCGAAAACAGGTACCGTCGCACGCGCGCGGGATCGGGCGCGCCGAGCGTATCGACCTGGGCGAAGGCGTCCGCGACTGCCTGGCGTCCTCGAGCAACTTCAAGCTCCCAATCGGCAGCCGACAGCAGATCGGGCACCAGTTGCGCGCGCAGCCTTTCCAAGGGGTCCCGGTCTCTCTCGGCGGCGATTTCACTCGCGCTCTTGTACGTTTGAGTGTCCTGTCCCGAGTGTCCGCACAGCCGCGGCACCACGAGCCGCAGCAGCGCGGGTCCGCGCCCCTCGCGCACCTCCGTTACGGCGCTCTCGATGAGCGCGGCGGCCGCCAGGGGGTCCGAGGCATCGCCGTCGAGGACGCGCAAACCCTGAAACCCTCCGAGATTGGCGGCGATGTTGCCGCCCGGAGTCTGCAGCCGCGACGGTACCGAGATGCCGTAGCCGTTGTCCTCGATGAAGAATAGCAGCGGTAGGCGCTCCGTCGTCGCGATGTTGAGGGCCGACCAAAATCCGTTCGTCGCGGTCGACGCCTCGCCGCCGTGCGCGACGGCAATGCTGTTCTCGCACTCTCGGTCGCCGAGCACCAGGGCGCGATAACGCAGAGCCTGTGCCCAACCCACCGCGGGCGTATATTGCGTGCCCACTCCGCCGCACACCGGCAGGACACAGGCGCCGGACCGGCGCGGCAGATTGAACACAACGCCGATGTCGCGCCCCTCGCTCATTCCGCCTGCGCGCATCATGGTCGATGCCAACGCCTCTTCCAGCGGCAGTCCCAGACTCAGCATCAAGGGCCGTGACCGATAGTAGGCGCCGACTCCGTCCCGCGCACCGGTCAGTTGACCGCCCAGCAGCACTTGGGTGAGTTCGTGGCCGCGTGCCGAGAATTGATACAGCACCTTGCGCTGCGGCAGGAGCGAGGATTCTTCCAGGTCGTCGAGCGCGCGGGAGGCGGCAATGAGGCGAAGCACCGCGCGCCAATCGAGCTGACTGCTCGCTGCGGCTCGCGACGGGGGCTCGGGAAGTGCGCTCACGCTTCAAGGCTAGTCCAGCCACGAGCACGAAAATCGCCAAAAACCCTATCAAGGTGGTAGGTAATTAGTGATAATCACTACAAATCATTCAAATTGGAGCTATAACATGGAGTTCGATCGTTTTGACGCCCGAATACTTGCTGCGCTGCAGCGCGATGGGCGCCTACCGGTCGTGGAGCTCGCGGAAATGATCGGGCTGTCGCCCACTCCGTGCGCGCGGCGCATCAAGACGCTGGAATCGGCAGGCGCCATCGAAGGTTACGCGGCGCTGCTCAATCCCGCGCGTATCGGACTCGGCGTTCTCGCCATCGTCCAAGTCAAATTGACCGAGCACACGGACGAAACCGTTGCGAGGTTCGAGAAGGAAATTCTGCTCATGGACGAGGTCACCCGGTGCTTTGCGATGACCGGAAGCTACGACTTCATCCTGGAGGTGTACGGCAAGGACTTGGAGGCATTGAGCAACGTGGTGCTGAAGAAACTCATTCGCGTGCCCAATGTTCGCGACCTGCAGTCGAGCGTCGTGCTCGCGACCGTCAAGCGCACGACCCGAATCCCTCTGGGACACCTGCAAACTTAAATTCAGGGCGTCAAATCCTCGACGAGCTGGACCGAACCGTCGCGGCCGACACGGTACCGCTCCTCCCGCCATTGCACGCTGCGCGTGAAGAAGCTCCAGCCCCAGAGCACAAAGCTCAGCGTGTCTCTGAGCGGCAAAAGGGCGATTTGCAGCGGGCTGGAACCCGCTCCTCGCACCGACATGTGCAGCATGACGCGAGTCAGCGCCGCGACGCAGAGCATGCCGAGCGCGGGCGCCGCGCCCTTCGCCAAAAGGACTCCGAGCCCGGCCACCGGCATTCCGAACGTGATGAAGCACAGGGCGTATCCCACCGGCCGCAGTGCGCGTATGGTGCGCAGCCACCGCAGTTCATGCCGCACGAGAGCGCCGAAGCTGTGTTCGGCAACCGATGTTTCCACCATGACCTCGGAGAGCACGGTCCGCAATCCCAAGGCCCGGGTCAATTCCCCCAATCGATAGTCATCGGCCAATTGATTGGCGACGGTCGCGAAGCCGCCGATGCGGTCGAGCACTTGGCGTCTGATCGCAATGGTGGTGCCGAACGCGAAAGCGCGCGAGCCGGCCATGGCCGCAACACGCACCGACGGCATGAACCATTCATTGATGAACATGGATCCGAGCAGCGGCCACAGGCCCCGCCGCGGGCACCCTCGATAGGCGCATGTGACGATACCGACGCCGCCGTCGAGGAGCGGTCCCGCGATCTTGGCGAGGTAGTCGCGTTTCACGATCACGTCGCTGTCGGACAAGATCAGATGGTCATGGCGCGCAAGCGGCATCATATTGATGAGATTGCTTACTTTGCGGTTGGTGCCGTGCTGCCGGCGATCGACGGCAACCGCGAAATCGACGCGCGGAAACTCCGCGCGCAACCGCTCCACGACTTCCAGGGCCGGGTCCGTCGAATCGCGGACCCCGAAAACTATTTGAAACTGCGGATAGTTCTGATCGCAGAAGGAGCGCAGACATTGATACGTTTCCCGGTCGGCCCCGCACAGGGGCTTCAAAATCGTCACCGGCGGCGGGTCTCTCCGGATGAATCCCGAGGGCCGAATTCGTATACTGACCGCGATGTATGCTATGACGCCATACATCATGGCGAATGCGGCCAACGCGATTCCGCACCACACGAGACCCGGGTGAGCGATCGCGGTCATTCAAGCGGTCCAAGGTATTGAGAATCGATGATGACTACTTCCTACGGGCGCGGCGCCATCGCCTTCCACTGGGCGGTTGCTCTATTGGTCGTCTGGGTGGGAGCGCTCGGGCTCCTGCATGACTCATGGCCGAAACGCAGCCATCTGTTTTGGATAAACATTCATGCGCTGTTCGGCCTTGCATTGTGGCTCCTGGTGATCGTCAGATTCCGCTGGCGCATGACCCATCCGGTTCCCGATTTGCCGGATGACTTGGCCCCGCTGTATCGCCGGCTTTCGCACACCGCGCATTTGACCCTGTACGCACTGCTGTTCATCATTCCCATCATCGGCATCGTAACCTTCATCTGGCATGGCCGGGTGCTCGACCTTGGCCTCATACGCGTGAACTTTGGGATTGCGTCCAACCGCGCCGTTTTCGAGCCCACGGAAGATCTGCACGGCTATCTCGCCTACGCCCTGTTCGCTCTCGCCGGGGTGCACATCCTCGCCGCCCTATGGCACCACTTCGTGAGGCGCGACGGTGTTCTCGCAAGGATGTGGCCGCAACTCGCCTCTGCACCCGAGCGTCTCGAGCGGCCGCTCAAGTAGCCTCCTTGGCAGCCTCGTCCGCGTTGACCGCCGCAGCCGCGTCCAATAGCACCTGCTCGAGAACGGACAAGTAGTCGACATAGCGCCTGCGCCCCAGGGCCGTGATGCGGCAGAACGTCTGCGGCCGGTTGTTTTGGACGCCCTTCGCGATCGAAATCAGCTTGGCTTCCTCGAGTACTTGCAGGTGCCGGTTGAGGTTGCCGTCCGTCAGCGCGCAAAGCTGCTTCAGGTCGCCGAACAACAATCCCTTGGCATGGGTGACGAGCGACGTGAGCACGCTCAAGCGAGCGCGCTCGTGAATGACACGGTCCAGCCCATCGTACGCGAAACGAGGCGCGGCGCCTTTCTTGCCGATACGCTTATTCAAGTTTTTCCCCATATTCGTACTGAAGCACGGCGGCGACCAACAGTTGGCCGATTCCGAATGGAATGCCCATGGCCCAGGGCAGTAACGTCCGGGTGACGCTTCCGGCGGCCAAACAAAACAAGCCGGCCGCCAGGTACCACACGCCGACCACAAACATCGGCCGCGGCAGGAACCGGCACGAGGCAAACACGCCCAGGCTGAAGATCAATTCCCAGAGGCCGGGCAGCATCCAGCATTCCTGAGCGGCCACCCGCACCACCACGACTGTGAGCAGGAAGCCGACCATGACGGCGGGCAGAAACTGCTCGACCGCGGATTGGACCATCTCACGGGCAAATCCCACGTGAACGCGCCGGGCGCGCACGAAGGTCTCGATCCCGGTCAAGAGCACCGAGACGGCCGCGGTGCCCGCCCACACCCCGAGCCAAATCGCGATGTCGGTATTGGCCATCCACCGCGCCTGCGCGGCGGCGACCAGCAGTGCGAGAATTCCGCTCACCGCGATGGATGCAGGACCATAACCGCGAAATTCAGTGCCGCGAGCCACCTGGCAGCGGATGGACTGAATCTCGGACAGCGCTTGCTGTAGCTCTTTCATGCAACACTCTCCCCCGTCAGGCGCCTCTGCTTAAGTGAAATACCTCAAAGGCACACCGTGGTCAACCCGCGCTTGCGCTTGTAACCGAATACCTGGTATCTTGCCCCTTAACTTTGCAGTGCAAAGTTCGCAACGGGGAACCGCAAGAGTGCCGCATCCGGGTATCGTGCAAGCGCTGTTCGGCGTCGCGATTTGGCTGTACGTCGTCGCGCGCTTCTACCGGCGGTTGCGCCGCTCGCCGCCGATGCTGCCATCCGATCTCCACTCATTCTCGCGGCGGCTCGTGCGCGTCGTGTATGCATCGCTTTACTGCCTGATGTTCGTTCGACTCGTCATCGGCATCTTGTGCGCCGCACCCGATCGCCCGATTCAAATCCCGTTCGATGACTTTCAGGGATGTCTGGCCTGGGGTGTCCTGGCGATCGTCACCATCCATGCACTGTCCGCAACAGCGCGCCGGACGGCATGGTTCAGTCAAACGGGTGACTCAGGTAGCGCGAGCCGGCAAGTCCGAAGCGCCACGGCAGCTCGACCGCTTTGCTGATCCCTATCCTCGGCCCGCATACGACGCGGGCGCGGGTACTCGCCGTCCGCAGGCTGAACGGCAGCCGATCGATGCGCGCACCGTTCAGCTCATGAGTGACCGCCAAGGCCTGTGCGAGCCGGCCTGGACCCGCACAGAGAATTCGCGGATCCTCCTGGCGCCGGCGATCGATCATGCGCGCGATGCCGGTGGTCGGCTCGAGCGCGCGTATCAACACGCCCGCACCGTGGCCCGCTTCGCGACAGACGAAGTTCAGGCACCAATGAATGCCGTAGGAGAGATACACATAGGCTCGGCCCGGCGGCCCGAACATCACGGCATTGCGGGCAGTGCGCCCCGAAAAGGTGTGCGATGCCGGCTCTTGCGCATCGTACGCCTCGGTCTCGACGATGAGCCCGCCCACACCATCGATGAGCAGCGTCATTCCGATCAGGTGCCGCGCAACTTGCGGGGAATTCCGGGCGAAGTCGATGCCCCTCAATCGCGAAGCGCCTGATGCACCTGCTGAACGCATGCTGACCCCTCGCCCACGGCGGCCGCCACCCGTTTGACGCTGCCGCAGCGCACGTCGCCGACGGCAAATATCCCCGGCCAGTTCGCCTCGAAGGACTGCGGCGGCCTCGCGGCGGATCCGGCCGCCGGCGCGAAGTCCTGCGGCGTCAGATCGGATCCCGTTCGAACGAACCCCTTCTCGTTCAAAGCGATGCAGCCCTTCAGCCAGCCGGTGGCAGGTACGGCTCCGGTCATGAGAAAAACGTGGGCGATCGGGTGCGTCTCGGGGATATTGCCGGGAGCGGTCTTCCACACCACCCGCTCCAATTGCTCGCCGCCCTCCAACGATGTGATCTCGGTGTTCACGTGCAGCGTGATCTTGGGCGATTCGTCGATGCGGCGGATGAGGTAGCGAGACATGGAGTCGGCCAGCCCCTGCGAACGAACCAACAGGTGAACGTGGCGGCAGCTGCCCGCGAGAAAGACCGCGGCCTGGCCCGCCGAATTGCCTCCGCCCACGACGATCACTTCTTTCATTTCGCAGCGCCGGGCCTCGGTGGCGGTCGCCGCGTAGTAGATGCCGAGGCCGAGAAATCGGGACGCGTTCTCGGTGGCGAGTTGGCGATACTCAGCGCCCGTCGCAATGACGACGGAACGTGCCCGCACCGCCGATCCATGGCAAAGCTCGATCGCATACGGCCGCTGATTGCAGTTCAACTTCATCGCCGAGTACGCCGTCCTGATTTCCGCGCCGAACTTCTGCGCCTGAACCCGCGCCCGTGCCGCCAGCGCCAAACCCGAAATGCCGGTGGGAAATCCTAGGTAGTTCTCGATCTTGGAGCTCGATCCCGCCTGTCCGCCGGGCGTGCCCGTTTCGAGCACCAGGACGTCGAGCCCCTCGGAGGCGGCGTATACCGCGGCCGCCAGTCCCGCAGGTCCCGCACCCACGACGATGAGGTCCCGGATCCGGTCATCGTCGATCTGCTGGTTCATTCCCAGGCAAGCAGCCACCTCTTCGTTGTTCGGATTCTTGAGCACCACCGTGCCCCGGCACAGCACCACGGGCACGTCGTCGGCGCTGACCTGAAAGCGATCCAGCAGATCGTGGACGCCCGAGTCCGTGTTCACGTCGAGGTAGACGTAAGGGAAGGAATTTCTCGTCAGGAACTGCTGCAATCGCAGCGTGCCCGCGGACTGGCTCGAGCCCAGCAGGATGACGTCGCCCGACTGCGAGGAGAGGAGCCCCACGCGCCTGAGGATGAATGCGCGCATGAAGAGCTCGCTGAGCTCGGCGTCGCTCTGAATGATCGTGCGCAGCCGATCCTCCGTGATCACCAGCACTTCGCCCGCGTCGCGGACGCGCGATCGCACCAAGCTGCCGACGCCCTGCAGCGTACTCATCTCTCCCGTGAAGCTGCCGGCCGCGTGCACCACGACCAACGACTCGCCGCGGAGGCCGGCTTGCACCACTTCGATGCTGCCGGACAAGACCACGAGCATCGGACGATTGCGATCGCCCGGCTCCCCCAATATCTCGCCCTTCGTTATGGCGCGATGAACTCCATGGCCTTCCAGCCGGGCGATCTGCGCGTCCGTCAGTTTCGGAAACATCTGTGGTTTGCGGCCGAGGAACGAAGGCCCATCGGCCAGGCCGATGTCGCCGATGGTCACGTCGGGAACACCTGGATTTCATCGATGAAGCACCAGCTCCAATCCTCGCCGGGCTCGAATGACGAAATGATCGGGTGCTTGGATCTGAGGAAATGCTTTCGAGCATGGCGATTCTTGGAATCGTCGCAGCATGCGACGTGTCCGCAGGTTCGGCACAGGCGCAGATGTACCCAGGTATCGCCCATGGCCAGGCACTCCTGGCAACCGTCACTGGAGGGGGTTACGGGCCCTACGGAGCCGAGATGAGTGCATTGTGGATGAGTTTTGGCCATTTGGAGTCCTACATTGCCGATTGCGGCCGGAACGTCCGGTCCCGGCGAACTTCGCCGGCGTACGGTGCTCTAAGCCCCAGCCAACGCCGAACCGCCACCGGAGGTACCGAAGTTCTCATGCAATTGCGAAGCTTACCGCTCATTTTAGCAATCATTGGTGCTGCCGTGGCGCGTGCCGACCCGGCTCCGTTCGACTTGGCCGGACCCACCCTCGAAGTCAAGGTCACCCGCGGCGCAAAGACGCTGCCGGCCGCCCAAGTTCCTAATCTCAATGTGGGCGACCGCGTTTGGATCAAGGCCGATCTACCGTCCACCCAATCGGCCCACTATTTGATGGTGGCTGCATTTTTGAGCGGCTCCACCAATCCCCCGCCCGAGGGCTGGTTCTTTCCGTGCAAGACCTGGACCGGTAAGTGCGGCCACGACGGACTGACGGTCACGATACCGGAGGGGGCACAACAAGTACTCGTGTTTCTCGCCCCCGAGACGGGCGGCGATTACAAGACGTTGGTGAGCGCCGTGCGGGGGCGCCCGGGCGCGTTCGTGCGCACCTCCCAGGATCTCAATCAGGCCGCACTCGATCGTGCTCGTTTGGAGCTCTATCTCTCGGCGATCCATGGGCTCAGTGACGCCGATCCGTCCAAGCTGGCGGAGGCCGCGCCGCTTCTGGCTCGCAGTCTTGCAATCAAGGTCGACGAGAAATGCCTCGACAGGATTCCCGAGCTGCAAGCGCCTTGCCTGATGCAGGGTCATGAGTCGCTGATCCTGAATGACGGACACAGCACCTCGATCGTCGAAGCGTTGACCTCCGGCCCCGGCAGCGATTTGGCCATGGAGGCAAGCTACACGCCGCAGCTGAGCTACGGCTACTACAGTCCCTACATTGCATCGATATTCGACATTGCCCGGATATTCGACTCCTTTCGTACCGCGCAATATCAATACATCCCCGCCCTGGCCTCGCCGCATGGCGACAGGCTCGCATTGACGCTGAACACGGCGCCGTCCTTCCACAATCCGCAATCGGTGTTGGTGGTGGCGCTGCCGGCGGTGGAAGCACCGCAGCTGCCGCCCTTGCACGCGGTGAATCCCAAGGAAATCTACTGCGCCGGCAGAGGCGCACTGGTGTTGCCGGTGGACGGCGCACCGCTGGTTTTCTCGACCGGCTACGCGCACGACGTCACCTTGAGCCTCACGGCCAAGGACGGCAGGAGCATCGAGCTGCCCGCCGCCGCCGATGCGGCGCGGGGCGGCTACGTCGTCGATACCGCCGCGCTGCACTCCGAAGTTTTGGGCGACAACGTGCACGGTTCGCTGCAGGGTTATTGGGGCTTCGAGCGCTATCACGGTCCCGGTTTCCTGATGATGACCTCGCATGCGAATAGTTGGGAGCTCGCGGCCGGAGACGAGGACGCTCTGGTGGTCGGACGCCAGGACACCGTTCACTTGCAGGCCGACGGCGTGAGTTGCGTGGACCGGATCATGCTCAAGGATCCGGCCGGCAAGGAGCTCAAGGCGGAGTGGAAGAGCGTCCAACCCAACGAGCTCGAAGTGAAACTGCCGCTTCAAGAGGCAAAGCCCGGCACCATGACCCTGTTGGTGAGCGAAGCCGGGAAGAGCCTCCCGCAACCGATTTCGATTCAGGCCTTCTCTGACGCGGGCCATTTCGACGGCTTCACCCTGAATTCCGGCGACGTCCAAGGCTTCCTCAAGGGCAGCCGCCTCGACCAAGTGGCCGGTTTGTCGATCAGGAACATTGCATTCGTGCCGGGCGAGCTGTCGACGCGCAATGGCGCTGACGCGCTGCCGATGGTGGCCCAGGACACGCAGGCCGCGGCGAACTTGAAGCCCGAGCACGGCATCGCCGCGAAGGTTACGCTCAAGGACGGGCGGGTGTTGCCGCTGACCGCCTCGGTGGATGCCCCCCGCCCGCGCGTGCTGCTCATCGGCAGGAGCGTCCAGCCGTCGGCTTCCGGCAAGGACAGCAATATTCAACTCGCCGACCAGGGCGAACTCCCGCAGGACGCGACCCTGACCTTCGCGCTGCGCACCCAGTCGCCCGCGGCCTTTGCGCGCGACGAGAGCGTGGAAGTGGCGACCGGCGATGAGTCGTCCACCATCGTGCTCGGCTTCTCCAGCGGCGGCATCACCCTCGAGAACGCTCAGGTCGCGGTGGCCACGCTCAATCCCGCGAAAGCGTTCGGCACCTCGGCATTCGGACCCTTGCAATTTCGGGTGATCAACAAAGGCATCGACGGGGACTGGTTGCCGCTGGGCAATCTCGTGCGACTGCCGGTGCTGAAGGACCTCACCTGCCCCTCGACGCCTGAACTGGCCTGCAAACTGTCGGGCTCCAATTTATACCTGGTCGACTCGATCGCCAACGACCCGGCATTCACGCATCCGGTACAGGTTCCCGACGGCTTCCTAGGCTCCGCCTTGCCGGTTCCGCACCCGGTGGACGGGCCGCTGTACGTGAAGTTGCGCGATAACCCCGCCGCGATCAATGCGACAACGCTGCAGGCTCAGCTACTGCCGATCTCGGTCGACGATCCTGCGCGTGCCAGCGCTCGGCAATCGGCGCTGCCCGGCGAGAACGCGCCCGCGCCGCAGTCAGACAAAGCCGATCCATCTCCCGAGCGCAATCACGCCAATCCATAGGCTCAAGGAAACGCCGCCCGAGATCTTTGCGGCCCGCGGAGTTTGCGGTTGGCGGCCCCAGACCTCGACCGAGCGGAGGGTCGTGGCGTGAAACACCGTCATGTTGACGCCGGCCAGTACCAGCAGCAGCATCTTCAGCCGGAACGGGACCGTCCCCCAATAATGGGTGGCATTGGACGAGAACAACAGGGCGCCGGTGCATACGGCCACGGCGAAGCTCGTCCAAGTCCAGGGCAATATCTCATCGATCAGCTCGCCCACCGGCCGATCGCGCAAGTTCACGTCGAGCAGCCGCAAATCCACCATGGTGATCGAACCGACCACCAAGGTGATGGCGAGCACGTGGACACTCTCGATTCCGGGAAACAGCCAGGTCGATTCGCTGATGGCGATCGCGGGCGCGGTGGATTCGAGCCAATGCAGGAAATGATCGAGCACCAGGAACCTTAACCTGCGTAGGCGATCAATCGCCCGGCGACGGCAATCGACACCCAGAGGGCGAGCGACACGAGGCCGACGATCTTCGCGGCGGCAAAATGCGACGGCGCCAGATCGGAGCCGCCCAATCTCAAGTCGCGCTTCAGAATGGCTTGAAAGACGAGAGTCACGGCGATCGCCGCCGCGAGCATGCACATCTTCGCCTCAAAGGCGACGTTGCCGAGCGCGCGCTTCGGTTCGCCGACGATCAGTATGCTGCCGCTCAGCGCCAGCACGATGAGGGCACCCCACAGCCATGGCATGAATCGCCGCGAGAAATAGGCGATGCTGTGGCGCCTGCCCGCCAGCCTGAGCAGGCGCAGATCGAACATCGCCATCGACGCCAGAACCACCGAGATCGCCAGAATATGCGCGATCTGCACCGTGGGGATGATCCAGAACACTTTTTGAATGATCAGGCTCGCCTGGGTGGCGCCGAGCCAATTGATGAAACCGTCGAGCATGGGTTCATCATAGCTCAGAAAATACCCAACGCCATCCCGGAAGCCAGTGACGCGCCCAGCTCCTCGCACGGTTTCAGCTCGTGCTTGGGGATCAGCTTCGGTGCCAGAATCTCCTCCGGGGTCTGCGCATGCGTGCAAACGATGATGGGATCGGCGATCGCCTTGAGCCGCCATCCGGTCGCGATGCGCTCGATCTGCTGCGCGGCATTGCGGCCGTCGCTGCCGGCGCAAATCATCGTCGCATAAGGCCTGCCGTTGATACGATCGAGCGCCGCGTAATACGTGCGATCGAAGAAATCCTTCATCTGTCCCGATATCGCCGCCAGATTCTCCGGCGTCGCAAAGATGAATCCGCCGGCATCCAGCACATCGGCGGCTCCCGCGTCCGCGGCGCGCAGCAGCGACACCCGGATTGCCGGCTCGGTGCGGGCGCCGAAGGCCGCCGCCTGGGCCATTTGCAGAGTGCCGCCGGTGATGGAGTGGTAGACGATCAGCAGAGTCCCCGCCGCCGTCGCTGCCGCCGCCGTCACTGCCGCCGCCACTGCGTGGCGCCGCCCGCCTTGTCCTCGAGCAGTATTCCCGCTGCGCTCAATTGCGCCCGGATGCGGTCGGACTCCGCGAAATTCTTCGCGGCGCGGGCCGCCTTGCGGGCCTCGAGCAACGCCTCGATGTCCGTATCGGACATCGTCTTGTCGCCGACGCTGCGTTTCAAATAGGTGTCCGGATCCTGTTGCAGAACTCCGAGAACCGCGCCCATCGCACGCAGCGTGGCCGCCGCCCGGTTCGCAGCCGCAAGGTTGCCGGATGCCTTCGCCTGATTCAGCTCCCGCGCCGCGCCCTGCATGACCGCCAGCGCTTCCGGAGTATTGAAATCGTCGTCCATGGCGCCGCGAAACGCGGCGTACCGATCCTCATCGACCGGTCCGGACTCGCCCGCATCCTTGAGGGCGCGGTACAGCCCCAGGAGGGTTTCATCGGCTTGCGTGAGTTGCGCGGCCGAATAGTTGATGGGCCCGCGATAATGGCTGCTCAGAAGAAAAAACCGCATGACTTCGGGGTCGCGCAATGTCTTCAGCACTTCGCGCAGGGTGAAGAAATTGCCGAGTGATTTCGACATCTTCTCGTCGTTCACGCGTACGAACCCGTTGTGCATCCACACCTTGACGAAGGGGGTATCGCAGGCCGCGCAGGACTGCGCGATCTCGTTTTCATGGTGCGGAAACTTCAAGTCCTCGCCGCCGCCGTGCAGATCGAAATAGCCGCCGAGCAAGCTCGTCGACATGGCCGAACATTCGATGTGCCAACCGGGACGCCCGTCGCCCCACGGCGAGGCCCAGGACGGCTCGCCCGGCTTGGCGCGCTTCCACAGCACGAAATCCAAGGGATCCAACTTGGCATCATCCACCTGCACCCGTGAGCCGGCGCGCAGGTCGTCGATTTTCTTGCCCGAAAGCCGGCCGTACGCGGCGAACTTGCGCACCGAGTACATGACGTCGCCGTTGCTCGCCACGTAGGCATAACCCTTGTCGATCAAGGTTTGCGTCATGGCGATGATGGGACCGATGTACTCGGTGGCCCGCGGCTCCCGGTCCGGCGACTGTAGCCCCAGAGTCGCGCAATCCTCGTGCATCGCCGCCGTGAAACGCCGGGCCAAATCCGCCCAATTCTCGCCGTTCGCGGCGGCGCGCTCGATGATCTTGTCGTCGATGTCCGTGATGTTGCGCACATAGGTGACCGCGTAGCCCAGCGATCGCAGGTAACGCTGGATGAGATCGAACACCGTGAGCATGCGCGCGTGCCCGACGTGGATGTAGTCGTAGTTCGTCATTCCGCACACGTACATGCGGACCTCGTTGTCACGCAGAGGTTTGAATTCCTCCTTCTCGCCGGTGAGCGAATTATGAACTTTGAGCATGGGACTGAAGGCGCCGGCGCGCCGTCTCCGGCGGCATGAGCTCGAGCAGAGCGGCCAGTTCGGGACCGTGCGCCTGGCCGGTGAGAGCCACTCTCAGGGGCATGAACAGATCCGCTCCCTTGCGCCCGGTGCGCTCCTTTAGAATTTTGGTCAATTGCTTGAGGTCCGAGGAGGATTGATCGAACGCATCGACGGCCGCGGCGAAGAATTCCGCGCCGGCCGCCGCAACGATCCGCCGCTCCTCCTCCGCCATGGACGGCAGATCGCCGCGCACCACCGCACGCCAGGGCGCGGCATCGGCGGGCAGCACCACATTGTGCCGGATCAGTTCGACGAATTCGGGCGAGTCCCCGGCCCCCAGCCAGTCTCCGACCTGCACCGCCGACATCCGCTCCACAGCCTCCTTCTGCCAGTGCGCCAATTGCGTCTCGTCGAATCGCGCCGGCGCCCGTCCCAGGTGCTCGGGGCGAAAGTGAGCAGGCATACCCGCCACGGCCAACCAGCCGTCGGTATCGCCTGCATGTCCCAGGCGGAACAAATGATTCAGAATGGCTGCGGGCAGGAATCCGCGTTCGCGAAATTCCTGCACGCTGGTGCTGCCATGACGCTTCGA
>Ga0209274_10000219_pt1 | contig 44766 bp, 42 predicted proteins | sample HubBroMetageREF1_FD_188343 | JGI IMG/M metagenome (GOLD analysis project Ga0209274, IMG submission 188343) | Reference soil microbial communities from the Hubbard Brook experimental Forest, New Hampshire, USA - Hubbard Brook CCASE Soil... | ecosystem: Environmental > Terrestrial > Soil >...
TGCTGTCAGCCATAATGTGGGACCTGCAGGAGAACTCAATCCCTCAGTTTATGGGAGGGATTCAGGAGGGTCAAACCCAGTTGTCATCCTGAGCGAAGCGAAGGACCCACGCAATTGCCGGCTGCCTGGGCGCTGCGGCGGATTGCATAGATCCTTCGGCCCGCCAAGAAGCGGGCCTCAGGATGACAGACCGGTAGCGCAACACCGACAGGTCGCGCGGGGCGGAAACTTAGTGCGCCATATCCTTCACATGCGTGGCGATCCACCATTGATTGCCGAAGACATCAGTCACGGCACCCACGCGATCGCCGTAAGGCTGATCCGCCGGTTCGTTCAGCGACTTCGCACCCGCAGCCAGGGCCGTCCGATAGACCGCGTCGACATCCGGCACATACAGGTAGAACATCGACTTCATGGGCTGATATGGCCCTTGCGCCTCGCCCATCTCCAGGTGCGAGTCACCCACTTTGATCATCACATGGTGAACCACGCCGTCTGGTGACGCATGCCGCGGCCCCACTTCCTCGGCTGCGAACGCCCGCTTCAGGAAGTTGATCACGGGTTCCGCCCGCAGCGGATGCAGGTAGGGCTGAATGTCCGGCGCGCCTTCCCACTTATAGTTCCCCTGACTGCGCGTGGCGATGTACCAATGATTGCCGGCGCTGTCGATCACGCTGCCCGAGCGTTCGCCATAGAACTGGTCGGTTGGCTCCTGCAGAGATTTCGCGCCCGCCTGCAAAGCGCGCTGATACGCGGCATCGCAATCCCGCACATAAACATGAAACGCGCCCAGCTTCGCCTCGCCCTTCCATGCAACTCCCTCGCCTCCGCCGCCGATCATCAGCATGGAGTCTTCCACGCGAACTTCGCAGTGGTAACCACCCGCTCCCCCAACCGCGCGGAATGTCTCTTCGCCACCAAACGCTTTCTTTACGAGGTCGATCACCGCATTGACGTCCGGCACCACAAGATACGGCGTGATCATGCGATAGCCGGCAGGAACCGGGCTGACGCCTTTTTTTTCTTCTTCCTTCCCACCGGGCATCCTCCCGCCTTCGGGCCCGGCCGTCATCCCGCGCATGCGCCGGTGCATTTCCTCCACCGACATTTCTTCTTTCACGGTGAACACGGCCCACGTATAGCCAAACGGATCCTCGAGCGTCGCATCGCGATGTCCGTAGAACTGGTCCTTGGGCGCGCGCACCAGCTTCATCCCGGCTGCCACGGCATGTTTCGCAAATGCATCTACATCCGGGACCTGAATGGAAATTGAAATCGGCGAACCGCCTAGCGTCTCGGCGCTGAAGCGGCCACCCTCGGGCCATTCGCCGGTGACATCAATAACCGAATCGCCGATCATGAGTTCGGCGTGCGGAATTTGCCCACCCACCTCGAAACGGAACATTTCTTTCGCACCCAACGTGCGCTGGTAGAACTCAATCGCTTTGGCAGGGTCGCGGAACGCCAGCCTTGGGAATGCACTCACGCGACCGGTTGCAACGGGTTTGGCAATAGGTTCGGCTACGGTAGACATATGCTTCTTATCTCCTAGTTCGGATTTCAATCTTGCCTTGAAACTGTCGCGCGGCAGATCGCGCAAGTCGGCCGCGATGCGCACCAAGGGCTGAATGCCGGCATCCAATCCCGGCACCTTGCCGTCATTGCGAGCAAGCATCACCTCGAGGGCCTTGTTGAGCTGGTCAACCTTCTTCTGGTCGATCTTCTTCTCGCCGCCATTCCCCGGATTCAGAGAGCGCTTAGGCATCGGCACCCTCCATTCGCGCCCGCAAGCTGGTGAGAGCGCGGAATTGCAGCTGTTTCACCGCTCCCTGAGTCTTGCGAACTTCCTGCGCCACTTCCTTGATGCTTTTCTGCTCGACAAACCGCAACATCACCACCCGCCGCTGCTCGGCCGGCAGCGTGTCCACCAACCGATACAAAGTGGCCCGCCGTTCGACTTCGTCAATTTCCTTCGGACTCGCAGGCGCGGAATCGATCGTGGCGTCATCGGCCACTTCCCGCCCACTTCGCTGCCACCGGTCCGAAATCAGGTTCGCCGCAATGCGGAACAACCACGCAGCGAACGGAATCCCGCGCCACTCAAACCGTTTCAAATTCGCCAGCGCCTGGTGAAACACCTCCGAAGTCAGGTCTTCCGTCTCCGCACGGTTCTGCACACGCTTTACAACGTAGGCATACACCCGTTCGAAGTTCATTTCGTAAAGCTCCGCAAAGCAGGCAGGATCGTTCTGCGCAGCTTCGATCAGAAGCCGCTCGTCCGCTTCTTTCTTGAGAGCCTTCAACGAGTTCTCCGCGGTGATGCCGTACATAAGGGTAACGCGCCGGCAAACCAAAAGGTTACGGCGCGGAGAAAAATAGAAAGGAAAATGTCGAAAGCAGACATTTTCGTGTCACCCCTGAGTCGACTTTCGGCATCAAAACCTTTCGAACTCAAGCAAAGCTATTCTTAGCAAGACAATCTTTCGAGGTAATTGTTATGGAAGCCATCAGCGGAGTTTTCAAAACCCGTGCCCGAGCCGAAAACGCTGTGAACGAGGCGCTTAAAGCTGGCATTTCACCCGATCAGATTACCCTCCTCACCCCCGGCACTGTGGACCAAGTGAACAAAGAAATCGAGTCGGTCGCCGTCGATACCACTGAACAGCCGGGCATGGGCAAAGCCATGGGCGCGGTGGCCGGTGGAGGCGTTGGCTTCGCCGGAGGTGCTCTCCTGATGGCGCTTGTGCCGGGACTCGGGCCCATTACCGCGGTTGGACTGCTGGGAGCGGCGATTCTAGGGGCCGCAGGCGCGACCATCGGCGCGGCGGCCGGCAGTGAACTGGAGAAATCAACCACTGAAGGCCTTCCCGAAGACGAGATCTTCGTCTATGAAGACGCCCTTCGCCAGGGACGGAGCGTGGTGATCGTCGGGGCCGGCGATAACGATTCGGCATCCCTGCTGCGGGAACTGCTGAAGATGCAGGGTGCTGAGTCGGTCGACGCCGCCCGCGAGCAGTGGTGGATCGGCTTGCGCAGCGCGGAAGAAAGCCACTATTCAAAGTCGGGCAAGAGCTTCGCAACCGACGAGGAGTTCTATCGCTTCGGCTTCCAGGCGGCACTGCACGCGCGAACTCGATGCATGGAATTCGACCAGGTCTCCGGCGCGATGAATGCGGCGCTCGAAGATGTCCAGCGTCAGCATCCCGGAGTCGAAGTTGAAGCGCCCTTCACCCGGGGCTACCAGCGCGGCCGCGAATACTACCAACACCTTTGCGACGAAAAGAAGGCCGCGTAGCGGCGACAGTATTAAGGAAGTCAAAAGGAACAAGAGAACAAGGTGAAATCCCGGGTCCTTGCGTCATCCCGAACCGCGACGTAGTTCAGTCGCGGGAGGGATCTCCCAAAGCACGATTTTCGGGGAGATCCCTCTCTCCGCCCGAAAAACGGAACGGAAGCGTCACGCGTAGTAAAGATCTTCCACAGCCTTCTGCACCCTAGCCGACAGCGCTTCCAAATCCTTCCCACCCAACCCCGCCGTCGAAATCGGCGCGCCCACCCGCATCTCCAGCGGACGGCACTTGATGTGGTAAGTATTCATCGGCAGCAATTCATAGGTTCCCACCAGCGCGATCGGAACAATATCCGCCTGCGCCTTGATGGCCAGAAAGAACGCTCCTGGCAGGAACGGCTTTATCTCCCCGTCCGGCGTGCGTCCGCCTTCCGGATAAATCACCAGCGGCAGCCCCGCCTTTAATCCCTTCAAGGCCGCACGAATGCTGCTGATCGAGTGCGCCGGATTCTGCTGGTCAATGCACACTTGCCCCGAGCGCCTGAGCTGCCAGCCCACGATTGGATACGACAGCAACTCTTTCTTGAACGCAATGCGAAACTGAAACGGCAGATAGGCGTAGAGCACCGGAATATCCAGCGCCGATCCATGATTCACCGCGTAAACATGTGGTTTCGAAGTGTCAATCTTGTCGAGCCCGGTCACCTTCACCGGCGAAAAGATCGTCTTCATGATCAGCCACGACCAGGCGTAAGAAAACCAGTGCAGCCGCCGTCCCGTGCGATCAAACATGCCGCCGGGGATAGCAATCAGCCCCATCACCAGCGTGTAAAGCCAGATCAGCGGATCGAGGATGAAGTACGAACGCAACCGGCTCAACCAGCCGTGCTTCAGGCCAGGAATGGCATGCGGGCTGCCGTGCTTCGCAGCAAAGGGAACCGTCGGCAGGACCTGCGGCACGCCGCCGTCGACCCGCGCGTTTTCCAGTTGGCCGTTTTCCAACCGCCCGTTTTCCAGCTGCTTCACCGATGAATTCACTTCGCCCACACTTCCATTCTAGGGGATAACCGCCGGCCGGGCTGGCCTCAAGTGCTCACTCCCAGCAGACGCATCGCTTCTCCGACCAGATAGATCGAACCCGTCACCACCAGGACAGTCTCTGGTCCTGCACGTTCTCGCGCTCGCTGCAGAGCCGCGCCAATCTCTGCGGCTACTTCGATCTCAGTCCCGGTCCGGCCTCCCGCCTGCTGAATTTCTTCCGGCGACGCCGACCTCGGATTCTCCGCCCGCGTTGCAATCACCCGCTCGGCCAGCGGAAACAGAATCTCCGTCATCTCTGAGATTGCCTTGTCGCGCATCGCCCCGAAAACAAAAATCAGCGGACGGCTGTCATAGCGCTCCGAAAGGGCAGAGCGCAGGGCCCATGCACCCGCCGGATTATGCGCCACATCGAGCACCGTCTCCGGCCAACCACCTCGCGCCGGCAGCACCTGAAACCGTCCCGCCCAGCGCGTCTCGCGAATCCCGCGCTCAATCGACTGCGGCGTGATGCATCCGCAAGTGGAGCCCCGGACGCCCCCGTCCGGGGAGGAAGCGCCAATCGGCAGCCGGGATAATTCCTCCGCCGCAGCCACGGCCAAAGCCACATTCCGCAACTGGTGCCTCCCGGTCAACGGCGTCTCCACCAGAATCTGCTCGCCCATCACCTGCAGCGGATACCGTGCCCACCCCGGATTCTTCTCGGTATTCGGCACGCGGTAATGGTCACTCCCCGGCGACACCGGCGGCACATACTGCACCGCGCTCACCCCCCGCGCCCCCAGCTCGAGAATCGTATTGCCAATCACATCGTTCGCCTCAGGAGTTTGCGGCAAAGTCACGACCACCCCGCCCGGCCGGATGATCCCCACCTTCTCCCGCGCAATCTCGCCCACGGTATTGCCCAGAAATTTCTGGTGGTCAAGCGAGATATCGGCAATCACGCTGACCAGCGGCTCCACAACGTTAGTCGCATCCAGCCGCCCGCCCATGCCAACTTCGAGCACAGCAATCTCCACGCGCTGGCCCGCAAAATGAACGAACGCAATCGCCGTCATCATCTCAAAGAAGCTCGGATGCCACGGCAACTCTCCCCGCTCCACCAGCCGCTCGGCAACGCGATCCACCTCACCGTGCAACCGAGCAAAATCATCGTCCGAGATTTCTTCCCCGTTCACCCGAATGCGTTCGTTAATCCGCACCAGATGCGGCGAAGTATAAAGTCCGGTCCTTAACCCCGAGGCCCGCAAGATTGAGGCCAGCGTTGCCGCCGTCGATCCCTTCCCGTTCGTTCCCGCAATCAACACACCAGGAAACACCCGTTCGGGATGGTCCATAGCCCCCAACAGCGCGCGCATATGCGCCAGGTCGAACTTGTTCGACGGCGTCTGGGCAAGCTCGTGCCCCAGCGCAAACATGCTCGCCACTGCAGTTTCGTAGGACATGGGGGAAAAAGCTTCTAGCCGCTAGCTGCTAGCCAACAACCTCAGGCACACTCTCTGATTTCAGATTATCAAAATTGAAGTTGGATTCAGGTTCGTGCCGTTCAGAAGCACTTCCGGGAAAAGACAGGGGCAGGCGTGTCGCTTTGGCTAGAAGCTAGGAGCTAGCAGCTAGAAGCTTCCTACGCCGCCATAAACTCCAGCGCTCGCGCAATATACGGCTTCAGTTGCCTGCGCGGAACCACAGCATCCAGCATCCCATGCTGCAGCAGGAACTCGCTGCGCTGAAAGCCCGCCGGCAGCTTCTGGCGGATGGTTTGTTCAATCACTCGCGGCCCCGCAAAGCCAATCAGCGCCCCCGGTTCCGCGATATTCAAGTCGCCCAACATGGCGAACGACGCGGTCACGCCGCCGGTCGTGGGGTCGGTGAGCAGCGAAATGAATGGAACCTTGGCCTTGTCCAGCCGCGCCAGCGCCGCCGAAATCTTGGCCAGCTGCATCAGGCTGATCACGCCCTCCATCATGCGCGCCCCGCCCGACGCCGACACAATAATCAGGGGCGCACGTGTATCCGCGGAGCGCTCCACGGCCCGCGTAATCGCCTCGCCCACCACCGCGCCCATGCTGCCTCCGATGAAGGCATACTCCATGGCGCTGGCCACCACCGGCCGCCCCTGCAGCTTGCCGTGCGCGTTAATGATGGCGTCGTTCAGCCCGGTATCTTCCTGCGCCTGTTTTAGCCGCGACGAATATGGCTTCAGGTCGACAAACTTCAGCGGATCGGTCGAGGAAATATCGCCATCGAACGTTTCGTACTGGTTGTCGTCGAGTAACTGAGCCAACCGCGTGCGGGCGTCGATCCGAAAGTGCTTGTCGCACTTCGGACAGACATTCAGATTCTCTTCCAGATCCTTCTTCCAGATAATCTGCCGGCAGCCCTCACACTTCACCCACAAGCCTTCGGTCTTGACGCGCTTCTCCCCCGAATTGTCGAGCTCACCGGATTCGCGCTTAAACCAAGCCATAAGAAGAAATTGCTGATTCTTGATGGTTGCTTGCTGATTGAAAATCTTCTGCTCCAGGCCTTCAATCTGCAATCAGAAATCCATAATCAGAAATCGCTTTAGTACTCGATTCCTCTCTGCGCCATCACGCCCTTCTCATACGCGTGTTTAACCTGGCGCATTTCGGTGACGGTGTCGGCGACCTCGACAATTGTGGGGTGCGCGTTCCGGCCCGTCAAGATGACATGCACCATCTCCGGCTTCCGCTTCAGACTCTCAACCACCTTGGCCGCGTCGAGCATGCCGTAGCTGATGGCGTAGTTGATCTCATCCAAAACCACCAGGTCCCATTCGCCCGATTGAATCGCCGCGTCAGCCTCGGCCCAGGCTTCTTCGACCATGCGGATGTCTTCCGGGTCGGGCTTCTCGGCGCCCACCTTCACGAAGCCCCGGCCCATCTGCTTCATAATGAACTTGTCGCCGAAGGCCTGCACGGCGTCGAGTTCGCCATAGTGCCACGACCCCTTCAGGAACTGTAGCATCAGCACCCGCATCCCCTGCCCCACAGCTCGCAGGGCCGTTCCCATGGCGGCGGTGGTTTTGCCTTTGCCCGGCCCCGTATTCACGATGATCAGACCGCGACGGATGTCAGCCATGCATTCAATCGGACGTTTGATTCTACTAGATGCGGCCCCTAACCAGCGCACCATCCCACCACCCCGGCGCCGATAAGAAAGCCGGGTCCGCCAAAAGGAGGACAAGATTCCCGGGGTTAACTTGGGAAACAGCTCGTGTCCGATAGTGGACAATCCAGTCTGGGAGTGGACAACCAGAATCCGATCCTAGGCGCGGGCGCCTCAATGTTTCAAGGATTTGCCCAGCCGCATACTTGGAAGGGGAGTTGCAGACCTGTTCACCGTGCGGGTGTGGTGAGCGGTCGACAGACTCAGGGTAGATACATGCCGAATCGATATTTGCAAAAAAAGAATGAAATATTCGGCGTGTTGGAGCGTCTTTAATGGTTAGGAAGAGCAGGATCACGTCCGGGTCTACGTGGATGTTCTTTCTTTCCAGCAAAACGCTTAACCGATCGCAGCAACCAAAGCCTTGACATAAAAGTAGCGGCAGATAACTTTTCCACGGAACTGCAGCATCCAAAGTTGCGTAGCTCGGTCAGGCGGATCTCTGTCCCCTCGCAAACCGCGGAGGTCTCATCGTGATCAACCAGATAGTCAGGAATTGTGCAGTATTACTCTTGTCTCTGCTTGCGGCGCTGCCAGCCTTCTCGGCCCAGCACGTAGCCATGCGCCCGCGGACCTCGATCGATCCCGCCGACCAAGCTATAATTCGCGAGATCGTCGACATGGAACGCCAGGCCCGCGAAGCCAGCATTCGTCGCGACGCCGACTTCTCTCAGCGCACCCTCGCCGAGGATTACGTCGCCATCACACCTCTCGGCCAGATCACCACCAAGCAGGACACAGTTTCGGCCCGCAAAAACGGCCAGCTTCGTTATGACACCATCGACGTGAGCGACATGGTTGTGCGCATCTACGGAGACACCGCCGTGGTCACCGCCCGCGCCGACGTGAAAGGCCACCAGCTTGGCGAAGACTTCAGCGGTCCCTATCGCTATACCCGAATCTGGGTCCGCCGCACCGGCCACTGGCAGGCCGTGAGCTACCAGGCCACGGTGACGCAGTAGACCTCATTCGTCCGCCGGAAAGCCAACCTTTCCGACGGATGCTAGAATTTGAAGAGTTGCCTTTGGTTTCGGGCGCCTTCAATGTCCGAAGGAGTTACTGACATGAGCAATCTCAAGTCAGTCTGGTTTATCCTCGCATTCGCTCTCCCTCTATTTGGACAAGTGCGCCAGCCCAGAGAACATAAGCTCGGCGCCTACCAGTGGGCTGATGACAATGTCCCTTCGGTGATGAGTTACTGCGATGTTGTCGACGACTTTTCGAGGCAACAGAGCCCCCGGCTGTTCGCAAGATTAAGGCCGGCTTCGGGGACGGCGCTCGAAGCCGCGAGATGGCGGGAATTTGTCAGCAAAGAAGATTGGGAAGCAGCCGGGAAGCCAGCCCCGTTAGTGTTTGTGTGGGAGAGAAACGGTTTGACAGTCAAAGTGATGGTCGTCGCGAAGCCGCCTCAGGTCTGGAAACCCGCCGGCCCGTACGCGTACCGAAGAACTGAATACTGCTATAGCATCGACGCCAAACTGATTCGTATTCGTGCAGTGTCGTATGTTCCAACACGTTGTGAGTTTCTCTTTCCATGTCAACTCATCGGTGGGCAGGAGTTCTTTCTGAGTCAGGAGATCGGAACTACCGACTGGGTTTTCACAGCGGATGGAAAAATCCAAAAACTCTGGAACGGCGATGCACGGGTGGACTACTTTGATCCCAGCTATTCGCTGACCGCGAATGATCTGCATCTCAAGACAAGCGACGAGTTGCCGTTCAGCCAACTCACCCAGCCGAGATAGTTGATAGAGGCAGATCGCTGTACGCAGCTGCTGAAATCACAGCACGGTGAGCCATTTAATGCCCGGAGTGATACGGATGCCCTTTCAGAATCGTAAACGCCCGGTAAACCTGCTCCAGCAGCACGACTCGCGCCAGTTCATGCGCCAGCGTCATCTTACCCAGTGAAATCGTATGGTGCGCTGCGGCTCGCGCCGCGTCGCTGAAGCCGTCCGCTCCGCCCACGGCAAAGACGAGCGGCAAGGGATTGCGGTCCTGATAATCTCCCAGAAACTTCGCGAACTGCTCGGAGGAGAATTCCTTGCCCCGCGAATCCATCAGCACCAGCGTGGATTTCGCCGCGGCCTTCGGGCCCGCTTTTCCACCAGATCCGCGGCCGGACATTTCCAGCAACGCCGCTTCATCGCGCAGCGAAACTCCTTCCACCTGCACGTAGCGGGCGATCCGCTTGAGATATTCGTCGGTCAGAGTCTGAATCGCCGGCTCTTTCGTCTTCCCGATCCATGCAAGCTTGATTTTCACGAGCTGATAACGAGCTGAATTTCACGGGCCGGTTTTCACGGCAAGATTTTCACGGGCAAGAACCGATGTGGCACGGCGAGGTGCCGCAGCTTCAGCCACTACGAACTGTTATCCCGGATGACAAATCTATCCAAACGACAAATCTATCGGGATGACTAGTCTTTAGGGTCAAGCTTTCTTTTTCTTCTTCTTTTTCGGCACCGCCGGTTTCGGCGCAGCCGCCTTTTTCTTCTTCGGTGCGGTCTTCAAGTCAGACTTCAGATCGGCGACCTCCAACCGTTTGGCCGTCTTCCACAGCCGCTCCAGGTCATAGAACTTCCGCGCCTTCTCCGAGAAAACATGCACCACGAAGTCCACATAGTCGATCAGCACCCATTCCGCCTGCTTGTAGCCCTCGACGTGCGCGGGGCGCAAGTTCGCGGCCTTGAGGCGCAGTTCCACTTCGTCGGCAATGGCCTGCACCTGCCGCGGATTGGTCCCGCTGCACAGCACGAAGTAGTCGGTAAACGCCCCCGACCCCTTTTCCATTTCCAGGATGCTGAGTTCTTCGGCCTTTTTCTCGAGACAGGCTTGGATGGCTGCAGAAATCTGCTGTTTGAGTTCGTTCTTCTTCGTCATTCAGTCGTCGCGTGGTTCTTTCTTCAGCTTTGAGTCGGCTTTAATTGTAACCGACCCCGCCACTGAGCAGATTGGCACCCGTCGCGTGTTCGATTGACTCAATCTCAAAGCAGGGAGGCAAATCTCCTGGGGGCGTCATTCTGAGCGAAGCCGAAGGGGATCTCCCTCATCACTTGGCCGACTTCTTCGCCTCGGCCGCCGCCAGTTCGCGTATCTTAGCCATGGTTGCGGCAGCAGAGTCTTTGCGCTTGCCGCTTTTTTGCCGCCGCTTGGTCTTCGTCGTGTAGTGATTTTGCGCCATTGCACTCCTCATAGTTACTGCGGCGGTTCGGGACGCCTGCCCTTAGTTGTCGATGATTGCCAGTCTTCTGATCTTAAACCAGATCCTAAACCAGGTGCGGTTCGGCGGCATTTCTCGCATGGGCGTGGGTGACTCGCCCGCGCAGTTCCCTCCGCCAGATCGTAGCGTCGCGTCGCCGCAGACTTTTCTCAGCAGCCCGCTCCATCCGTCATGCGCTACTCATACAGCCCCATCTTCCGGATGTAGTCCGCCACCGGCGCATCCACAAAACGCCCCAGCGGCTTGCCCGCCGCTGCAGCCTCGCGGATCGCGGTCGCCGAAGCCTGCTGGCGCAAATCCGCCAGCAGGTGAACGGTTGCGCCAGGCAGCACCAGGTCTCCCGTAGCCGGTTGCTTGTGAAACGGGCGAGTCACTTCCGCCCTCGGACGCAAGCTTTCCGGCAGCGCGTTCGCCACATCGGCCAGCGAATACCCCGGGCGGCTCGCCACCACAAACTCACACTCGCGGAACAGCGCCTCCGGCTGGTGCCATTTGGCAATGTCGGCAAAAGCGTCCATGCCGATGAGCAGAAACAGCTTGTCGGCGGCCTTGAACGACTGCTTCATCCGGCGCACGGTGTCGATTGTGTAATTCGGCTTTTCCCGGCGGTCGCTTTCCGCGCGTTCCTTCGTTGTTCGAGCAATAGTTGTTCGAACGCTCGTTCGAACCGGCGCTGCGGCCTCCTCGGGAGCCTCCAGCAACGAAGGCACAAAGGCCTTCTCCGGCGCGGTCGCCAGAACCAGCATGGCAAAGCGGTGCACAAAAGGCGAAAGCGGCTGCTGCTGCTTGTGCGGTGGAATATTCGCCGGGACAAAATGAATGCGATGCAGTTTGCACTGCTCCAGCGCCGCCCGGGCCAGCGCCAGGTGTCCACGATGCACCGGATCGAAAGTTCCGCCAAAGAGTCCAATGTTCATGAATAGGGTTCGCCCCGGCTAGTGTCGCGATTTAGGGCTCCCGATGCAAGTGCGATGCCCGTCGAAACGAACCTACGCTTAAATCTGTCATGCCGAACGAAGAACAACCTTCGTCCAAGCGAAGGTCGTTCACAGTCGAAGCGTGACATGGCCCTTGTCCGACCGGACCATGTCTTCCCGGCCAATGGACCTCCCGCACCCTCCTGCTCGCCGCACACAAATGTACTCCTGTAACTATCTTGTTTGCCGTTCTCGAACTAGGATGGGTGACATGCGAGTAACCCTCCCCCTACTCCGCATTCCCGCAGCGCGGGCCCCCATTCTGCGCTATGGGGTGGCCGTGCTCAGTACGGCGCTGGCGCTGATTCCAACGGTTCTGCTGGCCGATGTCTCCGAAAGCCGCCTCGCTCTGTTCGGCGTCGCCGTTATGGTGAGCGCCTGGTACGGGGGTTGGAAGCCCGGAGTCGTGGCCACCGCCTTCGCCCTGACCGTGAGCGCCTATTTCTCGCTCGCCGGGGAACACACCCCAGACCAGTTACGTACGGCCATCCTCCGCCTTTCGCTGTTCTTCTTCGTCGCCATGCTGATCTGCTGGCTCAACGCGGCCTTGCGCGCCGCCCAGGAGAACCTGCGCCGCTCCGAGCTCAACTTCCGGTCGCTCGTGACCAATGCTCCCTACGGCATTTGCCGCTGCGATTCCACCGGCAAGATTCTCGACGCCAACCCCGCCTTCCTCGAATTGCTCGGCGACACATCCGCCGAATTGATTGGCCAGCATATTTTTGGCCTGTACGCTGACAACGACCAGTGGTTCAATCTCGCCGATTTTCTGCGCTCTTCCGAACCTTTCAAGGGGCTAGCCGCGGAATGGAAACGCAAGGACAACACAACCACGGTCGTCCGCATTTCCGGCCGCTCCGTGGCCAACGGCCCGGAAGGCGTCGTCTTCGAACTGTTCGCCGAAGACGTCACCGAACGCCGCGCCCTCGAGCAACAGCTACGCCAGTCGCAGAAAATGGAAGCGGTAGGCCGGCTCGCAGGCGGGATCGCACACGACTTCAACAACCTTCTGATGGTGATTTCCGGCTACTCCGAATTCCTGCTCGAACGCCTCGGCGCCGAACCGCACCTCCGCGGTCCGGCTCAGGAAATCGCCCGAGCCGCCGAGCGCGCGTCCTCATTGACTCGCCAGCTTTTGGCTTTCAGCCGCAAGCAGATGTTGGCTCCCAGAATCGTCAACCTGAACGACGTGGCCACGGAAAACTCAAAAATGCTGACCCGCATGATCGGCGAGGATATCGACCTGGTGTTGGTCCCCAGCCCGAGTCTCTGGCCGGTGCGCGCCGATGCCGGCCAGATCGAGCAGGTCATCATGAACCTGGCCGTCAACGCCCGTGACGCCATGCCCTCGGGAGGCAAGCTCACGATCGAGACCTCCAACGTCTCGTTCGATGAGGACTACGCCCGCTTTCACGCGCCTCTGCGCCCCGGCGACTACGTCATGATCGCCATCAGCGACACCGGCGCCGGCATGGATTCGGACACGCAGTCGCACATCTTCGAACCGTTCTTCACCACCAAGGGAACCAAAGGCACCGGCCTCGGCCTGTCCACCGTCTACGGCATCATCAAGCAGAGCGGTGGATACATCTGGGTTTACAGCGAGGTCGGGCGCGGAACCACGTTCAAGATCTATCTGCCGCGGGTGGCCTCGACCGGGGAAACCGCGGCGCAGGTCGCCGCTTCCGGCGTTCTCAATAACGATGTGCGAAATAATGAGGTTCGTAACAACATTGTCGAGCCCGGCACCGAAACCATCCTGCTGGTCGAAGATGAGGCCAACCTCCGCTACCTCGCGCGCCAGTATCTGGAAAAGCAGGGCTACAAGGTGATCGAAGCCGCCGACGGCGCGGTCGCCATGCAGATTGCCGTAGCCCATGAAAAAGTGATCCACCTGCTGCTCACCGACGTCATCATGCCCGGCATGAATGGCCGCGAGCTGGCCCAGCGCATTTCCGAGATTCGCCCTAACGTGAAAATCCTCTACATGTCCGGCTACACCGAAAACGTGATCGGACACAACGGCATGCTGGACGCCGGCGTTCGCCTCCTCCAGAAGCCCTTCAACCTTCGCGATCTTAAGAGCAAAGTCCGCGAGGTGCTCGATGCAACTCCAACGGCCCCGGAGGTCACCATGTCGATGTCTATCCCATCCGCCGAACCCCGCCCCGCTCGCGCCCGGGAAATTCCGCCCACACGCGCCCAACGATTCCAGCTTCACCTGCCGTTGCGCTATCGCCGTCTCGGCGAAAACGCCTGGCACGAGGGCACCACGGAAAATATCAGCCGCTCCGGCATGCTCTTCCAGGCCGACGAACTTCTGCAGCCCAGCTCGCAGCTGGAAATCAGTCTCGTGCTCCCGCAGGAAATTGCCGGCCTGTCAGCGACGGAAGTCGTCTGTCGCGGAGAAGTCGTGCGAACGGTTGAGCACAACGGAAACAGCTTGAGCCCCGCCCTGGCGGCCCGCATCCTGCAATACCACTTCCAGCACGGCCCGCTACCCAGAGCGTAGTCAGCGCCGTAGAGCGATCGGAGCTTGAGGGAAATGTGGAAGAGCGGCGCTTGAGCACCGCGTCAAGCGAACAAACTCATGCGGGCTTCAGCCCCTGGGGTGCGACCTTAGCTTTTCCTGTGAGCGTCGCTCCCACCGACGGAGCGGCGAAACGAGGGCGAGGAAGCGACGAAGCACCAGAGTCTGTCCCACGGGGAAGTGGCGCTTGCGTCCTTCCCCGATACCCTCACTCGCCATTCCACTACTTCGCGGACCGCTTGCGAATAGGGAGAAAACCGTATTTCAAAGCGACCCCCCATGTGAATTGTTTTCCACAGGCTTCCACACTCCGATCGTGTGACGAACACCCTTTACCGGGAATACAGAAAGCTCACAATGGTTCCGTGCGCAAGAACTGTGCATCCGGCAGGGGCGGCAATGCGAACAAAGCACTGCCGCTAACTCCTTATTCCGTAATATTTCACGGATAAGTCATTCCAGCTCAATATTTTGCCGGGGACGCCGCCGATCAAAGGACTGCAACCGGAAGCAAGCAGGGATTTTACGAGAACGAAGAAGAAAAAAATGTGCGCAGAGTACTCTACTGACTCTCCTCAACCACGTCGCTAAGCTCTCGCTCCCGGAACTTCTGCACTTCCTCCGCCATGGCGTATTTCAATTCCTCAATTCCTTTGCCCGTCACTGCGGAGATCTCATACAGCTTCAGCTTATGTTTCTTGCAATAGCGTTTCAGGTCGGCGAGCTTTTTCTTGTTGACGGCATCGATTTTCGACGCCGCCATAATCATCGGCTTCTCTTCGAGATGTGCTCCAAAGCTGCTGAGTTCGCCCAGAATCACTTCGACATCCTTGGTCACATCCGGGCGTCCGCTCGAATCCGAAACGTCCACCAGATGCACCAGCAGGCGCGTGCGTTCGATGTGCCGCAGGAACTGCGTGCCGAGTCCGGCGCCCTCATGCGCGCCTTCGATCAAGCCGGGAATATCCGCAACCACAAAGCTGATTTCGCTTTTCGCGTCGCCCACCGCGACCACCCCGAGATTCGGCTGCAGCGTGGTGAAGGGATAATCCGCAATCTTCGGGCGCGCCGCGGAAATGCGCGAGATCAGCGTCGACTTGCCCACATTCGGATATCCCACCAGCCCCACATCGGCGAGCAGTTTCAGTTCCAGCCGGTAAGTATGTTCCTCGCCCTCGCGCCCCGCCTCATGCTCGCGCGGCGCCTGATGCACCGAGGTGGCAAAGCGCGCGTTACCGCGTCCGCCGCGCCCACCGTGTGCAATCACAAAACTCTGGTCGGGTTTCGAAAACTCGAAAAGCTTGTCGCCAGTTTCGTCGTCAAACACAATCGTTCCGACTGGCACTTTCAGGACAACGCCCACACCGTCACGCCCAGTCTTGTTCGAACCTTCGCCGTGTCGCCCGCGCTCCGCCGTATGCTCGGGATTGAAACGGAAATGCACCAGCGTGTTATGGCGCTCACTCGATTCCATGACGATGTCGCCGCCCTTGCCGCCGTCGCCGCCCGAAGGTCCGCCGCGCGGAACGAACTTCTCCCGCCGAAAGGCCATGCAGCCATTGCCGCCATCGCCCGCCTTGACCCGAATTTTTGCCTCATCGATGAACATACAAAGTCGAACAAGAGAAACGACAACCGAAAATCAAAAAGCCTCGTCCCGAAGGCGAGGCTGTGTGACGCGGGCGTTCCCGCCCCGCGAACCTTCCGACAGCAGAAACGCTACTCCACTATTTCGATCGGTTCGACCATCACGAACTTGCCCATCTGTCCCTTGTTCAGGAACTTGATGCGCCCGGTGATCTTGGCGAAGAGAGTGTCGTCTTTGCCGCGGCCGACGTTCAGCCCCGGCTTCACGCGCGTGCCCCGCTGCCGCACAATGATGGTGCCGCCGGGCACGACCTGCCCGCCGAATGCCTTGAATCCAAGCCGCTGCGCGTTCGAGTCGCGGCCGTTTCGTGAAGTGCCTTGCCCTTTTTTATGTGCCATAGCAGTTCTCAGTTCTCGGTTAGATCGATCTACGTTAGATCGTGGAGGGACGGACGCCTTCGTCCGTCAGGTTTTGCTTCTTTACCTACTTCTTCTTCGAAGCCGACTTCTTCGCTGCCTTTTTCGGCGCAGCCTTCTTCTTGGCCGAGCTCTTATGCGCCGCCGCTTCTGCCGCTGGTGCTTCGGTCTCAGCCTCAGCCGCTTTCACCTTCTTCGGCTTCGCTTCCTTCTTGGGCAGTTCCGGAGCCTTGAAGCTCTGCCCGCCAAAGGCGATCTCAGCAATGCGCACCGCGGTGTACGACTGACGATGCCCGCGCAGCTTTTTGTACTGTTTCTTGCGCTTGTAGTGGAACACCAGGATCTTCGCGCCGCGGCCTTGTTCGACAACCTGGCCGACCACGCGCCCGTCCCCCTGCTTGCCCACCTGGCCTTCGTTGAATACGGCGACAACCGGAAATTCCACCAGGCCGTCAGCGCCGGTTTCCAGTTTCTCTACTCGAACTACATCTCCGGGCGCCACCCGGTACTGCTTTCCACCGGCGCGGATAACCGCGTGCATACGTCTGCCTCCGTCGAATGTCGTTTGAAATTCAGCCCGTAAATTGCCGCTTGAAGCGAAACCCCTAAACGGACCCTATATACGGAACCCCAGGGCGCACACGGGCGCAACCACGGGGCCTGCTGATTTTCCAGTGCTTGCTGTGTCTTCCGCCCCGGCGCTCTAACAGCCAAGGCAGGCGTCCCCAGAACGGGTCGGCGAGTACAGGCAAACTTCACTATTCTAACGTGCACTGTGGAAATCGGTCAAACGAAACCGTGCGTGTTCTTAGTTTCACCCATTCCGAAGCTCTCCGTCACTTTCCGCGAGGCGCCTTACCTTTGCGTAGGTACTTGAGAGCAAGGACGACTGCGCCGATCGGGAGGCCTAGATAGACCACTAACGTATAGGTTATTGCCGCCAAGAGCGTCCATATGTCGCCGTGGAGCAAAGCCGTCGGCATCACCTGCGAATCGTACACCTAGCCCCTCGCTGCCTCAAGAGCATCCGAAGAGGAACGGCACTCATTGTGGATTTTCAGGCGCTGTGCGAGAATCTCGCCGAATCTTTGGAGGAACCCAATGCTGAAGCGCTTTCTTACTGTTTCGTTGTGTATGTTTGCCGTCACCCTATCCGGCTTCGCGCAGACGAAGCGGCCACCGAAGTCGAAAGCCGAGATGAATGCATCTCCTGACAAAGCATATCTGCAGAAGATATGGGACGGCTGGTCGACCCTCGATCCTGCCAACACCGCCCAGTATTATGCCCCCGGCCCGCACACTTTCTTCGACATCGCTCCGCTGAAGTATGGCAGTTGGGACGAATACGCCAAAGGCTCGCAGGCATTGATCACCGCCTATAAGAGCGCGAAGTTCACGGTCAACGACGACCTGGCGATCCATCCCCACGGGGACTTGGTCTGGGCCACGGCCACCATCGCCGAACAGATGACCACCAAGGCAGGGAAAGTCGAGATGGGCAATTTCCGCTGGACCGCGATTTTCGAGAACCTCGACGGGAAGTGGCTCATCGTGCACGAACACGTTTCCGAGCCGATTCAGTAAGACTAGTCGTCTAGTCATCCCGAGCGGAGCCAGCATCCTCTAAATATTAAATATTCCAATACGACTTCCAGAAGAAATACACGGTCATGCCCGCGCCCACCAGCACCACAAACGTTCGTATCCAGACCGGCGGAATCTTCAGCGCGTAGTGCGCGCCCAGGTATCCGCCGACAATCCCGCCGATGATCATCACGATACCGTGCTTCCAATACACCGCGCCCGCCACAATGAAGGTCACTACCGCTACGCCGTTGATTACGAATCCGAGCACGCTCTTCAGCGCATTCATGGCGTGAATGTCGGTCATGCCCAGCACGGCCAGCATGGCGAGCATCACAATGCCCATGCCCCCGCCGAAGTAGCCGCCGTAGACGGCGACACACAACTGAAATAAAGTTGTCGCAGCGAGAGCGGATGTGGAAGTCTCGTGCTCGATTACCGATTGGCGTCCGCCGGCGAGTTTCTTGCCGAAGGCAAACAGCAGAGTCGCTCCTAACGTCAGCCACGGCAGTACCCGCATAAACGTTTGTGCCGGTGTCTTCAACAGAAGCAGAGCGCCGATCAGCCCCCCGATCAGACTCGCGGCCAGCAGCGGAATCATCACGCGCCGCGGAACATCCAGCTGCTTGCGATAGGCGCCTCCGCTGGCTGCGGCGGCGGTCCACAAGGCGATGGTGTTCGTAGCATTGGCGGGAATAGGAGGCACGCCCGTGAACAGCAGCGCCGGAAATGCAATGAAGCTTCCGCCTCCAGCGACGGAATTCAGGGCTCCGCCGAGCGCTCCGGCAAGGAAAAGGAAGATGGCAAATTCGAGAGTCAAGGTGTTAGGTGTATCAGAAATCGCGCCATGCCGCCAACGGGAGCGCAGCGTCGCGTCGCGTAAATTCGCGCCTTTCGATTACCTCTGTAATGTCTGGTAACCTGCGATTCCTTGCGGAAACATTCCATCTGCGGCAGGGTTATAACCATCGAATGAAATAGTGGGAGGATTTTCGTATGCGTAATCGAATCATGAGCAACGTCAGCAACGTCATCGTGCAGGCCTCTGGCATGTTGGTTTGCTGCATCCTGTGCAGCATTGCCTGGGGACAAACTTCGAGCACTCCGCAGGGCGCCGCGCAGCCCGCCAGCCAGCAGTCGATGCCCGGCATGGACATGTCCGGGCAGTCCGCTCACGATATGTCGAACATGAAGGGCATGAATATGTCCGGCGATAAGGATGCCGAGAACGATGCCAGCGCGCACGTCATGAATTCGATGGAAGGCCACATGGACATGGGCCCGCACATGAAGATGACGGCGCTGCGTCCGCCCAAACCGGGCGATGCAGCGCGCGCGCAACAGATTGTCGAGGCAGCGCGCAAGGCCTCAGAGAGATATATGGATTATCACGTCGCTCTGGCCGACGGCTTCAAGATTTTCTTTCCCAATGTTCCGCAGAAAATGTACCACTTCACCAACTATGGATTCGGCATGGAAGCGGCTTTTCATTTCAATCCCGAACACCCGACGTCGCTGCTCTACGAAAAGCACGGCGACGACTACAAGTTGATTGGCGTAATGTATACCGCACCCAAGCGTCTTACGGAAGATGAGCTCGACGAACGCGTCCCGCTCAGCGTGGCGCAGTGGCACGAGCATGTGAACTTCTGCCGGGCTCCCGCGGATAAGAGAGGGGAAGGGTTCTCGGCGCATCCGCAGTTTGGCATGCGCGGATCCATCAACACGCAGGAAGCCTGCGACGCGGCCGGGGGCACTTTCCTGCCCGTGGTCTTCAACTGGATGGTGCACGTCTATCCGTTCGAGAAGGATCAAGCAAACATCTGGTCGGTCGAGCGCCAGCACGGCGACGCCGATTAATGAATGTGGCGCGGGCAGGAGTGCCCGCGCCACACGTAATTAACTACTCACAAAACACACGCCTGCTGTTCCTTCCGCGTCATATTCCGCAGCATCTTCCGTAAGATGAATTCGCCATGAATTCGCGGACGTTTTCTGCTATCGGAACGATACCCCCAGCGTCCAACACAGTGCACCCGAGAAAGTGCAACGCGATCACACTTCAATGGAACTTCGAGGGGAGCGAATGCGTAACTCTCGGAGTGAGTAAACGGCTAGCGCAGAGGTGACGCTAGCCGGATTCGATTCGAAATTATTGCGGGGTTTGGGGATTCTCTCACACTCGGTTTGGCGGCCCAGATGAGAAAACCCCCATGGCGGCAGTGCAACCTTGTGGCTTGTGGGCCACAACTTTGTCTGCTCAACCCCAGCGGCTGCATTCTATGCGATTCGTGGGGAAACACAAGTGTTTTCTCGCGCAGGTCGCGAGCCGGGCCGCCCCAACCGCTTCCCGACGTAACTTCGGGAAAGAATATAAGGAGCAGCTATGAAGTTCGCGACAGTTTCAAAAAGTCTGGTAATGGGGTTGGCTCTGCTGCTGGCCTCGAGTGCGTTCGCGGGAACCAAGGCCGACCTGGTATTAACCAGCCCAGCAACCATCAATGGAGCCAAGCTCAAGCCCGGCGACTACAAACTTCAGTGGGATGGCAGCGGACCCAATGTAGAAGTCAGCATCCTGCAAGGCAAGACGGTCCTCGCCAAAGTGCCGGGAAAAGTTGTGGAGCTGAAGTCCCCTTCGCAAAACAACGCAGCCGTGGTGAAGCACAACGACGACGGAACCAGCACGCTGGCCGGAGCTCGTTTCGAAGGCAAGAAATTCGCGCTCGACATCGGCGACTTCAGCGACGGCATGCAGGCCGGATCCAGCAAGTAACAGCCAACGCGGGAAAACGCAGATTCAGGCAAACAGAAAGGGAGCGCGCAAGCGCTCCCTTTTAAACAACAAACTGACAACTGACCACTAGCAACTGTTCTAGTATTTCGGCACTTTCGGATCCACGCGCTCGGACCAGGCGTTGATGCCGCCGGCCAAGTTGTGCACTTTCGTGAATCCAGCCTGCTGCAGGAATGCGACCGCCTTGGCGCTGCGTCCGCCCATCTTGCAATGGACGACCATCTCGCGGCTGGAGTCGAGTTCGCTCACGCGCTTGGGGAGATCGTTTAGCGGGATCAGATATCCGCCGATGTTGCAGATCTGGTATTCGTGCGGCTCGCGCACGTCGAGCACGAACACGTCGTCTTTCGCGTCCAACCGCCGCTTCAATTCTTCCACCTGAATTTCCGGAACTCCGCTGCTCACAGGTTTTTCCTCCCCACGAATGCCGCAAAACTCGTTGTAGTCTATCAGCTTCGTGACGGTGGGATGGGTGCCGCACACCGGGCAGTCGGGATTTTTGCGCAGCTTGAGTTCGCGGAACTTCATGCCCAGTGCGTCGATCAGGAGCAAGCGCCCAATCAGCGGGTCGCCGATGCCGAGAATCAGCTTGATAACTTCGGTGGCTTGCATTACGCCCACCAGGCCGGGAAGAATGCCGAGCACGCCGCCTTCCGCGCAGGAAGGGACCAGTCCCGGCGGTGGCGGCTCGGGATAGAGGCAGCGATAGCACGGTCCGTCTTTGGTAGCGAACACGCTGGCCTGGCCTTCGAAGCGGAAAATCGATCCGTAGACGTTCGGCTTGCCGCTCAGCACACAGGCGTCGTTGACCAGATAGCGTGTGGGAAAGTTGTCGGTACCGTCGGCGATGATGTCAAAGTCGCGAAACAATTCCATCGCGTTCGAGCTGTTCAACATGGTGTCGAACGTTCGCAGGTTCAGAAAAGGATTGATCCCTTTCAGCTTGTCGGCGGCGGAATCGAGCTTCTTGCGCCCCACGTCGGCGGTGGAGTGAATAATCTGCCGCTGCAAATTCGTGTAGTCGACTACATCGAAGTCGACCAGGCCCAGCGTGCCTATGCCGGCCGCCGCCAGATACAGCGCCAGCGGCGATCCCAGGCCGCCGGTGCCGATGCAGAGCACGCGCGCAGCTTTCAGCTTCTGCTGGCCCTCCATGCCGACCTCGGGCATGATCAGATGGCGCGAGTAGCGCAGGATTTCGTCTTTGCTCAGCGTGACTGGAACATCGGTGGTCGTTGTTGTTGCCATAATTTCCTCGGTTGAAATTTTGCTTGCTGGGGTTCGCGATCAAGACTTGCGCAGCGACGAGTTTCGTTGCTAACAACTCGACTTTAACAATAGGAAGGGCAACACATACAACAACGCATTTCAGCGGCAGATCTCATGATGGTTCTCGCCGAATCCCCAGTCAGGCGGCCCCTCCGGCGATGGAAGGCACAATGGAAATGCTATCACCTTCCTGCAGCGCGGTCGCCTCTTTGAGCAGGTAGCGGATGTCTTCGTCGTTGACGTAGACATTCACAAACGCCCGCAACTTACCTTCCTCGGTATAAAGATGCTTGCGCAAGTCAGGATGCTGCGCCACCAGCGCGTTCATGGCTTCGCCGACAGTGGCGCCCTGTACTTCCACCGAAGCTTGCTTGCCCACATATTGCCGCAAAGGAGTAGGAATGTGAATTTTGCTCATAGACGTACTGTAAGAGATGCGGCGGGTGCGCGGCAAGATTCAGGCTGGAGACCGAGCAGCTCTGGCTCGCATAGCCCGGACCCTGCGGCCTGAGTGTTATAGGAAACGGGCCCGACCCGCTCCTCGCAAGGCACTTATCTCGCGCCGTGCCCCGCCCTAGAATCTTTTCAGGAGAATTGCGATGACGATTTTCGATCCAGCTCGGAGCAGAATCATTGATGGAGGCGGCGGCCACGGCGGCAACTTTCTTCGCCTGATCGGCCTGGGAATTGCCGTGTTCCTGCTCATCATCTTGTTATTCAGCGCAGTCACGCGGGTGGGCACCGGACATGTGGGAGTGCTTACGCTGTTCGGCAAAGTGACGGACGAAACTTTGGGTGAAGGCATTCACCTCATCAATCCGCTGAAGACGAATAACGAGATGTCGATTCAAACCCAAACCATCAAAGAGTCGGCCAGCGTCCCGTCCAGCGAAGGCCTGATGATGAGCCTGGACACTTCGCTTATCTACCATCTCAACCCCGACCGCGCTGCCGACGTTTTCCAGCATATCGGAGCTGATTACGAGAACATCGTAGTCGAACCGACGCTGCGCTCGGCCATCCGCGAGGCTACCGCTTCGCACACCGCGAACGCCCTCTATACCGGTGAACGAGAGATGGTGGCAAAACAGATTACGGACCAGATCACGACCGAACTCAGCAAACGCGGCATTGCGGTGGAAAGCGTTCTGCTTCGCGATATCCAATTGCCTGCGACCTTGAAAGCCGCCATTGAAGCCAAGCAGCAGGCTGAGCAGGAATCGCTGGCCATGAATTTCCGTCTGCAAAAAGAAACCCAGGAGGCGCAGCGCAAACGCATTGAAGCTGCCGGCGTCCGTGACTTCCAGCAGATTGTCGCGCAGGGCATCACTCCGTCGCTGCTCGAATGGAAGGGAATCGAGGCCACGGAAAACCTGGCCAAGAGCGCCAACTCCAAGGTAGTCGTCATCGGCAACAACAAGAACGGGCTGCCGTTGATTTTGGGCCAGTAGACTCAGGACTTAGGGCTTAGGCCAGGCGGGTTATGTGGGGACAGCCGCCCTCGGCTGTCCGTCGCCCCCAGGACGGTTCTTGCCCGCGCTGCTACCATAAAACCGTGCCACCCCTGCTCGAAGTCCGCCGCTTAAACATCGAATTTCCCGCACAGCAGGCAAACCCGCTTGCCCTGCGGGCGACCGGACAGCCGGGGGCTGCTGTCCCCACGCGAACCTTAACCGCTGTGCGCGACCTGAGTCTTTCGATCGCACCCGGCGAGGTTCTCGGCCTGGTCGGCGAATCCGGGTCCGGCAAGTCGATCACTTCTCTGGCTATCATGCGCCTGCTGCCACCACAGGCCCGAGTCTCAGGAGAAATTCTGTTCACGGAAGGCGGCGCGGCCTCGCGCAATCTGTCTGCGCTCGATGACGATTCCATGCGCCGGTTGCGCGGCTCCCGCATCGCTATGATTTTTCAGGAGCCGATGACTGCGCTCAACCCGGTCATGCGCGTCGGAGAGCAAATCGCCGAAGCCGTCACTGCGCACCACGCCACCTCAAAGAAGGAAGCCTGGCAGCGGGCGGTTGACGCCATGAATGACGTTGCCATCCCCGAACCCGCGCGCCGAGCCCGCGATTATCCTCACCAGCTTTCCGGCGGGATGCGTCAGCGCATCATGATCGCTATGGCTATCGTCAACCGTCCGCAGTTGCTGATCGCCGACGAGCCCACCACCGCGCTTGACGTCACCATCCAAGCGCAGATTCTTGCGCTGCTCTCCGAACTGCGCAGCAAATTCGGACTGGCCATGCTTTTCATCTCTCATGACCTCGCCGTGGTTTCGCAGATTGCCGATCGCGTCGCTGTGATGTACTCAGGGAGCGTGGTGGAACTCGGTGCGAGGCATGATATTTTTCAGGCCCCCGCTCATCCCTACACCCGCGGCCTGCTGCACGCCGTGCCTGACTTGAAAACCGACCGCACGCGTCCGCTGCAAACGATTGACGGCACTGTACCCGCGCTGCACGCCATGCTGCCGGGCTGTGCCTTCGAGCCTCGCTGCGAATTTCGCACGCCCGAGTGCACCCGCGAATTTCCGCCGCTGGTCGAAGTCGCAACGGGACACTGGGCCCGCTGCCCGGTAGTCAATGCTTAATAATTCCTGATTCAATGGCCACGTTCAATATGCCCCCGGTTCAACACCAGCAGCAGAAGCAGGAACGCCACAAGTCCAAACCCGATCCACTTCGCATCCAGATACCAGCCAAGCCATGGCTGAACGAAGTAGATGCCGCCATCGCGGAAAGGCACTCGGTAAGAGTGGATGGCATCCGGCAACCTCCGCGCCCAACTAGAAACAGTAAACAGCAAGCCAAAATGCAGTGCGGAATCGGCCATCAGCAGTCCCACGATCAGCTTGAACCACAGCGGCGTTCGGTTCCGGAACCGCCATCCCAACACCCCGCTTCCTGTCATGTTGTCCCTTTTCAGCGTTGAACCGATCGCAGATCCTGGTCGTCGAATCCAGTCAGCGAATCCAGCACAAAACATCTTAGTCCCAGTCGTTAGTCTATAATCGGCAGTTTGTCCGGTGATTCGTGCGCATACTGCTGCTAAGCGACATTCACGCCAATCTCGAAGCCCTTGACGCAACCCTGGCCGGCGCTCCACCATTCGACGTGGTAGTGAACCTGGGGGACATCGTAGGCTACGGCGCCAGCCCGAACGAAGTGGCCGAGCATTCGCGCAAACTGGGCAAGATTTTCGTGCGCGGCAATCACGACAAAGCCGCTACCGGTGTCATGGACCTCGACGACTTCAATCCAATGGCCGCCGCTGCCGCGATCTGGACGCGCAATGAATTGACGGCGGAAAATCTCGACTGGCTCCGCGCCCTGCCGCAGGGCCCCATTTCCGTGCCGGATTTCCCCCAGGCGCAGTTGGTTCACGGCTCTCCTAATGACGAGGATGAGTACGTGGTTTCGTTGGCCGACGCCCTGGCTCCGCTCATCACCTTGACCATTCCATTAACTTTTTTTGGCCACACGCACCTGCAAGGCGGATTTTTTGCTAACGGCACGTCCGCCGACGGGTTCCGTCCGGAGTACCGCACCGTGGGCCAGGCCGAAACGGTTCCGCTGCACTTGAAGCCGAACACGCGCTATCTGATCAATCCTGGTTCGGTCGGCCAGCCCCGCGACGGCGACTGGCGCGCCGCCTTTGCCGTGTTTGACACCGACGCGCAGATCGTCCATTTCCACCGCACGCCTTACAATCTGAAAGCAGCGCAGGACCGCATCTTCGCCGCGAAACTCCCTCCGCGCCTGGCCACGCGCCTCGCGGCGGGGCGGTGACCGTCAATTCGGGATCCTTGAGTCGAGTCAGCCCTTGAAGCCGAGCGAGCTTGGATCAGAAAGGCGAGGTCGGATAGTGATGGGGTCGAACACTGACGGAAGAATGCGTGGAAGAGCGGCCATTCAGGGCCGCGTCGAGACTCCAGTAGACAGGGCTTTAGCCCCGGCGAGAATCTCTCCGTTGTAAACTCGGATTCATGCCTCTTCATTCGACCACCAAACATCTCTTCGAAGCCCGCGAGAATCCTCCCGAACACCACCTGATCGCGCACAGCGACGGCGGTGCGCGCGGCAATCCCGGCCCCGCCGGTTACGGGGTGGTGATCAAAGATGAATCCGGACGTACGGTCGCCGCCCTCAGCGAATATCTCGGCCACCAGACCAACAACTTCGCCGAATATCAGGGACTGATTGCCGCCCTCGAATACGCCATCAAGCACGGCCCCAAGGCGCTGAAGCTGATCAGCGATTCAGAACTGCTGGTGCGGCAGATCAAGGGCATTTACAAAGTAAAGAACGCCACACTGCAAGACCTGCACGGGCGAGCAAAAGAATTGATCATGCAACTCGACTGGTTTTCCATCGGCCACGCGCTGCGTGAACACAATCAGGAAGCCGACCGCCTGGCCAATGAAGCTATGGATAAAGGCATGGGGCGCAGCAGTGCAAATGCAGGCGCGGCACGTGTGGGCGCGGGCGACCCGCCCGCGCGGCCCGCGGCTCAGCAGCAGGAGTTTGAAGGCATCGTGCGCAACGGCAAAGTGGAGTTACTGAACGGCACCCTGCCGGAAGGAACGCGCGTGCAGGTGCGCGTGAAAAAGTGAGCGGAGTCGTCGCGGAAAAACAATAGCTAGAAGTTACTCCGCCGCCGAAGTATGGTCGTGCACAATCTTCCAGCCATTGATCATCCTGCGAAATACCAGCGTAAATAGCCCATGCGGCTTCTTCCCGTCCGACAAGGTCAACTGCCACGCCCCGCGGACGAATGCAGCGTCGTAGCCCAGCATCTCGATCCGCAAATCGGAGAACTCCAGCCTTCCCATCTCATGTCCCGGACTGTCGTATTTTGCCTTGTAGCGGTCGAGTGTGGCCTGCCAGCCACTGGCTTCTTTAGCGCCAGAAAAGAAAGTCAGCTCCGGAGAATTAAGGTATCCCGCCATGAAGCCATCCAGATCGTGGCGGTTCCACGCCTCCTGTTGTGTGTGCAGCACCTGCCCGACGGCTGCCCTGCCAATCTCCTTAATGGCATTCTTGCCATCTTCCGGAGTTACGATTTGTGGCGATGACTGTGCCGCCGCAGAAACCGCGACGACGAGCACGATCGCCAAGTGGAATGTGTTCTTTTTCATTCTTCCTCCCGCGCTTGAACCTAGTGCGCTTCTTCGGTCGCTGGCGCCGCGTCGGGCGTGTCCAACTTCTGGGCGACGGCATGCGGTGGGAGCGGCGGCGGCTCGAAATCGCCGGCATCTTTTCCCGCCATCGCCACCGTCATAAAGTTCATCCAGATCGGCAGGGCTGCGTGCGCGCCTGTTTCCTTCGCGCCCAAGGATTTTTTCTCGTCGTAGCCGACCCAGACTCCGCACGTCATGGTCGGAGAGAATCCCATGAACCAGGCGTCGGTAAAATCATTGGTCGTCCCGGTCTTGCCCGCGACCGGAAACGGCAGTTTCGATGCCGCGATCCCCGTACCGTGCTGCACCACCTCCCGCAACATGGAAGTCATGATGCGGGCAGTGCGTTCGCTGATCACATCTTTCACTTCGGGAAAATCTTCCTCCAGCACACGGCCTTCGTAATCGGTTACGCGTGTAATGTAGCGCGGGGTTACGCGCACGCCGTCATTCGGGAACACGCTATATGCCGAGGTCTGCTCGATCAGCGTAATTTCCGCCGACCCCAGCGCCACCGGCAGGTACGGCGGCAGCTTCGCGGTGATGCCAAAGCGCGCGGCGTACTCGATCACGCTCTTGATGCCGACTTTGTCGGCGAGTTTCAGCGCAGGGATATTGCGCGACTGGGCCAGCGCACGCCGCAGCGTGATGATGCCTTCAAATTTTTCGTCGTAGTTGTGCGGAGTGTACGGGCCTGACGGAGTCTCAAAGCTGACCGGTTCATCGAGAATGGTATCGTCGGGACTGGCGCCGCCATCAATCACCGTCGTATACACATACGGTTTGAACGAAGAGCCCACCTGCCGCATGGACTGCGTAACGCGATCAAACTTGGAGTCGTTGAAATCGCGGCCGCCCACCATGGCCTTGATTCCGCCGGTGGCGTTGTCGATGGCGAGGAGCGAGCCCTGCGCTCCGGAATCCTGCTCCAGGCTGACGCGCGCCGCGCCATTGGCTCCAAGGCTCAGAATCCTCACGTAGCAGACGTCTCCCGCTTTGAGAATGTCAGCGAGTTTCTGCTGCGTCCAGGCCACGTCGGCCTGTCCGAGAGCCGCGGTGTAGCGGCCAAACTTTAGGGTGGCGATGCCGGTGCCCGCAGTGGTCACCAGCGCGTGGATGTATCCGTTCACCTCGGGCTCATCGTCCCAGTCGGGATCAAGATATTTGTCGAGAACCCCGCCCTCTGCGACGACGTTTTCGAGATGCCCCTTCCAGCCGTGCCGCCGCTCATACGCCGCGAGACCGTCGAGCACCGACTGATTTGCCGCCTTCTGCAAATCGACATCGAGCGTGGTGTAAACCTTCAATCCGCCTTCGTGCACCTGGTCAGCTCCGTACTTGCTTTCGAGGTAACGGCGAATCTCCTCCACAAAGTAAGGCGCCAGCGAATTCGGATCGTGCGCCAGATGCAACACCAGCGGCGCGGAGCGCGCGTCGGCCGCCTGCGCTGCCGTGATCTTGCCGTCCTCGAGCATGGCGTTGATCACAAGATTGCGCCGTTTCTGGGCGCGGTCGGGATGGTTGATCGGCGAATACAGCGTCGGTCCCTTGGGCAAGCCCGCGAGCAGCGCGGCTTCCTCGAGCGTCAGATTTTTCGCCGGCTTGCTGAAGTAGAACTCTGACGCCGCTTCGAATCCATACACACCGTGGCCGAGCGCGATCTGGTTGGCGTATAGCGTGAAGATCTGCGGCTTGGTGAAACGGCGCTCGATCTGGATGGCCAGCATCGCTTCCTGCACCTTGCGTTGCCAGCGGCGATCGGGCGACAGAAAAAGATTGCGTGCCAGCTGCATAGTCAGCGTCGATGCGCCTTGCACCTTGCCACCGGATTCGATATCGCGATAGGCCGCACCTACGATGCGCACGACGTTGATGCCGGAGTGCTTGTAGAAATCCTTGTCTTCAATCGAGACCAGCGCGTCGCGCAACACCGGGGGAAAATCGTCGTAGCTGGCCACTACGCGCCGCTGCAGCGCGAAGGAGCCAATCACGCGCCCGTGATCATCGTAGAGTTCGGTGATCGAACTGGGACGGTAAGCTTCGAGCGCGTCGACTTGTGGCAGGTCGGTGGTATAGACCAACAACAGGCCAGCCGTCGCTCCTACCAGCACGGCCACCAGCACGAGCAGGCCGAACAGCACGCGGCCCACCAGCCTGCGACCGCCGATTTCGACCTCGGGAAGATTTTCGTAGAGAGACTTCATCACGAGTCGAGGTCAGGATAGCACTTCGCGCCTACTCGCTTGTGGTGGGTGTGCGTCTTGTTGTGGGATCGTCGCACAAAAGAAATCGCGCGCCAGTCTTGGCGCGCGATCAAACTCTTTCGGCAAGAAGCGGATTCCTCGGTTGCCGTCGCGGGCGCTCCGGCTGCGCTCGGAATGACAAACCGGACCGGCCGCGGCGGCCCTTACTAACTGCTCCGGCTCTTCAGCACTTCCACGGCCTTGTTCAACTGATCATCGACCGGGTTCTTGGGTTTGGCTTCCTGGTCGGGTGCGGTGGTGGAATCCTCATCGTCCGGACCCACCGAATCGTCGGCAGCGTCGGCCACCAGAACGTTGGGTGTGATCGCCGCGTCTTGAATAGCCTTCCCGCTGGGCGAGTAATACTTCGCGACCGAGAGGATCAGCGCGCCGCCATCTGGCAGATCAATCGTCTTCTGCACCGAGCCGTCGCCGAAAGTCTTGTCGCCGACAACGTCGCCGCGGGCGTTCTCCAGAATCGCAGCCGCAACAATCTCAGCCGCACCCGAAGTCCCACGGTTGACCAGAACCGCGACCGGAAGCGTGGTGATGTCCTTCGCAGGATCGGCATTGAACGCCTCGCGCGGAAACTTCTGCCCCTGCAAATAAGTGATCGTGCCGTGGTTGAGGAACAGATTCGCTGCCGCGACGCCCTCGCCCTCATCGCCCTCGGCGCAGTTGCGCAGATCGAGCAGAATCTTTTTCGCGCCCGATTTCTCCAGCGTCTTGATTTTCGAGGCAATCTCCTGCGCTTTGCCCTTGGTCAGGGCTTCGACTTTCACGTAGCCGATGCCCTCGTCCATCATCCTGTCAGCTACGGCAGGAATCATCACTACATCGCGGGTAATCGAAACCTTCTGCGGCTCGGCCTTGCGCGCGCGTACCACCGAAACGTTCAGCGTAGATCCCGGCGCGCCGGCCAGCAGATTGCGAATCTCGGGCAGCGACATTTCGCGCGTGCTTTGCCCTTCAATCGATTCGAAAATGTCGGTCTGCTCAATTCCTGCCTTCTCGGCCGGAGATCCCGGTAATACGGAGACTACATCCGCATAACCAAACCGCTTAGACACCACGGCGCCAATGCCGCCCTTGGATTCCGACTTGCGAGTCTTGTACGCCTTATAGGCATCGGCCGACATGTAGCTGGAGTTAGAATCGAGCGACTCCAGAAGCCCATGTAGCGCGCCGTCGGTCACCTTCGGAATGTTCGGCTCTTCGACGTACTCACTACGCACGCGCGAGAGCACTTCACTGTAAACCTGTAACTGACGGTAGGAGCCATCGTTGGAAGAGGCATGCACGCCTCCCATGGAACCCACAACGACGAACAACAGCACGGCAAAGGACGTTACGAGAATCGCGGCTTTGGTTTTCATGGACATCGATTTTGATCTTCTTCTGGAAGGAATGGCTTCCTGAGAAACTCCGTTTATTATATCGCTCTATCTACAATCTAGATGCGGATTTCGGCGGTCCGGGTGCCTGCTTTGAGCCTTCGGTCATATGAGGCGTAAGGCCTGCCCGCGGTCCTCAACAGGCCGTCCTCAACAAAACAATCGGGCAACTTTCAGGATGCCGGCTTAAAGCTGATGGTCAGCGAGGTTTGCACCGACACCGGCCGCCCGTTCATGGTGTAGGGCTTGAACTTCCAGTGCTTCACGCCGTCGATGGCGGCTCGGGCAAATCCGAGCGATCCCTGCAGGAACTTGGCATCCTGCACCGTGCCGTCGCGGGCGATCAGAACCTGCAGAACCACCATCCCCGGCTGCCCACTGGAACTGGCAGGGTAGTCTGGGGCGGGCTGGTCGGTCAGCAGCGCCCGCTCCGTGGCTTCATCGACCTTGACGGGCTCAATCGAGGGCATCGCCGACTCGGCCGGGCGGTTTCCACTGGCCTCGGGAGTCGTCGAGGCCATTTGGGACTTCAGGCTCGACGGGACGTTACCCGGCGCCGAGGCGAACTGTGCGGGCGCCGGCTTCTGCGATGTTGGTTGCGCTGAAACCGAGGGCCCGGAAGATGCAAGCGTCGCAGACGGAAATACCGTTGCGGGGGGCTCCGAGTGGGTTGGTGGAACTGTGGCGGGAGCGGCCGGCGCCGGATCAAGCGATGGCGTCGAACCTGGCGAGGCCGAAGCAGGCGAGGTTGAGCTAGGCGAGGTCGAACCAGGGGAGTCCGAAACTCCGGTCGCCGCCGGTCCGCTGGCCGGCTGCGCCGTCACAGGCGCCGACTGCGGAACCTGATTTCCCGGGACCGGCGTTCCGGGAGCCTGCGTCTGGTCGCCGGGCGTTGCGCCTCCCGCTTCCACAGTCCCCGCTGGCATCACATTCCCGCCCATGATGTTCGGCTTCTTCACCGTCGGATCAACCGCTGGGACCACTTGAATTTGTGAAGCATCCGTGGTGGCGTCGGGAATGGTCTCAGTCACCGGGAGCTTGTACTCGTCCCCGGCGCGGCCAAAATCCTCGTGACCAATCGGCGCCTGCGGCGTGGTAACCAGTTGCGGATTCAGCCAGGCATGGATGGTCTGCCGCCCTCGTGCCCACGCCGACTGTACGTTCGAATGCCAGGGCGCTTGCGGCGCCGCCACAACCGCAATGCTAGCCAGAGCGAGAGCTCCAAGGATTGCTCCTCGGCCCAGCCGCAATGGCGGCCGCGAAGTTTTCTCGGGCTCGCCGCTCCCGCTTGTGATGTAGGCGAAGAGTTCCGCTTCTTTTTTCTGCTCGTGACTTTCGGCTCCGCTAGAGGGCGAATTCAGATGCTCCTCGGCAGCAACCGCCCCGGCCGAATCATCCGGCGCACCCGACCCGGACTTGGCCGGAGCATGGGACACAGGCGCCGATGCGGGGGAGAACGACGGCGTCTGGTCGTAACCGAGTAATTCGGGTTTCGAGGGGGCCGAAGGTGGCAAAGCATGTCCCGAGACATGTGCCGGGGCTGGTGCCGCGGCACTCGCCGACCCCTGGGGCATGATGCCGGCGCGCGTTTTCAAGTACCATTCCAACCCTCGAACCTCGCCCGTTTCAGGGGGCGGCGCTGGTTTCTCTTCTTCCACCGAAGCGGCCACGGGTTCCAGGTCTTTTTCGACCGAAGACGACACTCGAAAATCATGCACATCCGAATCGGTAACGAACTGTCCCCCCGGGGCAGCGGGTGCAGACTGCAAGAACTCTCCCGCGCGCAGATTTCTTTCCTTCCCTGGTTCCAGGCTGGATGGGAGGGTCGAGATAGAGCCTGCAGGCGCTCCCGTAGCAGCGGCCCCCGCGGCAGCCGCCAGCGCGTTGCTCGCTGATTCCTGCTTGGCGCGCAGCAGATCGCGGGCCGTGGTCAACGTGTCTTTGATCTGGTTGACCAGGAGCGGCTTGCGCAGGATCGAATTCGCGCCCGCCTGCAGCGCCTTCGGTACACTGAGGTCATCGCTCACAATCGCCAGCGTGAGGGGACGTTCGGCGGCCTTGCGTTCGCGGGCCGAGGACAGCAGCAGAGCCGCTTCCGGCTGCTTATCCCAATCAATAATGACGATCTGAAAATTCTGGTGGCTGACTTTCTCGACCGCGGTCACCGCCTCGGAGCAGAGTTCTCCCTCCACATCGAGAGCAGCCAGCACCTGGAGAATAGGTTCAGCCGTTCCCTCGTCCGAGGAAAACAAAAGGCAGCGCAAGGCCATCTCCTTGAGACTAGGGGTAGACAGTAACTGCGGCAAGATTACCGAGGGGGCAGCAGCTGCGGCGATTCCGTGCCTGGAAGTACATGTACCGCTGGAATGCACACTGCTAAAATGCTCGGTCGCGCAACCCCTGTGTCCTCTGTGACCTCTGTGGTTCTGTCTGGTTTTTCGGTCGGACCGTCACTTTATGCCCTTGCAAGAACATAACTACTGGCTCACAACTGCCGGATTCCCCGCGGTTGATGCCTCGCACCCCCTCCCCGAGACGGCCGATGTGGCCGTGCTCGGCGCCGGTTTCACGGGCCTCTCGGCCGCCCGCACCCTAGCCAAACGTGGCGCAAAGGTCGCCGTGCTCGAATCCGAAACCATCGGCTGGGGCGCCAGTTCGCGCAATGGAGGCATGGTCCTGACCGGCATGAAACTGGGGGTGAACAAACTCATTTCCATGTACGGACGAGAACTCACGCAGCGCATGTATGCCGCCTCGCTGGCCACCATCGACTGTGTCGAACAGATCATCCGCGATGAAGCCATTGACTGCGATTTCTCGCGCTGCGGACATCTGGAAGTCGCCTGCAAACAGAAACACTTCGACCACTACGCTCGGCAGGCCGAGGTCATCGCCCGCGAGTTCAACCACACGCTGCGCGTAGTACAGAAGCCAGAGCTGAGTGCGGAGATCGGTTCCAACATTTATTACGGCGGCATGGTGGATGAGGTCAGCGCGGGAGTGAATCCGGCGCGCTATGTCGCCGGACTCGCCCGCGCCGCCATGAAGGCCGGAGCGGAAATTTTCGAGCACGCCCGCGTCGAGAAAATCGAACGCGACTCCCGCCAGGGCGAGGTGGGATGGAAAATCTCCACGTCACGCGGCCCCATTTGGGCGCACGAGGTCTTTGTCGGCACCAGCGGATACACGGGCCCCGCCACGCCCGCGTTGCAGAAAAAGCTCATCCCCATCGGATCGTTCATTATTACGACGGAAATCCTGCCGGAAAAGCTGGCGCACGACCTTAGCCCGCGCAACCGCATGATCTACGACTCGAAAAACTACCTCTACTACTATCGTCTCACTCCCGACCGCCGCATGCTGTTCGGCGGACGCGCCGCATTTTTCCCCGAGACCGATCAGACCATCCGCCAGAGCGCGGCCATCCTGCGCCGCGGGATGATCGACGTTTATCCGCAATTGAGCGACGCCAAAATCGACTACGTCTGGGGAGGCACGCTCGACTTCGCCTTCGACATCATGCCCCACGCCGGCCAGCTTGACGGCTTGTACTACGCCGTCGGCTACGCCGGCCACGGCGTCGCGATGGCAACCTATCAGGGCCAGAAGATCGCCGAACTCATGGCGGGCGATAAACCCGAGAATCCATTTGTAGGTATCAAGTTTCCCAGCGCGCCGCTCGGCCTGTACAACGGCAGACCATGGTTCCTGCCACTCGCGGGAGCTTGGTATAAGTTTCTGGACTGGGTAAGTTGAAACTCGCGCAAAAGTAAAATGCTCAAATGTCTAGATCGGGGACAAAATCGCGGATCATGTATATCGAGTCCAAGGCCGAGGGTCTGAATGGACCTGCCCGGATCGGCCGGGTAACATTCTCGAAAACAGGCAAAAGCCTCTCCTACAAGGGCCAATCGTTCCACAGCCTCAAAGGCTCCGGGTTTAAGGCGAATTACCGCAACCAAGATACATGGGAAGAATATTGGATCTCTGGGCCGCGCCGCGATGGCCAGGATCGCCTGTATGTCAGCAATATTCCGGTGGAGATTGATGATGATGTACGAGAAGAGTATTGGACTGATATTCGCAAGAAACCGGCCCTAAAGAGTCGGCCTCGAACGTAATTTCACCTTGTCATTTCGTCCGAGCAAAACGAAGGATCGATCTAGTTCGCCGCGAATTTCAGGATGACAAGCTCAGATCACTGAAACGGATTTCGAATGGTCAATTGTTCCTGGATGACCTGCCCGTCTTGCAAATCCTCTGTGTACAAGGTAGTGCATTTGGCCGCCAACGCGGAAGCGAGAATCAGCGCATCGTAAATTCGAATGTCGTGCCTCTCCGCAATGATCAAAGCGTGTTCGTGAGTGTCCGTCGTGATCGGGACCGGATCGGGGCAGAAGATCTGAATTTCCCGGAGCGCTTGCCTTACGTCGTCCCAAGGCAGACGAATCTTGCGGCGGGCGACATCGGAGAACTCGTTCAGAATCTGCACACTGACTACCCCGCCCTCCGACAACAGCTGCTCTGCCCGACGCGCGCGAGGATCCTTCCCCAAGCTGTAAATCAAAACGTTGTTGTCGAAGAACGCCCTACCGGTCATAGATGTCGTCGCGGTCGAAGACAAATCCCGCGGGCAGGGGTCGTTGCAGCTTTCGCAGACGCTCCAAGGCCCGTTCCCGGCTGCGGTCGCGGCTCACTTCAAAGGCTTTCTCTCCGGTCACCCGAACTTCGATATCGTCGCCTTCTTTCAGTTCAAGCGCCTCAACGACTGCGGCGGGCAAGCGAATAGCCAAACTGTTTCCCCACTTCGAAACCTGCATAACTGCTCCTTGGATATACATTAGCAATTGTATATCTAGCGGGACACTAAAGCAATAATCCCGTACACCACGGGCCCCGCGACAATCGCAATCGCCCCTCCGATCAGGCCGAAGCGGTCGCTTCCTAGCAGAGCAACCATCGCCATCACCACGGGCGCGGCGACGACGTAGAGCAATCCTAGTCGCCCGCCGGGAATCGTAAACGGGCGTTTCAACTCCGGTCGCGTGCGCCGCAGCTTCCACGCCGAGAGCACGGTCAAAACCGTCGTTGCCGAACGCAGCCAGATGTAAACCGAGATGAGCTCCGCCAGGCTCTGCCATGCCAGCGCCGCATAGATTAGGGCCGACACCACAATCGCCAGCCACGGCGTCCCGTAGCGCACGTGCTTACGGGTCAGGGCTTCCGGCAAATATCCGTCTTCGGCCATGGCGAAGGGCATGCGCGTCGTGGTCAACACGGTGCTGTTCAGCAGGGCGACGTTGCCCACCATCGCGGCCAGCGTCATCCACGTGCCCAGCCACGGTCTGCCGTGAAAGGTGCCGCCGATCACCGCGGCCGCATCGGAGAAATATCCCGTGTGCCACTGCTCCCAGTGGCCCGCTGACGCAAGGCCGGCCAGGGTGGGCAGAAAATACGCCGCTATCGACAGCGGCACGACCAGAGCCAGCGCCCGCGGATACGCCCGCTGCGGGTTCTCAACTTCCTCCGCCACGGTGGAGAGTTGCTCGTAGCCCGAATAAAGCCACAGGCCCAGCGCCAGTCCCACGCCGAACACCTTGAACGTCGCCTGATGCGGAGGCACCCAGGGCGTGAACGGATTGTGGTGCCAGTGGAGGAGTCCTATGACGATCATCGTGATCACCGGGATGAAGATGAAAATCTCGAGCGCCGTTGCGACCTGACCCACCATTTGAATGCCGCGCACGTTGATCCACGTCAGCACCGCGATCAGTGCGACCGAGACCAGGTAGTGTTGCCACCAGGTCATCTTCGGAAAGTAATAGACCAGATAATCCGTGAACAGCACGGCATACGCGCCGCCCAACAGAAACGACGCCGACCAGTTCCACCAGCCGGAAAGAAATCCCCAGAAATCGCCGAACGCGGCGCGGGTCCAGCGATAGAAACCACCTTCCACCGGCATGGCGGTGGTCAACTCGGCCGAAACCAGAGACACCGGGATGCACCAGAAGAAAGGCAGCACCAGCAGATAGATCAGCGTCATGCCCGGCCCAGAAGTCGTTACCATGTCTTCGAGTCCGAAGGGCCCGCCCGTGGTGTAGGAAAACATCACGAAGACGAGATAGAAGAGGCCAGCCTTGCGGAGCGTGGAAGATTTGCCGTTGGTATTCAATGATTCCCGTTACATCGGCACGCACGTCGTAGAGACGTTGCTTGCAACGTCTCTCTCACCATCATCCGGAATGCCGCCCGCAAGACGTAGCAAGCTACGTCTCTACGAACAGATTCAAGGAGCTAGGCCGCCAGTGTTCCCGTGAGCGCGCCTTCGAGTTGCAGCAGTTTGCGCTTCACGTCGAGGCCGCCGCCGTAGCCGCACAGCGTGCCATCCGACGCGATCACGCGATGGCAGGGGACGACGATGGCCACTGGGTTGCGATTGTTCGCCATGCCTACGGCGCGGAATCCTTGCGGCCGGCCGACCGAGCGCGCGATGTCTCCGTATGAACGAGTCTCGCCATAGGGAATCTGCAGCAGGGCCTGCCAGCAGGCTCGCTGAAAATCGGTTCCGCGCAGATCCAGCGCGAAGCTGAACTGGCGACGCTGCCCCGCGAAATACTCTTCCAGTTCGCGGGCATAAGCCTGCATAGTGTTCGCGGATTCCTCGAACCGCACGCCTTTGCTCTCTGCGCGCAGATCGCGCGGGTTGGGACGAATCGTCTGCTGCCCGGGCAGGCGGGCGTCAAACTCCAGGGCGACCAGGCCGCGTTCGGAGGCGGACAGGAACAGGGCTCCTACTGGCGACGTAAACATCGTAGAATGAAGCGTTTCCATGAAGGTCACACAGTCGGGGCCCACTTGCGACCAAGCCGCCGCGCCATAACGATAGCATGGGTGTTCTGTCCCAGTCCCCAGATAAGTTGCGCGGCAGGTTGACAGAATCACCTTTTTAGACGACAGTGTGTCGGTTACAACTTCGCACCACGGATATGCACCGGAAAGCTCAACGTTGAAAAAGGTCCTTATCGTTCTCGGCGCCATTCTCGCCGCCATTGTGCTGGCGCCGGTGGTGGTGGTGAGCCTGGTGGTCTTCGCTGCAGGGGATTGGCACGCGGTTGGCCAGACCGATGCCGGCGATAAAGTCTCCGTCAGCTCCGTCCGCGTGCTTAGGAACAATCAGCGGCTGGCGCTGGTGCGGATCGAATACAAGGAGCCGGCGGAACTTCCGCAAGGCGGACCTTTTGTCGAAATGCGCGCGCGTGTGCGGTTCAATTGCGCCAGCGGCGTCGCTGCCCCGACTACAGAATGGTTTTACTCCCGCGACCACAGCGGACGCTTCGTGGTCAGCAAAAAAGCGACCCACGACGATGAGTTCGGCAAGAATCCCGAAGGCGGCTTCGCCGGCCTGGTCAGCCAGAACGTCTGCAGCCAGAGCAAGTAGCCCGCAGTCATGTAGCGCCAACCGACGAACCTCCGGCCACCGGGTCTAGCCCCTCCAGTCAATTGGTGTAATCAGACTTAGCACCGATTGAGGAGACTCCCTCAGGGCGGCCCAGTTTGTCGACCATCCAGCCGGAACCCGGTCAAAGAGTGCATCACCCTGAAGTGACTTCCGCAGGGCACTCCGCGCTCTAGTCAAATGCACACGATCTATTCATTATTCATAGCGAAGAGCTTCGGCGGGTGGGACGGCGATGGCGTGGCGGGCGGGCAACAGGCAGGCGAGGAGTGCGCTGAGGGCGAGGAGCGCGGCGGCCGCGAACAGACTGCTTGCGGCGAAGGCGCTTTGCATCCAGTGGGCGAGGACGGCGCCGAGAAAGCTGTCACAGGCAAGACCGATGACAATGCCCGCGGACGCGCTGACGAGCGCGATGCGCGCGGCGATCCACAGGACGTGCGCGCGGGGCGCGCCGAGCGCCAGGCGGACGCCGTACTCCGTAGTGCGCTGCGCGACGCTGTAAGCGACGACGCTGAAGATGCCGACCAGCGCGAGCCCGAGCGCCATGGCAGAGAAGACGCTAAACAATACGGAGAAGAGCCGCTGGCGGCTGTACTGTGCGTCGCGCTCGATGGCTTCGTTGAGGGTGAAGGTGCGGTTGAAGCCGCTGGCGGAGATCTGCTGGTCGGAGGAGACGGATGCGACAGCGGCGCGGATGGAGTGGAGGTAGGTGAGCGGATCGCCCTGCGTGCGGACGAGGAACTGCACGTAGGGCCGCATCAGGGTGGTGTACGGAAGGTAGATGGCGGGGACGACGGGGCGATCGACGCCGTCGTTGCGCGCATCGCCGACGACGCCGATGATCTGACGCCAGGCGGTGCTTTGCGCAGAACTGGCCGTGAAGCGATTCTGAAAGGGGAGAACGGGAATGCGTAGCTGCCGGCCCAGGGCATTGGACGAGGAGAGATAGCGTGTCGCGAAAGCACGATTGACGACGGCGATGAAGTCTCCGCGGCTGTTCTCGTCCTCACTCCAGACGCGGCCCTGCAGCAGCGGAATGCGGAGCGCAGCGAAATACTGCTGGCCAACCAACATTACACGAGCCTGCAGCGGCTCGCCATCGCCACTTCCGTCGACGATGAACGAGGTCGGAACCTCAGCATCGGGCGGCGTGGCGTCGATGCTGACAGCGACGGCCGAGAGACCGTGGACGGATGCGATTTTCTCCTGGATCTGCTCGATGTAAGCGGTACGCGCTTCGCGCGCCTGAAGGCGGCTCCACTCGGCCGGGTTGTGGGTGTGCAGCTGGATGCCGATCTTCATGACATTCGAAGGATCGTAGCCAAGCGGCATCTGCATAAGCTGGAGAAAGTTGCGGATAGCGGTGCCCGCAGTGGCCATAAGAAGAAGCGTGAGCGCGACTTGGGCGGCGATGAGAACGCTCCAGCGATGCTTTGCGGGCGCCGCGACAACGCCAATCTGCCTGCCGGGGAGCATACGCGCGGAATCGTGACGCGAGAGGCGCAATGCCGGCACAAGACCGAAGAGGATGCCGCAGAGCAGCGCGAGCGCGACGGAGAACGCGAGGATGGGAGCGTTGATGCGGATGAAGGATTCGGCTGGAAAGGAATCCGGAGAAAGCAACAAGGGAAGCTTTGCCAGCCAGTAAGATGCAGCCACGCCGAGGGCTGCGCCGGTGCACGAGATGACGACGGCTTCGACGAGCAACTGGCGCACGATGCGCCAGCGGCTGGCGCCGATCGCACTGCGGATGGCGAGCTCATGCTGGCGCGTGCGGCCACGGGCCAGCAGAAGGATGGAGCAGTTGGCGCAGCCGATGATGAGCAAGAGCACAACGCCCGCGAGAAGAAGCGTCAAGGTGCGGCCGGTTCCTTGCTGGTAAGGCACGATGATGGGCTGCAGCCCGAGATGATAGGCCAACGAAGCGACGGAATGGATTTTCATGATGTCGCGCAGGATGGGCTCGAGCGCGGCGTTGGCGGCGGCCACTGTGACGTGCGGCCGCAGCTTGATCCACGGCAGGTAGGAGGGGGCGGGATCGTTGGCAACACCCCGCAGTAGACTGCCCGGCAGGTAGACATCGCCGACGCCGGTGGTGTCACTGAATGCGAAGCTGCGCGGCATGACCCCGATGATGGTGTAGGGGGCATGATCGATATCCAGCGTTCGGCCGATGACATGGGGATCGCCGCCGAAGTAACTTTGCCAGAAACGGTAGTTAAGAACAACGACGGAATGGCCGCCGCCGTTTGCATCGGATGGCTCGATGTTGCGACCGAGAAGCGGGCGCACGCCAAAGAAAGTCCCGGCGTTCTCGGTGAGGTAGATGCCCCAGATGTCTTCCGGCAGTGCTCCGCCGGTGATCTCCAGGTGCGAGTTGTTGAAGCCAAGCACCGAATCAACCGGGGCTGCAAGGCGCAGGTCATCCAACTGTGCCTCGTTAAGGGTAAACCACTGAAACTCGTCAGGATGCTGCGCGAGGACAAAGTGGGGGTTCATGATGCGGTCGGCGCCGGCGTAGGGAAACGGGTGCAGCAGGACGGCGTAGATGAGCGAGAACATCGCCGTGGTGGCGCCGATGCCGAGCGCGAGTGAGAGCACGGCGACGGCGGTGAAGCCAGGGTTGCGGCGCAGCGCGCGGAACCCGTAGCGGATGTCTCCGCCTAACTCATCGAAGAGGCGGAGGCCGATGGCGTCGCGGTAAGTGTCGTACTGGGCGGCGGGCTGGCCGAGGTCGATACGGGCTTTGCGGCGGGCTTCTTCTTCGGGCAGGCCCTGGCGGATTAGATCTTCCTGGTAGACATCGAGGGTAGAACGAAACTCTTCTTCGACGTCGCTGTGGCTGCGGGGCGCGATGGAGCGCCAGAGCTTGCGAGCTGCGGCGAGGAGACTCATATCTCGTCCGCCTTCTTGTCGAGTATGCCGGCGACGACAGAGGCCATGTCGATCCATTTTGCGGTCTCGGACTTGAGCTGACGCTTGCCGGCAGCGGTGAGCGAGTAAAAGCGGGCGCGGCGATTGTTCTCCGACTCACCCCACTCGCCTTTGATCCAGCCCCGGCGTTCGAGACGATAGATGGCGGTGTAAAAGGAACCCTGCAGGATTTCGAGGCGCTCGCCGGAGATCTGCTGGATGCGCAGCAGGATGCCGTAGCCATGCAGCGGACCGAGCGACACTGCCTTGAGAATGAGCATCTCGAGCGTGCCCTGCGGTAGTTCAACCGGTTTCGTCAAAGGCTCTCTCCTATCTGGAATAGGAGTGTACGCGCTCTCTCCTTTCCCGTCAAGGAGACTGACCCGCGGGCGGCGTCTTCGGCAGGTTCAGCTGATTGGCTCTCGGGGGCTCCGATTCCTTCGCGTCAATTGTTGATAATCGCCAAGCCACTCATTGATGTTTAGGCCGCAAACCCGGAGGGGGCTTGCAGGAGATTATAATTGCGCGCACGCATGACGCTAGTCTCTGGCACAAAACTAGGACCCTACGAAATCCAGTCTCTGCTGGGAGCGGGCGGCATGGGAGAGGTTTATCGCGCCCGCGATACCCGCCTTGACCGCAGCGTGGCGGTGAAAGTTCTGGCTTCTCATCTTTCCTCCTCCCCGGAATTGAAGCAACGCATGGAGCGCGAGGGGCGAGCCATTTCCTCGCTGAACCATCCCCATATCTGCCAGCTTTATGACATCGGTTCGCAGAACGGCACCGATTACCTGGTGATGGAGTTTCTGGAGGGCGAAACTCTGGCAGAGCGCCTGCGAAAAGGCGCGATACCGCTTCCTGAGGTCTTGAAAATAGGAATCGCCGTAGCCGAAGCTTTGGCGGTGGCGCATCGCAGCGGCATTGTGCACCGTGACCTGAAGCCGGGGAACATCATGCTGACCCAGGGCGGCGCGAAGCTGATGGATTTTGGGCTGGCGAAGCCGCTGGGTATGCAGACTGCGGGTCCAGGTTCAGGCGCAGCAGGTTCAGGCGCGGCGGGCTCAGTCACGGCTCCGCCTTCTTTCACCGCGGCAGCCACCTTGAGCGGTCCAAGCCCTCTGACCCCACTCACTGCGGCGGGCAGCATCATTGGCACGATTCAGTACATGTCTCCTGAGCAGATCGAGGGCAAAGAAGCGGATGCCCGTTCAGACATCTTTGCTTTCGGCGCGGTGCTCTATGAGATGGTGGCGGGAAGGCGGCCGTTTTCCGGGAAGAGTCAAATCTCGCTGGCCTCTTCCATTCTGGAGGGTGATCCGGCGCCGATCAGTACCGTCAAACCACAAACACCGCCCGCCTGCGAACACGTCATAACGACCTGCCTGCAGAAAAATCCTGAAGAGCGCTATCAGTCGGCGACCGACATCAAGCTGGAACTGCAGTGGATCGCGGCCGACAAATCGTCCTCGGTTGCTGCGCCGGTGACGCTCGCCGCTTCTCGCAGCCGTGAGCGTCTCGGCTGGGCCGCGGCCCTGCTAGCCGCGATTGTTCTGACTGGCGCTGCGGCCGTGATCTTCTACCATCCGACTCAGTCCGCGCCATCCATCCGCACGGTCATCAACCCTCCCGAGAAGGCCCACGTCAACCTCACGGGCGACAATGCCGGTCCTCCCGTCCTCTCGCCCGACGGGTCCGCAATCGCCTTTGCCGCCTCCGGTGCCGATGGCAAGACCACGATCTGGGTGCGCCCGGCTAATTCGCTCGATGCCCGCCAGCTTCCTGAGACCGACAGCGCTATTTTTCCTTTCTGGTCTTTCGACAGCCGCTCCATCGCGTTTTTTGCCAACGGCAAATTGAAAACCGTGGACCTCTCGGGCGGCTCCGCCCAAATCATCGCCGATGCCCCCTTCGGACGCGGCGGCGCCTGGGGCGCCGATGGCATCATCGTCTACTCAGCCTCCACTCAGGACCGGCTCTACCGCGTCAGCACCAACGGTGGCACACCCGCTCCGGTCACTACCGTGGATACCTCGCAGCACAGCTCCCATCGCTGGCCGTCCTTCCTTCCCGATGGCAAACACTTCCTCTATCTCGCCATCAATCACCAGGTCCCGGCAAACGACACTATTTACTACGCTTCTGTTGATGGCACCGTAAACCGGCCGTTGTTCAAGAGCCAATCGAACGCCATCTATGCCGCCGGATATATTCTGTTCGCGCGCAACGAGCAATTGCTCGCCCAGGCCTTCAATTCCTCCACCGGCGCGTTGAGCGGTGATCCTCAACCTCTGGTCCGCGGCGTCATCAACGATTCCGTCACTTGGCACATGGATGCCTCCGCTTCCGACGACGGCCTGCTCATTTACGGCACCGGGGGTTCCGGCAGCGTGGATCTACTATGGATGGATCGCGCCAACAAACAGCTTTCCCCCATCTCCGCCAACCTCGGCAATCTGAGAGCGGCCAGTGTTTCTCCGCAAGGCGACCGGATCGCACTCGAAATCAACGCTGGCACGAGCGATATCTGGGTGCTTGATCTCGCCCGCGGCACTCGCACCCGCCTCACCTTCGGCCCCGCCAGCAATAACGATCCTGAGTGGTCTCCGGACGGAAAATGGATTGTCTATAACTCGGGGCGCAACGGCAGATCACAGATCTATCGCAAGGCTTCCGACGGCAGCGGCGCGGAGGAAGAACTGCTCGACGATGATCAAATCGTGAATCCCACTGATTGGTCGCACGATGGCAAATACATCTTTTACCAGCGTGGCATTCCCGGAACTCAGGATATTTGGGCTTTGCCCCTCGAAGGCGACCGCAAACCTTTCCTGGTAATACCCACCACGCCCAAGACGCTCCGGACCCTAGCCAGGCTTTCGCCCAACGGACGCTGGCTCGCCTACACGTCCAATGAGTCGGGTTCGATAGAGAACTACGTTGTCGCCTTCAATGGCGGACACGGCAAATGGCAGGTCTCGGTCAACGGAGGGCTAGACCCGAGTTGGAGCCACGACGGCAGCGAACTCTACTACGTGGACCCCGCTTATTCGATTTACGCCGTGCCCGTGAAAGAAGGGGCGGGCGCGCTGCAATTTGGCGCTCCGCAAACCTTGGTAAGCAGTTGGTCCGCGCCCACTACCCACTACCAGGTCAGCCCCGACGGCAAGAAAATCCTGCTCTACCACGTCTCCCAGCAGGTCAGCGACTCCGTCACAGTGGTTACGAACTTCGCTGCTGGATTGAAGAAGTAAGTGACACGACCAGCCAGTTGAACCGCTGGTAGCGGAACTTTGTCTACTTCTGGGTGACGGGCAAGCCGGAAGTAGGTTAGCTCGGACTCTGATTCGCCACTATTTCCCCAGTGCGAACGCCACGTACACGCCGCCTGACTTCGATTCCAGATCTTTGCCGCCTCCCGCCGCGATCACTACGAACTGCCGCCCGTCCACTTCGTAGGTAGCCGGAGTCGCATTTCCTGCAAACGGCAGCGTGGTCTCCCAGAGCAGCGCGCCGGTGGTCTTGTCGAAGGCTCGGAACTTTTTGTCGAAGTTCGTGGCGCCGATGAAGACCAGCCCCCCGGCCGTCACGACCGGACCACCATAGTTTTCACTGCCGGTGTTTTTCAGTCCCTGCGCCGCGAGGTCGGGATATTCTCCCAGCGGAATCTTCCAGACGTACTCG
>Ga0209274_10000220_pt1 | contig 44628 bp, 35 predicted proteins | sample HubBroMetageREF1_FD_188343 | JGI IMG/M metagenome (GOLD analysis project Ga0209274, IMG submission 188343) | Reference soil microbial communities from the Hubbard Brook experimental Forest, New Hampshire, USA - Hubbard Brook CCASE Soil... | ecosystem: Environmental > Terrestrial > Soil >...
TGCGAAATGCTCGACATCTCCCTGCGCCGCGAGGGACACCGCGTCGAAACCGTACAAGCCGGCCAGAACGCAAAGAACAAGATCGACGGCGCACTCTACGACGTCATCATCACCGACATTAAAATGCCAAACATCGACGGCATCGAAGTGCTGCGTCACGCGCACCGTGTTTCGCCCGACTCGGCTGTGATTCTGATCACCGCCGTCGACGATTACGAAGCCGCCGTCGAAGCCGTTAAAGCCGGAGGCGCTACCGACTACATTCGCAAGAGTCCCGGCCTGGTCGACGAAATCAAGCTGGCCATCAACCGCGCTCTCGAGAAACTGGTGCTCAGCAAGCAGAACTTTGCGCTGCGCCGCGATGCCGCTACCCGCAATTCGCTCGACAACATCATTGGTTCCAGTTCCGCCATGGAGAAGCTTAAGCAGACGGTGCGCACTGTCGCCTCCACCGCCTCGACCGTCTTAATTCACGGCGAAAGCGGGACGGGTAAGGAACTCGTCGCCCGCGCCGTGCATGTGTGTTCGCCCCGCGCCACCGACGCTTTCGTCTCGGTCAACTGCGGAGCATTTCCTGAGACCCTGCTCGAAAGCGAACTCTTTGGCTATCTGAAAGGTGCATTCACGGGCGCGAACCAGAACAAGCGCGGCCTGTTTGAAGTGGCCGACGGCGGCACCATCTTTCTCGACGAAATCAGCGAAATGACCCTGGCCATGCAGGTCAAGCTGCTGCGCGTTTTGCAGGAGCGCACGGTTCGTCCGGTTGGAAGCACCAGCGAAATCTCGATCGACGTGCGCGTCATCGCCGCCACCAACCGCGATCTGGACAAAGCCGTCGCCGAAAACGTGTTTCGCGAGGATCTCTATTACCGGCTCAATGTCATTCCCATCCGCGTGCCTCCGCTGCGCGAACGCCACGAAGACATTCCTTTGCTGGCGAATCACTTTCTGAAAAAGTACGCCACCGCCGCCGGACGCAGCATCCTGCGCGTCAATGCACCGTCGCTCGATTCCCTCTGTGGCTACGAGTGGCCGGGAAATGTTCGCCAGTTGGAGAACACAGTCGAGCGCGCCGTCGCCCTCGAAACCAGCGACGAACTCCACGTCGAACTGCCCGCCGAACGCCCGAAAGCGCGCGCCGCCGCTGCCTCCGCCGACGGAGGAACTCTGCCCGAAATCGGCGCCGACCTGACTCTTCCCGCAGGCGTTGGCATGGAAACCTACGTAGCCGGTATCGAACGCTCACTGCTGCAGAACGCGCTCAACCAGAGCGGCGGCGTGCAGACCAAAGCCGCCGACGTGCTCGGCGTTTCCTACCGATCCTTCCGCCATTTGATGAAGAAGTACGGACTGTAACTGTCAGCTAGCTCTTCTTCAACTGCTGCTTCCAACCCAGCACCCGCGCCTTCGCCCCTTCCGCCTCGGCCTCCGGAATCATGCCCTTCTTCTGATACAGCACCGACAAACTGGTATGCGCCAGCACGTCGTCGGGATCGATTTCCGCCAGCCGCTGCGCCACGGCGATCGCGTCATCGTAACGATGCAAGTCCTGGAGGGCCCGCGTCAATCCGTGCATGGCATCGGTAAACGTCGGATCGGTGGCCAGCGACTCCTGATACGCAGCGACAGCTTTCTCCAGGTGTCCCTCGGCCATCAGATCGAGCGCGGCATAGTAGCGGTCTTCGGCTTCCTGGCGGGCGTTTTGGTGGGCGTCAGACATTCGTGGAAGTCCCAGGCAGAGCTTGGATTCTAACATGCGCCGTGGGCCGCATTTCTCTGCTCATAGCTTGACCTTTGTCGGTATGATGGCAGCATGCGCTACAAGTTCCGCTTTCTGTGGAACGCGACCAAGGGCCATCGCCTGGCCCCGTGGCGGAGCCCCTATCTGCTGTGGCGCATCGAAACCTACACCGGCGTAAAAATGACGCAGATCGGTTTTCTGGAATTCTGGGAATTCGTGTGGCGGGAGCGCCGCGAGCTCTGGCTCTTCCTGAAGTGGACAGGCGAGATGGAACGCTACGTCCATCCCAAACCGAAAGGCTCGTAAGTTGGTTAGCGATCAGTTCTGAGAGAATCGGTATGTCGGAATGGTCCGAAAGCAACCCACGTTCGACTCTTCAGGTAGCGCTTGGATTTTTTCTGGGTGTTCTTGTTTGCATCGGCTGGTTCCTCTCAGTCCTTGCGGGAGCCGCACTCGGACTGGGCCAAGCTTGGATGTTTTCACTGCTCAATGCCATCGCGTTGGTCGCTTCGGGCGCGGTGGCGTTACGGAAATCTAACCAATCGAGCTACCCCGAGGGTGTGCTGATTGCCGTCTCGGTGGCTTTCGTTCTCAACGTCATCATGTTTGCAGCGGCCCTATCGGGGCACTTCGAATAAGGGTGCTCCTTTATCAGGCTCCCTTACCCGCCGCAGCCCCTTCACCCAAGATGATGCTGACCTCGCTTCCCTTGCCGGCGCCGGTAACCTGCGCCGCCGCCCCGCGGTTGGCCGCAATCTCAAGATATCCCATGCTTCCGATGATGCCGAACACTTCCCCCGGCGAACCCTCAGCGTAGGTGGAGCGAATCTCGGTAATCTCGCGGCTTCCTACCACAATCTTGAATGCCCCCGGCTTGGCCGCAAACAGCGCGGGCACGTCTGCCGGGGTCACATTGGTGATGAGGTTGCCGAAGCGGTCGACTTTCAACACCACGGCGCGCATGCGGTTCTCGCCCGTGGCTTTTGGCTTGGGCGCGGCGAAGCGGACGTAGTCTTCAATCTCATCTCCGAACTTGTGGGAATCCACCTGCTTCGCCAGATACCCCGCCACCGGAGCAAATATGTCGCGCGCGTGAAAGGTATTGCTGACCGGCATGCGGAAGTAATGGTCAGAAGTGATGTGCCGCACGTGGACACGCTCTTCCTTGGCATAGACCATCGAAAGCACGCCGTTATCGGGCGCGACGAAATGGTATCCGTCGCTCGAAGCCAGAATCGGCCGCCGCACCGTGCCCACCCCCGGGTCCACGACCACCATGTGAATCGTCCCGTTGGGGAAGTAGGAATAGGCCTGCGAAATCGCCAGCGCGCCGTCGAGCACGTCGAAGGCCTGCACGGCGTGAGAAATATCCACGATCGCCGCGTCGGGCACGATGTCGAGAATGACTCCCTTGACCGCCCCTACAAAATGATCGGTAGTTCCAAAATCGGTGGTGAGTGTAACAATCGGACGATGTGGCAACTTTCCCTCGCTGGAAGACAAAATCCTAGGTACAGCGAAGTTAATTTGCAGGGAAGGTGCGAGTCAAGGCACGGAGGTAATGGGTGAATGTTTCACAATCTTCGACGGCGCCAGCCCAGTCGAGATTAGGCGCATACCAGCCAACAGTCCTTGCTCGGAACTTATCCGTGCTTGCTGGTGTCCAACCACCAAAGGATGCATCACGGTGTTCGCTCCCCTTACCAACCGCTTCGTCGGGTTAGGCTTCATTGCGGCGGTTGTGGCCACGATCCTTGGCGCCGCGGTTTCGCCAGACCACCCACTAACGGCAATCAGCGCGTTTGGACGGGCGACCGCTTATGTATTTCTGGTTTTCGCTGCGGCAGCGATAACAACTTACTTGGGATTTATGGTCCGTGGCGAGGGGCGAACGATCCGCGCCAGGAAGGTTGCAATTCGCACGGCGGCGGTGGCTGTGTGGCTGCCTCCGTTGCTGATGTTCTCCGATCAGGGATCGTGGTTTGCACTAGTCATCTGGGCGGCACTCGTCGTCGAAGTATCGCGCTTGATCGCGTTTGTCAGAACGATGTTGCGCGACGACGCAGAGGCGCCGCCCCTGACACCGCCCGATCGCCGACCATTCTCGGTTCTGAAGCACGATTTCCCGTCCGGAATTAGCATTCTCGGCGTGTTGATGATCCAGGGAGCCATCTTCGTCGCCGTCGGCGGCCACGATGTTCTGGCGGGCCTGTTCTATGTCGCCGGTACCTCAGCGATCGCGTACCGGACGCTGCAGATGTTTCAAAATTTGCCAACACCCAGCCACCATGCCTTGAAGGGGCGCATTCTGACGGTGCTTATGTCCGCGACTCTCCTGATTGTATTTGCGTGGCTGCCACATATTGCTGGGTCGGGTGGCTCGGGTGCCGGCGCGGACTTCGCGGGAAACGCTCTGAGCGTTCGCGGGCCGGCGCGGTCGCAGGTCCTAGATGAAGACGGCCCTCGCCAGCGTAAGCAGATCAAGCAAGGTTCAGGTACAGCATTGGCAAGGTTGCGGGATCTTTTCGCCTTTGGCATTTCTGGGCTCAGCGGGAGTTCCTTTGAAGCACTGAGACGCATTCTCGACACAACCTTGGCCGAGCCATCGGATGGGACGAGCGCCCGCATGAAGAGCCTTCAGAACACCAAAATTGCCTCCGCTGTCTTTGTCGGTGGTCCCGTCTTTGCCGGCGTTGAACTTTACCCCGAAGTGGAGCCCCATAAAAGGCTGGTGGCTCCGCCTCCAACTGGAACCGCCGGCTTCAGCATGGCTCGGTCCGATCCGCTGAGCATTCCTTTCGACGGGGTTTACTGGTTCTGGCGAGGCCCGTCGGATCAACCGCCGTCGAATTCGGTGGTCATGCACGGAAGTCCGTCAGCGCGGTTTTTCCATTCCGCAGACGGGGATGGAATGTCCATGGAGGCGCGGCAGAATCTGGGGTTTGAGGTCGATCCCAAACGCTATAGCGCAATCGAAATCGAAATCCAAAATGCGGACCCTTTCCCGAATAGCGTGAATATCCTGCTCAAGATCCGCAACACGACAATTCCCGGCAAACCAATCCAGACGCTTGGCATGGAAGCAGTTTCTACGAGCGTGTCTTCAGCGGGGAGCGTCGCCAGCCGTCAGACGTTGAGATTTCACATTCCCAGCTCGATTGTCATGGGGAGTTTCGACGAATTGACGGTAAGCTACTACCTCAAGGGCGCGCGCAGCGATAAGAGCGCCAGAATAGCGATTGACGGATTTCGTCTTGTGCCGAGGGGCGGATAGCCGCCGCTTCTACTCGTACCTCAGCGCCTCAATCGGATTCAGCCGCGCCGCCTTCAGCGCTGAGAAGATGGTTGGGTGCAATATTGGTGGGTTGACCAGCTTCCAGGGCTAGCTAATGACTGCACATCGCATGTTGCTCCTTAAAAGAGGCGACCGATGAGAATACCGTTCTTAGTTTTGGTGACGCTTTCAATGCTATCTTCTTGCCAGAACCCATCGTGGAATCGACAGTACATCGTTCTTGCCGCGAAAGATCTGAAGGCGGGGCATTGCATTGAAAAAACTGATGTGGGAATGATTATGACCGCGAAGCTGTTTGCTAAGCATTTCCCGACGGATGCTTTGCATGATGGATCGCAGGCAGTCGGCCACACCTTAAAACGAGATATTGCCAAAGATTCCCCAATTCTGCAGTCTGAATTGCAGTAACAAGAGTGGGAGCCTCCAGAAAAACCCAGAAAAACTGGAGTGCACTGTAGCGGCGTCCACCGACCGCGACACCCCCTTCTGAAGCAAACGAAAGCCGAGTACCCGAAACTGCAATACTCAATTGGGGAAACCAGAGACTATGCTCATCGAGGCCGAGCGCGCTCCCACCCTACTCATATCTCAGCGCCTCAATCGGATTCAGCCGCGCCGCCTTCAGCGCTGGGAAGAATCCCGACACGATTCCCACCAGCGACAGAATCATGAACGAGATGATCATCACCCCCATCGAAGCGTGCAGGAAGATCGCGCCCTCATGGTCGGTCGTCTTGTAGAACTCGTCGTAGAGCGGCATTGGAGGAATCGCCCAGGTCAGTAATTCAGCAACCGCCATCCCGATCACGCCGCCCACAAACGTGAGCACCAGCGCTTCCAGCAGAAACTGAATCAGAATGTGCCGCGGCCGCGCGCCGATCGCCTTGCGCAGCCCGATTTCCCGCGTCCGCTCGGTCACTGACACCAGCATGATGTTCATCACACCGATGCCGCCCACGGCCAGCGTGCACACTCCGATCAGCCCCAGCACGGCCTGCAGGCCGTAGGAGAAGGCATTGATCATGGTGCGGTCTTCAATCGTGTCCCACTCCGGCGTGGCCTTGTCGTCCTTGGGATCGAAGTGGTGCCGCCGCGCAATCACCTCGCGCACCGCCATGAGCGCCTTCTTGTTAAGTTCGGCCGCCGTCGGTTGAATGATAATCTCGTCGGGATCGCGCACGTTCTTCAAATCGCGCATCAGCGCAAACGGAATGAATCCGTTCTCGTTGTCAGGCCCCTGATACATCGAATCCTGAATCTTGTTGCGCATGGTGCCGATGACTTCAAAATCCAGCCCGCCGATTTCGACGTGCTGGCCGGCTCCGGGCGCACCCTGAAACACTTTTTTCGCTGCCTCATAGCCCAGAATCACCACCCGGTGATGATCCGCGAAATCGCTCTCGGTGAAGTAGCGGCCGTCCGCCAGGATCAGCTTGCGCATCTGCCCGTACGGCATGTCCACGCCACGCACCTGGATCGACACCACGCGCGTGCCGATCTTGAATCCGAAATCGCGGTCAATTTCGCCGCTCACCGCCCGCACAATCGGAACTTCGTCGCGAATCGCTTCCACGTCCTCGAGTTCGTACTTGACCGCCTTGCCCGCCCGCTGGCCTCCGGCCTGCATGCTGGTCTGCCCCGGCCACAGCACGATCACATTGTTCCCCATGTTCATGAACGCATTCAGCACGCATCCGCCCAGCCCCTGCCCATAAGCCAGCAGCAGCACGACAGACGCCAGGCCCCACACGATCCCCAGCATGGTCAGCGCCGAGCGCATGCGATCACGCAGCAGCGACTGCCAGCCTTGCAAAATGAGTTCTTTGAAATACATAAAATGTCGAGTGCCTTGTCATCCTGAGCAAAGCGAAAGACCTATGCACTTTGCTGATAGCGAGAAACTGCATAGATCCTTCGCTTCGCTCAGGATGACAAGGCTGGGGTTCGAACTACCCAATACTGATGTCGCCCGACCCGGTCCGCACGCGCAGCAGCGGCCCTCCGCCGCGAACCTTGCCGCGAATCTGCTTGCGCATCTCGCCCACTCGGCCCTGCACTGTCATCTCGACCGGCGCTCCCACATCGACCGTACCGGAACTGGTGGAAATGTCGGCGTCAAACGCGGCGTTCGCGGGCAGCCGCACATGCACATTGCCCGACCCGGTATGAATCTCCCACGAACCGCTCTGCGTGCCTTCCGCGGTGATATCGCCGCTGCCCGTTTCGCCGTGGAAGCCGCCCTGCACGCCGCGCGCGGTAATGTTTCCCGAGCCAGTGTGCAAGTCGATGTCGCCCGCTCCCGTCTCTTCAATCTCGACATCGCCGCTGCCCGTGCCGCCTTTCACCGGGCCCGCGACCTCACGCGCCCGCACGTCGCCCGATCCCGTCTGCACATGAATCTCGCCGGCAAGCTTGGTGAGCTTCACGTCGCCCGAGCCAGTCTGCAGGTCCAGGTTGCCGTGCGTACCTTCAATCAGTTCATCCCCAGATCCGGTATGGCTGCGGACGGTCGTATCCGCGGGCACCGTAATCTCGTAATTCACCGAGATGTTCTTCATTTCCACATACTCAATGTGAATGTTGTTGCCCTCCTGCCGGATCGGAGGATTCTGCTCGATCTGGTGGACATCAGCCTCGCGCCCGCCCATCAGCCAGTGGTCGCCCACGTAGATTTTCCCGCGAATGACGACGGATCCCGACGAACCAGCGCGCACGGTCACATCTCCAGAGCGGGTGAGCACCTCAAGATCAACCGGCCCGCTGACTGAAAGCGTTTTTTCGAACGTGCCCTGGGGCGTTGAAGAAGCAAATACGGCGGTAGTGGTGAAAAGCACGACCAGCGCGATCACAAACATCGCAATGGATGACCGGCTGGACACGAAGGTTGAGCGAAGCAAAGCCGAGCGGAAAGTGCGAGTGTTATTCATATCGGAGTGACTCCACAGGTGTCATATCCGCGGCGCGCTGGGCGGGATACATGCCCGCGGTCACGGTGATCAACGAAAGCGTCAGAATCGAAGCGACAATCGAAATCCACGAAACAATCGGATGCGGAACAAAATCCGGCAGAGGCAAGGCTTCCAAAGCAGCGCACAAGCCGATCCCGAACGACAGGCCCAGAATGCCGCTGACAATCGTCAGCATCGCCGACTCAGCGAAAAATTGCCGCAGAATGTCGCGCTTGGTCGCGCCCATCGCCTTGCGCGTGCCGATTTCGCGCGTGCGCTCGGTCACCGATACCAGCATGATGTTCATCACGCCAATCCCGCCCAGGCACAGCGTCACAATGGCCACGCAGCCGAAAAATAAAGTCACGACGCCGAAAATCTTGTCCAGCATCTTGGCGCCTTCCATGGTGTCCCAAATGAACAGCGCGTCTTTATCGCGACCGTCAAAATGGTGGATTCGCGCCAGCGTGTTGCGCACCTGCTGCACCGCAGCCTCGTGTTCCTCGGGATCGCCCACTTCGAAGACAATGTCGTCGAGATAGCCGCGCGTAATCCCGGCTCCGGGCTTGGTCGGCGGCGGAAAATCTCGCGATATCGCCGAATAGGGCGCGAACAGATAGTCGTTGTCGGGCCCACTGTAGCTGCTGTTCTGCTTTTTCTCCTTCAGAACTCCCACTACCAGGTACGGAACGCTCTGCACCAGCACGCTGGCGCCAATGGCGGGCTGCCCAGGAAACAGTTGCCGGTTAGCCTTCGACCCCAGCACCAGAACGCGCCGCCCCTCGCGCTCGTCGTCATCAGTAATCAGTCGCCCTTCGGAAATTTGCAGTGAGCGGAACTCTTCGTACGACGGCCACATCCCCACCACGCCGCGATTCGCCAGATTGAATTGACTGACTTCAGGAACAGTTCGCCGCAACTCAGGGCTGACATTCTTGACCAGGTAACACTCGTCGCGAATCAGTTCGGCGTCGTCAACATGCAGCTGAATCTCCCGCCCCGCGGCGCGACCGCCCACCTGCGAACTGGTGCGCCCGCCCCACACGATGACCAGATCCTTGCCCAGGGTCTGCATATTCTTTTTCTGGTCGGCGCTGAACCCGCGTCCCAGTCCAACCAGGATGATCACCGACGCAATCCCCCACACGATTCCAAACATGGTGAGGAAGGTCCGCATCTTGTGAGCCCGGAAGGTGCCGAATGCCTGGCGCAGGATTTCGGAGAGAGTCATGGGATCGGACCTCAGACCGCAGACCGTAGACATCGGACCTCACGCCCCGCTGGAAGCCGCGAGGCAAAAGCCGAGGTCCGACGCCCGAGGTCCGACGTCCGCTTATTGCAGCACCACCTGATCGCCTTCCTTCAGCCCGCTCAGCACTTCCGTCTTGGCGCCGTTCGAGATCCCGATGTTGACCGCAACTTTGTCTTTGCCCTCTTTGCCTTTCGGGTCCGGAATTTCAACCGAGGCCTTCTTGTCCTTGTCGTACAGAATCGCGCCTTCAGGAATCTGCAGCACGTTCTTGTGCTCTTCCAGAATAATTTCCGCGTTGGCGGTCATCTCAGCCTTGAGTTCGCCGCCCGGATTCTGGATCGACACGCGCACTTCAAACGTAGTGACGTTATCTTTCTCCACGCCCATCGGAGAAATCTTCGTCACCTTGCCGTCGAAAGTCTTATCCTTGAACGATTCCACCTTGATCCGTGCCCGTTGGCCGAGATAAACCTTGCCGATATCGCTCTCGTCCACCTTGCCCTTCACATAGACTTCGCTGGTATCGCCCAGCGTCATGACCAGCGTAGCCGACGAACCCAACACCAGGATCGAGCTTACCGCGTCGCCCATTTCCACATCGCGCGAGAGCACGATGCCGTCGATCGGCGAAATGATGTCGGTGTAGCTGAGCTGTTCGTCGAGCTGCTTGAGATTGGCCTGGTCCTGTGCCACTTGTGCCGCGGCCTGCGCGATCTTCGCCTTCAGCACCGTAACTTGAGCCTTGGACACATTCTGCTTGTTCAGCGCCATCTCGTAGTTTTTCTGCGCGTCATCCAGCGCCGAAGCGGAAACCACGCCATCCTTTGCCATACCCGTGGCGCGGTCGTAGGCGCGCTTGAACACCGGCACGTCCGGACCTTCGGCGTCGACCTTGGCGCGCTCGAAGTCAGCCTGTGAGCTCGTCAGATTCGCCTGTGCCGCTTCCAGGGCGGCGCGCGACTGCGCGACCTGGGCCTCAATCTCGACTTTGTCGAGCTGGGCCAGAAGCTGCCCTTTCTTGACGTGATCGCCGTAGTCCACCAGCAGATTCTTCACAATGCCGCTGGCTTTGGATTTCACTTCAACCTTGGTGATAGGCGTGACTTTGCCGGTCGCCACCACACTCTTGGCGAGGTCGCCCTTTTCCACTTTGGCCAGTTTCGACGGATCAATCTTGGTGCCGCCACGGGTCGCGGCGAACACTCCGCCCGCGATCAGCAGGACAATCACTACAACCACGCTGCCCCAGATAATCAGTTTGCGACGTTTCTTCTTATTATTCCCGTTACCGTTCACAACGCCTCCTCGTAGTTGGCCAAATGGTGATACCGCCAGATGGAGATTGGGAGCCATCCCGCCGCCCTCAATCCTTATTACGCGGCCCGACTTACATTTGTTCCGACAAAACCGTTCATTCCTGCAAGATTATGATTTCCTTTTTAGATGCGAGTCTTGGCGGTGAGAAAGGCCGCCCATCCCGGTTAACCTACCTGCCGCCTGCCAGTTAGACCAGTCACCCTCTAAAAGGATAGCGCACAGCAGACTCGAATTTTCGGCCCAGCATCTCAGCCACGAAAATAACCGCAGTCCGAAAGCCCCTGTCATTCCGACCGAGTCAGTTAATTCGCGAAGCGGATCAACTGGCGAGTGGAGGAACCTGCTTTTTTCTGCCGAATACGAGTCTCTGGTAACAGTACGAGCGGTCAGAACCGCGAATCGGCAACCCGCAACTCGTTCCAACTGCTAGAATTACCCTTCCATGATCGCTTTTGTGCTGCTCCGGGTCTTTCTGATCCTTCTCCTGGTGGCGGCCAATGCCTTCTTTGCGGCAGCCGAATTCTCTCTGGTGAGTGTGCGCGATACCCGCATCCAGCAGCTCATCGAAGCGGGACGCATCGGCGCGCGCATAGTGCAGCGCCTGCATCAGCGTCTCGACGAGGTCGTAAACGGTGTCCAGCTGGGCATCACCATGGTCAGCCTGACCCTCGGCTGGATCGGCGAACCCATGGTCGCCCGCCTAGTCGAGAGCATGGAGTTCGTCCACCGCGTGCCGCACGCCGCCGTCTACGCCCATACCATCGCCATCGTCATCGCCTTCAGCCTGATCACCTACATGCACGTGATCCTGGGCGAACTCGTGCCGAAAACTCTCGCCCTCCAGCGCTCCGAGCAGGTCGCCCTGGCCGTCGCTGCGCCCATGGAGGCCTTCCTCACCCTGACCGGCCCGGTGCTATTCTTCATGCGCCGCTCCGGCGGCCTTGTGCTGCGGCTCTTCGGTGCCCAGGACACGCGGCGTCGCGGCGCCATCCACTCCCCCGACGAACTCAAACTCATCGTCACCGCCAGCCGCCAGTTCGGCCAGATTCCCGAGTTTCAGGAAGAGATGATCCACAGCGCCATCGAACTCGACAGCATTACGGTCCGCGAAGTCATGGTCGCCCGCCCCGACATTTTTTCCCTACCCTCGAGCCTCATGCTCGACGAAGCCCTCGCTCGTGTAGTCGAAGGCCAGCACTCGCGCATCCCGGTCTTCGATCCGCAGCGCGGCCCCGAGCACATCGTCGGCGTGCTCTATTACAAAGACCTCATGCGCTGGATGCGCCTCCGCCTGAGCAATCTTGGCCAGTCGACATCGACCCGCATTGCGCGCATGCAGATCAGCCAGATCATGCACGACGTCCTAGTCGTCCCGGAAACCAAGGTCTTAGCGGAATTGCTCGCCGAATTCAAAGAGCGCCGTCGCCATCTCGCCGTTGTGGTCGACGAATTTGGCTCAACCGCCGGCGTCATCACCGTAGAGGACATCCTCGAACAGCTGGTCGGCAACATCGAAGATGAATTCGATGTCTCCCCCAGCGAGCCCGCTCTCGAAGACGAATCCGTCCTGCTGCTCGAAGGCTCGGTCAACATCCGCGACCTCGAAGCCGAGCACGCCCTGATCCTGCCGCGCGACGCCGGCTTCGAAACCCTGGCAGGATTCATCCTGGCCCGCCTGCAAAAAATTCCAGGCCTGCGCGACTCTTTCGAATACGACGGCCGCCGCTACACAGTCGAAGAGCTGGAAGGTCACCGCATCGCCAGAGTAAGAATCGAAAAAACCGCCAAAGTCGAGGGCGAAGCCGAAGCTGCAAGGGGGGCAGGGAACTGAACCACCGCCGAGTAATGTCGACGCTCTTAACAGCATGTCATCCTGAGCGAAGCCCGACGGTGAGCAACGCGAGCCGCCGCGCGCAGTCGAAGGACCTCTGCACTCCTAACACTGCCCCGAAAGTATCGAGGAGTTCTCCCCGTTCTGTCGGCGCTCTGCGTGGCGTGCAGAGAACTCCCTGTTGCGCCGCACGAACTGCTGAAATGCAACGGGTCCTTCAACTACGCGAGCGCATTCGCGCTCGCTCCGCTCAGGATGGCAGCGTAAACTGAACAACCGAGAACCAACAACTGCGAACTGTCCTCCAACGCGTCCTCTACACCCTGCCGGTAATCTGGCTGGTCATCAGCCTGGTCTTCCTCCTAATCCACCTAGTCCCCGGTGACCCCATCGCGCAAATGCTCGGCGAAGGCGCCCCAGCCGCCGACATCGCAGCTACCCGCCACGCCTACGGCCTCGACGCCCCGCTCAGCGATCAATACATCCACTATTGGAAAGGCGTCCTCCACGGTGACCTCGGACGCTCCATCCGCTACAACCAGACCGTCACCAAACTGCTGGCCCAGCGCTATCCCTACACAGTCGCATTGACTTTCGCATCCCTGCTGATTGCGATCGCTCTTTCGCTCCCCGCAGGAGTCTATTCCGCCCAGCATCCGAACCGCTGGCAGGACCGCGCGATTTCGGTCGCCAGTCTCTTTGGCCTATCATTTCCAAATATTGCCCTAGGCCCGATCCTCATCATTCTCTTTGCCATAAAGCTGGGCTGGCTGCCGGTCTCCGGCTCCGGCGGCATCGAGTATGTCGTTCTCCCCGCGATCACCATGGGAGGTTCGATGGCGGCCATCCTCACCCGCATGGTGCGCACCTCGATGCTCGAAGAGTTGAACCAGGACTACATCCGCACCGCCCGCGCCAAAGGCCTTTCCGAGCGCACGGTGGTCTACCGCCACGCCCTGCGCAACGCCATGATCCCCGTGCTAACGGTGCTGGGCCTGCAGTTCGGCGCATTACTTGCTGGCGCCATCGTGACCGAAAAGATTTTCTCCTGGCCCGGCATCGGCCGCCTCACCGTCGACGCCATCTCCGCCCGCGATTATTTCCTGGTGCAAGGCTGCATCCTGGCGATCGGCTTGACGTACGTGGCTGTGAACTTTCTGACGGACGTCCTGTACTCGGTGGCGAACCCAAGGATCAGGCAGTAGGTAAAGCTGCCGAGGCCGACGTGGACGTAAATCGATATTCAAAAATCAGAGCGTACCTGTATCACCTTACAGATCGGGTGAATCTTGATCACATCCGCGAATCGAAGCTCTTGTTTTGCGCTGCTGAGCTAATGAAGCATTCTGGACGCGATGATCTGCTCCGCAAGCGACGTCAGAACCACGAGCGGATTGAAATCAACGGATCAGGGGTGTCGCTGCGCGACCAAAAGCCACTGCTCAGCGGAAACATTGAGCTAACCGGAGGCTTCACGTTTGAGGACTTCGTTGAAGCCTTGAACGCCAGGGTCTTCTTCTGGCCCGGCACAGATGAGGGTCCAATCCGCTCGGGTGAGAATCACTTTGCGCGCTATGAAATCGAACGTCCCGCAATGCTCCGATGCAGGTTTCAATCGTTGCTGTCCGCAAGCCTTGCTGCTGAACCTTTGTATTGCATGTACAACTCTGGCGCACCACGCTGCGTAAACGGAAGAAAGTCGCCTCGTGGTCCAAATACCTTCTTGAAGGCCTGCGATTTTCCGCGATCGCCCAGCAAGGTTGTAGAAGTCACATTTATCGGGGAAGTGGAGATACCGCAGGACGCGGAGTTCGGAGATGGCCCGAAAGGACCATGGCAATCCTTCCTGTAGTGGCAGCTCTTCACACCAACTTAATCACCACCCGCCGCCGCACCAACGCCGCCGCCCGGTGAACTGAGAAACAAAAAAAGGCATCCTGAGAAACTCAGGATGCCCTTTTTGCTTCACGTCGATGGAAGCTGGGGCGCTACTCGCCCTAAGGCTTCTACTGCTTCTTCTGTTCCTCTTCTTCCTTCTTTTTTTCCTCCGGCGTTTTCGGCTTCGCCGGCGGGTGCTGCGGAGGTGGCGCAGGCTTCGCCGCAGCAGGCGGCGCGGGCTTCGTTTCTGCTGGCGGAGGCGTGCGTTGCGGCGGACGCTCGGCCGGCGGTGGAGTTGCCGGATGCGGAGCCGGTTCGCTGGCCTTCGGCTGGGGCGCAGGCGGCCGGTTCGTCTCAGGCTGGGGCTGAGGACGGTTCGGCGGCGGCGCCTCCGGACGATTCGCCGGTGGCTGAGCCGGGGCTGGTGCGCGATTTGGTTGCGCCGGGGCAGCCGCCGCAGGACGCTCAACCGCTGGTGGAGGATTGCCCGGCCGGTTCACAGGTTGATTTGCCGGCGCCGGTTGTCCCGGCCGCACCGGAGTCGTCGGCGCCGGACGTCCCACGTTCGCCGTCGCCGGCTTTGCCGGAGGCGCCACCTTCACCATCGGCCGCGCCGCCGCGGTTGCCGCCGGACGCAGAGTCTGCACCTCACTCCGGGCTAACGGTTGTCCCGGGTGCGCAGCCAAAGCCTGCTGCTGTTTGGCAAAAGGCACGGGCGGCGGAGGCGGCGTTTTCTTGGCCACGACTTGCCGGCTGGCAACTGCCGCCGGAGGCGCCGCCACATGACCCGCGGTCGCCGCATGCGCACCAAGAACGCTCTCTCGCGTCGGAGCCACCGTTGCCCGCGCACTTACACTCATGGAGGCGATTTGTTGTGTGCTCACAGTGACGGATGCTTTCGCCACCGGCTGCGCACTCACGAACGCCTGCTGCGGAACCACCACCACCGCACCCTGAACGCTCCGGTTAGCGTATGTAACGTTCGTGACGTTCGTGGTTTTGTTGATGATGGTGGTGTTATAGACGTTGGTGACCGTAGTGACGTTCACCGTCGTACTGCTGACGTTAACCCGGGTCATGTACGCCTGACTTACCTGGTATGACGGCACATACACTTCCCGCGGACCCAGTGGGAACCATCCCACATTGCCACCAACGGCGCCAGGACCTCCGCCGATAAAGACGACCAGTGCGGGTGCATACACGGCTCGTACCGCCACCGGACCGGCTACCCAACCCCAGCGTCCCTCGACACTCACCCAGCGTCCGTAGTGGAACGGAGCGTAGCCCCACGGTGCATCATCGACCCAAGTCCAACCCCAGGGAGAAATCCAGGCCCAATGGCCGGTGTGATAAGGCGCCCAACCGTAGGCAACCCGGGGGAACCAGACATGGCCGTAACCAGGATTGTCGCTCCAGTCGCCGTTGTCGTCGAGATCTTCATATCCCACCACATCGGGCGACAGATATTGCACGGACCGCGAGTAGTCGTAGCGGTGATCGCGGCCTTCCGACCACGTATCGAATTCGTCAGGGCTGTAAAGCGGCTCGACATCGGCGTAGAGCGAGTCGGTCCCGGTAAACGTACCTCTCTGCCCGGCCTGCACCTCATAGGTTTGACCGCTGCCGGTCACTTCACCCGCACCTGCGCGGACGCTGATTACCGTATAGTCTCCGTCCGAACTGGCCTCCACGCGATAATGCCCCGGCTGAAAAATCGTGAACGCCTGGTTGGGCGTATCGACCTCGAAATCCTCTTCTTCCCCGAGCCGGCGCACCGTAACGCTGATCGCTCCAGAAGAAAGCTGGATCTGCACCGTATCGTCATCGAGATTCAGAAAAGAGAATCCGGTCATGGGCGCGAGCCGGATCACGGCCGAGCCCATCTGCACTTCGGCCCGCGAGTCCACATCGGTCCAGAGTTGATCGCCCGTACTCATGGGACGGTTGGGAACCGCTCCTACCCAATCCGTCTCACCGGCGGGCTGGAATGAAACCGAACCTTGCAGGTAGCCGAGCCGGGCAACGCGCCCGGGCGGGTCATCTTGATCTTGCGCCTGCGCTCGTTTAGGCAGGACGATCGTGGCGAACGCCATTCCAAGCACGATGCCATACCAGACTGACTTCTTCAGCGTCTTTGTCATAACGTGTATTGCCTCCCAAGCTTTTTCTCGAACCCGCAGTTCTCGAAATCAGATTCATCGAACTCAACCTTCTTGAACTCAATGCCTTAGCCTAGGCGCCTCGAGTGCAGGTTCACAGAATTCCCGTCGACCTTCGATGCGGGATAGATGCGGGATGATGTTTGGTGCGCGACGATCCCAGGTGCAGAACGATCGTGGTCGCCGACAGGTTTCCCGAGTGTGCCTGACAACGACCCAGGCGCGAACGCGACGAACAGGCGACTGCGTCCGGCCTACACGCGTGAATAGGTGTTTGGTGATTCAAAGGATAACAGGTCAGTTCGTTGACTGCCGCCTTATTCCCAACGTCAAACTTAACCAAGTGAGCACGCGGTCGCCATAGAAGTAGGGATGAGATCGGTTCAGCAGCGAGTTGGTACTTTCGCAGTTTCAGCTTCCCACGTACCGCGCGTACAAACTTCGCGCCACGGCCGTGTCGGTCGTGCCCTTGATGATGGCGCGACCGTCGGGGAACAGCGTCATCTCGTAGGGGTCATGCCAGAATTTCAGTACGAAATCGTTATGCCGGACGGTGCCATGGGGCTGCAGCCGGCGGTCCATTTCCGCTAAGTCGACAGGTCGCTGGCGTTCATGGATTTGCACCGAATTTCTTCCGCACAGAGTAAGGTGCGGGCGGCCCTCGCCCGCGAGATGAATGAAGTCGCGCTCGCCGCAGGCGCGGCAGCCGGGGCGCGGTTTCGCAGCTGAGATTTCCGCGTGCTCGTTCGTCCACACATCGAACGAGAGCAAAGTCCGCCTCAGCGGCGGCGTAGCAGGTTCAGGCGGTTTTTGGGTGGCGCCGCGCTTCAGCGCTGCGATTGACGCTTCTGCGGGAACCTGGGCTTCAGCTACCGAGGGCGCCGCACCGACCAGTAGCTTCAGCACCTCAGTCGCGGCGATCGAAGCCACCAGATTCACCGCCGAATTCAGAATCCCGGAAGTCTCGCAAGTCTCAACCATGCCCCGCGGCGAGTCCGGAAATATGCAGGCCAGGCAAGCGGTTTCACCGGGCAGGATATTCAACGTGACCGCGTAGCTTCCAACCGCAGCCGAATAGATCCAGGGCAGCGAACGGTCTACGGTGTAGTCGTTGATCAGGTAACGAGTCTCGAAATTGTCGGTGCCGTCGAGAATCAGCGACATTCCTTGAAGCATTGCTTCAATGTTGGCCGGGACCAGATCTTCAACTCTCGGCTCAATGACGATTTCGGAATTGAACGCGGCGATCTTTCGCGCGGCCGCAATCGCCTTGGGCAGTGATTCGGCGGCGTCGGCTTCATCGAACAGCGACTGGCGTTGCAGGTTGCTGGGCTCGACGTAATCTCGGTCAATGATGCGCAGTGTGCCCACCCCAGCTCGAGCCAGCAGGCCCGCCAGGGCCGAGCCGGTGGCGCCGCATCCCACGATGGCCACACGCCCCTCTGCCAGCTTGCGCTGGCCCTCCGCGCCGATCCCGGGGAACAGAATTTGCCGCGAGTAGCGTTCGCCCGGTTTCTGGCTGTCGTTGTCCGGTTTGTCGAGTCGCGTTTCCTGCGCCAAATCAGGTCACCGGTCCAGGCTGCAAAATCTTTGTGAGCAAAACCTTTATTATAAGTGGCAGGCTTGCCGGCGAGGACTGCTCGTCAATGATCGTGCCGGCTGCTTGCCATGACGGGCGCTACAGCGCGGGCGGAACAATTCATACAACATCAGTCGGGCGCAGTCCATCGAAGTCAATAACGCCTGGACCCAAGGACACTGTTTGCTGAAACGGTACTCGACAATCCTGATTGCGATGCTCCTGTTGTGGTTTGCGGTCGTCGCATCGGCGAATGTGTCAGAGGCTGCAGCGCAGGCGCTTGGGTCTTCCCCTCCGGCGCACGGCGAGCCCGCGCCGCCCGCGCAGCAGGAAGCGCAACCCCCCTCCACGCCTGGCATGTCCGCCGGGCTGTCCTCGTACGAAGGCAAGGTCGTGCGCTTGATCGACCTTCCCGGCGTGGCGGACCGCGATCGCGAGCACATCCTGCAGTTGCTGCCGCAGAAAACCGGAGAGCCGCTCGATCGCACCCGCGTCCGCGACAGCATTCGCGCGCTTTTTGCCACCGGCCTTTTTTCCGACATCCAGGCGGAAGTGGCTCCCTCAGGCGACGGCGTTACCCTGGCCTTTCCCACCTCGGCAAATTTCTTCGTAGGCGCGGTCAATGTAGAAGGCGCTCCCACTCGCCCCAACCAGAACCAGATCGTCAACGCATCGAAGTTTCAATTGGGTGAACTTTATACGAGGGAAAAGCTCGACCGCGCTCTCGAGAACATTCGCCAGCTCATGCAGGAGGGAGGCTATTATAAGGCGCGGGTCACGGCCGAAAGCACGGCGAACCCGGCCACGCAGCAGATCGACGTCCTCTTCCACATCAGTCGCGGTGAGCAAGCACACGTCGGCGAGGTGAAACTTACCGGCACCTCCAGCCTCTCGTCCGTCGAAGTCCAGAAAATCGCGCACATGAATCCCGGCGCCCGCATTACCGCCGCCCGAGTAAGTGGTTCGCTCCAGCATCTGCGCAAACGATTTCAGAAACAGAATCGCGCCCTGGCGCAGGTTTCCATCGCTGACCAGCCCTACCACCCGGATACCAATGCCGTAGACTTCACCTTCCAGATCGATCCCGGCCCGGTGGTGGCCATCTATGCCCGGGGATACCACATCAGCCGCGGCGTCCTGAAGAGGGAAGTCCCAGTCTATGAAGAAAACGCCGTCGATGACGATCTGCTGAATGAGGGGAAGCGGAACCTGCTTGACTACCTCCAGACGCGCGGACACTTCGACGCCAAAGTCGAAATTCAGAAACAGAGCGACGCCAAAACCATGCAAGTGATCTACCAGATCGACCCGGGCCCGCTGCACAAGCTGATCCTGGTGGAAATTAAAGGCAACAAGAATTTTCTGGATACGAAGAAGCTGCGGTCCTATCTGCAGATTGAGCCCGCCAGCGCCTTCGACAGCCACGGGCGCTATAGCGAAACCCTGCTCAAAGATGATGTCTCGACTCTGGAAGGACTCTACCGTTCCAGCGGCTTCCGCGAAGTCAAGATCCAGACCAGAGTCGACGACAACTACCACGGCGCGGTCAACAAACTGGCGGTTCACATTTACATTGAAGAAGGAGTACGAACCCTGGTCGGCGAGTTGCATGTCCTGGGCTCGGAGAAGGTCTCCGCCAGCCAGCTCCCCGAACTGAGCACGCAGCCGGGCGAGCCTTATTCCGAGCAGGACCTGGCCAACGACCGGGAAAGAATTCTCAGCTATTACTTCGATCACGGCTTTCCCAACGCGTCGCTCGAAATCACCACCAAACCTTCGAGCGGTCAGCCCAATCACGAAGACGTAACCTACACCATTCAGGAAGGCGAGCTCTTCACCGTGAATCGCGTGATGGTGGCAGGCACCGAACACACGCGCGACCACGTCATCCAACGGGAATTGCAGGTGCACGAGAAGCAGCCGCTCAGCCAACAGGATCTTCTCAACACCCAGACCCGGCTCTACGATCTGGGCATCTTCAGCCAAGTGGATACGGCGGTGCAGAACCCCGATGGAACCGATCCGCAGAAAAATGTTCTGGTGCAGGTGCAGGAGGCCAAGCGCTACACCTTTACTTACGGAGTGGGTCTGGAGTTCGAAACCGGTCTGCCCGCAGGCAGCACCGAACCCCAGGGCGACGCCGGAGTCAGTCCCAGAGTTGAGTTTGATGTGACCCGGCTGAACGTGGGCGGGCGCGATCAGACTCTGACCTTCCAGTCTCACGTCGGTCGCCTGCAACAGCGGGGCCTGATTAGTTACGCCGTCCCCAAAGTGTTCAACAACGATAAGTTCAAGCTGATCTACACCATTTTCTACGACAACAGTCTGGATGTAGCTACCTTCACTTCGCAGCGGCTGGAGGGCAAGATCGACTTGCGGGAGCAGTTCGGAAACACCGGCGTTGAGCCCGGCACCCGGCAAGGTCCCAACTCACTTACGTATCGCTGGGATTTTCGCCTGGTGAAAGCCAGCCACTTCGCGGAGGGTTTTTCTCCCGGCGAAATTGCGATTCTCTCTCTTCCCGCCCGCGTGGGCGGTCCTGGTTTCACGTTCATCCACGACAAGCGGGACAATCCGCTGGAAAGCACGAAAGGAAGCTATTTCACGCTGGATGCTTTCGTCTCGTCCAGCTATTTCGGATCGGAAGCCGACTTTGGCCGCATGCTCGGGCAGCATTCCACGTATTACGCTTTTGGAGGAAAAGGCAAAGCGGGACATCAGTTCGTGTTTGCCCGGTCGACGAGTATTGGCGTGCAGCAGCCTTTCCGGGGGACCAAGATTCTGCCGCCCGGCTCCTGCCCGCTCAATGCCGCCGGCGAGCCCACCTGTACCGACATCACCACCATCCCGCTGCCCGAACAATTCTTTGCCGGCGGGGGCAACTCTCATCGCGGATTCGGGTTAAATCAAGCAGGACCTCGCGACCCGGACTCCGGTTTTCCCGTAGGCGGTACGGCGCTGTTCGTCAACAATTCCGAGCTGCGCCTGCCTCCGCTCACATTGCCATACCTGGGAGAAGGATTCGGCTTTGCCATCTTCCACGATATGGGCAACGTCTTTACCGCTCCGCACGACATGTTGAAGGGCCTGCTGCGCTGGCACCAGGACGACCCCGCTCAGTGCCTGTCCGGAGGTACAACGAACCCTGGGTGCTATACGCAATTCAACAACTCAGGGTATGATTACACGTCGCATGCAGTCGGAATCGGGGTACGGTACAAGACTCCAATCGGCCCCTTGCGTTTCGATTTCGGGTACAACCTGAATCCGACCAGTTACTTCCAAACATTTACGGTTCCGCAGCGGTTCGGCTTGCAAACAACGTCAGTGCTGGAGACCCAGCGCCTTCGTCATTTCAACGTATTTTTCAGTATAGGCCAGCCATTCTGATGGATAGAGTTCGCGCACAGAAGACAAATACGATTAAGACGAAGGCGAAGGCGAAGAAGAGAACCGTCGCAGCCCTGGCGCTCGCCGTGTTCGTGAGCGCGCTGCTGCTTCTTCCGTCGGCCCGCGCCGGCGAGTTGATCGCCGTCGAAGTCATGGCTGGCGAAGTAATAGACCGCATCGTAGCCACAGTCAACGGGCACATTATCCTGCAAAGCGACTGGGACGAAGCGCTGTGCTATGAAGCCCTGCTCAACGGCCGCCCGCTCAGCCAGTTTACCGACGAGGATCGCCGGGCCGTCCTCGACCGCCTGATTGATCAGGAACTCCTGGGCGAGCAGATGAAGTCCGCCTCCTTCGAACACGCGTCCGAATCCGAGGCAACCGTGCGCCTGGCCGAAGCCCGCAAACAATATCCTGGAGCGGCGACCGATGAAGGCTGGCATGCCGTGTTGAGCCGGTTCGGGTTGGCAGAAAAAAATCTGGTCGCCCACGTGCAGCAGCAGATCGATCTGATGCGCCTGGTCGACGCCCGTCTTCGTCCCGCAGTGCAGATTGATTCCAGGACTATCGAAGCCTATTACCGCGAGAAGTTCGTTCCGCAAGTGAAGCAATCCGGAGTCGGTGAAGTTCCTCTCGCAGATGTCTCCGGCAGGATCCGCGAGTTGCTCACCCAGGAGAAGGTCAATGAGTTGATGGTTTCCTGGCTCCAGTCACTGCGCTCCGAAAGTAAAGTCAGCGTCCCTGGCCCGGCCGGGTCCCCCGGGGAGGGAGTGCAGACGCAGTGAGTTTGCCTGTGCCTGCGCCCGTCGGCCGCCCGCGACGCTGGTGGAAATATCTGCTCCTCGCCACCTGTATCGGCGCCGGCGCAGTGCTGGCCGGGCTCTACTACATCACCACCGATTCGTTTCAGAACTACGTCCGCAAGCGTATGGTCGCCGAGGTGGAACGCATCACTGGTGGCCGAGCCGAAGTTGGCAGCTTCCACATTGTTCCTTTCCACATGCAGGCGGAAGTGCGCAACATCACCGTGCACGGCAAGGAAGCCCCGAGCGGCACTCCTTTCATTCATGTCGACAGCCTGGTCGCGCATGTGAAAGTAATCTCATTTCTCCGTACCGAGTTCGGCTTCCACTCTTTGTCCCTGGAACATCCCGTTGTGCATATCGCCATTGGGCCTGACGGTGCAACCAACGTCCCCGCTCCCCAGATACTGGTTTCAGCGGTGCCGCAGACGCCCGCAGAGCACGCTTCGATCGAAAAGCTGTTTGCTCTGTCCATTGATCATCTCTCGATCCACAACGGCGAACTGCAGTGGGCCGACCGAAAAATTCCCCTTGACTTGGCCGTTCATGACACCAACCTGCAGATGGATTATTCATTCCTGCGTGGCCGCTACGAGAGCCACCTCAGCCTCGGCAAAGTCGATACGGCTTTCGAGGATTTCCGTCCGTTTGCGTGGATGAGCAAGGTGGAGTTCAGCCTGAGTACGACCTTCATTGACGTCAAATCGCTCCAGTGGAATTCCGGCCGTTCGTCCCTGCAAGCCAGCGGACGCATCACCGACTTCCGCCATCCCCGCCTGGACGCGATCTACGACGCACATGTCGATCTCGAAGAAGCCGCCGCCATTGCCCGCCGCCACGACCTCCGCGCAGGCGTCGCCGAGTTCAAGGGCAATGGCCATTGGTTGATCGACGAGGCTTTGCTGAATGGTTCGCCGAATGAAAGTGCGCTGAATGAAAGTTTGCGGAATGAAAGTTTGCGGAATGAAGGTTCGCTGAATCATGAAGGTAGGCAGAATGAAGAGTCGCCGAATGCGGGTGAGTTCACCGCCTCCGGCGGGTTGGCCCTGCGCGACTTGAACTGGCAAGACGATCAGTTTGCGCTCAACAAGGCCAGCGCAACTGCGGATTATGTAGTCACGGATCAGCAGATCAAGCTTTCAAAGTTGCAGGGAAAGTTATTGGGTGGCAGTGTCGCGGGCGACGCACAGGTGGATAACTGGCTGCACAGCATCCCGATGCCGCCGCGGGGCAAGGTCCGGAAGGGCACGGAAAATCTTCCGATAATTACCGCGACTCGCCCTAAAACCAGAACCGGCGAGAAAGCGAGGCTGCCGGGCGTACAAACCGGCTCGGTCCATCTTCGTCTGCGAGATCTATCGGCCGCCGAGACGGCTGCGGCCCTGAATGTTCCCGCGCACCCGCTGGGCCATTTTCATCCCGCCGGATTCGCCGGTGGCACCGCGGATGCGACATGGAAGGAATCGTACAAAAACGCCGAGGTCGCCTTTGCTATCGACGTGAGCCCGCCGCCGCATCCCGCCGCTGCCGAATTGCCGGTAACGGCCCACATGCAGGGTAAGTATCGCGCCGCCAGCGACTCGCTCGAACTGGCTCATTTCGAGTTGTCAACACCGGCGTCGCGGATTCAAGCCTCCGGTACTCTGGCCGAGTCCTCCACGCTGCGATTTTCCATTTCGACTTCCAACCTGGAAGAGTGGCGGCCGCTGGTCACGGCGCTGGGCGGGCCCACGAATTTGCCGTTCCGCGTGGATGGCAATGCCACGTTCAACGGCGTCGCAGCAGGCACATTTTCCGTCCCGACCCTGTCGGGAACGGTCGCGGCGCAAAATTTTGAATTCACCCTGCCTGCGACTTCGCGCACCGCCGAGCAGCAAGTACATTGGGATTCCCTCGCCACTAACATTCAATTATCTTCCCATGAGGTTACCCTGCGCGGCGGTACGCTGCGGCGCGATCAGACCAGCGCCGACTTCGAGGTTAGCGCCGCTTTGCAAAAAGGACAGTTCACCGAAGACACTCCCTTTACCGCGCACGTGAACTTGCACAGTGTGGACGTCGCCTCGACCGCCGCGCTCGCCGGATTCGACTATCCGGTTTCCGGGACGGCGGATATCTCACTCCAGGTCCTGGGTACGCGGGCACATCCCCAGGCGCAGGGCCACATTCACGCCGTCCATGCCTTGGCCTATGGGGAATCGATCGAACAGTTCGACGCCGATCTGCGGCTCGCCGGCAGCGAAACGGCCCTCAACAATATTCATCTCACCCATCAGGACGCCGAGGTTTCGGGCACTGCCGCTTACACGCCCGCAACCCGCACTTTCCGGCTCGACCTGCGCGGAAGCAATTTCGACTTGTCGCGCGTGCACCAGATTCAGCTCAAACCTTTGCTGATCGAGGGACGAGCCGACTTTACCCTGCAGGGTTCCGGCACCCTCGCTGCTCCGGCCATCAACGCCGCCGTTCACGTTCGCGACCTCACACTTGACCACGAACTCTCTGGCTCACTCGATCTCGAAGCCACCACGAAAGATGGTGAACTCCGACTCAGCGGACATTCCGAATTTCCCAAGGGCGCCGTCACGTTGGCCGGCACCGTTGCGATGCACGGCGACTATCTCGCAAACATTACGGCGCAGACCGACCACATCGATCTCGATTCCCTGTGGCGCGCCTATCTAGGTCAGCAGCTTACCGGCCACTCCGCGGTCAGCGGCACGATCTCGATGGAGGGGCCGCTGCGCTATCCACGGAAGTGGACGCTCGAGGGCAGTGCCACTGACCTTGCGATCGACGTTGAATATGCCAAGTTGCACAACCTGGGCCCGGTACGGTTCACCTTTGCCGAGCAGACGGCTCACATCCAACCGACCCACTTGATGGGCGAAGGAACTGATGTCGTCGGGCACGGTGATATTCATTGGGATGGGGTCCAGGCACTCGACATGGCGGCCGACGGCCAAGTCGACCTCAAACTGCTCTCCGGCCTGGATCCGAATCTCACGGCTTCCGGCCTGATGACCGTCCATTTGACTTTAGGCGGCACGCTGGATCTGCCGATCCCGCAAGGTAGCATTGAGATCAAGAACGGAGCCGCTAACTACGCCGGGCTGCCCAGCGGCCTGAGCGAGATGAACGGGTCGCTGGTGTTCACCCGCGACAGCGTTCATATCGAGCAACTCACCGCGCGCACTGGCGGCGGAACGCTCGACCTGAAGGGCGACGCCACCAACTACAATCAGCAACTCAATTTCAACCTCACTGCCGTGGGGAAAGACGTGCGCCTGCGCTATCCTCCGGGAGTCAGCTCGACGGCGACCGCCGAATTGAACTGGGTGGGGAACCGCTCGGCTTCCACGATTTCGGGCGACATTCTGGTTACCAAACTGGCCGTAACCCCCGGCTTCGATTTCGGCTCGTATCTGGAGCGCAGCCGCCAGTCTGTCGCGCTCGCTCCTGCTAATTCTCCACTCTACAATGTCAAGCTGGACGTGACCGTGAATACCGCGCCTGAGCTCCAGATGAAGACCGCGGTAGCTCGTCTGTCCGGCGATGCCAATCTGCGAGTGCGCGGGTCGGTGGCTCGTCCCAGCGTGCTCGGCCGCGCCGACATCCTGGAAGGCGACGCCAACTTCAACGGCATCAAGTTTCGGCTGGAGCGCGGCGATATTACCTTTGCCAATCCAGTCGCGATCGAGCCCCAGGTCAACCTGCAAGCCACTACGCACGTTCGCAACTACGATCTCGACGTCACGGTTACGGGCACGCCCGACCGCCTGGCAGTGAACTATCGCTCCGAGCCACCGCTGCCCAAGTCCGACATCATCGCGCTGCTGGCTCTGGGCCGCACCAGCGAGGAGTCGGAACAACTGCAACAGCAGTCGGGCCAGACCGTCTTCACCGACGAAGCCTCGAATCTGATCATCAATCAGGCAATCAACTCCACCGTGAGCAGCCGCTTGCAAAAGCTTTTCGGGGTCAGCCGCATCAAGATCGATCCGCAAGGCCTTTCCACCGAGACCAATCCCACTGCCCGCGGCCCGCAGGTCACCATCGAGCAGCAGTTCGCCAATAACGTTTCGCTCACCTACAGCACGAACGTCTCGCAAAGTTCGCAGCAGATCATTCAGGGCGAGTACTACATCAACCGCAATGTCTCGATTGTGGGCTCGCGCGACCAGAACGGCGTCATCAGCTTCGACGTCCGGGTGCGGCATCGCGTGAAATAGACCCAGGAAATAGAATTGTTGCCGGCGGGGCCGGGATTCCCGATCTTCAGCCCATGCTCAGCCCGTATTCAGCACTGGTATTCAGCAGATGTTCAGCAGGTGTTCAGCTGATGTGCAGCCGATTTTCAGTATGACCTCCTCTGCCGAGATTTCTGGATTCTCAACCATGCGTCAGCGCATGGTCGAGTCCCAACTGCATGAGCGCGGTATTCGCGACGAGCGCGTGCTCGCCGCCATGTCTCGAGTGCCCCGCCACGAGTTCGCGCCGGCACACTATCGCGATCAGGCATATGAAGATCATCCGCTGCCCATCGCCGAAGGCCAGACCATCTCCCAGCCTTATATCGTTGCACTCATGCTCGAAGCGCTGGCCCTTTCGCCCGCTCACCGCGTACTTGAGGTCGGCACCGGCTCAGGCTACGTGACGGCATTGCTCGCCGAACAGGCAGCGCAGGTTTTTTCGGTGGAGCGCCATGCCTCCCTGGCCAACCCCGCCCGCGAGTTGCTCGCTCGCATGGGCTATGCCAACGTGCAAGTCATCGTGGGCGACGGCAGTCGGGGACTTGCAGAATATGCGCCCTACGATGCCATCATCGTTTCTGCCGGGGCTCTCAAGTTGCCGCCCGCGCTCGTTGCGCAACTAGCAGAAGCCGGGCGCATGATTATTCCAGTTGGACCGCCTGATTCTCAGCAGTTGGAGTTGATCCGCAAGGAACACGGCCAGCCGCAGATCACCCGGCGCGAACTCTGCCGGTTCGTGCCCCTGATTTCGGAAGACGGCTTGGCCTGCTGACCGAGGCGAAAGCCTACCCTGAACCTGTCGAAAATATGCAACTGCGCTGTCCGCCACCGCGCCCCTCGCTCGGAACAACCGCTGACTGCATTACAATCGACTCGTGCCCGTCCTGCACAGCCTGCGCGTAACCCTGGAAATGATCAAGTGGGAGCACTCGGTATTCGCGCTCCCGTTCGCGCTCTGCGGCGCCATGCTCGCGGCCGGGGGATTGCCTTCGTTGCATCAACTGCTTTGGATCGTCGTGGCCATGGTCGCGGCGCGTTCGGCAGCCATGGCCTTCAATCGCTGGGCCGACGCCTCCATCGACGCCGCCAACCCGCGCACCAGCACCCGCGCCTTGCCCGCGGGTCATCTTTCTCCCTCGTTTGTGGCCACGTTCGTCGTGATATCCAGCGCGGTCTTCATCTTCGCCGCGAGCCAGCTCAACCGCCTTACACTCTTACTCTCTCCAGTGGCGCTGGCAGTGCTGCTGCTCTACTCCTACACCAAACGCGTTACCCGCTGGTCGCATCTTGTGCTGGGGTTCGCACTGGGCATCGCGCCTTCGGCCGCCTGGATCGCGGTTCGAGGTTCGCTCGATCCCCGCATCCTGCTGCTCACCGCCGCCGTTACTTTCTGGGTCGCAGGTTTTGACGTTCTCTACGCCTGCCAGGATTTCGATTTCGACCGCCAGGCCGGGCTGCACTCCATTCCACGCTACGTGGGCATTCCCACCGCGCTCTGGATCGCGCGCGCGTTTCACCTGATCATGGTCGTCCTGCTCGTCGCCCTGCTGATCGCCTTCGACATGGGCAAGCTGGCCGCGTGTGGAGTTCTGGCGGTGATCGCCCTTCTGCTCTATGAGCATTCGCTGGTCCGGGCCAACGATCTGTCGAAACTCAACGCCGCGTTCTTTACCATGAACGGCGTTATCTCAGTCCTGTTCTTCATGTTCGTGGCGGGTGATCTGTTGCTGCGGAAATAACGTGTCGCGGCGGTTCATGTGGGGACAGCCGCCCCCGGCTGTCCATCGAGCGAAGCTCGATGGCTCTGTCCCCTCCCAGTGGATGCCGGCATCCATGCCATAATTTCTAACGCGACTGGAGGAATCATGTTGCGAAAGATCTGCACCCTGTTCTCGCTCGCCGTTCTTTCCCTGGCCCAAGCCCTCGCCCAACAGCCCGCCCCGGTGCCAGCCCCTGCGCCTGGCAGTGCCGCCGACCTGGTCCAACAAGGCGAGAAACTGGCGCGCGAGGGCAGGCTGGACGATGCTCTCGCCCTCTATCGTCAGGCACTCGACAAGGATCCGAGCCTCTACGAGGCGCACCTTGCGGCCGGGATGGCTCACGACCTCAACGGCGATTATGCGGAAGCCCAGTCGCAATTCGCAAAAGCCATCGCGCTCGCGTCTCCGGACACCAAGGCCCAGGCATTGCGGTCGATGGCGGTCTCCTACGCCTTCGAAGGCAAGCCGGGCAAGGCTGCAAAATACGAGAAGCAGGTTTTCGACGAACGCTCTGCAAAAAGTATTTGGATCGCCGCAGCCGAAATCTGCAACGAACTGGCGCGCATCTATCTTGAAAGTGGCGATTCGGATAAAGCCTACAAGTGGTACAAGACTGGCTATGACACGGCGTCTCGCAAATCAGACCTGACCGACGCCGACAAGAATCTCTGGCTCTTCCGCTGGGAGAACGCGCAGGCCCGAATCGCCGCCCGCCGCAGCCACGCCGACGAAGCCCAGCAACACATCGCCACCGCTAAAGCCGCGCTCGACAAGGCCAACAATCCCGAGCAGGCGAGGTTCTATCCGTATCTCACCGGCTATGTGGCGTTTTATACCGGCGACTACAAGACTGCGATCGCAGAATTGCAGAAAGCCGACCAGCACGACCCATTGATTCTGGCGTTGCTCGCCGAGGCCTACGAGAAGTCCGGCGATGCGGTACAGGCCAAGACTTACTACCAAAAAGTCATGGAGTCGAGCGTCCACAATCCCGCCAATGCCTTCGCACGGCCGCTGGCAAAGAAAAAGCTGAGCGGCGGAACTTAAGGACGATCTTTTGGAAAGCAAGCGGTTCGTCATCCATCTCGCGCCGGATTACTCTTGTAACCACCTCTCGGGCAAACCGGGTTGCCTTGCCTTCCTCAGCCTCCTAGACTGTTGAATGCGAGCCATTTGTTCGATACGCGCTCGCGGCCCGCTCGTGCCTAAATTGAATCGATCAGACGCGAACCCGATCAGCCGCCAGCTTGTTCTCAAGCTCGGCCTGACGGCGGTGCTGTTTGCCGTGATCCTCGCGCTTTCTCTGAATCACCAGTTCTATATCGACGCGATGACCTCGGCGTATCTTTCACTCGCCCTTGCCAGCGCCCTCATTATTCTGTCCATGCTGCGCCGCTCCTGGTTTGATTTGCTGTTGGTTGTAACCGGTGCGCTCGTTCTCGCGGTTCTCGACTACCGCGTCATGGATTTTCAGCCCATCTTCATGGCCGGTTTTTCATTCGTCGGCCTGTCCGCTCTCGCGGTGCTGGGCTCTCATACCATCTGGGCTGAAGGCGACGAGCGCAAGCTCCTGCTCTATGGATTTCTGCCCGCCGCGCTTTTCGTCGGCTCCGAATACATGGCGAGCACGCTGCTCGATCTCACCGAAAAGCTTCATCCCAAGACCTTCGATCTTTTTCTGTACTCCTTCGATGGCAGTCTGCGTGTGCAATTCAGTTTCCTGATGGGACAGTTTTTCTGGACGCATCTGTGGGTGCGGTTTGTCTGCCTCGTCATCTATATCGCTCTTCCCCTGCCTCTGGCGCTCGTCTACGCGGCCCAGCTTCGCGAAAAAAGGGAAGCGGCGTTTGCGGTCATGCTGGCATTTCTGGTCACCGGTCCGCTAGGCGTTCTGTTCTACAACATGCTACCGGCAATCGGACCAGCGCATCTTTTTGGGGCCGCGTATCCATTTCATCCGCCGGCCATTGCCGACGTCATGCGCATGAACGTAGTGCCCATCCTGCGTACAGGTGTGCGCAACGCCATGCCATCATTGCATACGGCCTGGGTGTTGCTGGTGTGGTGGAACTCCAAAGGACTGGCGCGCTGGATACGCGCGATTGCGCTGCTGTTCCTGATTCTTACCGTGATGGCCACGCTGGGCACGGGCGAACACTACTTCGTCGATCTGGTCGTCGCCATCCCCTTTGCTCTTATGGTGCAGGCGCTGTGCACCTATTCGCTGCCGTTCGGCAGCGGCGCGCGCCGCACCGCGTTCCTGTTCGGAACCTTTGTGACCCTGCTCTGGATGGCTGTTCTCAGCTTCGCGACCAGCATCTTCTGGGTTTCGCCGGTCGTTCCCTGGACAATGACCGTCGCGACTGTCGCGCCATCCATCCTTTTCTGGAATCGACTCACGTCCGCCGGGACGCGGGAAGAACCTGCGAAGGCCCGCGCCGCCGCTGCGTCCGCCTAACAAGTTCCCCGCGCTTTTACTGGTTCACGCGCAAGAGCATGAGCGTGCCGCTCTCCAGCTTCACATTACTTTTTTCTGAAGTTACGACCGATCCTTGAGTTGCGTTCTGAGTCGTCTCTTCGAGTTTCACGTCAGGCATTCCAATTACACCGTGGGTGTTGCCGGTAATCGGCGGGCTGTTCTCCGCCGTTCCGCCGGTCGGAACCGCGCCTGGCGACGGCGGACGGGGCGACCCCTCCATTGGGCCGTTTCGGTTGCCCATCGGCGATGTCGCGGTGGCGCCACCGGTGGCCGGTCCCGACTGACCGTATCCACTACCGCCGTTGTCGGAGGAATTGCTTGGAGGGACGATGATTGCCTGAATCGACATGGGCTGATTCATGTCGCCGGTCTTGCTCACGGCGCGATCGAACGCGATGCCTACTTCGGATTCCTTCTGCTCTTTATTCCGCGCCTGGGCTTCGGTGACGTGTCCGACGACTTTCGTGTCCTTGGCCACGATTACTTCTCCGCTGTTCGTCTTCAGATCCGTCGTGACGGTGGCCAGAACTTCATCGCCCGGCTTTGCCTTCTTGGCATCAATGCTTTTGGTCAACCGCACCGGAACGACGCTTCCGGGAGCAATCCGCAGGCTCGATGGGTTCTGATTTTGCGCGGCTGGGCTCGCGCTGGGAGCCTGAGCCCCTTGCGCTTGCTGGGCTTGGACTGCGCTTGGGGCAGTCGTAGACGGACTCGTGTTTTGCGCCACACTTGCGCTGTAAGCGAACAGTACGATTAGCAGGGCGATTGCAAGATGTTTTGCCATGGATGTCTCCTGCGCTTGGGCTCTCAAGTTTGGGCAATCAAGTTCGGCCCATCAAGCTCGGCCCATCAAGCTCGGGTGAATCAAGTGTTTATTATCAAGCACGTCGCGGCGCAAGTCTCTGTTTGTTTTGATGCCGTTTCACCGCAGGGGGTGGCTGAACTTTATGTGAAATCGGACAGCACAATCGGCCCCTGACCTTGCCATGTCGATGGAGGCTCCGGCGGCTTTATACGTCAAAATCCACGCTGCGATGTCATCATGCGATATCATCAGAGGGATGTCTGCCTCACGTTCAGCCCACTCCTCCCAGGCGCACGCCTTCCAGACAGACGACCCGCGCCTCTCTCCGATCCATGCCAAGGTGATGGCCGGCGAGCGCCTCACCGCCGACGATGCCCTCGCCCTCTACCGCACAGGCGACATTCTCGCCGTGGGTTGGATGGCCAACTTCGTGCGCGAACGCATGCACGGCGACAAAACTTACTTCAACGTCAACCGCCACATTAATCCCACAAATGTGTGCGTGGCCGCGTGCCGCCTGTGCGCCTTCGGCCGCAAAAAGGACACACCCGGCGCCTACACCATGGCGCTAGAAGAGGCCTTCGAAACCGCGGCTTCCGGATACACCGAAGCGGTCACGGAATTCCACATCGTCGGCGGATTACATCCCGACCTGCCGTTTCAATATTTCCTCGATCTCTGCTCTGGCCTGAAGCAGCGCTTCCCGCAAGTTCATCTCAAGGCCTTCACCATGGTCGAGGTCGCGTATCTGTCGAAGCGCGCCAAGCTTTCGATTCGCGAGACGCTGGTACAACTGAAAGCCTCGGGGGTTGACTCGCTGCCGGGCGGCGGCGCCGAGATTTTTGCCGACCGCGTGCGGCATATCATCTGCGACCACAAGATTGACGGCGGCGAGTGGCTCGAAACCGCGAAAATGGCGCATCAGATCGGACTAAAGTCGAACGCCACCATGCTCTACGGCCACGTCGAAAACGACGAAGACCGCGTCGACCATCTGCTCAAGCTCCGCGCCCTGCAGGACGAAACCGGCGGCTTCCAGACTTTCATTCCGCTCGCCTTCCATCCCGAAAACACAGCGCTGCAGCACTTGCCGAAAACCACCGGTATGCTCGACATGAAGCAGATCGCCATCAGCCGACTGGTGCTCGACAACTTCCCGCACATCAAATCCTACTGGCAGATGGTGACCGCCAAGATGGCGCAAATCTCGCTGCGCTTCGGCGCCGACGACATGGACGGCACCGTAATCGAAGAAAAGATTTACCATGATGCCGGAGCGACCACCCCGCAAGGCATGCGCCGCGAAGAGCTGGAACGCCTGATCCGCGCCGCCGGCCGTGAGCCCATCGAGCGCGACACCCTCTACCGCCCCGTCACGCGCACCGAAACGTCCGTCACCGTCGCGGTCTGAGTACGCAAGTTTCTTCATCTTGTCTTGCTGCGCGGACCAGCGTTAATCTTCATGCCTCGACTCTTTGTATGCACCGAGCCTCCATCGGGGCCCCATTGTTTTCTTCGTTCGTCCAACTTGGACATTCGTCCGGCCTAGGGAGCTTGCCCGAAATCTATTTTGAGAGCATTGAAATGAAATCTACGAGCGTCATCGGTGTGTTGATCCTCTGCGGATTGGCCGTCGCCCAAACCAAGACTAACCAAACCAAGTCCGCCCCCGGCGCAGCCACCACTTCCGTGGCGATGGCGCATGATCCCGCAACCGCATATACTGGTCAGGCGACAGTCAGTGCCGACTTCAACGGTGACGGCATTCTGGACCTGGCCTTCGTCAATTCCACCAGCGGCGGCGTTACCGTTCGATTGGGCAAAGGCGACGGCACCTTCGCCGCCGGAGCCACGTTTCATGCCGGCCATTTCTACAACGCCATTGTCGCCGGCGACTTCAACGGCGACGGCAACATCGACCTGGCAGTTTCGCTGCCCTATTTGGGGCCGGGCGCCGGCGGCTTTCCGGATTATCTGCTCTATGTGTTTCTCGGAGCCGGCAATGGCAGCTTTACCCTGAAATCTCCGCCCAAGATTTTCTACGGCATGCCGCTGGCCGCCGGAGACTTCAACGGCGACGGCAATCTGGATCTGATTACCACTACCACCGACTACTACGGTGACAGTTGGATGCCGGCGATTGCTCTCGGCAATGGCGATGGAACGTTTCGACCGGGTGTGAATCTGGGCGACACCTACTACCTCACCTATCCCGCCGTAGGCGATCTTAACGGCGACGGCAAACTCGACATCGCGATGCCGGCGTTCACTTATTATCCGTATGGCAATTCCATCACCTCCGTATATTTTGGAAATGGCAATGGAACCTTCGCGGCTCCGGTGTCCTACTCTTCCCCTCAGGTATGGGCCACCACCGCCGCCTTAGGCGACTTCAGCGGCAACGGCCGACTCGACATCGTTACCGACGGCATTCAGGTGCTCTGGAATAACGGAGATGGCACGTTCACCAACGATACCAACATCGACGTCGAAGGATCACCCTACGTGGGCGGCGTCGCCGTCGGCGATTTCAACGGCGACGGCATATTGGATTTCGCCGCCGGAGCGGACCCCGCCCTCCCGCCGTACAGCGCCTATATTTTCCTGGGCGATGGCAATGGCAAGTTCCAGACGGTCGACATAGATGGCGCGGAGATACTTCAGGCGGCTGACTTCGCTGGGAACGGAAAGCTGGATTTATTGACGACCAACGGTATTTACCTGCAGACGCCAGCCAGCCTCCTGCCCACCTATGTGAGCTTTGAAGAGGCGGTCAATTCGGTCAGCGCGCCACAGACCCTTACCCTGACCAACGTCGGCAACACTGTCATGAACATCGAGAGCCTGACCCTGACCGGCGCATCGTCCTTCTCGCAGACCAACACCTGCGGCAAGTCGGTGGAGCCAGGAAAAAGTTGCCAGATTCAGTTGGTCTTTGCACCCACTGCGTCGGGAAATGTTTCTGCTGTGATCAGCGTCACGGTTCCGGGCGCACCAGCCTCGACCGTGACCTTGGCCGGTTATGGATATGTGCCGGATTAGTGCCGCTGGGTGGCGCGCTTAGCGTGAAACGATCTGTAACTCTCGCCGTTCGACGCGGGAGGGTAATCCGCCCCTCTGTCATCCTGAGCGCAGTCTGGCGCGAGCGAAGCGAACGTCGGCAACCGAAGGACCCATGCAACTCGCCGGCAAACTGCATAGGTCCTTCGCTTCGCCCAGGATGACAATGCAAGGAAGCCGGGTTTAGTGAGAAGACTCCGCCGTTAATTTCCGCAGTTCCTCGGGCGAGGTATTCAGCAAGTTCCGCAGCACGGCGACTTCCGCCGCAATCCCTGCGTGCAGCGCGGGCTCGACATCGGGTGCGAAGAACGGAGAATGGTTCGACGGGAGCTCAGTCCCACTTACCTTAGCCTGCGCGAACTTCTCCGGATCGGCTCCGCCCAGGCTGAAATAAAAGCCGGGAACCCCTTGTTCGACGAAATAAGAAAAATCCTCCGAGGGCGTGATCGGCGCGGCGATCACGACTTTATCTTTTCCCAGCGCAGCCTCCAGCGGCGCCCTGAGCCGCTCCGCCAGTGCTGGATTGTTATAGACCAGGTCCGTGCCTTCGTAGCGCTCGACCAGCGGTTCGCGCGGCGCACCGGCCGCGGCAGCTTCTGCCTTGGCGATGCGGGTAATAGCGGCCAGAATCTGCTTGCGCACGTCATCCTTGCGGGTGCGAATCGTCAGCCCCATTTCTGCGTGGTCGGGGATGATGTTGTTCTTCGTCCCCGCTTGAAAGTAACCGACCGTCACTACCGCCATTTCTCCAGGAGTGACTTCGCGCGACACGATCGTCTGCAAGGAAAGAATCGTCCGCGCCGCGATCACGATCGGATCGATCGTGGTCTGTGGCATGGCACCATGCCCACCTTTGCCGTAAATCGCGATGCGCACCGAATCCGCGTTCGCGTTATAGACGCCGGGAGTGATCGCAGCCACGCCCGCGGGCTGCGCATTGCCCACGTGCAGCGCCACGACCACGTCCGGCTTGGGGAACCGGGTGAACAATCCGTCACCGATCATTGCCTTCGCGCCGGTAATCGTTTCCTCGGCCGGCTGGCCAATCAGGATGAGGGTTCCGTGCCAGGTATCTTTGCTGCGCGCCATGATCTCGGCTGTGCCCAGAATCGCCGCCATATGCAGATCGTGTCCGCAGGCGTGCATCACCGGAACGTCGTGCCCGGCGTCATCTTTCGTGCGCACCTTACTGGAATAAGCCAGGCCGGTTTTTTCTTCCACCGGCAGCGCATCCAGTTCTGTGCGGAGCATGATGGTGGGCCCGGCCCCGTTCTTCAGGATGGCGACCAACCCCGTCCCGCCGACGTGTTCAGTTACTTCGTATCCGGAGCTGCGCCAGCGCCCAGCCAGCTTCGCCGCGGTTTGGGTTTCATGTGCCGAAAGCTCGGGGTTCTGATGCAGATCAAAGTAGAGCGCATGCGCGTCAGGATAAACGCTGTCTAATTCTTTCGAGGAGGGAGCCTGCGCCCATGCAGCGGCAGTGAGCAATGCCAACAACGAAAGTCTTGACCAAGTCATGGTTCGGGATAATAGCCTTCTAATCTGGCGGACTGCAAACCAGGCTCCCAAGTATTTCCCTGCAACGGTTTCCCAAGGGCGATCATCTTAATTGTTAAGCCGCTCAATTCTTCGCTTGCCTTTTTTCCGCCGGGTGTACAATTCGGCTTAAGAAAGCACTTGGTTGAGCACTTCGTTAGCAAGGCCGAGGCGCTAATGAACGTTCACTTCAGTTACCGTCTTCATAAAATTCCTGCTGTCGAGAAAGACATCCAACACCAGATCGAAAAACTGCAAAAACGTCTGCAGGTGTTTCGTCCGGAACTCATTCACCTGAAGGGCGTCGTCGAGGAAATCTCCGCCCGCGAAGGAACCAGCGTTTCACTGAACTTGCGCTTGCCCTCGGGCCAAATGGCAGTGCAGGCTTCGGCCCCAACCGCTGCCGCCGCGGTGAAAAGCGCGTTTGAAGATCTTCTCCAGCAGGTCAGTAAGCACAAGGAAATCCTGCGCTCGTCGCACAAGTGGCAGCGCGGCAAGCGCGGTGACAGCGCCCGGCCGGCCGCGCTGGTTCGCGAGGTCCCGTTCGAACAAACCCTGGCCGCCGTCTTCCCGCCGACCATTTCCGCCGATGACGTTCGCTCCTACGTAAACGTGAACTTGGCCCGCCTCGAGCGCTTTGTCGAACGTGAAATCTATTTCCGCGAAGCGCAGGATTTAATCGCTGCCGACAGCCTCTCGAAGGAAGAAGTAATTGACGAAACCATCGCCGCCGCTCTGGGCAACGGTCAGGAAAAACCCGAACGTCTGGCGCTCGAGCCCTGGCTCTATCGGCTGGCACTGCGATCCCTGGACGAACTCTGCCGCACCGACGAGAGCAACGGCCACGCCATCCCGTTGGAAGATTCCGCGCGCCCGCGCAATGTGCGGGCTAGCGACGAACCCGAGTTGCAATTTCACCAGCCCGACGAATCCATCACCGGCGCCACCGTGATTGCCGACGCACGCATTGCAACACCCGAGCAGATCATGGCCTCCGATGAACTGTTGCGCCTGATTGCCTCGGCTCTGCGCGATCTCGGCTCCGGCCCGCGCGAGGTCTTCATCCTGCACGCCCTTGAGGGCTTCAGCGTCGATGAAATTACGGGCATTACCGGCCATTCTTCTGAACGTGTACTGGCTTTCGTTTCTGCCGCCCGCGACCACCTGCGCAAAGCGCCCGGGCTGGCCGGGCAGTTTCAAGGCCGCTTGGCTTCAACCGGCGCTGCTTAGATCCAATCTCAAGTTTTGAGGAGACCCATGACTATTACTCGCGAACAATTCCGGGAGCTAGCTCAATTTCAGGATGGAAATTCTTCTGCGGTCAGTTTTTATTTCCAACCATCCACGCCCCGCAACAAGGCGCACAAGGAAGACACGATTCTGATCAAAGACCTGGTCCGCGAAGCCGCCCGGAGTCTCGAAAACAAAAGCCTCGCTCGCTCCGACCTGGATCGCATCCTGCGCCTGGCGGGCGAATTGCGCAGCAACGGAACCCACGGCAAGGCCGTGTTTGCCTGCGCCGCCCAAAGCCTCTGGCGCGAATACGAACTCCCCGCCAGCTTGCCCGGTACCCACCTTTTCGTTGACCGCCATTTCCATCTCAAGCCGCTCGCTCACCTGCTGGGCGCGTCCCCGCTGCTGGGTGTGGTGCTGCTCGACCGGCACCGGGCTCGCATCTTCGATCTTCGTCTGGGTGAGCTCACTGAACGTGAAGATTTGTTCCATCCCCTGCCTCGCAGAGGCCGCAGCGACGGCTATGCCGGCTATGACGGAGGTCACGCCCAGCGCCGCGTGGAAGACGAGGCTCGACAGCACTTCAAAAATGTGGCTGAGTCGGTGAAAGATCTGCTGGAAAAACGTGTGTTCGAGAAATGGATTCTCGCCTGCCAGGATGTTCACCGCTCCCTGCTTGAACCGCAACTGCATTCCTACGTCAGCCATGCGCTCATCGGCCGCTTCCATGCCGATCTGGGCCACGTGACTCGCGACGAGTTGCGCACACAAGCGCAACAGATTGTCGAGCGCTGGCAAGCCGACCGCCGCCGCGAGTTGGTCGGCCAGGCACTCGGCGAGGCGCGCGCCAACGGGCGCGGCGTCACTGGCCTGCGCCGCGTGTTGCGCTCGCTGGAACTGGGAGAAGTGCAGACTCTGCTCCTCGGCGAAAATCTGCAGGGGCACGCCGTCGAGTGTTCCGGTTGCGGCCACCTCGATGCCCACCTCGTTAGCTTCTGTCCGATTTGTGGCCGGGCCACGCAGGAAATTGTCGACGTGGGCGAGGCCATTCTTCCGCAAGTGATTTCCCGCGACATTGAAACCTTCTACGTAAAGGATGAAGACGATGCGGAATTCGACAAAGTGGGCAACATCGCCGCGCTGCTGCGCTACCGCTCGGAAAAAATTCAGCCGCTCAACGCCGCCGTAGCCGATCAGTTAGGCCGCGCCGGCTCCGCCTATCCCGGCCGCCTGCGCCGGTTCGCCAGCCGCTAAGAAGCACGGGTGACTGAGCTCGCGAAAGATCACATGTGGGAACCGCCGCCGCCCCGCCGTAGGTGGAGCGCGACTCGAAAGCCTGGGTACCAGAGCCGACAAGCCGAAACTTTACCCGGTCACCTCTAGTGTGAATCCTCACTCCGGCCCGTGATATGCTTCCCGCTTCGCCTAACAAAGTTTGGGTTCGTGAGCGAACATCCACCTGGGAGGACCCGTGACATTCTCGCGCCGTGATTTCGTAAAGACGTCTGTGCTCGGAGCCGTTGCTTCGGGCCTGGCAGGACACGACGCAAATCCCACCGCGCTCGCCGAAAACAGCCGCGATCCCGCCTTGCCAGCTGAATCCCCCAAGCGTCCGATCATCATCTGCGCCCACAACGGCTACACCTATGTGGAGGCCGCGTATGCCTTCCTGAAGGCCGGCGGCGACACGCTCGATGCCGGCATCCGCGTGGTGAAGGGTCCGGAGGACGATCCCAACGACGACACAGTCGGCCTGGGCGGATTGCCCAATGAGGAAGGCGTGGTCGAACTCGATGCCTGCTGCATGCACGGGCCGACGCGCCGCGCCGGTTCTGTGGGCGGCGTGCGCAACATCAAGAATGTGTCGATGGTTTCGAAGGCCGTGATGGAGCACACCGGCCACGTCATGCTGGTGGGCGAGGGCGCGGAACGATTTGCCGTGGCTGTCGGCTTTCCGCGCGAGAACCTGCTGACCGACCGCTCGCGAAAAATCTGGCTGCTGTGGAAGGAATTCAATTCCGATCGCGACTGGTGGGGACCGGGCATCGCCGACCCGCACTGGCATCCCCCCGCGCCTGACGGCAAACCGCAGGCCGCTCTCTGGCCGGACCGCATTCAGCAGTTGCAGCAGCGTGCCGCCGATCTCGGCATCGAGCCCGAGTTTCAACTCGCGGCTGTGCGTCGCGTGCTGTTTCCGCCCACCGGCACCATTCACTGTTCGGTTCTGAACGAAAAAGGCGACATGTCGGGCATCACCACCACTAGCGGCCTGGCCTTCAAACTCCCCGGCCGTTGCGGCGATTCGCCCATCATCGGCGCCGGCTGCTACACCGATCAGGATATCGGTTCAGCCGGAGCGACCGGCTCCGGGGAAGAAAACATCAAAGTTGCAGGCGCACACACCATCGTCGAGAACATGCGTCACGGCATGGCTCCGCAGGAAGCCGGCCTGGACGCCCTGAATCGCATCGTGCGCAACTACAACGGCGACATGACCCGACTTCGCTATATGGATATGATCTACTACGTCCTGCGCAAAGATGGAGCCTACGCCGGCGTGTGCCTGTGGGAAGGATATTCCGCCGGCAATCCCCACACCATCGTCGTGCACGACGGCACGCTGCGCCGCGAGCCTGCTACTCCCCTGCTCAAAGGTTACTCGCAGAGTTGGCCGCCCTCGCCGGTGGTCCCGGAGGACTTGAAAAAAGATTCGGAGTATCTGAAGTAAGAGATAACAAGTCGACTGCAAGTCTGTCACTTTTTCAGTTGCAACCACTTCGTTTTCAATTCGTCATCGCTCGCAATGGTGCCATCGGCGCGCCACGCCGCCAGATTCGAAAGGTTCGCAAACAGCGTATTCATCCCGTTCGCCAGCTTGACGAATATCACCGCCTCGTTGGCCGGTGAGAAGTACACTCTCTCCACGCAGTTCTGCGGCCCGTATCCCTGCGCAATGATCGCGAGAACGGCAGTCTCTCCGTCCGTTAGAACTCTTCTAGGCATAGGGCACACCTTGTCATCAGAGTTTGTTGATTCCTGTCACAAAGAGCCAAGCCATTCGCATCAACCTATTGGTGGGCCGGCTTGTAAATCAGGCTGATCACGATGCCGACAACCATCCATTCCACGAAGTAGGCCACGCTTTGCTGGACGGTCAGTTTCAGCCCGATGTTTAGGTTCACATAGTTATGAACCACAAACGAGCCCATCGCAAAGACCCCAATCAGCGCACCGAAACGCGCTCCCTCCGCGATGCCGTAGCCGCCTCGGTAAAGCATCGCGTAAAGCAACGCCAAAGCCAGGATCCCCAGAAACATTGCAGCCATTCCGAGCGGCATGTGGCTCATCTGTCCTTCCTTCGCCCGGTACACAGCTGGATATTTCAGGAACTCGGTCCGCAGCGACGGCAGCAACCCAAACGCGAGCCCGCCGACGACGAAATACGCCACGAAAGCGCCCAGCGCCGCGAGAATCATCCTCAAGAGATTCATTCCACTCCTCTTCAGAATTCGACGATAGCGATCAAGAACCTGAGGTGGTGATCGATGATCAAAGACCGGCGATCGCTGATGGCCGCGCTACGAGAATCTAACCTTCACATCCGGCCCCTTCTCCAAATGAATGCTCTCCACAAATCGCACCTTACCCGTGCGCAGCGTCATGATCACCGACGACGTCCGCGTACCTTCGCCAAAAAACCGCACTCCCTTGAGCAATGCACCATCGGTAACACCGGTTGCGGCAAAAATAATTTGTTTGCCGGGAGCCAGGTCTTGCGCTTCGTAGATGCGATTCTTATCTTCAATGCCCATGCGCGCCAGCCGCTCCTCCTGATCGGCCTTCACCACCAGCCGTCCCAGCATATATCCGTTGAGGCAGCGAATCGCCGCTGCCGTGATCACGCCTTCGGGCGCGCCGCCGGATCCCATCACCACGTGCACGCCGGTGCCGATCACGGCCGCCGCAATGCCTGCCGAAAGATCTCCATCGCCAATCAGCCGGATCCGAGCGCCTGCCGCTCGAATCTCGGCAATCAGTTTTTCGTGGCGGGGCCGGTCGAGCACCATCACCACCAGGTCTTCCACATCGCGATCCAGCCGTTTCGCGATGTTCTTCAGGTTGTTGCCGACGGGCGCATCCAGATCGACCGCATCCTTGCATGACGGCCCAACGACAATCTTTTCCATGTAACAGTCCGGGGCGTTGAGCAATCCTCCGCGCTCCGAGGCCGCCAGCACGGTTATCGCCCCGGGCGCGCCCGTAGCGCACAGGTTTGTGCCTTCCAACGGATCGACCGCAATATCGACTTCCGGAACTTCCGTGCCGTCAGGGAATTCAGCGCCAACTTTCTCCCCGATGTAGAGCATCGGCGCCTCGTCGCGCTCTCCTTCGCCGATCACAATGGTCCCGCGCATCGGGATCGTGTCCATGGTTCTCCGCATGGCCTCGGTTGCAACTTGATCGCTGAGCTTGCGCTCCCCCTGCCCCATCGTCCGAGCCGAATCGATCGCGGCCACTTCCACCACGCGCAGGAATCGCGACGCCAGGTCGCTCTCAATGTTCTCCCCAAAAATGCGGGCCTTGCCTTCTGAACGAGTTGTACTCATGGATGTCTCTGTCCCCCGAGCCCTGATGATGCGAGATGATAGTGCGCTCCTTGCGCGCCGGGCTGAGACTATAACCCAATTCCACGGGCAATGGAAAGATGCGATACGCAGTATCGATTTTGTTCACGCATCCTCGTGTACTCGCGGGTGTGATGGCCGTGGTATTCTCCTATCCCTGATCCGAAGGCGACGATCCGGAACTGACGATCTGGAATTGACGATCCCGAACGAAACCCATGCCTGACCCGCGCCCGCTGACTTTCCTCTGCATCACGACCTACGAAAAGGGACAGGAATTCATGCGCGAGTGCAAACGCCAGGGCTGCCAGGTAATTCTGCTGACCGCGGAAAAACTCCGCGACGCCGATTGGCCGCGCGAAAGCCTCGATGACACCTTCTATCTCCCGGAGCAGATCGCCCTCGCAGACACCGTGCAAGCCGTCACCCACCTGGCGCGCTCCCGCAAAATCGATCGCATCGTCGCCCTCGACGAATATGACATGGAGACCGCCGCCACGCTGCGCGAACATCTGCGCATCCCCGGCATGGGCCTGACTACGATGCGCTATTTCCGCGACAAGCTGGCTATGCGTATGCGCGCCCTCGATCGCGATGTCCGCGTCCCCGACTTTGTGCCCGTGGTAAACCACGCCGACATCCGCTACTACCTCGACCATGTGCGTGGCCCCTGGGTGCTCAAGCCGCGTCAGGAAGCCTCGGCCATCGGCATCAAGAAAATCGACGCCGCTGCCGAACTCTGGCCCCTGCTCGAACAACTCGGCGACCAGCAGTCGAGTTTTGTGCTGGAGAAATTTCTCCCCGGTGACGTTTACCACGTCGACTCTGTCGTCTCCGAGAGCGAAGCCGTATTTTCCAATGTTAGCCGATACGGCAAGCCTCCCATGAACGTCGCCCAGGGCGGCGGAATTTTCACCACCTTCACCGTGGCTCGCGGAAGCACAGATGACTCAGCCCTGCGAGCCATCAATCGCGACCTGATCGCCGCGCTGGGCCTGGTGCGCGGAGTCGCGCACGCCGAATTCATTCACGCCCACGCCGACGGCGAATTCTATTTTCTGGAATGCGCCGCGCGCGTCGGCGGAGCCTACATCAACGAGATGGTCGAGGCTGCGACCGGAATTAATCTGTGGCGCGAATGGGCCCGCATCGAAATCGCCGGCGGCGACGGCAGCTATCAACTGCCGCCAGCGCGCGAAGAGTATGCCGGCGTGATTCTCTCCCTCGCCCGCCAGGACGACCCCGACACTTCCGCCTATAACGATCCCGAAGTGTACCTTCGCATCAAGAAGCATCACCACGCCGGCCTGGTCTTGCGCTCGCCCGATCCGCGGAGGATTCCGGCCTTGCTCGAAGGCTACGCGCGCCGTTTCGTCGAAGAATTCCTCGCCGTCGAACCTCCACGCGACAAGCCCACCGCCTAGCTTCTGCTAACATTCTGCCCATGAGCCCAACCACCAGCGAACATTCCACGGCGACGGATCATCCCGCTCACGAGCGCCCGGAGCGTAAAGAGCCGACTTATCTTTTCACCGAGAAACACGTGGCCGAAAAAAGCGAGATTGCCCGCCGCTTCATCGAATCCCGAGCCCGCCTCAACGCCAACGTTGACAAGGCCAGCAATTTTCTCGTCAAGCGCTTCTACAACATCGATCACAACACCTACCTCGAAGGCGCTCTACCCGCCAAGACGAAAGAGTTGTTGGGACTCGTAGCCTCGACCGTCCTGCGCTGCGACGACTGCATCTCCTACCACGCGATCCAGTCCTTCCGCCTGGGCGTGACCCGCCCCGAGCAGGAAGAATCGCTCAACGTGGCGCTGGTCGTCGGCGGCAGCATCGTGGTGCCCCACCTGCGCCGAGCGTATGAGTTGCTGGAAGAGTTGTACTGCTAGGCCTCGGAAGTAATCCAGTCGTTGCCAACGGTGATGGCCAACCGTCTCTGCCAATCAGGTTACTGCCGCGACGGCAATGGAATCACTCCCAGAGAAATCAGAATTACGAACACGCCGATAGAGAAAATGATGATGGTCGGCGCCCAAAAAGAAAAGGGATTCTCGTCGCGGTCAAATCCACCCGGAGGGCAGCCCTTGTAGTAACCCTTTCCGGTCACCAAACTGTAACCCGCCCAGCCGATGGCGGCGAGTCCGAACGGGATCAGGATTAACATACAATGTGCCCCTCAAATCAATATTCCACTTTGTCCACTGCTCCAAAATCATATCTGTTCTGCCGTCGGCAAAGACGTAACGTCAGTTCATGATCGGTCGTGAGAGCCGTTCGATCCGCGGCCTATGCTCGGCGTCGCTGCACCATCGAAGTCACCAGCGTGACCACCATAAGCGCGATTCCGGCGCCCAGTTCAAGCCGCTGCGGGCCTCGCAGTGTTTCCCATACCGCGTCCGGAGGCCAGAAAATTCTGGCGTCGCGCAACGCATCCATGCACGCCAGCACGCCCAAAAGAAATCCCACGGCAGTCGCTACTCGGCGCTTTTTCTCTGGAGTCACCAAAGGATGTCCCTCAAAGCGGCGCATCGTTATGCGCGAGATTATGTGGGGACAGCCGCCCCCGGCCGTCCGTCGGGCGTAGCCCGGCGATTTTTCTGTCTAGCTCACCGGCTCTGAATTCTAGAACGCGTCAATCCCCGTAACGCTCTGCCCAATAATCAGCGAGTGCACATC
>Ga0209274_10000221_pt1 | contig 44359 bp, 41 predicted proteins | sample HubBroMetageREF1_FD_188343 | JGI IMG/M metagenome (GOLD analysis project Ga0209274, IMG submission 188343) | Reference soil microbial communities from the Hubbard Brook experimental Forest, New Hampshire, USA - Hubbard Brook CCASE Soil... | ecosystem: Environmental > Terrestrial > Soil >...
TCCTCGATGATGCGATTGTGTCACGGTGCGGAAAAAGGCTGGTGTCGGCGGTTCAACTCCGTCCCTGGCCACCGATTAAATTCTACGGTTTCGCGGTTGAAGTAACTTTGACGCTGCGTAAGTATCTCGTCATTCTTTCCGTCGTGTTCTTCGGCTCCGTCGGAGACGCCTTTCTGGCGCGCGGCATGAAGCATGCCGGAGCCATCGACATTCACCATCTCACCAATGTTTTCTCCGTACTCGCGAACCCGTTTATTATCGTTGGGATTGTTTTTCTGCTGGCGTTCATGTTCAGCTACATGACTGCACTCTCCTTTGCCGATCTCACCTACGTTCTACCCGCTACCGCGATCAGTTATGTCGTCATGGTGCTCCTCTCCATTTTCTGGCTGCATGAGTCAGTTACTCCGCAGCGCTGGGCTGGCGTAGCCTTCATTGTTATCGGGGTTGGTGTGGTGGCCGGAGGCCCATCTCGCACCGAGCATCCGCCGTCGCGCGTCTCCGCCAAAGCCGTTGAGGAGCGCGTTTGAGAAGCCTTTATACTTGGCTCTGTATCTTTACGACGGTTTGCACCGCAGCCGCGGGGGACGTCCTCGTAGCCTTGGCCATGCGCCGAATTGGAGACCTGGGCGAGCTTCGCCGCCGACACGGCTTCCTGGCGGTGATCGTCCGCCCACTCTCCAGCGGAGTGCTCTTCGGCGGAGTCTTCTTCATGGCCATCGCCTTCTTCAGCAACCTGGTTGGACTCTCATGGGCGGATCTCAGCGTGGTGGGCCCAGCTTCCGCCGCACTTACTTTTGTAACGAACGCACTGGCCGCCAGATTCTTTCTGCATGAAAATGTTGACCGCCGCCGCTGGCTGGCCACGATTTTCGTTTGTTGCGGGGTTCTTCTCCTTACTTGGTCCTAAGCCGGGCGAAGGCGCGTTGAGCTCGAAGCTCGCAGACGTTGCGTGGAGTCACTCAGATATGTGGAGTCACTCAGATATAATGAACAATCCGCAATGACCTCCAGCGGCACTCCCATTCCAAAACCGCCGACAATTGAGAGTGATGCTACCCCGGCAACGAGCCGTCCGAACCGGTTGCTTTCGGACTGGCGAGTGTCGGTGCTGGTGCTGATTGGGTTGTGGGCGGTCATCTACATGGCCGGGATCGAGCACCCCCCTTTGCTCGACGACGTCGACACGGTACATGCCGAGGCAGCTCGCGAAATGCTGCTTCGGCACGACTGGGTCACGCTCTACACCAACGGGTTCCGTTATCTGGAAAAAGCTCCGCTGCTGTATTGGAGTTTAGCGACCAGCTACCGGATTTTTGGCATCAGTGACTGGAGCACGCGTTTGCCGCTGATGCTCGGCGTGCTGGCGCTCATTCTGGGGACCTACCGGTTGGGCCGATATGTTTACGGGGAAGCGGGCGGGCTGTGTGCGGGAGTTGCGCTGGCCACGTCGCTTGGCTTGTTTATTTTTACGCAGTTTCTGATTCCCGAGGTGCTGGTCGCGCTCTGGCTCACGCTCGGGTACTACTTTTTTTTGAAGTCGCTCGAAGAGGAGCAACCCTCGCGCCTCGTTTGCTGGGGATTTGCGGCGATGTGCGCCTTGAATATCCTCACCAAAGGGCTGATCGGACTGGTGTTCCCGGCGGGAGCGATCGGACTTTATCTTTTATTAACAGGCGATTTGCGGCGCTTGCTGAGGCTGCACGTGGTGTCCAGTTCGATGGTGTTTTTGGTGATTGCCGCGCCGTGGCATATCCTGGCCGCGCTGCGCAACCCGGCGCAAGGTCAGGCGCGCGGATTTCTGTGGTTCTACTTCATCAATGAACATGTGATGCGTTTTCTCGGCAAACGCGTGCCTCCGGGGTACGACACTGTCCCACTTGCCATTTTTTGGGGACTCTTGCTGGCGTGGCTTTTGCCGTGGAGCGCGTTTCTGCCGCAAGCTTTACGTGGCGTTCCAACTCGTTGGCGGGAACTTCGCGGCAAGCCAGGGAATGAACTGGATCGGCAGCGCCGTGCGAATCTGCTCTTCTTCTTGTGGGCGCTCGTCATCGTCGTTTTTTTCAGTTTTTCGACGCGGCAGGAGTACTACACAATCCCAGCCTTGCCGGGCGCTGCGCTCTTGGTCGGGGGATGGCTGGCGTGTGAATCCGGAGCAGACCCGCGCGCGTCGGATCGGCGCGCGGGCAGGATCTCTTCGGCAGTCCTGTTTGCTTTCGGTGTGCTGGGCTTGGTGGCCGGAATGTATCTCTTATCGGTTTCGCATCGCCCCATTCCCGGCGCCGACCTGGCGGACCTGCTCAAGAAAAATCCCGAGGACTATAACTTCTCGCTGGGACATGTGTTCGATCTGACGCCGGCGGCTCTGGGTGCGTTTCGGGTTCCGCTTCTGGGGACATCCCTCGGCCTATTCTTCGGTACCGGATTGAATTGGATTCTGCGACGGCGCGGTCGTCCTGTTGCAGGGAACGTTGCGCTTGCCGCCATGATGGTCGTGTTATTGGCCTGTATCCATTCCTCGTTCGGCACGTTCTCGCCGATTCTTTCTTCTTACAACCTCGCGGAAGCGATTCGAAAGCAGTTTCGGCCGGGCGATGTGATCGTGATTGATGGCGAGTACCACGAGGCCTCCACGCTGAATTTCTATACCGGGATCCAGGTGCACGTCCTGCACGAGCCGAGCGGGAACCTGTGGTACGGCGCGAAATTTCCCGATGCGCCGCACATCTTCCAGACTCCGGAATCGCTGTTGGCTTTGTGGAATGGTCCCGGAGCAGTCTTCCTGTGGTCGGATCAGGAAGAACCGAAAGAACTCATCGGCCTGCGGTCTTTCCAGTTGGCGCGCAGCGGAGGGAAATTCATCTTCACCAATCGCGACCCGAAGGAATGAGTGCGGGCGCGAAGCCACTGCTCGTACCTGTCGTGCTCGCTCTGTTAAAATAACGATTTATCCGTGCGTTCTATAGGCTGAGAAAAGGCCATTTCCAGTCACTTTCTTGCCTATGTTTCGAGGAGCCCAAGCTTGTTGATTGCATACATTATCTTGGCGGTGGCGGTGGTCGGGACCATCTCTTCGACCATCGTTTTTATTCTTGCCCTTTTCGGAGTGATTGAATTCCGCCGCATCGCAGCTCGGGATCAGAAAGCCTACGCAAGTCTGCCGGCGAAAATGCCGCCGGTTTCCGTTTTGAAACCCGTCCATGGCAATGAGGCTCGGATGAAAGAGAACATCGAGAGCTTCTTTCGCCAGAATTACGCCGAATACGAGGTCCTGTTTGCGGCGGATGAACCGGACGACCTCGCGCTTCCGGTCATCCGCGAGATTTGCGCACGCTACTCTCATATCCCAAGCCGCATCTTGATCACCGGGCAGCCGCCCTGGCCGAATGCGCCAAATTATTGCTTTCATCGCCTGACAGAAATCGCGACACATGACGTTCTGGTCACCAGCGACAGCGACGTTGAAGTTGAGCCGAATTATTTGCGTGATGTGGTCACCCCGTTACTCGATCCAAAAGTTGGGGCCGTGACCTGCGTATTTCGCGGCAAGAGCGCCGGCGGTCCCTGGGCCGCTCTTGACGCGATTGGAATGTCCGTCGAATTTACCGCCGGCGTATTAATCGCCAATCTTCTGGAAGGCATGAAATTTGGCTTGGGACCGACTATCGCGCTGCGCAAAGATTCCATCGGAAAGATCGGCGGATATGAAGCCGTCCGCGAATACCTTTCGAACGACTTTGTCGTCGGTAACTTTATTTATAAGGCCGGCTTCCGCGTCGTGCTCTCCAGCCACGTGGTCGATCATGTTTCGCCGCCCATGACATTCCGGCAGATGTGGGAACGGCAGCTGCGTTGGGCGATGGGAACCCGCTACTCGCGTCCGAAAGGCCACTTTGGCACTGGACTGACCTTTGCTGTACCGTACGGAATTCTGGGCCTGATCGCCGCGTCCCTATTGGGGCATCCATGGTGGGGTGTCGGCTTGTTCGCCGCGTCGCTGTTGAATCGGATGGCGGAGTGTTGGATCGTTGGCTGGACGGCCTCTCACGACCCCGTCGCGAAAAGTTGGGTGCTGCTCTATCCGCTGAGGGACCTGCACGGCTTCATTATCTGGTGCGCCAGTTACGTGAGCAAACGCAGCCTGTGGCGCGACAATAATTATGTATTGCTGAAGGGTGGCAGACTAGTCGCGCGGCGGGCTAACGGCACTGTCGTGACGCCGAGCTAACTCTCAATGACTGTCTGACTGAAGTATTCCAGCTGCGATATTTTTCAGGCCATTCTCGCCGCGTACAATAGAGTTTTGCCCCGTACCCACGATTCGAAAAGAGGATCGCATGACGACCACTCAACAGCCGCGCCCCCAAGTCGCGGCAGAGATTCCGGCAGTCCCGCTCACGACGGAAGGCTACAGCGTTCTGCACCAGATGATGCGCTTGCGTTGGCCTGCGTGGCGGGCGCTTCCCGCAGCCGAGAAATCGGCCATCGCCAAGGAAGCCGCCGACACGCTCTCTGCCATGGAGAAGAACTCCTCGGGCCAGTCCGCGCTGTTCTCGCTGATCGGACACAAGGGCGACCTGATGCTGATCCATTTCCGCGAGTCGTTCGCCGATCTCAATCAGGCCGAACTGAAACTCGCTAATCTGCGCCTCAGCGATTATCTAGAGGCCACGACTTCTTATCTTTCAATCATCGAACTTGGACTGTATGACTCCACGCTCAAGATTTACAAAGAGCTTACCGATCAGGGCATCGAGCCGCATTCTGACCAGTGGAAGGCCGAGATCGAATGCAAGCTTAACCGGCATAGCGAGGCCATGCGCCCGCGCCTTTTTCCTGAGATTCCGCCGCAACGTTATGCCTGCTTCTATCCCATGGACCGGCGTCGCGGCGAGGACAAGAACTGGTACAAGCTTCCCATTGTAGAACGCGCGCGTCAGATGAGCGATCACGGAATGATCGGCCGCCGCTATGCCGGACAAGTCAAGCAAATCATAAGCGGCTCGATCGGCTTCGACGACTGGGAGTGGGGCGTCGATCTATTCGCAGATGAGCCGTTGGTCTTCAAGAAATTAATCTACGAAATGCGCTTCGACGAAGTCAGCGCCGTTTACGCCCTGTTCGGCCATTTCTACGTGGGCGTGCGAGTGCCCGCGGCGCAGCTGGAGAAGCTGCTGGCGGGGGAACTGCCGAATCCGTAGAGCACACGAGCAAGAAAAATTTAGACTGTCATCCTGAGGCGGGCGCACTTTGCCCACCGAAGGACCTGAGTGAGCCGCGCGGTGCGTCGCGTTCTATGCGACGCGATGATCGCGCGTTCGGCTCGCTTCCATATCGCTTACTTCCATCGCTAGGAGAACCCATGTCCACCCTCGGCTTCATCGAATACAAAGACGCCAGCCCCGAAGTCCGTGCCGTCTACGACGACATCATGGCCACGCGCAAAACCGACTGGATCAATAATTTCTGGAAAGCCATCGCGCATGATCCCGCGACGCTGAAGCGCACTTGGGAAGACATCAAGCAGATCATGGGCCCCGGCGCGCTCGACCCGCTGACGAAAGAGATGATTTATGTCGCGGTCAGCGTGACCAACCAGTGCCAGTACTGCATCGCCTCGCACACGGTCGGTGCCCAGAAGAAAGGCATGACCGACGCCATGTTTAAAGAGTTGATGGCCGTCGTCGGCATGGCCAACGAAACCAACAAAATGGTCACGGGATATCAGGTCGAGATCGATCCGCAGTTCAAAAAGTAACCGCTAGTCGCTGTCAGAGCCCTACGCTTCTATTTCGAGCTCCGCTTCGCGGCGCGCTTCGACGGCGGCACTACACCCTTTTCCGGACGCTCCTTCTCAATCACGTCAGAAAGTTTGTGCAGCGGTTTATCGCCTGCCGACGACAATTGCGGACCAGTCTCAGCCACTTTCAGCCCCTGCGCTGTGTACATCGACTCATTGAACGTTGATCCCGACTTCGCGGCAGCCACCGCGAACACGCCGTGCGGAACCCCGCTGTTGAAAACCGTCGCGATATAGTCCCCGACCATCAGCCCGTTCTGCGAGTTCGGAAGCCAAGTGAGCTGCATCGCAGTGGTCAACTGAACTGCCGCATTCCAGGTCGTTCCACCGTTGTGAGAAGACACGTAACCTACAAAGAGCCGGCAGGTCGACTGCGTGCAACTGGTCTTCGGATAATAATAGTAGTGAATGGCCACGTGCGCAGTTGCACCCGAAGTAGCAGGGTCAATGCCAATGCCCGGGATGAAGTGATCGACCGTGCTCGTGGTCGGGTCGATCGGAATACGCGTGACTGCCGACCACGTCACACCGTCACTCGACGTGCTGTAGACCAGATCGTTGGTCGAACACTTGCTGCGGAAACGGCAGTCTTCCCATACCACCCAGACCGTCCCCGCACCGTCTACGGCAGCGGTAGGCAGCGGGCCGCTGCGAATGCCGCCAGCATCCGTATGAGTCTGTATGTTGGAAATCGTGACCGGCTTCGACCATGTATTGCCGCCGTCGGTCGAGGTGAATGACGACATGCTATTGGTCTCGATGGGCACGACTACGGTTCCGTTGGGTTGCACCAGCGGCTGGCCGCCAATACCAAAGGCGCGGTTCGTGGTGCCAACCGCTGCGCTCCAGGTGAGGCCGCCGTCGCTGGAGGTGCTCATCTGAATTCCGTCTCCAGTGTCGGGATTGTCCCACTCGACGTAGCAATTGCCGTAGAACGGGCTTCCCGAATTGCTATCGCATACGATCCAGTTCTTGTCAGAGCTGGCCACGTTGGGTCCGACGCTGACCGGGTTGTCCCAGGTGAATCCACCATCGGTCGAGCGGCTCACCACTACGGCGGGCGTTTCCTTCGTGTTCGAAATCGGAAGCGTGGCGATGATCCACACATCGTGCTTCGCGTCAAAAGCTACGGCAGGATCGCTGGCTGCGTCGTAAAGACCGCCACCGTTGCCGGTGGTCAGTCCCGGCAAGAAACCGTTCGTCCAGGAAGTGCCACCATCGGTGGAGGTAGCCCAACCGATCGCGGTCGCGCCACCATTTACGATGCGCCCGGTTTGGAAGGCGCTCACGAGAGTGGTGCCGTTCGCCAGCATGTGCGGCTCAACTTGAGTAGCATGCTGCCCCGGCCCGATGGTGAACGGGTCGGAACTGATCTGCGTGAGGGTGGGCCGCGCGGCGGCGTCCTGTGCCCGTGAGAGCGGAACATGCAAAAATCCCGCTCCGAACGTGGCTAGCAGGAGGGCATGAATTATTTTTCCAGACCTAGTCTTTCGAGGGCGCAAACCAGAGAAAGTGGATTTCATGACCTTCCTTATCGATGAAGAGAATGATTTTCGCGTCGAGCGGCCACCAAAGGCGGCAGGGCACCCGGTAGCTAGAAACTATGTGCGATAGTTTCGGTCGTGGGGTTGAACATATCCCGGTTCAGGAACCGTGTCAATGTGAAGAGTTTTGCAACCGGTGCGTAGGCGAGGATGCCTCGCGAGGCCGTCGAACTCGCGTTCCATTGAGGGAGAGTAAAATTGAGAAAATTTGAGAAACGCGGCTAGAAGACCCTAACGATGGAAGCGGGCTTTTCCGGTAGACGGGACCCCACTTGCCTTGGGAAGCAACCCCTTCCACTCGTGCATCTTCATATCCACTTTCCGACCGCGGAAGCGCACGCCCTCGGCTTCCAGCCTGAACCGCTGCTCCAACGCCGAGTCGCCGGTCAACTTGATCGCGCCACCCGCTCCCAGCACACGTTGCCAGGGCAAGCCAAACCCGCGGCGCAACGTTGCGGCCACTTGCCGCGCCGCCCCAGGAAATCCGGCTGCCCGCGCGACCCCGCCATAAGTCGACACTTTGCCGCGCGGAATCGCGCGCACCGTCCGCTCAATCCGCAGACGCATTGCTCCAGCTTTGTCGGAATTGGTCTTAGCGGTCGGGGAACCGCGCTTCCTACGTTTCACAGCCATACCGGCGAAATGTCATCCTGAGCGAATCGGGCTGTCTCGCGAAACGAGGCAGCCCGCGAAGTCAGAAGGTCCCGCACCGAGCGAAACCGAGGGGATCCCTACCCGCAGTAGGAATCTGTGCCCGCTACGCCGCCGTCCGAAACGCTTCCAGGGCTTCATACTCCGAATCGTGTATTTCAAATATGGTCAGCAGTTTGGTGACCTGCATCAGATCTCCGACGCGCTGGTTCAAGTTTGCCAGCTTAATCGTCCCGCCCGCATTATGCGCCGCGATATGCAGGGCCACCAGCGTCCCCAACCCGCCAGAATCGATATAGCTGATTTCGCCCAGATTGAGCACAATGCTCTTTTGGCCGTCCGCGATGGCCCGCTTCACCTCGTCCCGGAGCAGGGAAGACTCTTCCCCAAACACGATCCGCCCATTGCATTCAACGGCCAGAATTCCGTCCACCGTTCGCTTGGTCAGTTTCAGTTGCATCACAGCTCTCCTTTGCGGCCGCCGTAGAGTGCGCGCCCCAGCCGCATCCATACATAATTCTGTCGCACCAGCCTATCGCTTGCGCGCAGGCTTAGCAAGCGCCGAGGCCGTCTTCTGCTTCCCTGCGGCACCAACGCGCCCGTCCGATCACGTATAATCGACTTTTCCGCCCATGAGTTACACCGTCCTGGCCCGCAAATACCGTCCGCAGAAATTCTCCGAGGTCATCGGACAGGAGCACGTCACCCGCACCCTGCAAAACGCCATCGAACAAGGCCGCACTGCCCACGGTTACATTTTCAGCGGCCACCGCGGTATCGGTAAGACCACCGTCGCTCGGATTCTGGCTGCCGCGCTCAATTGCCGTTCGAAAGATAGGCCGTCTCTCGAGCCCTGCGGCGTTTGCGAATCGTGCACCGAGATTCGCGCCGGCAACGCCGTCGACGTCATCGAGATCGACGCAGCCACCAACCGCGGCATCGACGAAATCCGCGAGCTGCGCGAAGGCGCGCGCTACCGCCCGGCCCGCGACCGCTTCAAAATCTACATTCTCGACGAAGCCCACCAGATCACCGACGCTGCGTTCAACGCCCTGCTGAAGACGCTGGAAGAGCCGCCCGACCACATCGTCTTCATGCTCGCGACCACGCAGCCCGAGGATATTCCGCAAACCATCCGTTCGCGCTGCCAGCACTTCAGCTTTCGCGCCGTGAAGTTCGACGCGATCGTCGCGCAGTTACGCGACCTGGTCACCCGCGAAAACATTGAAGCCGACGACGACGCTCTCGCCCTGCTCGCAGAAGCCGGCGACGGCTCCATGCGCGACGCGCTCTCGATCCTCGATCAGGCCATCGCCTCCGCCAGCGGACGCGTCACCGCCGATTCCGTCCGCAACCTGGTCGGCGCCGCGCCCGCGCACATTCTCGAACAAGTCATGCAGGCTGTGTCTGAAGGCCGCAGCGAAGACGTGCTCCGCCAGGTCGACAATCTGATCAGTGAAGGCCACAGCCCCACGCACTTCGCCCGCCAAATGGTCCGTTTCCTGCGCAACGCGACCGTCGCGAAAGTCGCGGGCAAGGATTCATCTTTGCTGCAGGTTTCGAGCGAAGAACGCGAGCGCGTGGCTCGTGTCGCAGAAATGTTCGGCGAAGAAGATCTCACGCGCCATCTACAGATCATGCTGCGCACGCACGGCGAGCTGGGATACAAGCAGGAACAGCGGTTTCATCTCGAACTCGGCCTGCTCAAAATGGCGCACGCGCAAAAGCTGCTTCCCATCGAACAGCTGCTGAGCGATGTAGCCTCCGCTCCCACGACCACCGCACAGCGGCCGCCAGCCAGGTCGTTGAACATTGCGGCGCCAACCGGCTCGCCCGAAACGCGGCGCCCAGAGCCGGCCCCGGCCGCGCGGCCAGCTTTCGTTTCCCCCTTTGCCGCCGACTCTGCTCGCAAGGGCACTCCGCGTCAGGAAGCTTCGTCAGATTCCGCGCCGGTGAACGGCCCGCGCATCGTTGCCGCAGCCAGCCAGGCCGAGCCAGTAGTCATGGGTTCCGCCGCTCCTGTTGCTCTGCGCGATCAAATGCCCGAGCCAGTCCGCGAGCCAGAGATAGATCGGGTTCTGGATCGCGGCTCGGGTAGTAGAGACGTTAAGGGCTACGTTTCTGCCGGCTCAACGGCTCAGGCCGCGCTCGACCCACCGGGGAAGGGCCCGACTTCTAATCACGCGGTTGGAAGCGTGGAAGAACGCACTTCGGCGCCTGAGAGCCGGCGGATCGTCGAGGCGCAATCGCCTGCTGGAGGTCCCGACCTCGATCGTCTCCAAGCCGCAGTTCTCCAAGCCCTCACCGACGGCAACCAGCGCATACTTGTCTCAATGCTCTCCGCCGGCGAATGGAGCGTGCAGGGTAATGAAGTGGTGATCAAGATCGCCGAGTCGCAAACAGTAGTGGATATGTCGCTCGGTTCCGATGCGAGGCGGCTCGCCATCGCATCGGCCAGCGGAGTCCTGGGACGGGCCGTGAAATTGAGAGTAGTTCCGGGCGCGGCAGTCGCACAGCAGCCGAACAAGCGCAATGGCGGCGCTCCGACTGCCTCAGGCCCCGGTGGCCGAGGCCGCGCTGAACAGGATGCGGTGGTTCGCCGCATGCAAGAGAAATTCGGCGCCGAAATTCGAACCGTCATCGACTATAGGGAAAAACGGTGACAACGGTAGATTTACTTGTCATCCTGAGCGAAGCGAAGGACCTATGTAATTCTCGCTTCCGGCAAGTTCCGTAGATTCTTCGCTGCGCTCAGTAAGACGACAGAAGTCTGTGGCGACTGAAACGCGAGGCTCCATGGGTGGATTCAATCTGCAAGAACTGATGTCGAAAGCGAAATCGCAATACGATTCCCTGCAAAAGAAAATGCAGGAAACAGTAGTCGAAGCCTCGGCAGGGGGAGGCACGGTCACTGCAAGAATGGATGGCCGCAAGCAGTTGCTCAGCCTGCGCATCGACCCGGAAGCTGTGAAATCGGGCGACGTAGAAATGCTGCAGGACCTGGTGCTCGCCGCCGTCAACGAAGCCGCCCGCAAAGTCGACGCTCAGATGCAATCGACCGTCGGTGGCATGCTTGGCGGCCTCGGCATCCCCGGACTTTAGTTCGATTGCGGCAAGCCTGGGGCTTCGTCGAGCTTCACATCTTCGCGAAGAGCTAGATCGTAGAAGGGCGGCGCGACTTCAGCCGCGCCACATAATGTAACCATGGGACGCGGCTTAAGCCGCTGAGGGATCGCAGCATGAGGAAGCATCGTTGCATCGGTTGGGCAGTGCTGAGTTTAGTTTTCCTCACTTTGTCCGCCCAACCACAATCCGCACCTTCGAAAGAGGCGATCATGGCCAGCCACGTCACCGGACCATTCGATGTGAAGATGATTCCGCAGGATGACAAGACCGGCGACGGTCTGAGCCGCATGTCGCTCGACAAGCAATATCATGGCGACCTCGACGGCACGGCCAAAGGCGAGATGCTGACCGGTGGCGTCAGTGCCAATCATTCGGGCGCCTACGTCGCTATGGAAAAGTTTACCGGGACGCTGCATGGCCGCGGCGGCAGCTTCATCCTGCACCACACCGGAATCATGACCGAGGGCAAACCGGATCTGACCATACTCGTCGCGCCCGATTCCGGCACCGGCCAGCTGGCCGGAATTACAGGAAAAATGACGATCAAGATCACCGACGGAAAGCATTTCTACGATTTTGAATACACGCTGCCGAAAACAGATTGAGCAATTGAGAAATTTGGTAATTGTGTAATCGAAATTCGGCCAACAGTTACAATGTTCTCAGCCGATTTTCAATTACTCAATTACTAAATTAGGCAATTACTAATTCCCGACCCGCCCATGTCAAAATTTGCGGAACCCATGTCCCGCCTGATCGACGAGCTGAAAAAGCTTCCTGGCGTGGGCGCGAAAAGCGCGCAGCGGCTGGCCTTTTACATTCTGCGATCGAGCGATGAAGACGCCGAAGCGCTCGCCGCCGCCGTGCGCGACGTAAAGGCCAATCTCCGGCTCTGTTCGGTTTGCAACAACATCACCGACGTCGACCCCTGCGTCTACTGCACCAGCGCAACCCGCAACCAGCGGCTGGTGTGCGTGGTCGAGGAGCCCACGAATATTGCAGCCATTGAAAAGACCAAGCACTTCAACGGAGTCTTCCATGTGCTGCACGGCGCGATCTCGCCGCTGCACGGGATTGGCCCCGAGCAACTCCGCATTTCGAATCTGATTACCCGCGTCGACGCGGGCAACGTCGATGAAGTTATCGTCGCCACCAACCCAACCGTGGAAGGCGAAGCCACGGCCACCTATCTCTCGCACCAACTCAAGCGCGCTGGAGTGAAAGTCACCCGCATTGCCATGGGCATTCCCGTCGGCAGCGACATTGAATACACCGACGAGATCACGATGCTGAAAGCTATGGAAGGGCGACGGGATATGTAAGGGGCAGCTTGCTTTCGGCGGTTTGCATTTCAATGCACAATTTTTTGTGCATCTTGTGCAAGATTTTGCATTCGAACCGCGGGCGAAGACGGCAAGCGGCGGAAATCGCCGCGATGAACGTTCCAATAACGCCAATGTTGACAATTGTTTGCAGGGCAGAGTCGAGCTAAGGGATGACATGGCAGGCGGCTTGCACTCAAGTGCCTGAGTTTCCTCATGGTTTTGCAGATCCTTCGATCTGTGGACTCGCCTGAGGAGTAAGAAAGCAGCCTCAGCGCCAGTCGCGGCGCGCTGTGATGTAACCGCATCCAACTCGACGCAGAAGAAGCCGGGCCAACCAGCCCGGTTTTTTTATCGTCGACAACTCCCAGTCTTGGTCGTGCAGTGCGCCCGACGGCGGCGAGCTCTGCGAAATTACAATTCCATGACACTGTCTTGACACGGCGTTACCGCGTGGACGGCTAGGCTTGTACTCGGCACTATTGTGTTGGAGGAATCGTGAAGCCTAAGCTCGCCGCAATGCCCGCCGCCACCTTCGTCCTCGCGCTATTCATTGCCGTGCGTCCCATGGATGCGCAGACCGGTGCGTCGCCTATCTTCAAGGCCGTTCCCACTCCCAACCCGAATTTCAATAATGGCTTGCTCGCCGCATCCGCGTCGTCTGCCTCCGATATCTGGGCCGTCGGCGACTCCGTGCTGCACTTCAACGGAATCAAGTGGACCGCGTTTACTCCGGCCATGCAGAGTGAGATCAGCTCACTGAATGGAGTGGTCGCGATTTCTCCCTCGCTCGCGTGGGCTGCAGGAAACATTGAAACCACGGCGGGCGTTCGGGGACAAATCATCGAACAGTGGAACGGCACCAAGTGGAGCGCGTTCCCCGGTCCGAAGTTCGCCTCGGGCGACCAGCCCAGCATTTTTGCCATGACCTCGACTTCCGCGAATGACGTCTGGGCCATCGGCAGCCTGTTGAGCGACGGCGGGCAACTGCTCTCGTTCCTGTTCGAGCATTGGAACGGCAAGCAATGGACGGCAACGACCATACTCTCGAATGATGCCTTCCTGTTCGGCGCGTCCGCCGACGCCACCAACGACGCCTGGGCGGTCGGCTTCAACGGGCCGGAGAATGACAACAGTCAGACTCTGGCCATGCACTACGACGGTGCCGAGTGGACCCAAGCCATTACTCCCAGTGTCGGCAACGGTGCCAATCAGTTCAACGGTGTACTTGCCCTTAGCCCCAACGATGTTTGGGCGGTCGGATTCTCCACGCCGGTTCCGCCTCCTGCGCAGGCTGCGACCCTCACCTTGATCGAACATTTCGACGGCAGCAGTTGGAGTGTGGTCCCGAGCCCGAACGTCGGACCAGACAGCATTTATCAATCGAATCGTCTCTTCGGTCTGGCCGCCAATTCGTCGAACGATATTTATGCCTTCGGTTCCTACTTTGCCTCCGACGGTTCTGGACACCAGATGACTCTCTTGCTGCACTGGGACGGAATCAACTGGGCCATCTTGCCCAGTCCGAATCCGACGAACGGCGTCTTTCTGTCCGATCTTTTATTTGCGGGGGTGGTGCCATCGCCCGGCAACATTTGGATCGTTGGGGCAAAAGACATTCCTCCCAACGACGATAGTTTGGCGATTCACACGACCACAGGAGCCAGTTTTGAGGTGAGTGGGAAGTGATCCAGCCAAAACAGAAAAACCGGGCGAACCTGCCCGGTTTTTTCATTTGAACCAGCCTGGAGAATCTAGCAGGGCAGTTCCGGGTCGAGGAAAACATTCGCCTCTTCTTCAGCAGTTTCCAAACCTTCAGGCAACGTCCCGCGATTGTATTCGGCCATGCGGTTCTTCCACTTCAGAAAATCGGTGATGCTCTGCGGCTCAATCCTCACCTCGACCCGGCGCAAGCTGGCGAGCAACAGATTCATTTCATAGCGCAGGCCAGTGGCAGTGCGGAGAGTCTTGCCTGAGGCTTGCAGCATCTCGACGCGTCCGCGACGGTATTCCAGTAGCCCCCAGCCAGGGGGCAGTTCTTCAACCTTCACCAGTGCCGGAGGGGTGAGGTAGAAGCGTTCGCTGCCGACTCCCTGCTCGGGTTTAACGCGAAAGGGCTTGGCGCGATCGGCGAGAAAATCGCCGCGCGTGACCTTGCACTCCACCAGCACAGAATGGTTGGCGCGCTTCCATCCGATGGCGTCGGGCATCTCGCCGCTGACGCAGGCTTGCTCGGACAGCACCACGCCGCAGCGATAGGATCGCAGCCAGCGCACGGCTCGTTCGACCAGCTGGGGGTGAGTCATGGGAACAGTCTACTTGGTCTCTCGCGGTGGAAAAGTGACTGCGTGGTTTCCCGGTTCAAAGTCCGGGGGCTTGAGAGAACGCCGGTTTCCGTGGATCAAGACGCGATCGTGGGGGCCCCGGCGGCAACCTGCCGTGGCGCAGCGCGCTTAGCCGATTTCACTACGATCGGCCTGCGCAGAACGGTCTCCAGCAAATATCTTTCAGCGGCCACAGCCTGGGCAGTCGAACTGCCCGCCACGAAGCCTTCAGCGGCGATGACCAAGGCTTCGTTCGGAGCCAGCTTCACAGCCTTACGCAGGAAGCCGTTGGTGCGGCGTTTGGCCGCGTTTATGTTTTCGATCTTTACCCGCACTATGTGGCCGTCGTGGGCGGCGTCGAGAGCATTGGCCAATCTCAAGATTGCGGCCAGCTGAATCGTGATTTTCTGCTCGTCGGGCAGCAGGTCGCGCAGAGCTTTGTGGCTGCGGGTGGGTAATGCACCAGCGTGAAAGCGCGCGACTACGGCCGCACGCTGCAGATGTTCCGGAGTCCATCCCAAGGGATTACTGTGGCTTCGGATCAGCTCGAACGAAACTTTGTGGTGCCCCTTGTTCCCCTCCGATTTGCCAACGTCGTGCAGAATGGCGGCGATTTGCAGGCTGGAACGAGCGTCGGCGCCATTGGAAGATTCCAGCAATCCCGTGTCGAGCAGGCCGTCATAAAGTTCCAGGGCGAGCCGGGAGACGCGCTCGGAGTGGGCGAAGTCAGGGTCCAGCGCTTTCGCCCACAGCTTCATGCGCTGCATTGCAATCTGCTGAATCTGCTTGCCTTGCGGCAAGCCGGCGCGCCACACGTTCCACAGTGAATCGGGTCCGACCATTCGCCGACGGTATTCGTCAATCCGCTTCGTGCGTTCCGCCAGGATGCGCGCGTGCCAACCCTGCCGCGAAGTAGCGTCTGGAAAAATATGGCATGACAGGGCAGTGGCCCACAGCACATCGAGATCGTGGACCTCGCCGAGCAGGTCCTGCATATGCTTTAAGTCGTTGCTCCAGGCTTTGAGCTCGATGGGCAGAAAATTCTCGACGATGTAGCGAAAGCGTTTGATGCCGATCCGCAAAGTATGGAATGCCACCTGTGACCGATTGCGCAGCGCGCGAACGTGCAGTTCGCGGGCGGCGGTCCAACGCTCCAGCGCGAGATGCTTGAAGACCGCGCTGCCGGGGCGAATGCGGGCTGCGCGCAGGGGCAGAGACTTGCTCCACTGGCGCCACTGCTTGCGCTCGAATTCGTCTTCTTCCAGCGCGGCGCGGGCTTCGCGCTTCTGTTCGGTTTCACGGGCCTGGAGAATTTGAAGCAGCAGGTGCGCGGCAGGATCGCGCGTTGCGTTGGTCGTGGGTTCGGTTAAGCCAGCAGAGTTGGCCGGGTGGTCTGCTTCTTCCGGCAACGCGGGCGAGCCTGCCCTGAGCGAAGTCGAACGGTAACCCGCGCCCACACTGACAGCGGCGGGGTGGAGTTTTTCGATCCACTCCATCATGATTTGCACGTCGCGCAACGCGCCCAGGCGCTGGAACAGGCGCTTGCCGGCCTTCTTCATGGCTTTCCAGTCGGGGTCGGGATCCACGGCGATCATGCCGTCGGCCAGGGAGCGGCAGCGACGCAGCGACACGCGCAAATCGTGGACGGGATCGGCGCTGAAGTTGGTGGCTACTTGCTCGCACTCGTCGAGGACGCGGGCCATCCAGTAGCGCAGACCAGTGGTTTTGGGGGCAGTTTTCACGGGTTGGCCGCGGAGACGCGACAGGACTCCGCGGATCATTCTACTGAAGATGCGGCTTCGGGGGTGTCCTCATCGGGCGGGGGATTTGTCTGAAGGTTTTGCAGCGGGGCAACAGAAAGGTCAACGGCGGTGTACAGGCGTGGCGCCCGACACAATGGGTTAAACCTACAGTCACCGGCTGTTACCTCGGTAACGTTTTAGACCTTACCGTTTCGCTTTACCCTTGAGCTTCAAACTTGCGCTTCTGAGGAGTTTGCCATCTCTGCCATAAACACATCGCAAGGTGATCGTGCCGCATCGGCGCGGGCATTTGTTCACAGCCTGAACATTCTGATCAAGTACGCTCGGATGTATGGCTATGACCACAAACGCACTGAGGCGCAATTCGAAACCACCTGGAAAGAGTTGCAGCAGGGGCTGCCTACAACCGGGGACCAGGGCTTTCTGCTGGGCGTATCCGACAACAAGTTGCTGCTGGACGGCATTCCGCTCGAGGCGGGGAACGCGGAGCGCAGCTTCGCCACGCTGTTGAGCACGGCCGGACTGGCCAGTCTGCACTTTTCCAGGGATGTGACGGAGGAAGACTTTATTCGGCTGGTGCGCGCGTTCACGGTCGCAGGATCGAAGGCGCAGGATGTGTCGAGGCAGATCAAAGAAGCGCTGGCCGGGAATAAACACGGTGGCACGATCAAGATCAATGAAGTGAAGTTCGTGGCAGCCGATCCGCTGACCGGCGATGTGAGCATCGCCGCGCAGATTGCGGCGCAGACGCTGGGACCCGAGTTCAAGCAATGGCTGAACGATCCGCAGAAGTTGCTCCAGTTGATTGCCGCGGCCGAAGGCGCGAACTCCGGTGGTGGTGGAAAAGGGCCGGCGGATGGAGTTCCTATGGTTCCGCTGGGTAGCGTACCCAACGCGCAACCAGGAACGAGCAAGGGAAGATGGGTTCCTGACGGCACGCCGATCGGGGCTCCTGGCAGCGCGGCAGCCGGGGCGGCTCCGGCATGGACGGGCGGAATGGTTCCGCTGCAGGAGCAGGAAGTAATTCAAGCGATCCGGCTGCTGACGCGGTTTGGGCAAGTGCAGCAGGATCCGAATGTTAAAGAAGAGGACATCCAAAAGGAACTGGTTGAGACCGATCCGAACACGCGGTTGAACCTGCAGCAGCTTCTGGGAAGTCTGGCTGCGAAAGCAACGACCGAAGAAGAAGACACGCCTCTATTGATGAAGGCGGCCGAGCACATGGCGATCCGCTTTGCTCTGGAGCGGTATTCGAAGGGCGAGGTCAAGGTTAACGCGGTACACCAGATGATGGAGCACATGAGCCGCCAGATGGACTCGTTGCGCTCCATCCTGAAGCTGCAGGAAGAGAAGATGAGCAAGGCCGGGATTCTGGTGGAGTCGCATGCCGACATCCTGGACCGGATGTTCTGGGCGGAAGTGCCGGAGTCGGGCAAGAAAAGCGTGCTGCTTTCGCACGAGGCGCCCTGCGTGCCGCCGCGGAACTTGCGGCAGTTTGTGGAAGTGCTGCTCGACCGTGACGACAAGCAAAGCGCGACCGAGATTCTGAACAACTATTCGAATTGTCTGAGCGCGAAGGAAATCGAACCACGGCGGCGAACGGCCATCGGCCTAAGCCAACTGGCCGACATCTACGCGCGGCTGGGTGGGCAGCCGATGGGGCAAGCCATCCGTAAGCTTAGCGAGCAACTCATCGCCGAGAAGGACGCGGAACTGCAAAGCCTGTTGAGCGCGGCGTTCGTGCGGCTGAGCCAGGAAGCCAGTGCGGCCAAGAACTATGCCGCGGTTAACGAAGTTTGCGCCGGCATGGAGCACATCAGCATGGAACGACCGGTGCTGATGGCCGATCTGCGCCCGCGCGTGGGCGTGGAGAACCGGCTACCGGAGTTCATTGAGGAAGCGGTGCAGCTTGAGCCGATTCCAGCGGAGTTGCTGGCGGTACTGCGGCGAACAACGCAGTCGGGCGCCGAACACCTGGCGGACCGATTTTTCCGCTGCATGCGGCGCGATGAGTGCGATCGCATGATCGAAATGGTGAAGCAGCTGGGATCTCCGATCCTGTTGCAGTTACGCGAGATTCTGCGAACCGGCCAGCCCCGGCAGGCTTCCGGCGTCGTGGGATTGGTGAGCCGGCTCGACGCGGGAACTCTTCTGGAACTGCTGCCGGTGCGGATGCCGGAGTGGAACCGCTTCTATCACGACGTTGTGGTGCGGCAGATCGCGTATGGCGCGGCTGCGGATCGCGGGCGCACGCTGCTGGAACTGGCGGAGATTCTGGATCCGCTGGTGTTGCCCGAGGCGGTAGACGAAATTGGAATGAGTGGCGACCTGACGGCGACGCCGCCGCTGATTGCCATGGCGCGGCCCGGGGAAGCGGCTTCGCGTTCGCCGTACGTGCAGCTGAAGGCGATTGAATCTCTGGGACGCTTGAAGGATACCGAGGCGGTGTCGACGTTGCGGGACATTCTGGAAGCCAAGAAAACCTTTGGCTTCGTGCATCACCGCGAGTTGAGAATTGCGGCGGCGCAGGCTTTGTCGAAGACCGATCCCCGTTACAGTTCGCAGGTTCTGTCGGATAGCGGGCTGGAGCCGGCGGAACTGGCGATCGCGCCGCTGGATATGGCTCCTGCATGTCCCTGGGTACGGCAGCGGCGCTACGAGCGTCTGGTGCTGGCGAAGACGGTGACGGGAACAATCGGCAGCTCATGGGGCAAGTCGCGGATTCAGATTCGCGAATTGAGCCTGGGCGGCGGCATGGGAACGAAGGAAGACAACCTGCGCATCGGCAGCGAAGCGGATCTGGAAATTGCGCTGGGGATGCGGTCAAAGATTCGCGCGCATGTGCTGCTGCGGCGGGCACGGGTGAACGAGGTGGGCTTTGAAATCGTGAACACCGATCTGGAAAGCCGCTACCGGCTGCGCCGGCTGCTGGTGGATGCGCTGAACGCGGCGCAGAATAAGGGGCAGGAGTGGAGCGGGGACCGGAAAGTGTAGGGGAAAGGCTCTTGGCTCTTAGCTTTTAGCTTAAAAACAGAAAGCCTCTGCTTGCGCAGAGGCTTTCTTGTCCAAGCGAACCGTTTACTTCACCTTCAGGAAGATAATCGCCAGCGTGTAAAGCGCCAGCGACTCGATCAGCACCAACCCCAGAATCAGCGCGAACTGAATGCCGGGGCGGGCTGCAGGATTGCGGGCCAGGGACTCGGTGGCGGCGGCAACGGCTTTGCCTTGGGCAAGGCCGCAGACAGCGGAAGCGATCGCCATAGAAAATCCGGCGGTGATGGCGACCCAACTAGCGTCGCTCATTCCGCCGCCCTGCGCGAAGGCAGGCATGGCGAAGCATAGCGCCGATAACGTCATGAACAGATGACTTAACTTACGCATTTTGTTTCTCCTCATATCAAATTGCCGCCAGTGGGTGGTTGACGCCGTACCTTGCAGACGCCCTCACGCTTGCGGCGCAGTTGCTAATTCCCAGCTGGCCGTTCCCAGTTCTTTAAAATCTTTGTTAACGAACTGGCAACTGACATCTGGCAAGTGGCAACTGTTTCTAATGCTCGTCGGCGACAGCGCCGGAGACGTAAATAATCGATAGCAGCATGAACACGTAGGCCTGTAAAACGGCGACCACGATATGCAGCCCGCTGAAGATGATGGGAATGCCGATCGGGATCATCGAAAAGAAAACCAGCGTGATCAGATCGCCAGCGAAAATGTTGGCCCATAGACGAACCGTGAGCGAAAGCAGACGCGCAAAGTGGCTCACCAATTCGATGGGCAGCATCAGCGCCGCCAGCAGAATCCGGGCGATGAGCGGCATGCCTTCCATGGGCGGCCCGAAGAAATGCAGGAGATATTTCGGTCCGGCATGTTTGAAGCCCTGGGCATGGTAGTAGAAAAATGCGCAAATGGCGCAGCCCAAAGGCACGATGGGAACGCCGGTGGGCGACTCAAACCCGGGAATCAGGCCGATGAGGTTGCAAACCAGAATGAAGATGAAGACGATGACGAAAAATGCAGTGTAAGGCTCGCTATGATGGCCGATGATTTCGCGGCTCTGGTCCAGCACGAAGCCCTCGATCGCTTCGAAGGAGTGCTGCAGGACTCCTGGGGACTCGACCGACAGCCGCGATCGCAGCAAAAGGAAAATGGCCAGCAGGAACCCGAATACGAGCAGTTCCATGGCAAAGGAATCCGAAATGGGTTGTTGCGGGTATTTCGGTTCGATGTGGAGCGCACGCAGAAACGCCGTGACCGGTCCCGCGAACAGGCGGTTGAGAATCTCGGTAAACCAGAGTCGTTCAGGCATGAGATTGGGTGAATTCCCAAAAATCTAAACGTCGCGCCTCACCGCCGCATACAGCTCGTAAATCGCTTCGCAGGCGATGGCTCCGACGGGCAGGAACAAGCCCGCCAGGAGGCCACGAAGGCTTGCGGGAAAACTGGATAATATACCATACGCGGCGGCTCCCAACAACACATAGCGGAGCAGGAAGCGGGCGACGATGCCGAAGCCGGACTGGGGGTTGCCGGTGTCGGTGACGCGGTCGGCAAGGCCAGAGACGCCGTTCTTGAGCCAGTGGAAGTTGAGGTAGGCGATGATGCATCCTCCAAGGAAGCCGAGAGCGGCTGGGCGGCCGAAGTTCCACCAAGCCGCCACTGACAAGGCCAGGGCGAGGGCGATCATGGAATTGCGAATGCGGTCGAGGGCGCCGGAGTAGAAGGCGTCGGGCCCGTCAAGATCCGGCCGTTCCTGGTTCATGTTGAGCTGATTGCTTGACAATCGCGCTAGGTTCCTCGGCTCAAGCCCCACGAGAGACAGACTCTATCGCAGCGCTGAAAGCGCTGCGCTACCCAGAAGCCAAAAGTAAATCCAAGAGCTAAGAGCTAAGAGCTAAGAGTCCCCGCACTTGTGATCTTACTTCGTGTCGCGGAGGACGGTGCGAATTAGTTCGATCATGCCGGCGGCGATGCCGAGGAACAGGCCGACGATGCTGATCCAGGAGGTGTGGAGCCAGCGGTCGAGCGCAGAGCCGAGGAGCCATCCAGCCACCGTGCCGGCAGGGAGCATCAAGGCCAGCTGGCTGTAGCGGCCGACCTGCACCCAGGGATTTTTCTTGTCAGGAGGGCGGTTGTCGGGGGCGGTGGGTGGCATTGGTCCAAACTCGGCCGCAACGATTGTAGCTCACGGCAGTTGGGAAGATTTGGCCGGGCTTCGCACTTCGGCTTTGCTCGGGGCAGGCTCAGGCCAGACAGCCGAAGGCGGCCGTCGCCCCATGGGCGTCTTCACAGGAACATTTCAGTGAGTCAGCTTGGCTACTGCTGGGTTTTGGGCAATGCCGAGGGCCCAGTTCACTAGTTCGATGAAGCGGTTGGGGAGGATGCCGATGTAGAGCGTGGCCAGGGCAGTCAGGCCCAGGGCGGCGCGCATGGTGAAGCTGATGGCAAGTTTCTCTTCGCCTTTTTCGACTTTGCCCATGAACATGGCGTTGGCGATTTTCAGGTAGTAGTAGAGGCCGAACACGGAGTAGAGGACGCCGAGCGAGGCCAGCGCGTAATGGCCGGTTTCGATCAGGCTGAGGAAGATGAAGTACTTGCCCCAGAATCCGGCGAGCGGCGGGATGCCGGCCAGCGACAACATGAAGATCAGCATGAGGACTGCTTCAACCGGAGCGCGGGAGTAGAGGCCGTTGAGGTCGTCCAGTTCATCGCCGATCACGTTGCGGTGGCGCAGCGATGTGATCACGGCGAACGCGCCCAGGTTCATGAAGGTGTAGACCAGCAGGTAGATGAGGATGCCTTTGAGGCCGTCGGGGTTCGGTTCGGTAGCAGTGCCGGCGATCAAGCCGAGCAGCATGTAGCCAACGTGAGCAATCGAGGAATAGGCCAGCAGCCGCTTGGTGTTGGTCTGGGTGAGCGCGGCAAAATTGGCGCCGGTCATGGTGGCGATGGAGACGAAGACCAGCAGCGGAACCCAGGTCGGACGCAGGGACAAAAGTCCGCACAAATAAAACGGACTGCCAATCAGGATGCGCAACATCATGGCCCATCCTGCGGCTTTGACAGCGACCGACATGAATCCGGTGATGCTGGTGGGCGCGCCTTCGTAGGCGTCGGGTGCCCACTGATGGAACGGGATGGCCGCGATTTTAAACAGCAGGCCAGTGAGGGTGGCGATGAGAGCTACGATCGCGATGGGCTTGTATTCGGTGTTGATTACGCTCCGGAGAAGCACCCGATGAATGACTACGAGATTCGTGCTGCCGGTTAGGCCGTAGAACAGTGACAATCCGTAGGCGAAAATGCCGGAGGAGAACGCACCGAGCAGCAGATATTTCAATGCGGCTTCGTTGGAGCGGCGGTCACGCCGCAGGAAGCCGACTAACACGTAGGTGGAGATGGCCATCAGTTCGAGGCCGATGAAGATGAGGACGATGTCAAAGCCAGCAGCCATGCACATCATACCGGCGACGGAGAGAAGCATCAGCGCGTAATATTCGCCGTGATTTTCATGTTCGGTTTCGAGGTAGCGCACTGACATCAAGATGGCAATGGCGGTGGCTGCCAGGAATAGATAGAAAAAATACAGCGCGAAGCGGTCGACCAGCAGCGTGCCCACCATGCCGGCGGCCCCGGTGGGGATCGTGATCTGAATCTTGTAGACGCCCGCGGCGGAGAAGCAAACGCCGATGAATGCGGTGACGGCGTTGGCCCACTTCATCTCCTTGGGCAGCATTAGGTCGATCAGAAGGATGCCGAGCGCGAACAGCGCCAACAGCGTGATCGGGAGCGCCAGAAGATAGTCAGTCCAGACCACTAGTTCTTCCCCTTCATTTTTGTGGATGCGGAGTTGGTTGCCGCCGGCGGAGGTGTCGTGGATGTTGGCATATCCGCTGGAGCGACCATCACGGGCGGTTGCGCGGCGGCAGTCGTATTGATGGAGCCGGCGGGCAGCGGGTAATCAGGACGCGCCATCGCCACGGTGTGGTTCACCGGTTGCTCGAGAATCTGGAAAAACGGTTTGGGATACAGGCCGATCCAGAACGCCATGACGAGCAGAGGCACGAAGGTCGCGACCTCGCGGGGCGTCAGGTCGTGCAGCTTTTCGTTCTTGGGATTGGTGACCGTCCCGAAGAAGACGCGCTGGTAGAGCCAGAGCAAATACGCGGCGGCGAGAACAACTCCGGGGACAGCCCATGCACCCCAGCGCCAATTCTCCATGAACGTGCCCTGCAGAATCGTGAACTCACCGACGAAGCCGTTCAGCAGGGGCAGGCCCATCGAAGACAGGAACATGATCATGGTGATGGTAGCGTAGATCGGCATGACATTCGAGATGCCGCCATATTCGGCGATCTCGCGAGTGTGGCGGCGCTCGTAGAGAATGCCGACAATCAAGAAGAGCGCGCCAGTAGAGATGCCGTGGTTGATCTGCTGCAGCACCGATCCGCTTATGCCTAAAGGAGTGAGCGCGAAAATTCCGAGGGTGCAGAAGCCGAGGTGACTGACAGAAGAGTAGGCTACGAGCTTCTTCATGTCCTTCTGCATGAGTGAGACCAGCGCGCCGTAGATGATGCCGACGATGGAAAGGAAAATCATCCAGCCCCGAACAGTCATGCCGAGGAACGTCGCCGGATTCGACAGCACGTTGGGAAAGAAGGGAAGCGAAAAGCGAATGAAGCCATAGGTTCCCATTTTCAGCAGCACGCCGGCCAGAATGACGGAGCCAGCAGTCGGCGCTTCCACATGGGCGTCGGGCAGCCACGTGTGAAATGGGAACATCGGCACCTTAATGGCGAAAGCGAAAAAGAAACTCAGAAACAGCAGGGTCGCGACGTGCGGACCGTAGTCGGAATAAATACGCGGCGCGGTGTCGTAAAGCGCCTGCAGAGCGAAGGTGTATACACCGGTGACCGAGTGATGGTGGAAATAAAGGAACAGAATACCCAGCAGCATCAACACGGAACCGGCCAGCGTGTAAAGAAAGAATTTGATCGCAGCGTAGAGTTTGCGTGGGCCGCCCCAAATGCCGATCAGCAAATACATCGGCACGAGCATGGCTTCCCAGAAAACGAAGAAGAGAAAGAAATCGAGCGCCATGAAGACGCCGAGCATGCCGGTCTGCAGCACGAGGAACCAGATGTAATATTCCTTAACGCGATTCTCGATGGCGGTCCAGGAAGAGAGAATCGAGATCCAGCCCAGCAGCGTGGTCAGCATGATGAGCAGGAACGAGATGCCATCAATGCCCAGCACGTAACTAGCGCCAATCGAGGGAATCCAGTTTCCTGCAGCGCCCTCGATGAACTTGAAGCCCGGCTCGAAGCGCTGCGCCCAGAACCACGGCACCAGCGGCAGCGATACCAGAAGGCCGGCGAGCGCGAAGAAGTTCGCGATCCAGCGGATGGCGTCTTTATTCTCCTTGGGAACGAACAGGAGAACGAGCGCGCCCACGAGCGGCGTAAAGAGGATGATCGATAGGATGTGGTTTTGCATAAGAAGCTCTAGGCTTTTGGCTCTTGGCTTTTAGCTAAGAGCTAAGAGCCAATGGCCAAGAGCCGGTTTCTCAGTGATACACGTAATAAAACACGAACCCCACCAAACCTGCGGTCATGACCAGGGCGTACCACTGCACCAGACCCCATTCGAACAGGCGCGCTGGATAACTCAGCGCACGCGCCAGGATCGCGGGACCGTTTACGCCGATGCCGTCGATGATCCACTTGTCCCACCAACTGGAGAATGTTGCGGTGAGGCGGGTGATCCAGCCGGCGCCGTTGACCAAGCCATCGATCACATGCGAATCGAACCATGAACTGGCTTCGCCGAGACCGAGCACGCCGAGACGGACGTTTCCGATTTTGCGGCGGCCCGTGAAAACGTAGTCGTAGCCTTCGTCAACGTAGTACTTGTTGAGCAGCGTGTTATAGACCGGTGGCACGGCGGCGATGGGCTCGCGATATCCCTTGTCAGCGGTGCGATAGAAGCGACGCGAGATTCCCCACCCGGCAAACGCAGCCCCAACCGAAAGAGACATCAGAACATACTCCATCGGATTGGTGTGCTCCGCTTCCTTCTCTCCCGCGGCAAGCTGGCCGGCTTTACCTTCGTTTTGCAACACCTTTGCCTCGCTGGCAAACACCGGTTCCAGGTATCGCGTGAAGCGGTCGGAACCGAGCAGGCTGTGCGGCCATCCCAGGAAGCCGGCGAAGACGGCAAAGAATGCGAGCACGACGAGCGGCGCCTTCATCGCATTCGAATGCTCGTGGATGTGATGCTCGTGAGCGTGGTCCATGCGCGGCCGCCCAAAGAAAGTCAAGTAGATGAGGCGGAACATGTAAAAGGACGTCATCAGCGCCGTCACGAAGCCGACGAACCACAGAATGCGGTAAGCTCCGCCCTCCGAGGACCAGCTCTGCCAAAGGATGGCATCTTTGGAAAAGAAGCCGGCGAACGGAGGAATCCCGGCGATGGCGAGTGTAGCGAGAAACATGGTCCAGTAGGTGACGGGAATGCGGTGATGGAGGTCCCCCATGTTACGCATATCCTGCTCGCCTGACATTGCGTGAATCACCGATCCAGCGCCGAGGAACAGCAGCGCCTTGAAAAATGCATGCGTGAACACATGGAACACGGCGGCGGAAAACGCTCCCACCCCGAGCGCGAGAAACATGTAACCGAGCTGCGAAACGGTCGAGTAGGCGAGGACACGCTTGATGTCGTTCTGCACCAGGCCAATCGAGGCAGCGAAGATCGCGGTCAAAGCGCCGACGATGGCAACAGTTTTCATTGAGGTCGGGGCGAGTACGAACAGGGCATTCGAGCGCGCGACCATGTACACCCCAGCAGTGACCATGGTTGCTGCATGGATCAGCGCAGAAACTGGGGTGGGCCCCTCCATGGCATCGGGCAGCCAGACGTAGAGCGGAAGCTGCGCCGACTTGCCACAGGCTCCGACGAATAAAAGAAGCGTGGCCGCGGTGATGATGGGATCGCCAATAGCGAAGTGGCCAGAGCGTGCGGCCGCCGTCACATCGATGAAGCGAAGCGAGCCCATGTACCACGCGATGAAAAACATGCCGAGCAGAAATCCGGCGTCGCCGATCCGGTTGACGATAAATGCCTTGTTGCCCGCGTCGGTGGCCGACTCGCGATGAAAATAAAATCCGATCAGCAAATACGAACACAGCCCCACGCCTTCCCAGCCAACGAACATCAACACGTAATTGTTGGCGAGAATCAGAGTCAGCATGGAGAACATGAAGAGGTTGAGGTATCCGAAAAAGCGGTAGTAGCCGCCCTCATGCGCCATGTATCCAGTGGAATAAATGTGGATCAGCATGCCGACGCCGGTGACGAAGAGCAGCCAGATGCTGGAAAGCGGATCGAGCAGGAATCCGGCGTCGGCCTGGAGCGGGGCGGAGGAGCCGTCGGATTTCAGGAAGTTGAGATGCCCGGTGTCGGTGCCGAGCCACGTGTAGAGGATTGTTTCGTAGGGCTTATTGCCGTTTGCTGGGGCCCAGTTGTTGCTGTACTGCCAGACCGCGCCGCAGGCCATGAGAAAGGCAAGGACAATGGTGCCGACACAAACCGCGCTCACCGTAGACTTCTGCAGCCTGCGCCCAAAAAAGAACATGAGCGCTGCGCCGACGGCGGGGAAGAGCGGGATCAGCCAGATGTGAGTTAGAAACATGTCGCCTTTGGCTTTTGGCTCCTGGCTCTTAGCTAAAAGCCAAGAGCTAAAAGCCAGGAGCGGTCTTCTACCACTTCAACAAATTCACTTCGTCCACGTTAACCGTCTCCTTGTTACGGAAGAAGGCGATCAGGATACCGAGGCCAACGGCGGCTTCGGCGGCGGCGTCGGTGATTACAAAAATCGCGAACACCTGGCCGTGCAGGGCGCCGGGACCACCGCCCAGGCGGGCTGGCATGCCTTGCCAGTAGCGCGAGAAAGCCACCAGGTTCAGGTTCACGGCATTCAGGATTAATTCAATCGACATCAGGACGATGACCACGTTGCGGCGCGTCAGCACGCCGATTACGCCTAACAGGAACAGTGCTGCGCCCAGGACCAGGTAGTGCAGCGTCGTGATGTGGAGTAAGGCGTCCATTTTTGAGTTTCTAGTTGCCAGCTTCTGGTTTTGGCACTGAGCAATTGGCATTCGGCCGTTCGCAATCTCGGTGACTCTCGAACATTGCTGGCTAAATGCCAAGTGCTAACTGCTAACGGCTGTCTTCAAATCCTCTTCTTTGCCATGACTACCGCTCCGATGATCGCCACCAGCAAGAGCAGGGAGGCGATTTCGAAGGCGAACATGTATTGTCCAGCACTGCGATCGAACAGCAACGTCGCGATTGCCTGGGTGTTTTGCGATTCGAAGTAGGTCATTCGGCCTTCAGGGAAGAGAGCTTTACCCCTAGTCGTGGTGGTGTAGACCGCGATGAACAAGCCTCCGAGAGCCGCTGCCGCGGCAATTCCAACCAGCCACTGCTTATTGAACTGGCGCTCCTTCATGTTGCGTTCGAGGTTGATCAGCATGATTACGAATAGGAACAGCACCATGATGCCGCCAGCATAGAGAATGATTTGCACGCCAGCGACAAAAGGAGCGTAGAGCATGAGGTAGAGCCCGGCTTGGGCCAGCAGCGCGGTGATCAGCGCCATCGCCGAATGGACGGCGTTTTTGCGCGTGATCACCAGGATGCCGCCGATGATCATGGTCGCGGCGAGCAGGTAAAAGAAAAACGGCGTCGCGACCGGAGGATTCGTTCCTGGGGGAATCATGGGCGCAAGGCTCCCTGCAGCTCAGCCCAAAGTTCGGTGCGCATAGCGACCGCGGCCGTCAAGACCAGCAACGCCAATCCCATAGGCAGCAAAATCTTCCATCCCACTTTCATAAGCTGGTCAAAGCGGTAACGCGGGAACGTGCCACGATACCAGATATAGAGGTACATGAACCCGGCAACTTTAGCGGAGAACCAGAAAATGTCGCCGACGCGGTCGCGCACCGGCGGGATGAACATGAGGAGGCCGATCAGGCCAAGCACTGCGCCGAATCCGGCCAGGCCCATGGTTTGAATCTTGAACAGCGGATGCTTGGGCATGCGGGCCGTGTTGAAGAAACAGATCGCTGCAAAGAAAAGAAACGTGAGCCCGGGGATAAGGGAAAAGACGAGGTCCCAGGTGGCGCCGTTCAGCAAGTTCGGGAACGGTCGCAGCCATCCGCCGAGCCAGAGCGTAACGGCGATCGAGGAAACGGCGATCATCGCAGAGTATTCCGCCAAAAAGAATAAAGACCAGCGGAAGCCGCTGTACTCCGTGTGGAATCCGGCGGTCAATTCAGATTCGGCTTCGGGTAGATCGAACGGGGCGCGGTTGGTCTCGGCGACCATGGCGATGGCGAAGATGAAGAACCCGATCAGGCCGAGCGGGAAAAATTTGAAGATGAACCATTCTCCCTGTGACAATTGGGCCTGCACGATGCCGATCATGCTGAGCGTGCCGGTGCCGGTTTGAAGGCTGGTCATCATGATGACGGAAACTACGGCGAGTCCCATGGCAACTTCGTACGAGACCATTTGCGCGCTCGAGCGCAATGCGCCGATCAGCGGATAGTGCGAGTTGGATGCCCATCCGGCGGTGACGATGCCAAGCACGCTAAGCGACGAGACGCCGAGCATAAAGAGAATTCCGATGTTCATGTCGGTGATAGCGTGGGTGGGCCCGAACGGAACGACGACAAAAACAGTGAAGGCCGCGAGCACGACAATGAACGGGGCAATCCAGAAGACAATTTTGTCGGCTTCGGCGGGGATGATGTCTTCTTTTAACAGCAACTTGATGGCATCGGCGATGGGCTGCAGCAGGCCGTGCGGGCCTACGCGCATGGGGCCGAGGCGCACCTGCATATGCGCAAGAATCTTGCGCTCGAGCCAGTTCATGGCGATGACGGCGACGGAGAGTCCGCCGAAAACCAAGAGGATGTAGACCGTCGCCCAGAAAAAGTTTCCGGCGGCGCCCGGAGTCTGATTACTCTTCAGATAATTCTGGATGTAGTCGATCAGCTCGCCCATTAGCGGTCTACCTCGCCAAGAACAATGTCGAGCGTGCCGATTACTGCGATGACGTCGGCGACCATGGCGCCGCGGCACATGACGTCGAGCGCTTGCAGGTTCACGAAAGACGGTGGGCGTACGCGCACGCGATAGGGCTGCGTGGATCCGTCGCTGACCAGGAAGTATCCCAACTCTCCCTTGGGAGCTTCGATGGAGTGATAGATCTCGCCGACCGGAGGCTTGATCACTTTCGGAACCTTCGCCATGATGGGCCCTTCGGGAATGCCTTCGACGGCTTGCTCAATGATGCGCAAGGACTGGCGAAACTCGGCCATGCGCACAATGTAACGGTCGTAAGTGTCGCCGTTCTCGCCCGTGGGGATATCGAAGTCGAAATTCTTGTAGTTGGCGTAGGGCTGGGCTTTGCGAATGTCCCATTTAACGCCGCTGGCACGGAGGACGGGCCCGGTCACACCCAACGCGATGGCATCCTTGCCGGAGATGATACCGACGCCCTTGGTGCGTTCAAGCCAGATGCGGTTGGTGGTGAGCAGTTCCTCGTATTCGTCGATTTTCGGCTTCACGAAGTTGACGAAGGTCCTTACGTCTTTTTCGAAGCCCTCGTAAGTTTCGTATTGCAGTCCGCCGATGCGGAAGGCGTGGGTCGTGAGGCGCGCCCCGCAGTATTTCTCGAAAATCTTGAGGATCTCTTCCCGGTCGCGGAACGTATAAAACAGCGGCGTAATAGCCCCGATGTCGAGTGCGTGCGTGCCCAGCCAAAGCTGGTGGCTCGCCATGCGGTTCAGTTCGGTGAGAATGACGCGGATGTATTGCGCGCGGGGCGGGGCTTCGACGTTGAGAAGCTTTTCGACGGCCTCGCAGTATCCCAGGCCGTTCGAAACCGCGGCAACGTAATCCATGCGGTCGACGTAGGGATTGAACATCGTATAAGTGCGGTGCTCGCCGATTTTCTCGACGCCGCGGTGCAGGTAGCCGATCACGCACTCGAGGCCCAGGACCTTCTCGCCGTCAAGCCGCAAAATCACACGCAACACGCCGTGGGTCGCGGGATGCTGCGGGCCCATATTGATGACGAGCTCGTTCGCATCCAGAAACGTTTTGTCGGGCGTGTCGAGGTCGAGCGGCGAGAGTGAGGTCGGGTCGGTCATTGCTCGGTGGTTGGTCGTCAGTCGTTGGTTCCTACTGTCCGCTCTCAATTCCCAGGTTGATTTGTACCCACTCATTGTCCTGCTGCAGAATTCCGTAGTCTTTGCGCAACGGATGTCCCTTCCATCCATCGGGCAACAGAATCCGCTTCATGTCAGGATGGCCGTCGAACTTGATGCCGAACATGTCGAAGACTTCGCGCTCCAGCCAGTTGGCGGTCGCCCAGATGGGGACGGAACTGGCGATGGTTTCGCCGTCCGCGATTTGCGTTTTCACGCGGATGCGTTCGTTGCGCGGGAACGAGTACAGCACCCAGATCACGTCGAACTGCTTGTCGCGCTTGGGGTAATGCACGGCGGTGATATCGACGCAGTAGTCGAAACCTTCTTCATTGCGCAGAATCTGCAGGATTTCGGGAATCATCGAGCGATCGACCACCATATAGTTCTGCCCGAGATAAGTCAGAGGCTCGATGCCGGAGCCGTACTGGTTCTTGAGCTTCGCGACCATGGGCGAATCCCAGGGCGTCGGTACAGGAACTGCGGCCTTCGGCGGCGGAGACACTGCAGGTTTGGCGGCGGCCGGAGCTGCCGGAGTTGCCGGTGCGGCTTTTGGCGGAATCGCGGGCGCAGCGGCCGGTTTGTCGGGAGCGGATTTTGTTTCTGATTGAACCGACCCGGAGGGAGCAGCTTTCACGCCACCCGGAGTAGCGGGCTGATCCGCCGTCGGCTTCGGTTCACCTTCCGGCGGCGGCGAAGAGGGGGATTTGATTTCGTCCGGCATAGCTCGCGAAGGCACAAACCTACGGCGCAGCGTGAGTTGCGAAGAACGATAACTTTTATCAGCTTGAGGGGATGAAGTCAACGGAGAGGCTGGACGAGGATTGTGAAAATCCCGCACTCATCACAGCTTTTTCCATTTGTCATCCTGAGCAAGTTGTCGCGAGCGAGGCGAACGACAACGCCGTTGAAGGATCCCTCGCACCATTGCGGTACACGGAGCCCCTCAAGGAGTTTTTGTGAAGCCGGATCGGCGCTGCTTTCTGGGCCCGCTGCAAAGGGCTATCAGCCGCGCGATTGCGCCTGATACTGCTCGATTAGGTCGCGGATGCGTTGCGCATCGGACTTGCGGTGGCCGTGGCTGGTGATGGGGTCGGTCCCGCCGGTGGACTCGATCACAATCTCAGCCCAGAAGACTCCTGTGGAGATGTGGACTGAGGCGATCTTTGACATGGCAATGCTTTCCTCGTTGCTGCCGAACAGTCGCGACTTCACTCGACTCACGCGTTGCGGGCTGATGACCAGGCGCGTGGGGAAGAAGAAGTTGCCGCTGGTCCAGCGGCTGGCGGCGAAGGTTTCAGCGGGGGAGGAGTCCATCGGGTTGGCGGGCAAAGTGGTCATGGTTGGCGCCGAGACCGCGGAGCTTTCGCTCCGCAAGAGAGTCGGGAGCCTGAACTGGGCCCGCCGAAGGGGCGGCTGTCTCCCCATGAACTTTGCAAGTTAGCTAAACCCATTCCAGTGCGCCCTTTTTCCAGACCCAGATGTAGCCGACGATCAGGATGACGAGGAAGATCATCATCTCGAACAGGCCGAACAGGCCGAAGGCCTTGAATCTTACCGCCCAGGGAAACAGGAAAATTGTCTCCACATCGAAGACGACGAACAGAATGGCGATGATGTAGTAGCGCACGGTATAGCGCCCACGGGCGCTGTCGATGGGGTCGATGCCGCATTCGTAGGGCATGAGCTTGGTCTTACTGGGATTCGACGGGCGTACCAGTTTGGCCGCAAGAAGAGTGATCGGCAGGAGCGAACCAACGATGGCGATGAAGATGAAAATAGGAACGTAGTTTTGCGGCATAGAGAGTCGCGCCTCAGAAATCTGTTCGGCAGGTCATAGTAGCGCCGATGACGCCGCCGTTCAAGAGAGACGTTTGCCTTACTAACCTTCCGGATGGCAGTGCATCGGAAAATATTGCGCCATTTTACGCGACAGCCACTTTACGCGACAGATGGTTCACGGTTTTTCCCAGTGAGTGGTGCTGAACTGTTGAGGGTCGTAAACCGCGGGGTCGAGTTTCGCGTTAGGCTTGATGTGAGTGTAGTCCTCGCTGAATGCCAGTTTGCCTTCGGAATAGATTTCGACCCGGGCAGCGATCCAGCCGTGGCCCGCCGGGCGATAGTGGGTGAAGCGGATGTCGTTGAGCTTCTTGGGGTCGGATTGCGCAGGTTCGATTACGCGCACGAACAGGAGCGTGTCTTTAGCCACCCAAAATTGCCGCGACGTCAGATCACCCTTGTCGGCGCCAACTACGTAGGCGGGATGGCCCTCCCAGGTGTCTTCGCGGAGTTTCGTCAGATCGTAGCCTTCGCCCTGCACGACCTTGATGGTGGCTTCGGGCGCCTGGGTATAAACGTCAAATCCGAGGACCAGAAGAATATTAACCAGAGGACGCGAGGCCCCGACCTTGTTGTTTTTCACCACGCTGAGCGTGCCGTCGGATAAGACGTAGCCGTTGCCATTGGCGGGCGGCCCGACGTCAATGCGCAACTTTCCCGGCAGCAGCGCCGCTTCATACCAGGTCTCAGCCGTATTCGTCCCGTCGGGCTTGTAGGTCGTACTTTTTTGGACGAATGTGAGCGTCTTATACCAGGAGGACTGGTAGCGGTCGTACATTGCGTGCAGCAGGGCATCGCCGCTGCGAATGTCTTGCGCATGAGCCGGCGCAGAGGCCAGCGTGAGGGTCAGTAGTGGGGCTATGAGCAGAGTTGGCTTGAGAAGATTCATTTGCGTATTCCTGTTATCGAAGAGATCGTATCCTATTTTCGATGTTGAAGTTTTGTGTCCCTGGGATCCGGCGGTCAGAAGCGCTTGTCAGGGAAGAGGAAGACGGCGCGAGCGAGGTCGGATCGCAGCGTCGCTTCGTGATAATAGCGCGTGAGAATTCCGTTCTTCCAGGCCAACAAGTCGGGGTTGCGGCGGGCGAAGTCGTCCCAGTCGGTGACGCGCGAATCGGCGGGGCTCGAATCGACGGCCTGCGAGTCGACGGCGGAAGCGCGTGCCATGCGCTCACGGATGATGAAAAAGTAAGCGTGCGTGATGGTCTCGTGGTAGAGCTGAGACTTACCGCGGGCAGCTGCGTAGCGCTTCAGGGCGGCGGAAAATTTATCGAGCGCCTCGATCGCCGGGTACTGAGAGAGATAGGCAAAGGCCAGATGGACGTGGTCGGCGTGGTGAAAGGAATCTTCGGGCAGTGTGTCGGTTTCGAAACAGCGGATGAGTTCCTGGTTGGTCATGCTTCGTTTTGCACGCTTGACGTGGCGCTCAGCGGTTGATTCCCGCTCTTCCGTTCCGGAGTTCCGGCTGGATCCTCCATCCAGAATTGGTACGCGGCGTCCAGCACACCGTCGACAGAGCCGTCGTTTGGCATTAGCAACTTCGGCATGAACGAATCTGTGAATAAATCGGCCAGCATCTCCTGCTCGCGAACAAAGTAGGCGTGAATCTCGTGATGGCTCTTGCCGAATTTTTGCGCGTACTCCTCTAAGAATTGCTGATCGATCCTCGGTGCGATCCCCCGTTGCCAGATCGTCTGTGGAGAAGAGGAGAGCATCAACAGCTTGAATCCGAGCGCGGCGAGGCGGCGATCGATGGGCGAAACATCAGCCCACCTTACAATCCCCGGTCGGACGCAGTGTGTAAGGTGCAAAGTGTCAACGATCACAAAACACCACGGACGACTGTGTTCTTGCACGCTGGCGTGAAACCACTCGATCACGCTGACGATGCGATCGAGGTGCTGTAGGTTTTCCGCTACGGTCAGAGTGCCACGGTCCTCTGGAATCGCCAGCGGGCCGTAGGTGTGCGACTGCGCCAGATGAATGAGAGATCGAATTTTTCTAGGCGTAGCTCGGCCAATGTGACGGCGGATGAGTGCATCGATCAGCGTGGACTTGCCGCCGCCGGAAGTGCCCTCAACCAATAGGCCTTTGAACGGAGCCATAGGAAGTTCACCTTGTCATTTGCTGGCCGCAACGGCGAAGGCCGCGGCGGCGTAGATCACCAGATTGCCGATGTTGTAGGTGCCGTGCAGCAGGTGAATGAGGATTGCGAATGCAAAAACGGCCAACAATAACCACGCGCCGCGGATTGCAGTTTTCGGAATCAGAAGAAGGATGCAGCCGAGAATCTCGCCGAATCCCAGGATCAGGCGGACGAAGCCAGGCATATGAGTGCGGGCGAAATCGTGGGCGGCGCCGGGCAGCACGAAGAGGACCGCTTCGATCAGGATTACGACGCCGAGAGTCCATTGCAGTACGGTCAGACCAAATTTGGCTTTCATGTTTGTGGGCTCCTCAATTGATTTACTTGACGGCTCGTTTGCGCGGAGATTTCGCCTTGATTTCCTTCAGGCGGTGGCTGGCACTGGAGTCGAGATCGAGGTCGTAGAACTTCTTCAATTCTCGAATGCGTTCGAGGGAAGCCGGGCTGAATGGAGTCTTGCCGTCGAAAGCATGGAGGACGATGCCTTCGAGCACATCGCCGAGGTTCATGTCGTGATATTCGGCAAACGCCTTGAGGACTTTGAGGATGCGTTTTTCGATTCGCACCCCGGTTTGCACGCGCTCGACCAGCAGCCTGGAATCGTCCGTCATTGGTACCAATGTACCATGGTACCAGCTTGATTGCAAGCAGCGGGCAGACGACGCGAAGAGGCTGCAGATCGATTGTTTATAATCGCAGTTCTACATTTCGGCGGTTAAAGGACTCTCTTGGCACTCGACGACCATATTTACAACCTGCGGCGCGAGAAGTTGAAGGCGATTGAGGCGCTCGGGCAGGCTACGTATCGCAGCAAGTACGAATTCACCCACACGCTGCCGCAGATTCTGGCGGAGTACACTGCTAAGACCGCTGAGGAACTGGAGCAGGCGCGGGTCAACGTGCGCGTGGCGGGGCGCATTATGGCGATTCGCCTGATGGGCAAGGCTGGGTTCGCGCACTTGCAGCAAGACGGAAAGAGGCTGCAGATTTATGTGAAGAAAGACGCGATTGGCGACAAGGGATTCGAGCTCTACAAACTGCTCGACCTGGGCGATCACATCGGGGTGAGCGGATATCTGTTTCGCACGCGCACGGGCGAACTGAGCGTCCACGTCGAAGAGATCACCTTTCTGAGTAAAGACCTGCTGCCTCTCCCGATCGGTAAGGCGGTTGAAACCGACGCCTCGGCCGAAGGTGGACCCGAGAATAGGAACGCGCTCACCGATGTCGAGATGCGCTACCGGCAGCGCTATGTCGATCTGGTGGTAAATCCGGAGGTGCGCGAAGTTTTCTTGAAGCGGACCAAGCTGGTGCAGTCGATGCGGCGCACGCTGGATGCGCACGGGTTCATCGAAGTCGAGACGCCGATGATGCAGCCCATCGCCGGCGGCGCGGTGGCGCGGCCCTTTGTAACCCATCACAACACGCTCGACATGGATCTGTATTTGCGCATCGCGCCGGAACTCTATCTGAAGCGGCTGGTGGTGGGCGGATTGGATCGTGTCTACGAAATCAACCGCAACTTCCGTAACGAGGGTCTGGGATGGCGTTGGAATCCTGAGTTCACCATGCTGGAGTTTTATCAGGCCTATACCGACTACCAGGGCGTGATGGATTTGACCCAGGAAATTATCACGCAGGCGGCGAAGGATGTGACCGGCGGCACGAAGACGAAATGGGGCGAGCAGGAAATCGACTGGGCGAACTGGCAGCGTATGACCATGCGCGAGGCGATCATCCATTATTGGCCTACGGCGGCGGGTGCGAAGCCTGAGATGAGCGACTTCGCCGGGAGCGAAGGTGTGAAGAAACTGATAGATCGCTTCAACGCCGCGCACTCGCATATGGCATACGAAGCGAACGCTCCGACAGGGAAGAACATTGCCGCGCTGTTTGAGGCCGCGGCGGAAGAACATCTCACCCAGCCGACGATTATTTACGAATATCCCACGGCGGTCTCGCCGCTATCGAAGCAGAAGCCGGACGAGCCGGACTGGACCGAACGCTGGGAAATTTTCGCCGGTGGCATGGAGATTTCCAACGGCTTCAGCGAACTCAACGATCCGGAAGATCAGCGGCGGCGATTTGAAGGCCAATTGCAGGAACGCGAGCGCGGCGACGATGAAGCTCACCAGATGGATGAGGACTATATCCGCGCGTTGTCATACGGCATGCCGCCGGCGGGCGGTGTGGGCGTGGGTGTGGATCGGTTGTGCATGCTGCTGACCGACTCGCACACTATCCGCGACGTGATTTTGTTTCCGTTGCTGCGGCCGGAGAAAGTCTCAACCACAGAGGGCGCGGCGGACGCGGAGGAAAAGCCTTTGTAATTACTATCCCGCCATTAACCTCCCAGTACCTGACAATGCACTGTCAGTAGTGCATTCCAATTCCTATACTTTTCGTATCAGTTTGGGCTCTGTTATGGCCGCGCTGCCGTAGTGTTCCGTAACCCTGCGGGCACTGGGTCGGCAGCGCGTTGCTCCTCCAGTGGTGCTTCTTCCGTCCTCGCAAGCTTCACAGCCCCCAAATCCGATTCGCGCCTACGACGAGTCCAAACGTCAGGGCGGCGATCAGCACTTCGCCGAGGGCTCCCACCACAAACGGGCGCAAGCCTTGCTTCGACATCTGGCGGAAGTTCGTGCGCAGGCCAACCCCTGCAAAAGTCAGCAGGAAGGCCCATCTGGACAGGTTGGCCAGCGAGGTTACCTGGTCTTTGTTGAAAGTATGAAAGCTCACGAGCAACGACATGATGAGGAATCCAAGCACAAACTTGGGAAACTTGTTCCACAAAAATGCGGCTTTGTTGCCCACGGTGGAAGCTTGCCCGCGCTTGGCCCAATAAATCGCGTAGGCCAGAACCACGAAGCCGATCATGGCGTTGCGCGCAGTCTTGGCGAGCACGGCGACCTTGCCGGCAGCGTCGGAGTAGAGCGCGCCGGTGGCAGTAGCTTCGGCAGTATTATCGACTCCTAAACCTGACCACAGTCCGAAAACGGTATCACTCAAGTGAAGGCTGTGGCCGATTAACGGGAAAGTAAACAGGGCGAGCGCTCCCAGGGCGAGAATCGCGGCAATGGCGAAGGTGGAATCTTCGTCATCGGCGTCGATGGCTCCTTTGGCGGCGATGATGGCGGAGACGCCGCAGATCGACGATCCCACGGCGAGCAGACTGGTGAGTTTCGGAGTTAACTTGAAGGCGCGGCCCAGCGCATGCATGAGCAGCAGAGACAGCGAAATCTCGACGACCACGAGCGCCAGGCTGATGCCGCCGAGCTTCAGCATGTCTGCCAGCACGAAGCGCGATCCGAGCAGGACGATTCCAACTTTGAGCCAGAACTCATAGGTTGCGATGCCGGGCTGAAAGATTTTGGGCACGGTCAAAAGATTGGAGAGGATCAGGCCAATGACGATTGCCCAGAGCACGTACTCAATGTTCGGGAACGTCCAGTGGTGGGTCTTGGCGTAAGTGTTGAGGAATTTTTCCAGGAACTTTCCGGCGTAGCCGACCACCGCGAGTAAGAGAATGCCCGGAACGAGTCGCAAAACGTTGACTGGAGCTGTGCCAGACTCGACGGGTGATGCTGCGGTGGAAGTTGCCATGACATGCCTCCGAGAACCGTGAGGGTCGAATGCTCAGAAATTCAGGAGTTTAGAAGTAATTACCGTGAGCTACCACGGAACATTGTTGAACACGTTCGCGCGGACCGCGAGCGCGAGTGCCAGAGCCAGAATCACGGCCCAGGTGTCGAGCGATAATTTGAAACCCTTCCGACCAGACTCGGTTGACATAGAGTCGCTCCTCATGGAAGCCGGTGTGCTGGATTAGGTTAGCACCGCCGGCCCGGAAAAGGAGAGTAGCCAAAACCGGGCCGGCGGCGATTCTGAAGGGAAGGCGCCCCTCAGAAAGTTGACAGCACGCTAGGGAGACTCTTCCGCAAAGTTGAGTCTTCCGCAGCGGCCAAAGCCGCAATTCAAACCGCGCGCCTTACGGCGCGGCTTAAAGCCGCGCCCTTTCAAAACAGAACCGTGCTTTTCAAAGACCAAGCTAGGCTTTCCGAACCGGCCAGGCTTTTGGGAACAGAGGCGTGCTTTTGAAAAACAGTTGGTTTAAGCACAGCCCGGCATTTCGAAACCAGAGCCGGGCCCTTCAAAACAAGGCCGTGGCTCAACACGAGACCACGGCCTTGCCAGACTGAGCGGTTACGGCAGGTAGTAGCGGAGCGAGGTGAAGATCATGTTGTCCAGGCCGGAAGGAGACGTTCCGCCTCCCCCGGTGAAGCCAACACCAGACCACGTCTGCCGAGTCACGTACGAGTACTGCGTGCCGACGCGGAAGCGGCCTTCCTTTCCGTTGTAGACGCTGTACCAGAAGCCGATTGTGCCTTCCAGGATGGCGCGCGTGTCACCCGTGCAATCGGCCAGAGTGCCAGGAGCGAATCCGCTGTTTGCAGTGGGAACGGTTTCGGTGTAGCAGCCGTAGTTGTCGAACGTGGGTGCACCGTAGCCAACCGCGGCTCCCTTGCCCTTTGCCCCCAACGGATCCCAACTCGCCGTACGGGCGGCATATTCAGCGCCGGCGTAGGTGTAGAGATCGAGCTTCTTGCCGTGGTACTCGAGCGTGGCCAGGCCCTGGAGGTCCTTAATGAGGTGGAGGGTTCCGTCGCCGTTCACCGCAACATCGGAGAGCTGGGATGCGCCGTAACGGCCGATGCCGCTGCCGCCGAAGCCATGCAGACCGAAAACGACGTGTTTGTTGGCGAAGTTCCAGCGGGCGTTGGCGCCGAAACCGCCGCCGCTCTTGGATGCGTTATAGGCCGCCGCCGCCGTACCTCCGTCGGTCAGAGCAGGGCAGAGCGGACCCACCGTCGTAACCGTCGTAACCGAAGGTGTGCCAGCGGTTACGCTTACGTCCTCCTGGCAGGGGAAGATGCGATCGCGGAAACGGTCAAAGAGGCCAAAGACCTCGTAGTGCCCGAAGCCTGGATCAAAGGCCAGCTTGGCAACGATATCGGGAGAAGGATTGAACGAGTAGTTGGAGGTTGTGTTGTAGCTGTTGCTGGCACCGGCTTCGCCGACCAGGAAATTGTCGGCGTTGCCGTGGGTGGTGAGGGTGGCCTGGGCGTTTTCAATGGAAACGGCGAACGCCACTTTGTTGCTGAAGTTCTTGGTCACGCGAAGTCCATACTGGCGCGCGAACGTGAATCCGACGTTATACTGCGGGTCGATGGTCGAGGGGCGCGCGTCGTTGACTCTGCCGGCATCGTCGCTGGGAGCGATCGAGGCCTTGTTCTCTGTGACCAAGCTCCACATCTGGCCGCCCAGGATGCTCCAGCCGTTATCAAACTTGGCCTGGCCCCACGCCTGGCGCAGACGAAGCGTGTAACTGTTGGTTTGCGTGGCGCTCGAGGTTACGCCGGCGGAGAGAAAGTCGGCGGACAGATAGCTGGAGAACTCGACGTTCTTCAGACGTCCGCTGACGTACACCGTGGGCCGGGTCTGGCGTGCAGAGCCGAAAAACTCCGACGAAGTGCTTTGCGAAGCGCCGGGCAGGGTGAGTGAATTGAGCGGCGTAGGCAGGTCGGCTCCGAGGGCGCGCGACCTACGCACAAATTCGGCTGCCACGAATCCGCCGGGGGTGATGGTGATGCCTTTGAAATGGATCGAAATGGGGCCTTCCATCGGGTTGGTGCTGGGCGGAGCTTCTTGCATGTTGAGCCCGGTGGTGCCGCTTTGCGGAACCGCGGCATCGCTGCTAAGCGCAGCAACTTGTTGAGTGGGAGCGGGCGCGACATCGGCCTTGTTCGACGCCGCGGATTGCTGGGTTTCCTGCCAGGCTTGCTGACGTTGTAACTGCTGAGTCAGCTGCTGAATCTGCAGTTGCTGGGCGGCCAGGGCGTCTTTCAGAACCTGGACATCGGCGCCGGTCACGGTCGGCGGAGCCGGTGCTGCCGCGGCCGGAGCAGCGGCTGCCGCCGGATTTTTCTCCGGAGTGATATTCGACGCGGTCTCGGTTTGTGCCCACGCGCCAGCGGTTAATGCCGCCAGCGTCAGGGCCGTAATAAACACGTTTTTGTGGAGCTTCATGGATGTAAGTCCTCTCCTTTTTGATTTTTCTTCTTGCGCCATTACTTCATGGGGTAGACAACAGGGAGCCGTCGCCGTTGGTTGGCGGCGTGGACTCTCCTTTTTCCTGGCCGGCGTTTCTCCTGATTCGCCGAGCCAATCAACTTAGAAAAGCATTACAATAAGCGTACTGGGGATACTAGCGGAGCCCCACGCCCTTTTCATTAAAGGAGTGTTAATTTCTGGTTCGCAGGAATCGGCTCCAACAGTCCCCGGGGAGGGCATCAAAACCTGACTAAGTCTTACGGCGAAATCCACCAATGTGGCTCAGCCTAATCGCCTTTGTGGCCTCCGACGACCATGGGCAGGACGCTGGCGGCGTCTTTCTTCTGGTCCCTTTTTTGGTCTTTCTGGCGCCGGGCGTTCTTGCCGGTTCGCGGCCCGCGTTGGGCGATTAAATCCGCCAGAGTCGTGTTGTCGAGGATGCGCGCGGCGGCGTCGCGAACGTCGAGAAAAACCTGATACAGAGCGCGGTGCGGGATGTCCTGGTGGATCAGCTCGCGCAACTGCTCGGCGTCGCCGAAGGGCGCCAGGGGGCCGTCAACCAGGCGAATGATTTCGCTGAGATGGATTTCCGCGGGCTCGCGGCGCAGCTGATAGCCGCCCTTGGCGCCGCGCACGCTCTCGACCATGCGCGCATTCTTGAGTTCGAGCAGGATCAGTTCCAGGAACTTCTCCGGGAGCACCTCTTCATAGGCGATATCGCGGATCTTGATGGCACCCTGACGATGATGACGAGCCAGCATCATCATGGCTTGCAGGGCGTACAGACCTTTTTGAGAGATCTTCATTGGCGAAATGACTCCATAAACTCGATCTATATAATAGACATTATCGACGTGACTGGCTATGCAAGTGGAATTCCATCGCCGGCAGGAAACGGAGGGTGCGTTGCGCCTTTGGAGTCAATATGTTAGCCGAGGGATTGGAAAGGACTGCCCAGCTTGATGTGCAGCGGATTGCAGTTGCGGGCCAGTAAAAGTTCCACGCGAGTGGCGAGAGAGCCGCTCGCTTGCAGGTTCCTGCACACTCAGGATGCGCCGCACCGCCCGGTTGAGAATTGCGACCGGGATATCACGCAGAGATGCGCAGAACCAGCACCGTGATGTTGTCGGGACCGCCGCGCTCCAGCGCCATGGCCACCAGCTTCTGGCAGGCTTCCGCGGGGGGATTGGTTTGTACAACGCTGGCCAGCTCCGGGTCGCCGACCAGGCCCCATAGCCCGTCGGTGCATAGGAGAATCGTGTCACGCTCTTCCAGGAGAACAGGGTGCTCGGGAATGTGTGGGGTGACTTCGCGGCCAGAGCCCAGAGCGGCGGTAAGAATATGGCGCTGCGGATGAGACTCGGCATCTTCGGAGCGAACGATGCCGCTTTCGACCAGCCGGCCAACGTAGGAATGATCACGGGTAAGCCGGGTGATGCTGTCGCCGCGAATCAGGTAGAGGCGGCTGTCGCCGACGTGGGCAAAATAAAGCTGGCGTTCCACCATGGAGACCGCGGTACAGGTGGTACCCATGCCGTAGAACTGGGGATGCTCCGTAGCGAAGCGCTGAATGTTCTGGTGCGCGGATTGGAAGGCCTCGAGCAGGGTAGCTTGCGGATCTGCCCCGAAAGCGTTGTCGTAGACGCTGCGCACGGTTTCGACGGCGAGGCGGCTGGCCTCCTGTCCGCCTTCGTAACCGCCCATGCCGTCGGCCACCACGGCGAGACGACCTTTGCGGCGGAAGTCCTCGCCGGAATCGGGCTCCCAATAGAGATAGGAATCCTCATTATTAGAGCGCTGGCGGCCGATGTCGGTCAGGCTTGCCGCTTCGATTCCGGGCTTGGGAGTCTTGGAGTCAACTGCCATAGATATCGATGAAGAGCGAGCGTGTGGCCGGGCCTGATGCGACGAATCTGATGAAACGAATACGGCGCGATGAATCCGGTTACGACGAATCCGGTCCGATGGAAAAACCGCTTTGGACCCCGGTCATTATAAGGGAAGCTTGCCGCTTTCGCCCCGTTCCAGCATGTCCATCAGCGGTTAGGATCGTGTAGCCTATCACTTCGGGTTGAGATCAGGACAGGAGTTTCATTCTTGTTCGGAAAAACGAAGAAGGCACGTCGGAAGAACCTCATGCGGAAAGTGTTGTTTGTGATGACGGGTCTGCTGCTGGCGACGCCCCTGTTGGGGCAACAGAAGCGGCTGTGGGTGCTGCGTTCGCCGGGTGAAATGGTGGAGTACGATCCGGCAACTTTTGTGGTGAAGCAGACAGTCAAGGTCCCCGCCGAAGCGGTGCAGTCGTCGGGAAATATTTCCGTCAGCCGACTGGGGCAGATTTTGTATGAGGCGGCCGCATCGCTGCCGCTTTCGGAGGACGATGCAGAATCGCCACACAAGGTGTGGTTTTGGAACGCACACGCCGCGACCGGCTCTGCCGCTGCCGCGACCAAGCTTGCCGCGACTCAGATTGAGCAGGGCGTGAAGCGCGAGGTCGCTCCCACGGGATCGAATCAGGCGGTCACGGAGTCGGCTCCCGTGGCTTATCTTTCGGCGGACGGCGGGCATCTGTTCTGGTTCGCCAATCAGGCGCGCCGGTTGCAGCGCGAGGACGTATCGCTCTCGACGGCTACGACATGGCAAGCCTGGCAGACGGATCTCAGCGGCGCGGGACGGGAAGATCTGGCTACATCGAAGTTTCCTGACTGCCGATGTCCGACCGGGACGTGCGACGAGAGTTGTCCGTATGGCGTGGTCTGGGCGCCGGACACGGGCGTGGACAAATTCTTTCTCATGACGCAGTACGTCGCGGGACAGACGGCGCCGGTTTATAAGGCAAGCACGCGGTATCGCGAACAAGGCGGAAAGTGGACAGCCGATGCGTTAACCGAGCCTTTGCAGCGCGTACTGGACGCAACCGCGAATGGCGAAGCCATCGTCGAGGCGATTCCGGATACGGGGTGCTGCGGGTGGTCGAATCTGAGTAACGATCTTACGCTGGTGTTGAGTGGAGAAAAAAAGATCACCGTATTTGATGAGCAGGCGACTTATAAGAATCCTGACTACGATGTGAGTTTCTATACGTCGAACGCGCGGCTGTCTCCGGGCTTGGGATATGTCGCGATGACCATTGTCTCGACCGCGCAGGAAAACAAAGCTATTCAGCTGGCGCAGGAGGGGCAGGCGAATCCGGAAGAGTCGCAGCGGATTCGCAAGGCGCTGGCGGAACTCCCAGCGGTGGAAGTGAAGCGCATGCTGGAGTCTCCCGAGCGGTTTGCATTCGTGCCGCATGCTGTGTTGGTGGGCTGGATCAGCGAGAAGGAAATCCTGATCATCGAAGATCACTCGCTGGTGGCTTACGACGTGGGAACGGGTGCGCGGCGGAAGTCGAGCGTGCGGGTGGAGGATGCGGGGCGGGTGTTTCTACGGTGAATGAGCCAGCGTAACTTCCGGT
>Ga0209274_10000222_pt1 | contig 44036 bp, 36 predicted proteins | sample HubBroMetageREF1_FD_188343 | JGI IMG/M metagenome (GOLD analysis project Ga0209274, IMG submission 188343) | Reference soil microbial communities from the Hubbard Brook experimental Forest, New Hampshire, USA - Hubbard Brook CCASE Soil... | ecosystem: Environmental > Terrestrial > Soil >...
GGTGCCCACCCTTCGTTTTGTATAAGCAGAGTGTGAGGGAGCCCTGTCCAAGCTTCGCTCTGACCACTTGAATACGGAGCCGTTCACAACGTCCCATCTCATCCTCCAGAATTCATCAACTCGCCCCAGAGTACGTATAACTATATATGTACAAAATTAGAGTGTACAATAGAAGTACATAGATATACGTGTAATAGTGTACATATCTAACTATGTATACAAACTGTTCCGCGTGAAACGCTTTGTTCTAAGTGTCCAGCAATAAGCGACTTACTCCCGCTCCGACAGCTTCCTGACTGCCCGGGCTATCTCCGGCAGCTTGGCGTAGGCGGCGCAGCACTTTAACCACAATTTGTGATCGATGGCGGGAGCGCCGCTGACCATGGCTCCGGCGGGGACGTCGTGGGGGATGCCGCTTTGCGCTATGGCTATGGCTCCGTCTCCGATCTTTACGTGGCCGCTTACGCCTACCTGGCCGGCCAGGATTACGTTGTTGCCTACTTCGGTGGTGCCGGCCAGGCCTACCTGGGCGCAGAGGAGCGTGTCGTGTCCTATGGTGCAGCTGTGGCCTATGTGGACTAAGTTGTCTAGTTTTGAGCCGCGGCCTATGCGGGTCTCGCCTATGCTGGCTCGGTCGATGCAGGTGTTGGCCTGGATTTCGGCCTCGCTCTCGACTACTACGTTGCCGGACTGGACTATTTTGTGCCAGTGGCCGTTATCTTCATTCTTAGCGAAGCCGAAACCGTCGCAGCCTACTACGGCTCCGTTTTGGAGGAGGACGTTGTCTCCCAAGTGGCAGAATTCTCTTACTACGGCGTGCGCGTGCGCGAGGAAATTGTTGCCTATGGTTACTCCACGATAGATGACCACGTGGGCCAGGAGGACGGCGTTGTCTCCGATTACTACGTCTTCGTCGATTACTACGTAGGGGCCTATGTGCGCATGCTCGCCTAGCTTCTTTTTTGCCGTGGGATGAACGACCGCGGTGGGATGGATTCCGGGGGCGTAGGTGGGCGGACGGTAGAAAAGTTCTATGGCTTTGGCCCAGGCTAGATAGGGGTTGTTGCTGCGCAGCATTCCTGCGCTAATGGCGGGGAAATTCTCCGCCACTATTACCGCTGACGCTTGCGTCGTTTTTGCGGCGGCGTTGTATTTGGGGTTGGACACGAAGGTTAGGTGGCCGCGGGCGGCGTGTTCTATGCCGGCGACTCCGGTGATCTCGGTGTTGGCGGGCGCGTTTTCAATTCGGGCATTCAGGGCTTTGGCTATGTCGGATAGTTTCATGGCGGTGGCGGTATCCGAGAGAATTGTAGCGGAAGGCGGGGGCGGGAAGCGGTCTTGGCTCTCGGCGCGGGAGATGGGGCGATTTCATTGCGCCAGGTTCTTGATGAAGTGCAAGCGGCGCATGCCGCAAAAATACGTGTCCTTGCCGGAATTGCGATAGCCGTGTTTCTCGTAAAAACGGATTGCCTTCACCAGGGGTTCTGTGGTGTCGAGGCTGATGCTTGAGCATTCTCGGGCGCGCAGCTCGGATTCAGCGGATCGCAGCAACTGCTCGGCCAGGCCCGAGCCTTGCCACGACGCTAGGACGGCCATGCCGCGAAGATGACCTTCGTTGGCATGAACTTCGGCACGAACTTCGTGCGCATGAACGCTTGACTGAACGGTCTCATCAACGACGTGGCAGGCGATGGTGCCTACGATCTCTCCGGACTCGCTCACGGCTACAAACAAGCTCATGGTTGCGAGACGGTGCCGAAGGGCTTCCGGAGTGATCACGGTATCGAGAAAGGCTTCGGGCGGATAGCTGCTGCGGTAGGGTTCAAAGGCTGCACGCAGACATTCCAGGATTCCTGCGGAATCGGTTGGAGTGGCTCTGCGGATTTTTGGCATTTGGTGAGGCATTTCTATTCTCGACGCGTTGCTGTGCGCTGCGTTCGCGAATCCGGAGTTGTTGTGATCGCGGCAGCTGCCGAGCTGCGCTCGGCTTGGACCGGGCGAGGGCGCCCGTCCCCACACTTGCCCGTCCCCATACTCGCAAAACCTACTGCTCGAACAGCGTGACCTGCCTGGTGTCGGGCTGGCCACCTTTGCGGCGGCGGTTGGCGGAGCCTATCACTGCCAGCACCGTTACTGACTGCAGCGCTTCTCTGGGCACGAACACTCTTTGCGTGTTCGAGCGCAGGTCGGGGGGATTCATCAGGAATCCTTCGGCGGGATTTTGCGTCAGGTCGTTGGGCAAGATGCCTTCGATCACTTCACTGTCTTTGAACTTCAGGCGGACCCACAGGCCTTCGGTTCTGGGGCGGGTGGTGAAGGTCTTGCGGAGCATCAGGTCGGTGTCTGAGAACTCGCGGACAAAATAAACGGCCTTGATGTCGCGCAGGTCGATGGCGACCACGTTGCCGGAGGTGTTTAGCAGCTCGAGTTTGTTCTCCACTACATAGTTTGCGGGGGCTACGTAACCGCTGATCGAGTCGCGGTCGTGTTTCCGCACGATCACTTTTTTGTGGGTCGAAGGCATCCGTTTCGGTGCTTTCTACTTTACTTTGAAAACCTTACTTCGAAACTACAGATCGCTGGAGAACTTTGAGGTTTCGCGGGCGAGGGCGCCCGCGCCACACGATCCAGCTAGGATTCTCGCACTTTTTTTTGCAGTATCCTGATGAATTCGGACAGTTTGTGCCTTCATAGTAGCCAAACGGTAAACGTTGTGTTATTTTCTCTTGTTTACTGCAACTGGGACCGTGCGGTATAAGTCTAATGTACAGAGTGAGTTAGATTCTGCGGGCTGGCAGCTCTGTCGGGTTGTGCTCCGCTTCCCTGTGGAAAACCTGTGAAAAACGCCCCGGTCGAGTCCCGCGAAGGGCACCGCCAGGCGACTAGGAAGGCATGGCCGATTACATATACACGCTCGAAACCCGGCTCTCACCGGATCAACAAAAGGCAGTCACCCTCGTCCTAGACGCCGCCAAGGCGGCGGGGATGAATCTGTATCTCACCGGCGGCGCCATCCGCGACATGATTACCGGTTTCCCGATCCGTGATTTGGATTTCACGGTGCAGGGCAATGCGCTCAAGCTGCAGAAGGATCTGGAGCGGGCGGGAGCGGTGGTCGGCGACGCCGACGGCGAGACGCGGGCTTTGCTGCTTACGCTGCCCGGCGGCGTCCGCGCCGAGGTTGCGATGGCGCGCTCGGAGCACTATGACAAGCCGGGCAAAGCTCCGGCGCTGGCTCCGGCCACGATTATTGAAGATCTTCGCCGCCGCGATTTCACCGTCAACGCGATGGCCCTGTCTTTGAACGAAGGGTCGCGCGGGCTGCTGATGGATCCGTTTAACGGTGCGGCCGACATTGAAGCGAAAGTGATTCGCGTGCTGCACAACTACGCGTTCCTCGAGGATCCGTCGCGGATGATCCGGGCCACGCGCTTTACCACGCGCTTCCACTGGCCGCTGGAAGAGCGGACCCAGGCGCGTTACGAATCGGGAAAAGAAAATAATTACATCGAATACATACGCAATTCGAGCATCGGACACGAGATTGAGCAGTTGGCTTACGAGGACGATCCGCAGGGCATTCTGAAGGCGTACGAAAAAGAAGGATGGCTGAAGGTTCTGAATCCGCGGTGGAGCACGGCTAAAGTGGATACGGCCGGGTTGGGCGCGCTGCTGAAGACGCGGCAGCAGATGAACGAGCTGGGGTATACGCCGGAAGTTGCGCCGGCAGTCCTGTATTTCCTCACGGAGCGGCTGGGCGATAAGGATATTTCGGATTTGCGCCGGGCGATTCCGCGCAAGGATCTGGTCGAAGCGTGGAAGGATCTGGACGCGAACGCCCACAGCCTGGCCAAGAGATTGACGGGCAAGGAAGCGGCCACGCCGTCGCGGACCTGGCAGCTGCTGTCGTCGGCGCGTCCGGAGATGATTTTGTTTTTGGCGATCACGGCTCGGCAGCAGGCGGTGGCGCAGAAGATCAAGAATTTCTTCACCAAGTGGCGGCAGGTGCAGCAGAAGATTCCGTTGCCGGAGATGACGGAACTCCGCATTACGCCGCAGATGCCGGAGTATGCGAAGATCGCGAACGATGTGTTCTTACTTTTGTTGGACGGCAAGCTGCGTTCGCGGACGGAGACGCTGAAGTATCTGAAGCCGCTGGCGCCGCCGCCGCCGCCGCCTCCACCGCCTCCGCCAGCGAAGCGGGGTCGAGGAGCTAAGGCTGCGGCTGCCGTGGCTGCCGTTCTTCCTGCAGCGGCGGCTAGTGGCAAGCCGGGCACTAAGGGCAAGGGAAAAGCTGCGGCGGTTCCGGTGGCACCGGTCTCCCAAGTCAAAGGAAAGTCTGGCCCGGCTGTCGTGCCGGCGAAGTCGGTGGTTACGGAAAAATCGTCCGCTCCGGCGAAGGCTGCCGCGGTTGCCAAGGTGAAGACGGCTCCGTCTCCATCTAAGGCTCCGGTAAAGAAGCCGGGAAAATCGTCCAAGGCCAGAAAGCCAGCGGCTAAAACTAAGGCGAAGGCCAAAGCCAAGGGCAAGAAAAAAGGCAAGTAGGGGTGGATTCGGCATGCGAAGACCCCGCAGGATGGCGAAAAGTCGGAATATCAGCGCTCATCCCCTAAAGAGTGGGCGTGAGAACTTCAGTCGTCCCTACGGGACTTGAATCGTAGCTTCCACCTTCCCCGGCGCTGAAGCGCCGGGCTATTCTCAAACGCCCCTCCGGGGCTGGGTTTCGGCCTGCTATGTTCCCGGTTGGGGTCTTCGTTCCGATGGGCGGAGCCCGTTTTCTCAGTATCTAGACTGGTCAAACTGGGCTATAATGTGGGCATGCGGCGCTGGTTGTCCATAGCGGCGTTTAGCCTGACTCTGCTTGCGCTGCCCGTGTGGGCACAACGGCACGGTGGTGGTGGCGGCGGCCATTCTGGCTCGCGCGGCGGGTCGGCCGTACACTCGTCTTCATCGTCTTCTTCGTTCAGATCTTCATCGTTCAGATCTTCATGGAGCGGGTTTCGCGGCGGAAGCATTGGACGTGGCTCGAATATCCGGTTTCGGACTGTACCCCCTTATCGTGGCTACGGTCGACGAGGCTATTATCCCTATTACGGATACGGGGGATATTATCCCTGCGGCTATTACAGCTGGTGCGATGATGGTCTCGCGTATGACACGCAAGACGATCAGGATTCTTATGCTGACGCCTCTCCTGCTCCCTACCCCGATAGCTATCCGCAGAACGGGGGATTGCAGCGCGATGTGCAGGCGCTGAGCGGAAAGATCGACCGGCTGCAAGCCGATGTGGAAGCGCGCAATCGTCCGAAGGAAGAGGAACCAGCGACGGCGCTGGTTTTCCGCGACCAGCATGTTGAGGAAGTGCATAATTACGCGATCTCCGGTGGAACGCTGTGGGTGCTGAACGACCACCAATCCGGGAAGAAGATTCCGCTCGCCCAACTTGACATTCCGGCCACGGTCAAGATGAATGACGATCGCGGCGTGGATTTTCAGGTGCCGGGACCATCTCTCCAGCTCATGATCGTGCGTTAGACTAAGCGCGCGATATTAGGAAAGACGCTGATCGCTGCGTGAATGCTCAGGTGCCGCAATAGCGCTTCGGTCGGGATGCGCGGAGTAGCGATACTAGCCGTCTTGTGTTTCTGTTCTCCTGATATTCACGCGCAAGCCATGAATGGGTCCCCGAAGCGCAACCAGGAACTGCAGGCGATCCTTGACTACATTTCCTCCAGTTGGACCGTCTTAAGCCGTTCGACCGCGACTTGTGAAGCGGTCGCCGACCCCAAGCTGACCGAGACCCCCATACTTTATCTGCCGGCAGATATGGCATTCCCTGCCGCATTACAGAAGCTTTCTCGAGAGTGTAAAGTGCGCGTGGAGCATCTACCCGACGTCATTCATGGGCCTGGGGAGGTGACGAAGAACGGGATTCATCCACGAGGCTTGCTCTATCTGGAAAATCCTTATGTCGTCCCGGGCGGACGGTTCAACGAGATGTATGGGTGGGATAGTTACTTTATTATTCGCGGACTGCTGCGTGCGGGGAAGGTCGAGCTGGCGCGCGGCATGGTGGAAAACTTTTTCTTTGAGATCGAGCACTACGGCGCCGTCCTGAACGCCAATCGAACCTATTACCTCACGCGCTCGCAGCCGCCGTTTTTGAGTTCCATGATCATCGCGGTGTACGAGGCGGAGAAGGCGCGCGGGCATGAAGACTTGAAATGGCTGGCGAAGGCTTATCGCTATGCGGATCGCGACTATGAAATGTGGCTGCGGGCGCCGCATTTGGCGGGAGAGACCGGGTTATCGCGCTACTACGATTTTGGCGAGGGGCCGGTTCCGGAGGGATTGCACGATGAGACCGGCTATTACCACGATGTGCTTGCATATTTTGTAAAGGGGACGAAGCCGAGTCCATATCTGGTGGAGGCGGAAACTGCCGATGCGCTCGTGCACCCGGAGTATTCGCTGAGGCTTTGCGCGGACAATTCGCCGGAGGCCGATTCAAAATGTGTTCAGATCAAACATGTCTCCCTGAGTGAAGAGTATTACAAGGGCGATCGCAGCATGCGCGAATCGGGGTTCGATATTTCTTTTCGGTTTGGACCTTATGGGGCAGAGGCTCACCATTATGCGCCGGTTTGTCTCAACAGCCTGCTGTACAAGACGGAAATGGACCTTGAGCAAATCAGCCAATGGTTGGGAGACCGGACGGCTGCCGCACAATGGCATCAGCGGGCAGAGAAACGGAAAGGGATCATCCGTACGTTGCTCTGGAACGGCGGACGCGGTTTGTTCTTCGATTACGATTTTCAGCAGAGGAAGCTGTCGTCGTATGAGTACGCTACGACGTTCTATCCGCTGTGGGTGGGGCTGGCGAGCGCGGCGCAAGCGAAATCTGTGATGCAGAATCTGCAGTTGTTTGAACGCCAAGGTGGACTGGCCATGAGCACGAAGGAAACGGGCGTGCAATGGGATTATCCATATGGCTGGGCACCGATTCAGTTGCTCGCCGTCGAAGGATTGCGGCGCTATGGGTACAACGCGGAGGCGGACCGCGTGTCATGCGAGTTTCTCTCCATGGTGATGGATAATTTCGCGCGCGACGGGACGATTCGCGAGAAATATAACGTGGTCTCGGACTCCTCCAACGTGCAGTTGGCGGAAGGCTACCGGGACAACATCGTCGGATTCGGATGGACGAATGGAGTTTTTCTAGAGCTGCTGCATGGGCTGCCACAGGGGCAGCTTGGTCGATGCGAACAACTCCGCTGAGTTGGATAGTCGGACATTAAGCGGAGCGGCGCGAATGCACCACTTTCAGGCATTGCGCGATTTGCTCCAGCCATTAGAATGAAACCGATCCGCTAAGAGCCACAAGCTAGGCTAACTGTTTTGTTTTGGGCGTGCGAGGCATCATACTGTTTAAGGATCATTCAATTTAAGGATCATTCAATTTAAGGATCATTATCAATCTTCATTTTGATTGCCGTGGCCTCACTTCCAGCGTTCGCACAACAATCGGTGCCTCAAGATCCGTTGCTCGATCATGTGACCGGCAATTGGATCCTCCAGGGCACGGTTGCAGGAAGTGAGACGACGCACGATATCGAGGGCGAGTGGGTGCTCGGGCATGAGTACTTGCGGTTGCACGAAACTTCGCGCGAAAAGAATGCGCGAGGCCAGTCCGCATATGAGGCGATCATTTTCATCGAGTGGGACGCATCGTCGAGCGAATATCGATGCTTGTGGCTCGATTCGACCGGCGGTGGCGGTCTCTCCTCACCGCAGGCCATTGCCCATGGAAAACGTAGCGGCGACGAAATCACGTTCTTGTTCAAGGACAATGACGGCAGTGTCCACACCACTTTCGCATACAGCAAAGCCACCGACACATGGCAGTGGCTTATCGATAATGAAGCTGGCGGGAAGCTGTCGGAATTCGCGCGGGTGAAACTGACCAGGAAATAGGAAGCTAAGAGATTCATGAGTCAAAACCAGTTCGTCCACCTGCATCTGCATAGCGATTACTCGCTGCTTGACGGCGCTTGCGACGTCGAAAAACTTGTCGACCGCGTACACGAACTCGGCATGCCCGCGGTGGCCATGACCGACCATGGCAATATTTTTGGCGCGGTGCATTTTGTGAATGCGGCGCACAAGGTCGGCGTTAAGCCGATCGTGGGCTGCGAACTTTATATCTGCAAGAAAGGCGATCACGTCATTACGCGTACTCCACCCGACGGCGACACCTATAACCACCTGCTGGTGTTGGCCGAAAACGAAGAAGGCTATCGCAACCTGGTGAAGATCACGTCGGAGGCGTCGCTGCACGGCTTCTACTACAAGCCGCGCGTGAGCAAGAAATTTCTGGCGGAACATTCAAAGGGGCTGATCGGGCTTTCTGGATGCCTGAAGGGCGAAGTCGCGGAGCGGCTGACGGAAGGGAACTACGACGCGGCGCGGGCGGCGGCGGGATTCTACCGCGATCTCTTTGGCAAAGAGAATTTCTTTCTTGAAATTCAGGACCAGGGGCTGGAGATGGAGCACCGTATTCGCTCCGGCTTGTTCCAACTGGAAAAGGATCTCGGGCTGCCCATGGTTGCGACCAACGACAGCCACTACCTTTGCGAGGACGACGCGCACGCGCAGGATGTGATGCTGTGCATCCAGACGGGGAAGTCGATTCAAGAGACTAACCGGATGAAGTTTGAGGGCACGCAGTTTTACGTCAAGAACGGCGACGAGATGCTGCGTGTGTTCAAGGATTCTCCTGACGTGCTCGCGCGCACGCTCGACATTGCCGAGCGCTGCAATCTGCATCTGGAGAAGGTGCCAAGTCCGTTTCCGCACTTTGACGTTCCGGAGGGATTTACTCTCGACAGTTATTTCGAGCACATCACGCGGCAGGGATTTGCCCGGCGGATGGAGAACCTGCGCACTGCGGCGGCGAGCGGGCGGCTTAAGCATTCGCTGGCCGACTATGAGCAGAGATTAGCGCGCGAGATCGGCATTATCCAGCAGATGAAGTTCTCGGGCTATTTTCTGATCGTTTGGGATTTCATACGGTACGCCCGCGAACGCGGGATTCCGGTGGGGCCGGGGCGGGGATCGGCGGCGGGTTCGGCGGTCGCGTATTCGCTGGGGATTACGGACATAGATCCGTTGCAGCATGAACTGCTGTTTGAACGGTTTCTTAACCCCGAACGGATTTCGATGCCGGATATCGATATCGACTTTTGTATGAACCGGCGCGGCGAAGTGATTGAATACGTCACTCATAAATACGGCCGCGAAAATGTCGCGCAGATCATTACGTTCGGCACGATGGCGGCGAAGGCTGCGATTAAGGATGTCGGGCGCGCCATGGATATGCCTTACAGCGATGTGGATCGCATCGCGAAGATGGTGCCGCCCACGTTGAATATCAAGCTGGACGATGCGCTCAGGGAGTCGGCGGCGCTGCAGGAGGCTTATCAGAAAGATCCGCAGGTGCGGCAGTTGATGGACACGGCTCGGAAGCTGGAAGGTCTGGTGCGGAACTCAGGCGTGCATGCAGCGGGCGTGGTGATTTCGCCGCGGCCGCTGATTGAACTGGTGCCGCTGCATAAAACCAAGAATGATGAAATCGTCACCGCCTTCGACATGGTGGCCATCGAAAAGATGGGCCTGCTGAAAATGGATTTTCTCGGGCTGACGACGCTTACTATTCTCGACGACACATTGAAACTAATCGCGCAGAAGGGGACAAGTCTAACCCTGGAAGATATCCCCCTGGAAGACCAGCCGACGTACGAGAAAGTTTTTCATAAGGGGTTGACCTCTGGCGTGTTCCAGTTTGAATCGCAAGGCATGTGCGACGTTCTGCGGCGCTATCAGCCGAATTCCATCGAACACCTCACAGCGCTCAATGCTCTCTACCGTCCTGGCCCAATGGCCATGATCGACGACTTCATCGAGCGCAAACAGGGTCGCCGCAAGATCGAATATGAATTGCCCGAGTTGAAAGAGATACTGCAGGAAACGCTCGGCGTGTTCGTCTATCAGGAACAGGTGATGCAAGCGGCCAACAAACTGGCGGGCTACTCCCTGGGGGAAGCCGATCTGTTACGGCGTGCGATGGGAAAGAAAAAGCCCGAGGAAATGGCGGCACAGCGCGAGCGTTTTGTGCAGGGAGCGACGCAGCGCGGTTTTCCACCGAGGAAGATCGAAAAGATTTTCGATCTGATGGCACAATTTGCGGGATACGGATTCAATAAGTCGCACTCGGCGGCGTATGCGCTGCTGGCTTATCACACGGCGTACTTGAAGACACACCATCCGGTGGACTTCATGGCGGCTCTGCTGACCTCGATCACGGGTAATACGGATAACGTGGTGAAGTACATCAACGAATGCCGCGAGATGGGGATCGCGGTCGAGCCGCCGGATATCAATGTCAGCGATGCGAACTTTACGCCGCACGGGCAGGCGATTCGGTTTGGGCTGGCGGCGGTGAAGAACGTGGGCGGAAATGCGATTGAGTCGATTGTGGCGGCGCGGAAGAAGCTTGGGCGGAATTTCAAATCGATTTATGAATTCTGCGAAGAAGTGGATTTGCGGCTGTTGAACAAGCGCGTGCTGGAGTCGTTGATTAAAAGTGGGGCGATGGATGGTTTCGGGCGGCGGGCGCAGCTTATGCAGGCGCTGGATACGGCCATCGAGCAGGCACAGAAAGCGCAGCGCGACGCGGAGTCGGGGCAGCACGGACTGTTTGGCGTGTTCGCAGATGAAACCGCAGAGCAGGCGAACGATGCGCTTCCCAACACGCCCGACTGGGATGAACACACGCGACTGGCAGCCGAGAAGGAAATCCTCGGATTTTTTATTACCGGGCATCCGATGGAAAAGTACGAAGAGAAGCTCGCCGACTTCAATGCGCTCTCCACCGAAGATATTGCCGCCATGAAGAAATCAACCGCGAAGGATGAGAACATCACGACCGCAGGTTTGATTTCGGGGCTGCGGGTGGCAAAGTCACGCCGAGGCGAGCTGTGGGCGCAAGCTGCGCTTGAAGATATGTGGGGGAAGGTGGAGCTGCTGGTCTTTCCTGAGGCCTACAGAAAGCTGGCAGAGAAGGTGAAGCTCGAGGTTCCGGTGCTGGTTCGCGGCGGGGTGCGCATTGAAGAAGGAGCGAATCCGAAAGTCACGGCCAACGAAATCATTCCGCTGGACGAAGCGCGTGTGCCGTTGCCGAAGGCTCTCCGCATACGAATCCCTCTTGGGATCGCTAATGACAGCACGGTGGATGCTCTGCACGCGCTGTGCCGCGAGCGCACGGGCGAGGCCAAGGTGCTGTTCGATGTGGAGCGGGAGGGCGATTTCATGGTGGTGATGGAAGCCGAAGGCTATAATGTGATGCCGGACCGCAATTTTCTGGGCCGAGTGGAAGAGCTGTGCGGGCGCGGCAGTGTGCGCGTCATCAGTTGATCCCTGCAAGGTAACAGGTTCGGCCGATGAGACGAGCGAAAATAAAGCGGGCGGAAAGACCGGTTCCTGGCGCGGAAATTGGCGCGAAGAACGGTGCGAAAAATGGCTCGGAGAATACCGCCATCGCCGGCGTGGAGTTTATGCTTTCGATTGTGGAAGGGCATCATCCCCGAAAAAATGGGAACGTCATCAAAATGGATTCTGGATTGAAGGCGCAGCAGGAACTGGAAAAAATCGAGCAACAGATTACGCGGCTGCAGGCGCTGCAGGGGCAGAATGCGGAAACGCTCCGGCAGATTCAACAATTGCATGATCGGGTGAGCGACCTCCGGCGCGAGATTTCTTCGCACCTGAATGCGTGGGAGCGCACTGAACTGGCGCGGCATCCGCAACGTCCCTACACGCTGGATTACGTCGAGCGCATTTTTACCGATTGGAGCGAGATTCACGGGGATCGCGGCTTCCGCGACGACCCGGCGATTGTTTGCGGGATGGCTCGCTTTCACGGCGAGGAAGTTGTCATTGTCGGCCAGCAGAAAGCGCGCGACGCGAAACAGCGCGTGTATCGAAACTTTGGCATGCCGCATCCGGAAGGCTATCGCAAGGCGCTGCGGGTGATGAAGATTGCGGAGAAATTCAAGCGGCCGGTTTTCACCCTGGTGGACACCGATGGCGCTTACCCCGGACTGCACGCCGAAGAGCGTGGGCAGGGAGAAGCCATCGCGCGCAACCTGCTGGAAATGGCGCGGCTGGAAGTGCCGATCATCGCGACCGTCATTGGCGTCGGCGGCAGCGGCGGGGCGCTGGCGATTGCCGTGGCGGACCGCGTGCTGATGATGGAAAATTCGGTTTACTCGGTGATTTCGCCGGAGGGTTGCGCGTCGATTATGTGGCGCGATGCCAGCAAGAAAGACCTGGCGGCAGAGGCCATGAAGATCACAGCCAAGGATTTAAATGAACTGGGCTGCATTGATGGCATCATTCCGGAACCCGCTGGAGGCGCGCATACCGACCATGCGCAGGCGGCAGAGTTGCTGGATGCAGCGCTGCAACAGCATCTCGCCGCAGTGAGGCAACTGCCGGTCGGCGAGTTGCTTGAAACCCGCTATCAAAAATTCCGCAAGATGGCACAGTTCTTTCAGGTGGAAGCGTAGAGAACGAGCCAAACCGATCTTTGCAACTTGGATTGCTTCATCCTCATCCTGATCTTCATCCTTATCTTCATCCTTATCCTCATTATTCTCATCGTGTTTTCGAAGATTTTCAGGTCCGTCCGTTAGTTCTTTAGTCCATGGAATTCCTTAGCCCTGGCAATTCGCGCGAGTTATAAACTGCCGTGAGTCGCGTCCGCCTGCCTTATCGAAGTAGCTGGATTACCGGAAATACTGTATGGCCTATTTATTACGACCATAGCACTCTTAGCGTGCCCTTCGTCGATCGAATGAGCGAATTCGCGACCTGTGCCGCCGACCTATAACGATAGGTCGATTTGGGACGCTGTCCGCGAATTCGCTCTCCAAGAACATGCGACATAAAGGAAGTCAGCAGTGAAGTTCTATCTCGCACGCTATCGATGGGTGCCCAATATTATTTAATGAGGTGAGGTATGTCAAAACTAAGAACCGGAAAGATGATCTTACATTTACTTTCCAGGCTGCTTGTAACTTCCTTAAGCCTGGCTGCGGCAATGTCTTTTGTTGCCATTAACAGCGTTGCTCAAACCGATACTCAATTATATTCAGCGGGCGCTTACGGGACCTACGCGTATGTCGGGAATGTCGTCGAAACAGCGAAGACGGCTCCGGTAGGGGTAGGGCCGGGGTGCGGAACTCCTAAAGTCGGGGCCTCGGATACGGCCACAGTGGCCACGGTAAACGCGGCGCCTCTGGTGACGACCGGCGTCATCAATACCAGCGCTTCGAGCGCGCTGAACACGGCAACAGCCACTTCCGACATCCATAATATTACTGCGCTGTCGGGTCTCATCACGGCAGAGGAAATAACGGCGGTCAGCACGACCAGTAACAACGATGGGACTCTGCAGTCGAGTGAAGCAGGCTCAAGCTTGGTGAATCTGATTGTTGCCGGCACACTAATAAGCACGTTGCCTGCTCCTAACACGACGATAGAATTGGCGGGATTTGGCAAAGTCGTGTTGAACGAGGAAATCACGTCGTCGCACGATTCGAGGGACGAGTTGACGGTAAACCTCATACACGTTTATATAACCGAGGCCAACGCGCTCGATATCAAGGTGGGAACGCAGATTATCCTGGCGAGCGCGCGCAGCGGTCTTGCCGAAGTTTCCGGCCCCGCCATTCTTGACGGTACGGCGTTCGGTACATCGGTTAGCAGCAAGCTCCTGAGATCTACTCCGACTGCAGAGGTAGGCGTGGGCTGCGAAGGGAATGAACTGAAAACCAAGACACAGGTGGGTGTCACGGTGACGGGTGTGTTGAGTTCGGGGACGATTACCGACACGGCACAAGGAACGGTAAAGGCCTCGGAAGCCATGTCCCAGACCAGTTCAAAGGTGCAGAGCGTGAACCTGCTGGGCGGTCTGATTACCGCGGACACGATCCAGGGTCAGGCGACCGGCTCGACCACCGATGGCAAGACATTCAATTTCAACGGTACAGGATCGTTCGTGAACATATCCGTCAGCGGCCATCCTGAAATTACCGACAACGTCGCTCAGAATACGGAAGTAGAGCTTAGCGGTATTGGGACGCTTTATCTCTACCGTGTTTTACCGGGGGCGAATAAGATCGAAGTCCGCATGATTGAGGTCAAGCTGGCTCCGAACAACACGCTCGGCCTTCCAACCGGTCTGGACGTGAAGGTGAGTGACGCCGAAGCATCGTTACACAGTACCTCGCATCCTTAGACCGGAGACCGGATGATCGGTCCGCAGTTGGAGCGACGTTAAGTAAGAAACAGCCGGGTTTCGTCCCTTGTTTGGAAGGGTGGGAACCCGGCTTGCACCTTGCCCGAAGCTGTGAAGGCGTGCCTTCACGAAACCTGGGTGAATCAGATCTCCTTGGACTGCTTACAGAATGGGCAAGTGCAGACAAGGTTGAACCAGGAAGTCCAGCGCGTTGATTTGCTGTAATGCTTGCTCTACCAGCAACTCTTCGCATTCCTCCAGCGTAATCAAAAAGGGCAGGCGGGATTTCGGGCATCCGGGCTTTTGCAACACGGAATCGATGTTGATGCCGCACTGGGAAAGAATTGCGGCCAGGCTGGCGATGATGCCGGGGCGGTCTTTCACCAGAAAGCGCAGATAATGTTTGGTGGTGAAGTCGGCGGTGACGTTGGGGGTTTTCTCGGCAGACTCGGCGGCGACGCTGGTCGGCGTTGTTATTGTCGCTTGCCTGGAGCGAGCGATGGCAAGGATGTCGGAGACGATCGCGACGGCGGTGGGATGGCCGCCGGCGCCGTGGCCTCCAAAGACGGTCTCGCCGCCGTAGGTTCCGGTCGCCACCACCAGGTTTTGGCTGCCTTCCACGCGCGCCAATGGCGATGAGAGTTCGACTAACGCCGGCTGCACTGCGGCGAACAGCTTCTCGTCTTTTAGTTCCGCGCAGGAGATCTGGCGTATCGTGCAACCAAGCTGCTTGGCGTATTCGAAGTCAACCGCGTCGATGGCGGCAATGGAGCGCGCCAAAATGCTTTCCGCTTTGACGTTGCAGCGCAGTCCGACTCGAGCCAGGATGGCGAGCTTGGCACGCGCGTCGAGGCCGTCGATGTCTTCAGTGGGATCGGCCTCGGCGAAACCCAACTTTTGCGCGTCGCGCAGAGCGGTGGCGAAGGGAATGCCGTTGGCTTCGATCTGACTGAGAATGTAGTTGCAGGTGCCGTTGAGAATGCCGCGGATTTTGAACAGTTCATCGCCGGCCAATCCCTCTTGCAATCCGGAAATCACCGGGACGCCGCCCGCTACCGATGCGCCAAAGTAGATCTGTTGTTTCATCTGGCGCGCCAGGGCGATTAATTCGGGGCCAGAGCGCGCGATCAGCTGCTTGTTGGCTGTGACCACAGATTTGCCCGATTGGAGGGCGCGCCGGATCCAGTCTTCGGTGGGCTGAAGGCCGCCCATCACCTCGACTACGATATCGACGCTGGAAGATAAAACATCGTCGAAGTTCTCGGTCCATTTGACTGAGGGCGGAAGCCAGTCGACTTTTTTTCGCGCCACGTTGCGATTGAGGACGTGCGTCAGGCGCAGGTGAGTGTTCGGGCGCTGGCAAAGAATTCTCGCCACCGAGCTGCCTACGGTGCCGAAGCCGAGGAGGGCTACGTTGCAGTTCGTGCCATCGTTCCTGGCGCCAAGCGCGGAGCTGATGCCGGCCGAATCGTGTGCAGAGGTATGAGTCACTTCATCTCCCGGGCTTTGGAATATGTTTCGAATATATAGCGGCCGGGCCCCAGCCGCGGTTAAGTCGCGCGGAGGCGGAAGTTTTTCCCGACTCGTTCTATTATGACCGGCTATTATGACCGGAATGGCGTCGCGGTTGTGGTACTTGCTTACCGCACGGACGCAGCTTCAACGCAACCCTTCCGCCCAAGCAAAGCCCAATCTAGAGATGGAGCGGCTGGCGTTCCTCTAGATGTGTTGACTGGTTCGCATAGCCCCTCCGGTCTATTGGAATCATGGAGTTGGGTTGGCGATTTCCCACCTGTGCGTGAAATGGGCGATTTGCCATGGTAACCACATCATCCACCTTTCGTCACTGTGGCGCTGGCTCCTGGATGTCGATAGTACAAGTGAGTTGGTGATCCAGACCAAAACCAGTCAAACGGAGACGAGGAAACTATAAATGCGGAAACAAAAGGGCTTCTCACTGATCGAACTGCTGATCGTGGTGGCGATCATTTTGATCATCGCTGCGATTGCTATTCCAAACCTGTTGCGTGCACGTATTGCGGCGAACGAGTCGTCCGCGGTGGCATCGCTTCGCACCATCAACACTGCTCAGATTTCATACAACTCTGCCTATCCGACAGTTGGCTTTGCAGCCACGCTGCCAACGCTGGGTCCGGGCGCGAGCTGCAGTCCGCCTACTTCGACGGGCGCTTGCTTGATCGATAACCTGTTGGGCGGCGCTACCACCAGCACCAAGAGCGGTTATACCTTCACGCTCGCGGGCGTGAGCGGTACGCCGGCGGGCGCTTACTCGGCGAACGCCAGCCCGGTGGTGGCAAATTCGACGGGCGTGCGCTACTTCTGCTCGGTACAGGATGCGGTGGTTCGGGTCAGCCCGACCGGCTCGACTTGCGCTGGAACCGAAGCCCCGCTGCAGTAAAGTTGGACTTGGCCAAGTACCTGGGGGTACGAGGCGCGTTGCGTGGTCCACTGGAATTCTATTTCGACCGGACCGGCCGCGCGCGCGTTTCAACGACGTGGCACGTCAGAAAGCGTATCTCGGGCGCTGAAGCGGGATAGATTTTCAACCACTTAAGGGCACGAGTAAAATCGTGCCCTTTCCTTCTTGTGGAGAAGATTTGAGTTTTTCCGCAAGCTCTGAAGCCGTGCGCTTCCACACCCGCGTGAGCCGGCAAGCGCTAAGGCAATGGCCCGATATCAAGATCGAGTCTTTTCACAGCCCCTGAAGGCTCGATGCCGGCGCTCTCTGCCTGTTACCGTTCTGATTACCTCCGACCGTTTCGGGCGCGTATAATAAGCGGTATACTGCGAGGTTTTCACTCTTCATTCCGCAAGACGCCGGGCGACGGAGTTTGTCCGGTACAGAAATTTGTACGATTAAGACAAGAAAGGTACAGGGAATGGCCACTATCGATGTCGTGCCCCAGGAATCATCGGGTCAACTGGGGCAGAGGCGTGCTGTTGTCAATGACATGAGCATACAGGTTGCGACCGTGAACGGGTCGGGGTCGCAGAGTTCCAACACGGTTTTGTTGCGCAGTATTTTCCAGATGGGCGTGCCGATTTCGGGCAAGAACCTGTTTCCTTCGAATATTGCGGGGCTGCCGACCTGGTTCACGATTCGGGCCAGCAAAGAGGGCTACATCGCGCGCAAGAAGGAGATTGACCTGCTCATCGCCATGAACGCGGAGACGGCGCAGGACGATGTGAAGACGCTCGGAGCGGGCGCGGCCGTGCTCTACGACGAACCGCTGGCGCTGGACAAGGTACGCGGCGATTTGATTTATTACGCGGTGCCGTTCGACAAGCTGTCGGCGACGGTGGGTGCGGACGCCAAGCTGCGCAAGCTGATCAAGAACATGATCTATGTTGGGGTCGCGGCGCAATTGCTGGAGATTGATTTTGCCGAGGTGGAGAAGGCGATCCGCAAACAGTTCGCGAAAAAAGCGAAAGCGGCGGCCTTGAACCTGGCGGCGGCCAAGGCAGGGCACGATTATGCGGCCGCGAATTTGAAGAAACGCGATCCTTTCTACATACATCGCATGGACAAAACGAAAGGCAAGATCATCGTCGACGGTAATTCCGCCGCGGCTATGGGATGCATGTTCGCCGGTTGCACGGTGGTGACGTGGTATCCGATCACGCCGTCGTCGTCGCTGGTTGAGACGATGATTGAGTACATGAAGGAACACCGCGTGGGGCCGGATGGCAAGGCGACTTTTGCCATTGTGCAGGCGGAAGACGAACTGGCGGCGGTGGGTATGGTGATCGGGGCGGCCTGGGCGGGCGCGCGCTCGATGACTGCGACCGCTGGTCCGGGGATTTCGCTGATGGCGGAGTTTACGGGGCTCGCGTATTACGTGGAGATTCCGACGGTGATCTGGGACATTCAGCGGGTGGGGCCATCGACTGGCTTGCCCACTCGCACTTCGCAAGGCGACGTGCTCTCGACGGCGTTTCTCAGCCACGGCGACACCAAGCACATCATGCTGTTTCCTTGCTCGGTGAGCGAGTGCTTCACCATGGCGCAGGATGCTTTTGATTTGGCGGAGCGTTTTCAGACTCCAGTATTCGTCATGTCGGACCTGGATTTGGGGATGAATAACTGGATGTCGGATCCCTTCCCCTATCCCGACAAGCCGATCAATCGCGGAAAGATTCTGACTAAGGAAGATATTGCGAAGGCGGGCGGCTTTTCCCGCTACAAAGATGTGGATGGCGACGGCGTCGGCTATCGCACTCTGCCGGGCACGGATCATCCCGCGGCGGCGTATTTTGCGCGCGGCAGCGGCCACAATGAAAAGGGGCAGTACAGCGAGCGTCCGGACGATTTCGAGCGCAACATGGAACGCATCAACAAGAAGTTTGAGACTGCCCGGTCGTTCGTTCCGCGGCCGGAACTGGCGGGCAGCGGCCAGGCTAAGGTCGGGATTCTGGCGTATGGCACGACGCATTGGGCGATCATCGAGTCGCGCGATCAGTTGTCCAGCGAACACAAACTGGAAACGGACTATCTGCGGGTGTTGTCGTATCCATTTACGCGCGAGGTTCACGATTTTATTGCACGGCACGATCACACTTATGTCGTGGAACAAAATCGCGATGGGCAGATGGCCACTCTGCTGAAACTTGACATCAAGCCGGAGTTGACGCCGCGCTTGCGCTCGATCTGCCATATCCACGGATTACCTATCGACGCGCGATCTGTAACTGACGAACTTATGATGATGGAGGGTAAGTAACATGGGGACCACACCCACTAACACGCCGGCTGCTCCAACTCCGAAGATCAATCGCATTGGATTGCAGGTGGTTGACTATAGGGGCGGGAAAACTACGCTTTGCGCCGGTTGCGGGCATAACGCGATTTCCGAACGCATCATTGACGCGATGTATGAGATGGGCGTATCGCCCGAGCGAGTCATGAAGTTCAGCGGCATTGGCTGCTCGTCGAAGAGTCCAGCTTATTTTATGAACCGGTCGCACAGCTTCAACTCCGTGCATGGACGCATGCCTTCGGTGGCGACGGGAGCGATTCTGGCGAACAAGAATTTGATGGCGCTGGGCGTGACGGGCGATGGGGACACGGTCTCGATTGGCGCGGGGCAGTTTGTCCACCTGATGCGGCGCAATATGCCAATCATCTACATCATCGAAGACAACGGTTGTTACGGGCTGACGAAAGGCCAGTTTTCGGCAACCGCCGATCTGGGATCGACGTTGAAGAGTGGAGTGGTGAACGATCTTCCTCCGGTGGATACTTGCGCCATGGCGATTCAGCTGGGCGCTACGTTTGTGGGGCGGTCGTTCTCTGGTGACAAAAAGCAGCTTCACACCATGCTCAAGGCGGCCATTGCTCACCATGGTACGGTGATGCTCGACGTGGTTTCGCCCTGTGTTACTTTCAACGATCACGAAGGCTCGACTAAGTCTTATAAGTACATGCAGGCGCATGAGGAGCCGCTGCACGAAGTAAGCTTTGTGCCGGCGTTTGAGGAAATCAACGTGGATTATGATCCGGGGACGACTTTTGAAGTTACGATGCATGACGGATCGAGCCTGCGGCTGCGGAAGCTGGAGCAGGAGTACGATCCGACGGATAAAATTCATGCGGTGCAACGGCTGATGGAATCGCACGCCCAGGGCGATGTGCTTACTGGCGTGTTCTACATCAATGCCAATGCACCTAGCTTTATCGACATGCTGAACGTTACGGATCAGCCGCTGGCTACGTTGCCGGAATCGGTGACGCGTCCGAGCAGGGAAGTGCTGGCGAAGTGCATGGAAGAGCTGCAGTAGACTGCGTTGCGCCGCCGATGCGTGAAAATGAGCCGGCCCCGGTTGGGACCGGCTCAAGTTGTTTATGGCGAATCCGGGTTGTTGTAGTCGCGGCAGTTGCCGAGCTGCGCTCGGCTTGGACGGCCGAGGGCGGCCGTCCCTACACTAGCCTACATCGTGAGCACTACGCGAAAGCGGACTCGGCCGCTGGCCATCTGGTCGTAGGCTTCGGCGGCTTTTTCTAGCGGGAACTTTTCGATCATGGGGCGGACTCCGGTGAGCGCGCTGAATTGCATGGTGTCTTCGGAATCGGTGGCGATTCCGCTGGCCCATCCCTGAATGGAAGTGCGGCCTACGATCAATTGAATGGGCGTGATCGCTAGCGCCTCTGCGCCTGCGCCTACAACCAGGAGCTTGCCATTGCGGGCGAGCCCGCTCGCTACCGCGGACATGGATTTAGAATCGGGCGCAGTGGCCAGAATTACTCGGGCGCCGCCGAACTTCTGCAGTTCCACAGACGGATCGCCAGCGGCGGTATCGATATAGTGAGTAGCTCCGAGTTTTCGCGCGAGAGCTTCTTTGTCTTTGCCGCGGCCGATGGCGAAAGTGCGGAAGCCCATTTGACGCGCGTATTGGACTCCCAGATGGCCGAGGCCGCCGATGCCTTGCACGGCGACGAGATCGCCGGGGCGGGCGCCTGAATTGCGGAGCGCATTGAAAACCGTGATACCTGCACAGAGCAGCGGCGCAGCTTCGGCGGCCGGGAGTTCGTCTGGGATGGCGGCGACTGCCTCAGCGGGTGCGACCATATATTCCTGGTAGCCGCCGTCGTAACTGAGGCCGGTGACTTGTTCGCTCTGGCAGTTAATGAAATCGCCACGGCGGCAGGCGTTGCAGGTGAAATCATGGCCGCCGTGCCATCCGACTCCCACGCGCTGGCCGGGCTTCCAATTGGTGACGGCGGCGCCGACGGCGTCGATGCGGCCGGCGATTTCGTGTCCGGGAACGCGTGGGTACTGGATGCCGGGCCACTGGCCTTCTTTTACGAGCGCATCGCTGTGGCAAATGCCGCAGGCTTCGACTTTAATTCTCACCTGGTTGCGGGCGGGCTCGGGAATATTTCTTTCTACGAGTTCGAAATTACCTCCGGGCTTGCTGACTTGGACAGCCTTCATTTTTGGCATGGTTCTTTCCTCATGAGTTCGACTGCTCAAACCGCTGATGGAAATGCGGAATGCAAAAATATAGATGTGTGAGGAGATGGTGAGGACTCAGGCTTCAGTGGAGGGACGAGCGTCTCGCCTGTTCAACAGTCTCGCGGCCGAGCGGGGGCGCCCGGCTCTCCATTAGAGAGCTTTCTTTTTCTTCGGCTCTCCCTCGAAGGAGTGCTCGGGGCTGGGTCCGGGCTCGGGGAAATCGCTGTCGGCGCCGTCCTGCATGGGGTCGGGATTGCGGTGGCCGAGTTGGTCTTTCATGGAGTTGTTGCCGGTTTGGGTGCGCTCGTCGGGCTCTTGAGAACCCTTTCCGCGGTCGGCATCATTGAGAAGATGATCGCTGGTACTTTTTGGCATGACAGGCCTTTCGAGGTGCGTGCGTAAATAAAAATGAATAATGACTACAGTGGTCAGGTTACGCTGAAAGCTCGCGGCCGGCAATGTGTGTGTCCGTTTACACCTGCAAGTTATAGTAATAGCTGCGATTGGTAAATTTAATACTCAATTAACCTGATCTTGAATCTAATATAGGGTATGACTAGCAATTTTCGTAAACATTATCTCTTTGCCAGCGATTTCGATCAGACGTTGACCTTTAACGATACTGGTTACGTGTTGAGCGAGTTGCTCGGCATTTCTGTCAAGGAGTTCGAGCGCAAAGCCAAGGGTATGGCGAAGCTGAACCTGGTTCAGCAAGGCGCCGAACTTTCCTATTTGCTGTTGCATGATCCCGAGTTCCATTCGCGCGTGCGGCGCGACCACCTGTTCGAGGTGGGCAAGCGCATTCGCCTGAAGGAAAACATCAAGCAGATTCACGAGATACTCGACCGCCGGATCGACGGATTCCATTTCGAGTTTTACGTGCTCTCGGCGGCGCCGGTGGAAGTGATCCAGTCGGCGCTGGAGGGCATTGTGCCGGAGGACCACATCTTCGGCACCGAGTTCAAATACAACAGCTCGGGGGAAATTGAAAGCCTGGTGCGGGCTACGGCCGGTTATGGAAAGGTCACGCGACTGGAACAACTCGAAAAGGACCTCGGCATTCCGGCGGACCACGTGGTCTATGTGGGCGACGGCAGTTCCGACATTCACGTCATGCTGCACGTGAACCGGCGCGACGGCTTCACCATTGCCGTATCGGAATCGAAGCTGGTAGCGCAGATCGCCAAGCGGACGGTGCTCAGCGATAACGCGCTGGCTACACTGGTGCCGATTCTCGAAGAGATTGCAGGCTGGCAGCGACCGCAGATCCGCCAGCTGTTCGAATCTTACGGCTTCCTGATTCAGGGATGGGATCGGGTGCAGACCGATTGGGTTACGCTGCGGCCGAGCGGCGTGGCGGAGAAACTGACTGCGGCGGATGTCATCTAAAGTATCAACCTAGTTCACCGCCGCGGGCCCGGTGGCTTTTGGATCGCAGCGAGGACCGACTCATCCTACAAAACGCGATGAGTGGGGCACTCGATTTTTGGTGACTCCACTTTTTTGTTTTTATTTATTGGCGGGCCTTGCGGCGGGCGGGGCTAGCTTTCTTAATCTGTCGCGGGCTTGCGTGGCTTCGTTGGTTTTTGGATACCGCTGGATTACGTGCTTTAATTCCTGCGTGCCTTCGTCTGTTTTTCCCAGTTCGAGGAGCGCGAATCCCTTCTTGAGCTCTGCCGCGGCGGCTTTGTTTCCGCTGGGAAAGTTCTGCAGAACCAGATCGTAGTTGACTACCGCTTTCTGATAATCTCCCGCCTTGTACTGAATTTCTGCGAGATAGAAATATGCGTTTCCGGCCAGGTCGGTGTCGGGGTAGAACTTGATGTAGTCGTTGAATTCCTGGACCGCGAGGTCGTTCTTCGCGCCGTTGTAGTCGCGGAGGGCGTTGTTGTAAAGCACGTCGGGCGCAGGCGCCTGCGCCATCGCCTGCTGCTGTTGCTGCGCCTGGGTCTGCTGCGCGGCCATGGATTGCTGCGCCGCCTGCATATCCTCGAATTGCTTGCTCAATTTGGCGAGGCGAACTTTGAGCTCGTCCATGGTGTCGTTGAGCGCCTGAATCTGGCCGGAGATCTGGTCGACCTGCCCGGCGCGATCCTGTTGCTGTTTGTTGATGGACGCTTGCAGGCCGTCGATCGCGGCGGTCACCTTATTGGCCGCGTCGGTATTCTGCTCGAGCAGATTCTTCATGACGCCCATGCGCTCGTCAAAAGATTGTTTCATCTGGGTCATCTGCTGCTGCAACTGTTGAACCTGGGTTTGCAGTTCGACGAGATCCTTGTTGACGCCGTAGGCGGGAGCGAGAGAGACGGCGAGGAATAGTGCGAGAACGAGCGCGATACGATTGGATTTCATAGTTGTCCTATTGAATGTCAAAAGGCCGCCGAGTGTCCAGCGGGTCGAACTTGAAAATGCAAACGCGACTGCCCCAAGGGCTAAAGCCCTCATCGTTAATGGCTCTGGGCGGCACGGCTGAAGCCGTGCCCTTCCCAAAACAATTCATGACCTAGCGCCTGGAAAGCCGGGACGGGCGAGGCGCCCGTCCCCACACTTCCGCAGTTTATTTTTCGTAGACGAAGTGTCCGCGGCGGTTTTGCTGCCAGCAACTTTCATTCGATTGTGTACAGAACGGTTTTTCTTTGCCGTAGCTGAAGGTCTTGATACGATCGCCGCTAACTCCAGCCTGGATCAGCGCGTTCTTGACCGCGTCGGCGCGATTGGTGCCGAGGGCCAGGTTGTATTCGGTCGAGCCACGCTCGTCGCAGTGTCCCTCAATCGTGAAGTGGATGTTGGGATGCTGCTGCAGGAATTGCGCATCGGCTTGCAAAGAGCCCTGGTCGGCGGCGCGTATATCGTACTGGTCGTAATCGAAGAAGATGTCCTTCACGTTTTGCGCGAAGAGTTCCTGTTCGGTGAGATTCGCAGCTTCGGTCACCGGCTGCGCTTGCGCGAGATTGACAGTTACACGCGCAGTCGCCTCCTGAGTTCCGCCGGCGCCTTTGGCGACGAGATGGTAGGTTGTGGAGTCGGCCGGAGTGACCTTACGCGAGCCGCTCAGATCCACGGGGCCGAGGCCGTCGATGCTAACGTCGGTCGCGTTCGTGGTCTGCCAGGTCAAAGTTGTCGATTGGCCCTGGTCGACAGTATTCGGGTTCGCCGACAGCGAGGCGGTGGGCGCCGTTAGTGAGGGCGGCGGTGGGGGCGGTGGGGCGACTTTCTTGGCACATGCTCCAAGGAACAGGATGGTGACAAGCGCAAATACGAGGGTAGTCCATCTCGTCATCGTTATCGACGTTGTCGTTGTAATTTTGGTGGCGTGCTTCACGGATTCCTCTTTTCTGTGCGCCCGCATTGTGGTTTGCAATCTTGCAGATTCGCGGCAGGGCGCACTCTGGGCCAGCCGCAAGAACCGCGCTCTTAACAGCCCGTGATCAAACTTTAATTACCAGCCTCAGCGCCCGAAGGCGCTTTCATGGCGTAGCTCCTGCGGCACGCCTGAAGGCGTGCCCTGATACGAACCTCAATGAGCGTGCCCTGATACGAACCTCGATGGGCGTGCTCTCATACGAAACTCACCTGCCTACCACAGCTATCGGCCAAGTTACCTCCAACTCCAGTTGGGCTGCGTGTTCGCGCCGGTAAAGGTTAACTGCTTCACATTGGTGCCGTCCGCCAGCATGCTCCATATCTGGTCGCTGCCGGAGCGATGGGACTGAAATACAATGTGCCGTCCGTCGGGAGACCAGCAGGGAAAATCGTTGCGCCCGGCGTCGTGTGTGAGTTGCACCCACTGCTTGCTGGCGACGTCCATCAAGTAAAGGTCGTTGGAACCGGGCTCTCCCGGGCCGTACTTGCGCTCCCAGGAAAAAGTCAGAAACTGTCCGTTCGGGGACCAGTTGGGAGAAACCGCGTAGCCTTGATCGGTGAGACGCTGCACGTTGGTGCCGTCCGCTTCCATGGTATAGATTTGCGGCAGGCCGGTGCGTCCGCTAACGAAGGCGATCTGGCTGCCTGTCTTGCGATTCCATGCGGGCGAAACGTCTGGCCCTTTATCATTGGTTAAGCGGCGCGAATTTCCTCCGGACTGATCGATAACGAAAATGTTGGGATAGCCGTTGCGCGAGGAGGAGAACGCGATTTTGCCATCGGGCGACCACGACGGCGAAAGGTTCATGCCGCCAAAACGCGGGAAACTGACCATGCGGTTGAGATCGAAGGAATACATCATGATTTCCCAACCACCCTTGTTGATGGAGCTGAAGGCCAGCCGCGAACCATCGGGCGAGATGCGTGGCGAAAGAGAAATACTTCCCAGGTGTGTGACCTGCTGCTGGTTGGCGCCGTCGTAGTCCATCATCCAAACTTCTTTGTGGCCAGTGCGTTCGCTGATGAAATAGATTCTGGTTTCGGCGATGCCTTGTACGCCTCCGCCGAGGCGGAAGATGATCTCGTCGGCAAATCGGTGGGCCATGACGCGCACTGCGTCGGTCGTCGCGTTATCGGTGTACTGCTTGCCGAGGACCTGCGGCGATGCCTGATTCTTGACGTCGTAGAGCCATCCCTGCACCGTGACCTTGCCGGCGGCTGCGCCCAGGTTGCCGAACGCTAGCATGGAGGTGTTCGGCGGCGGGGAATTCCAGGCCGTGAAGTTGACTTCGGAGGGTTGCCCCGGCTCCTGCAGTGGATAAAAACTTTTGGAGACGAGATCGAAGATTCCGGCGTTGTCGAGGTCGTTCCACAGCACGTCGTTGAAGGTCTTCAGCAAGTCGGCGTTCTTGGCGTCGGTGGTCGAAGGCTTGAACTCGGACGCGGCGAGGCGAACGCGCTCGACGCCGAGGCCGGTGCCGCCGCGGACCCAGTCCTGCGCTGAACTTGAGGCCAGCAAAACGAACGGCAGAAAGCAGTATAAAAAGCGCTTCATTAACGCCTCTATTTCTTGCTGTAGTCGAACCACCACTCTACTGAAATCTTGTTTCCCGAATAGTCGGATGGCAGGGGCCCGAACGTATCAATGCGCTGGAGGGCGCGAATTGCCGATTGATCGAGCGAAGGTACACCGCTCGATTGTTCCACTTGCACATTGGTGGGATGTCCGTCGCGCATAACGTCGAAAGTCAAGTAGACGCGGTGTGCCTCGGTGATCCGTGGATCCACTTCGTACTTCAGCCAGTTGTCTTGAACCTTCTGCTGAATCACATGCACGTACCAGGCATAGCGTGTGCCGAAATCGCCACCGCTTCCCGGAAATTCGATTGCGCCCGTAGCGCCGCCCGCGCTCATGCTGTACGCCTTGCTGACGGGACCACCTTCTCCATAAGGTATTTGATTCGATTCGGCCGGTTCTGGTTGCGGCTTGCGTTGCGTGGCGCTCTTGACGGGCGCGGGTTTTATCTTTGTTTTCGTATTCTTATCGGGAATCGGAATCGCTTCCGGCTCCTTTTCCTGAACCGTGGGCTGGGACTGCGCCAGACCCTTGGATTCCGTTGCCAGTACATTTGTTGTCTGCTGCGGGTTGGCGGGTAAGGGAACCGCGCTGACGAGCGTTGCTCCCATGGCATCCCCGGTGCCGCCGCTGCCCCACGAGCTGCCGCGCAATCCTGAAATAAATATGGCGTAAAGCACGACGAACGCGGCGAACGCGAGATGGAGTCCGAGCGACCAAGCTAGTGGCCGCCGCAACTGGCTATGTTCGGAATAGATGTCGATATCGTTATAGTGCATGTCGATAGCGTGTCGTCGATGTCAGTATCATCGATATCGGTATCAGTGCTGGCCGCTATGGCTATCCATCGGCTGCGTAACGATGCTCACGTTGCTGATGCCTGCCTGTTTGATGGCGTCCATCACGGTAGCGAAGGCGCCAAATGGAACATCTTCATCGGAGCGCAAGAAAATCGACTGATGTTGCGGGTCGCGAATCCGCTGCTTCAGTTGCGCTCCGATCTGGTTGATGTTGATGGGATCGTTGCCGAGAAACACTCTCTGCGATTTGTCGATGCTGATTACGAGGCGCTCTTCGGTGATCTCCTTGACGGTGCGGGTGTGGGGCACGTTGACTTCGATTCCGGACTGAAGAATCGGCGCGGTCACCATGAAAATAATAAGCAGCACGAGGACGACATCGACCAAGGGCGTGACGTTGATGTCCGCGAGCGCGGTCTGGGTGCGTCCGTTGCCGGAGGTGAAGGCCATCAGCGGCGCGCCTCGGTGGGTTGGGGAGCTTGCTGGCGCTCGACCAGATTCAGCATCTCGAGGGTGAAGTCATCGTTGCGGGCGGCCATTTCGCGAATGGAGCCAATGATCAGGTTATAGGCGATTACGGCCGGGATGGCCGCAGCCAGGCCGGCGGCGGTGGTGATCAGAGCTTCAGAAATTCCGGGAGCGACTGCGCGCAAGGTTGCGGCTCCAGCCGTACCCAGCCCGTGGAATGCGTCGATAATTCCCCAGACCGTTCCGAATAGTCCGATAAACGGCGTAACCGCGCCTGTAATCGCCAGCCACGGCACGTTGCGTTCGAGGCGGGTGATCTCCTCGGAAGATGCAATCTGCATGGCGCGCTGAATGGCGACGAGGTTGTGGATGCCGCCCGTGGTTCCCATCTGGCGTTTGAACTCGGCGACTGCGGCCTCAAATACTCCAACTAGCGGGCTGGGACGGAACTGTTCGGCAACGGAGGCGATATCCTGTATGCGCTGTGCTTTGCGGAAGGAGCGGACGAAGCGTCCGCTTTGCACACGCGCACGGCTAATCAGCCGCCACTTGGAGAGAATCACACCCCAGGAAAGCACGCTGAAGGCGATGAGCAGGAGCAAGACGGCCTTGGCGACCGGACCGGTCTGAAGGACGAGATCAACGATTTCGCCGCCGACAAAGAACAGGAGGACGGAAGAAAAGTGCATCGGTTTCGGGAGAGTCCCTCCTTCGAATTATAGACCACCGTGGCGGCATGCTTGGCGAGGGTATCGCATCGGTCAATGCGGGATTTTTCTGACGCGTGGCCCCGCGCTTCGTTTTAGGGAGTTCCGCGACGCGCTGTATGCTATGCTGCGCGTAAATTGTCGTTGACTTGACGAAGGTCAAAGGCCGCGGGCGAGGGCGCCCGCGGCACACGAACATAGGAATTTTGTGCTGGCCGAACTTCGACTTGAAAATTACGCGGTGATCGACAATGTCGCGATCGAGTTCGCGGCTGGTCTGAATCTTCTGACTGGCGAGACCGGGGCAGGGAAGTCGATTCTGATTGATGCGTTGGGTCTGCTGCTGGGGGACAAAGCTTCTTCGGATGTGATCCGAACGGGCGCCGAGCGGGCCGTGGTCGCGGCGGTGTTTGAGAGCGAAGGGGCTGCGGCGCGTTCGATCGAAGCGATCATCGAGAGCAACGGATTGGACGCGGAGAATGGCTCGCTGATTTTGCGACGCGAGATTGCTGCGGGCGGCAAGGGGCGCGTCTTTGTCAATAATCAGCCGGCGACCGTGGCTGTGCTCAAACAGATTGCACCGCATCTGGCGGTAATCCACGCACAGAATGAATCGATCGTTAACTTCGATGCCGCGGCGCGGCAGGATCTGCTCGATGCTTACGCGGGGATCGATCTGAAGGATGTGTCGGCCGCGTTTGCGCATTGGGAGCAGATTCGCGGGCGCATTGCGGAGCTCGAACAGGATGAGCAGGATCGGATGCGGCTGCTCGACTTGTGGAACTTCCAGTGCCGCGAGATCGAAGAGGCACGTTTGCGGGTGGGCGATGGTGCGCGAGGAATTCCGGAAGAAGATGAGCAACTGGAGGCGGAGAAGCGTGTGCTGGCGAATGCCGAGAAAATTTATGGCGCGGCTATTAATGCGTTCGACCTGCTGTATGAGGGCAACGCCTCTACTTCGTCGAGTCTGCGAGCCTCGCAGAAACACATTGAAGAACTGGCTCGTTACGAGCCGAAGTTTCAGGAGGCGCTCGCGGCGCTCGAGTCGGCGCGCATCAGCGTCGAAGATGTGGGAGCGACGCTGCGCGATTATGCCGGAGGAATTCAGGCTTCGCCCGAGCGGCTTGCCGAAATCGAAGAGCGGCTGGCTCTGCTGGATCGTCTGAAACGCAAGTACGGTCCTACGCTCGAGCAGGTAATTGCTTTTGGAGAGGACATTCGGCGCAAGCTCTCCGAGATGGAAAATAAAGATCAGGTATTGCTTGAACTGCGGGCTATGCTGGCCGTGGCTGCCGAGGAGTATCGCAAAGCCGCCCGTGGAGTTTCGCGCAAACGACTGGAAGCGGGACGGAAACTGGAGAAGCTGGTTGAGGCGGAGATCAGCGACCTCGCCATGCGCGCCAGCTTTCGCATTGCGGTTGAAGAGAACGAGGGCGAAGAACAATGGACTTCTTCGGGCATTAACCAGGTCGTCTATCGCATCTCGACCAATACTGGAGAGACTCTGCGGCCGCTGGAGCAGATTGCTTCGGGCGGGGAACTTTCACGCGTCATGCTGGCGTTGAAGGTTAGCGTTGAGGCGGGGACTAATACGGCGGGGAATCTTGCGGGAAAGAAGAAGTCGGCGGCGGCGCAGCGCACGTTAGTTTTCGACGAAATTGACACGGGCATCGGAGGGCGCGCCGCCGAGGCTGTGGGGAAAAAATTGAAGGCGCTCTCCAAGGGCAATCAGGTGCTCTGCGTTACTCACTTGCCGCAGATTGCTACTTTCGCCGATCATCACTTCCTGATCGAGAAACGCGAGGTTGCGGGGCGCGCTAAGACTACCGTTCGGCAGATTACCGGCGAAGAACGGACTGAGGAAGTGGCTCGCATGCTGTCGGGGGCTAAGTTGACTGAGACTTCGCGGAAACATGCGGAGCAGATGATTCGGGCGAATGGGTGAGTGCCAGGGTTGCGTAAGTGATGGATCGCGTTTCCGATTAGCGTTATAGAGCCGCCAGCTCATTCTGCGGAACTCTGTGCAAGGACTGCACGACGCGATTGATCTCGGGCTGCGTAACTGCAACTCTTGCTGGATGCGCATGCCCTCGTGCAAGCTCGGCCGTCCCTCCGGGACTTGTATTACTCCGATGACCTCTCCCAGCGCTGAAGCGCTGGGCTATCTTCGGTCGCCCCTCCGGGGCTTGTTTCGATACCGAGGCTGCCGCGGGTCGCCGCTCCCATTCACCCGCCCGTTTTCCCCGCCCGCTGCTAATCCTCACATCCTCAAAGGCTTACATTGACCTGAGGGTGCATCTTTCGATACCCTTATAGCATCTTTTACTAGCAGAAAGTGTACCCTAGTGGGTGAGGGAAGCTACTTGTCGGAGAACAGGAATTTGCGTACTAAGACCTTGCTGCTTTTGAAGCCGCGTGGTTTTTGCGCTGGCGTCGTCAGGGCGATCGATATTGTCCGCATTGCTTTGGAGGCTTTTGGACGGCCGATTTATGTGCGCAAGGAGATCGTCCACAACCGCTTTGTGGTTGAGGAACTGCAACAGAAGGGCGCGATTTTTGTCGATAGCGTCGACGAAGTGCCCGAAGGCGAACGCGTGATTTATAGCGCACATGGGGTTTCTCCGGAAGTGCGCGAGGCTAGTAAGTTGCGGAAGCTGCGCGTGATTGATGCTACGTGTCCGCTGGTCACCAAGGTGCATGTGGAGGCTGTGAAGTTCGCTAAGGAAGGGTACTCACTGATTTTGATCGGCCATCGGGATCATGACGAGGTGATTGGGACGCTGGGCGAGGCTCCGGCGGTAACTCAGGTAGTGGGGTCGCCAGCGGAAGTTGCTTCGGTTACGTTGCCCGATCCCAATCGCGTCGCCTACCTGACGCAGACTACACTCAGTCTGGATGAGACGCGCGACATAATTGCGGCGCTGCGCAAACGGTTCCCAAATATTAAGGGGCCGGCGGCTCAGGATATCTGCTATGCCACGGAAAACCGGCAGGTGGCGGTGAAACACGTTGCCTCGGATGCCGATTTGTTGTTGGTGGTTGGCTCCGACAACAGTTCAAATTCCAAACGGCTGGTGGAAGTTGCTCGGAGTTTGGGCACCCCGGCGCATCTAATTGATGATTGCCGCGATATTCAGCCGAAGTGGCTGCATGGCGTGAGAACCGTGGCCTTGACCGCGGGAGCGTCGGCTCCTGAACATCTGGTGCAAGAAGTGGTGGAGTACCTGGCGGGCAAGGGATTTGGCGACGTGCAGGAACTGGAAATCATGCCGGAAAATGTGCGCTTTGGATTGCCGCCGGAGATCGTGGAAACGATCGCCGCGGCGCCGGCGCTCGCGGCGTTGGAGTCGTAGTTGGAGCCTTTGATGGAAGAATTCTCCCCCAAGAGTTCGGCTTCGGCACCGCACCCCAGCACGCCAAACACCGGCGCGCTGGGAACCCCGCAGATGCGATTTGGAAAGATTGACGACCTAGGAAGCCGGGTCGCGGTGGCCGTCGATGCGGCCCGCAAATATCTTTTCTCGCAGCAGCACGAAGAGGGTTACTGGTGCGGAGAACTGGAAGCCGATACCACTCTGGAATCGGATTACATGCTGCTGCACACGCTGCTCGGCACCGGCAGCCAGGAACGCTTTGACAAGGCCGCCCGCTACATCCTGAACCATCAGAATGAAGATGGCGGTTGGAACACTTATCCCGGGGGTCCATCCAACGTAAGCGCTTCGGTGAAAGCCTACTTCGGTCTAAAACTGGCCGGAATCACGGCGGATCAACCCGCACTCGAACGCGCCCGCAAGAAGATTCTCGAAATGGGCGGCGTGACCGAAGTCAATACATTCACCAAGATCTATCTCTGTTTCTTTGGGCAGTATGACTACGATGCGGTGCCGGCGGTGCCACCGGAGATCGTGCTCTTTCCCAACTGGTTCTGGTTCAATATCTACGAAATCTCCTCGTGGTCGCGCGCCATCCTGGTGCCGCTTTCGATCTGTTACGCCAAGAAGCCATTCAAGAAAATTCCAGACGAAATGGGAGTGGGAGAACTCTTCGTCGGGGGAAGCGACAAGTCGCGCATGCATTTGCGGTGGTCCAAGAAATGGATTTCCTGGCGCAATTTCTTTTTGATGCTGGATCGTATGACGCACTGGTTTGAGCGGGTGCATATCCGTCCGCTGCGGTCGCTGGCTTTGCGACAGGCTGAGAAGTGGATGCTGGCGCGTTTCGAGATGAGCGACGGTCTGGCGGGAATTTTTCCCTCGGTCATGAACTCCATCATCGCGATGCGCTGCCTGGGCTATTCGGTGGACGACCCGCAGGTGATCCGCGCGCTCGACGAGTTCGAAAAGCTGGGGATCGAAGAGGGCGATACTTTCCGCATGCAGCCCTGCAAGTCTCCGGTGTGGGATACGGCATACGCGCTGTTTGCCTTGGGCGAAGCGGGCGTTCCGGCGACCGATCCGCGGCTGGTGAAATGCGCCGACTGGATCCTGCAAAAGCAGGTGCGCAAGCCCGGAGACTGGAAGATCAAGAATCCGAAAGGCGAACCTGGCGGCTGGTACTTCGAGTTCAATAACGAGTTCTATCCAGACGTGGACGACACGGCGATGGTTTGCCTGGCGCTGAACCGGGTCGAGCATCCGAACGGACGCTATCAGAGCGAGTCTGTGCAGCGGGCAATTGATTGGATTTTGTCGATGCAATGCAAGAACGGAGGCTGGGCTTCGTTCGACAAAGACAACGACCGCATGGTGTTTGAGCATGTGCCTTTTGCCGATCACAACGCCATGCTTGATCCCGCAACGGTCGATATTACGGGACGAATTCTGGAGTGTCTTGCGACTTATGGATACGACCAGCGTCATGCAGCGGTGAAGCGGGCGATCGATTTTATACGCAAAGAGCAGGAGCCGGACGGAAGCTGGTTCGGACGCTGGGGCGTGAACTACATTTACGGCACGATGCAGGTGTTGCGCGGTCTGGAAGCGATGGCCGTGGACGCTAATGATCCGATGATCCAACAGGCGGCGGAGTGGTTGCGCTCGGTGCAGAACTCCGACGGCGGATGGGGAGAGACAGTGGGATCGTATGACGATCCCAACCTCCGCGGGCAAGGCAAGAGTACGGCTTCGCAGACCGCGTGGGCGATCATGGGACTGCTGGCCGTCGGCGACACACGCAGCGAATGCGTGGCCCGCGGCGTGGCTTATCTGCTGCGCGCCCAAAATAAAGATGGTTCATGGGACGAGCCTTTCTACACTGGAACCGGCTTCCCGCGCGTGTTCTATCTGATGTATCACCTGTACCGTGAATATTTCCCGCTGATCGCGCTGACGACCTACTCGAAAGTGATGGCGGAGAAGAGCAGCAGTTAGCACTTAGCATTAGCTAACGCGGGTTCGGGACTAAATGCCAAGTGCTAAGCGCTAAATGCTGGCTTTTGTCACCGGCGCCACGGGATTTCTGGGCAGTCATGTTGCGCGCGTTCTGGCCGAACAGGGAGCCGAGTTGCGGCTGCTGGTGCGGCCTACGAGCGATCTGCGGAACCTTGACGGGCTGAATGGCGATCGCGTCGTCGGCGACTTGCGCGACGCGGCTTTGATTGAGAAGGCGATCGCCGGTTGCGACGTCGTTTTTCACGTTGCGGCGGATTACCGGTTGTGGGTGCGCGATTCCGGCGAGATGTATCGCTCTAACGTCGAGGGCACGCGCGGCGTGATCGAAGGGGCGCGGAGGCAAGGCGTACGGCGCGTGGTGTATACGTCGAGCGTCGCTACTATGGGATTTATCTCGCACCACGCAGCCGCCGAGCTGCGCTCGGCTTGGACGGGCGAGGGCGCCCGTCCCCACACGGGCACTGCGGTCGTGGCCGACGAGGCGAGTCCGGTGTCGCTGGCGGACATGATTGGGCATTACAAGCGGTCGAAGTTCATGGCGGAGCAAGTTGCATTTGACGCGGCTAAATCTGGAGTCGATGTGGTGATTGTCAATCCCACTACGCCGATCGGCGAGCGCGATATCAAACCAACTCCTACCGGGCGAATCATTTTAGATTTTTTGAAGCGCAAGTTTCCGGCTTATGTGGAAACGGGGTTGAACCTGGTGGATGCTACTGAGTGTGCGCGCGGGCATGTTCAGGCGCTGGAGAAGGGGAGATCGGGCGAACGCTACATTCTGGGCGGAGAGAATCTGACGCTGAAACAGATTCTGGATCGGCTGGCCGTGATCACGGGTTTGAAATCGCCGACGGTGAAACTGCCTTATGTATTTGCGTTCGCGGCGGGAGTCGTGGACGAGATGGTGACGGGGCGGCTTCTGGGCCGCGAGCCGCGCGCGACGATTGACGCCGTGCGCATGGGTCGCAAGATGATGTTTGTTAGCTCGGCGAAAGCGGAACGCGAACTGGGCTGGCGGGCGGTTCCGGTCGATGGAGCGCTGCGGCGGTCGGTGGAGTGGTTCCGCGCGAACGGCTATGTCTGATATGGGTCCGGCGGAGCCCCAGCGGCGAACGCGGATCGCGCTGGTTTCGGCGATAAAGGAAGAGATTGCTCCTCTGGTTCGCGGGTGGAAGGCTCGGGAGATCCAGCACGATGGACGGAGCTACCCGTTTTTTGAGAGCGAAGCAGGCAGGGTGGTGGCGGTTTGTAGCGGGATCGGCGCGGAGCAAGGACGGCGCGCTACCGAAGCCGTGATACAGGAAGTGGGGCCGGCGATGCTGATCTCGGTTGGCTTTGCTGGGGCGTTGGACTCGTCGCTAAAAGTCGCCGACATCGTGGAACCGCGGTTGGTGGTTAACAGTGCCGATGGCTCGCGGACCGAAACGGGCCGCGGGAATGGGGTGGTGGTGAGCGCCCCGGCCGTTGCTGGGCCGGAGCAAAAGCGACGCCTGGCGAGCGCCTATCGGGCGATCGCGGTGGATATGGAAGGGGCGTCGGTGGCGATGGGAGCGCAGGCGCATGGAATCGAGTTTGCCGCCTTGAAGTCGATTTCCGATGAACTCGACTTTGCGATGCCGCCGATTAATGAATTTGTTTCTGTCGAGGGGAAGTTCCGCCATGCGCGATTTGCGGTATACGTTGCGGTGCGTCCGTGGCTTTGGTGGCGGACGATCGCTTTGGCGCGAAACAGCGCGCGTGCGAGCCGCGCGCTGTGCAGAGCGATTGAGAGTTATCTGATGCGAGATATTGTTGCCGCTGACGTCAAGCTAAACGTAGGTTAAAAGCGGCAGTGACTCAAACGAACATCGGAACTGCATGGCGCGGTTGTTCGGGCGCAGCGTTTTTAGGTTGAGGACGCGAGGCGGGGGACGCGGGCGCTACAAGAATCTTTATGGCGATGGTTGGATTGACTGCGGTCGAGCAGGACAATACGCGGATTCCGGCCACGATGAGGGCCGCGGTGTATCGTGGCGTGAACGACGTGCGGCTGGAAGAAGTTCCCGTTCCAGAAATTGGATCCGGGGAGATTCTGGTTCGCGTCCACACCTGCGGAATCTGCGGGACGGATCTTAAGAAAATTGCTACCGGATCACACTCCGCACCGCGCATTTTCGGGCACGAGACTTCGGGTGTGGTCGCGCGAGTCGGCGACGGGGTTCGCAAGTTCAGCGTCGGCGAACGGGTGGTCGTGTTTCATCACATCCCCTGTGGAGAGTGTTATTACTGCCGCCACAAAACCTTCGCCCAGTGCGCTACTTACAAGAAAGTGGGTTGCACGGCCGGGTTCGAGGCGTCGGGTGGGGGATTTGCGGAGTACGTCCGGGTGATGGATTGGATTGTCGAGAAGGGAACTGTGCGCATTCCGGACGGCGTCAGCTTTGGGCAGGCGTGTTTTGTCGAGCCGGTAAATACTTGCATCAAAGGGATTGAGACGCTTCGTCTTGAAGCCGGCGAAACGGTGCTGGTAATGGGGCAGGGTCCGATCGGACTGATTCTGGCGAATTTAGCCAGGCGGGCCGGGGCTCGGGTGATTACTTCCGATTTGTATCCGGCGAGGCTTACAATAGCTAATAGCTTCGGCTTAAAAGTGACAATTGACGCGTCCCAGGCTGACGCCGGCCAAGCCGTGCGCGGAATGACGGAGGGTCGCGGGGCTGATGCTGTGATTTTGGCGGTCGGCGGGAGCGGCATGATCCGTCCTGCCATGGATGCGACGCGTCCGGGAGGTCGTGTATTGCTGTTCGCTCAGACGGTGCGGGGCGAGGCAACGATTGATCCGGCGGCAGTGTGCGTGGACGAAAAGGCTTTGCTCGGTTCTTACAGTGCATCGGTGGAATTGCAGGAGGAGTCGGTGCGGTTCGTCATGAATCGTGAAATGGATCTGGAACGTCTTATCAGTCACCGTTTCCCGCTCGAAAGCGGCGTGGAAGCGCTGCAACTGGCTGCCCATCCTCGACCGGACTCGATGAAGATCGTCATCCAGCCGGGTGGACCGGGGTCGCCCGCGCGCCCGGTTTTAGCATGATGGAGTCGAGGGCGTGGGAAGGACATCAATTGTGAATGGCAAGATGACGGCGGCCGTCCTCTACGGCAAAGAAGACATCAAGATTGAGAAGGTGCCGATCCCGCGCGTGGGCGACGGCGAAGTTCTGGTCAAAGTCCACGTGGCGCTGACTTGCGGCACGGATTTGAAAGTTTATCAGCGGGGCTATCACGCCCGCATGATTGTTCCGCCGGCTTTATTTGGGCATGAGCTGGCCGGGACGGTCGAAGAAGTAGGAGAGGGCGTGCGCGGCTTCAAGAAGGGCATGCGGGTGGTCGCGCTCAATTCGGCTCCCTGCGGCATGTGCTTTTATTGTTCGAAGCACCAGCCGAACCTCTGCGAAGATTTGCTGTTTAACAATGGCGCTTACGCCGAGTACATAAGGATTCCGCGACGCATTGTGGAAGCCAATATGCTGGTGGTGCCTTCGACTGTGAGCTTCGAAGATGCGGCGATGACCGAGCCGCTCGCGTGCGTGCTCCGTGGGCTGCATGAAACTGGAGTCGAGATTGGCGACACCGTAGCCGTCATTGGCGGCGGACCGATTGGGCTGATGTTTGTTCATGTGGCGAAGGCCATCGGCTGCAATGTGATTGCGGTCGTCAAGCGCGATTCGCAGGTGGCACTGGCGCGCAAGAAGGGCGCGCACGAGGTGGTGCAGATTACAAAAGTTAAAGATCCGGTCGAAGCGGTGCGCGAGTTAAGTCCGGAGCGGCGCGGCGCCGATGTGGCGATCGAGGCCGTGGGCTCCCCGGAAGCCTGGGAGTGGGCGGTGCAGATGGTGCGCAAGGGCGGCACGGTGAATTTCTTCGGCGGGTGCGCGGCGGGAACCAAGGTTCAGCTGGACACCAACCGCTTGCACTACTCGGAAATTACTTTGAAGGCGACCTTCCATCACACACCCGAAACCGTGCGCCGGGCTTTCGGTTTGATTGCCGAGAAGAAAGTTTGCGGCAACGACTACATTACCGGCGAAGCGCCGCTTTCGCGTTTGCAAGATGTGCTGCGCCACATGCTGAACCGCAACGGTGATATCAAGACGGCGATTATTCCGGGTCATTAGCGTCGTCGTCTTTTAACTTTCGGACACAGCTTTAAATTGTCATCCTGAGCGAAGCGAAGGACCTGCTGCATTTCGGCGCCGTGAACAAGTCCATAGGTCCTTCGCTCCGCTCAGGATGACATTCTTTTGAATATTTGATGACGACTGCTACCAGCCATCCCACGACTGCGCCGCTCTCCTCTGCCTGGAGCGTGCTGCCGCCGGAGTATGCCATCCCTGACCATGCGCCTTCGCAGGCCGACGCGCGCGAATATTGCCGCCGCCTGGCGCGTTCGCATTACGAGAATTTCTCGGTCGCGTCGTGGTTTCTTCCAGAGCGCCTGCGCCAGCACTTCTTCAACGTCTATGCCTACTGCCGCATCTCGGACGATCTGGGCGACGAGGTGGGCGACACGGCCGCATCTCTGCAGGTACTCGAGCAGTGGGAGACGGAGCTAAACGCGTGCTACGAGGGTCATTCCGGGCACGCGCGGCATCCCGTATTTGTTGCGCTGGCCGAGACCGTGCGCAAGTTTGAGATTCCGAAACATGAATTCGCAGATTTGCTCACCGCTTTCCGGCAGGACCAACGGATCACCCGCTACGAAACGTTTGCCGATCTGCTGGGCTACTGCCGGTATTCGGCGAATCCGGTCGGCCACCTGGTGCTCTACCTCTGTGGATACCGTGATTCCGAGCGTCAGCAGCTTTCCGATTACACCTGCACCGCGTTGCAACTCGCGAACTTCTGGCAAGACGTGACCGCCGACTCTGCCAAAGGACGAATTTATCTTCCCCTCGAAGACCTACGCCGCTTTGGGGTTAACGAAGAAGTCATCCGCGAGGGCGAAAACGGCTCAGCGTTTTGCGCGATGATGAGGTTTGAAGTTGAACGCGCGCGGGAATGGTTCACGCAAGGCTTGCCACTGAGCGCGAAAGTCGAACGTGCGCTGGCCATCGATATTGAACTCTTCAGCCGCGGTGGCCAGGAAATTTTGAACGCCATCGAGCGCCAAAACTATGCTGTGCTGGGCCGGCGTCCGGCCATTTCTAAAACCCGGAAGCTGGCTCTGGTCGCTCGTGCCGCGCTGGGAAAGTTGCGATGAGCACCGCCGTGGGAAACGCGCCCGTGCAATTTGCGCCTACCGCTTCGCAAATCGAAATGGCGTACTCCGTCTGCCGGAGTATTGCTCGCTCCGCGGCCAAGAATTTCTATTACGGGTTCTTGGTGCTGCCACGGCGGAAACGCAATGCGTTGAGCGCCGTGTATGCCTTTATGCGGCGGTGCGACGACATCGCCGACGACAACACGCTGAGCCCCGACGATCGTCACAACAAGCTGGCGGAATGGCTGGACAAGGTGCACCGCGCTTTGGCCGCACAACCGACGGACGATCCAGTGCTGCTGGCGCTGACCGATGCGCAGCGCGCTTACCAGATTCCGATTGGGCTCCTTGACCAGCTCGCTTTCGGTACGGCTGCGGATCTCGAGTATAGCGGACACGAGCCCTCTGCCAATGCGGCGCTGGTCGCGCGGTATCAGACTTTCGAAGAGCTGCGCCAGTACTGCTACGGCGTGGCATCGGTGGTTGGCTTGGTGTGCATCAGGATCTTTGGATATCGCGATCCCGCCGCTGAGCCGCTTGCCGAGCGCTGCGGTCTGGCATTTCAGCTTACAAATATTATTCGCGACGTCAAAGAAGACGTGGCCATGGGCCGGGTTTATTTTCCGCAAGAGGATCTGGCGCAGGTCGGGCTCTCGGCCGCCGATCTGGCCGCGGCCCATGTTGACGCTGCCCGCATCCGTCCGCTGCTGGCGCTGGAGGCCGACCGCGCTCGCGAGTGCTACGTCGCAGGAGAAGAACTGATCCCGCTGGTAAATGAAGACAGTCAGCCCGCCCTGTGGGTCCTGATTACGATCTACCGCCGCCTGCTCGAAAAAATTGCCGCGAACGAGTACGACGTCTTCAGTGAGCGGGTGCAGCTCAGCGTACGCGAGAAGGTCGCTGTTCTCGGCAAAGGAATCGTGAAGCGTCTGGTGTGATGCCACCCTCCACACACACTTCTACAGTGGCGATCGCCGGAGGGGGGTTGGCCGGTCTTGCCGCTGGATGCGCCTTGGCCGAAGCCGGTTTTCGCGTGTCGCTCTTCGAGCGCCGACCTTATCTCGGCGGCCGCGCGTCGTCTTATCAGCATCCCGGCACCGGCGAAATTGTCGACAATTGCCAGCATGTGTTGCTGGGCTGCTGCACCAATCTGCTCGATTTCTATCGACGCACGGGAGTACAGGACAAGATTCGCTGGTATGACAAGCTGACGTTTCTTGAGCCTGGAGGACGAGCATCCGTGATTGCGCCGTCCGGCCTGCCCGCTCCGCTCCATACGGCGCCGGCGTTTCTTCGGGCCGACTGTCTGAATTTTCGCGACAAGATGGCCATCAGCCGCGCCATGGCGGCGCTCGTTCCGGCCGCTCCGGCGGATCGCGGCGAGTCGTTTCTCGACTGGCTCCGGCGCCATGGACAAACCGAGCAAGCCATTGAGCGCTTCTGGAAGACAATTCTGGTGAGCGCCTTGAACGAGGATCTCGATCGCGTCTCTGTTCCCTATGCGGCGCAGGTGGTGCGCGAATCGTTTCTTAAATCGGCTGCGGCCGGGCGCATGGGAATTCCAACTGTACCGCTCACCGACCTGTACAGCACCGCCGGAGACTACATCCGCGCCCGTGGTGGAGAGATCCAGTATCGTGCCGGCGTGGAGTCGTTTCGAGCGGAAAGCTCCGAGGTTAGTGTGACGACGAATGGGCAGGAACAGAAGTTTGACTATCTGATTCTCGCCGTTTCTTTTGATGTCCTGGGGCGCGTGTTGCCGGATACTCCATCAGCTGCGCCTCTGGCTGCGGCGCTCAGTCAGTTTTCGACGTCACCGATCACCGGCATCCATCTCTGGTTCGATCGTCAAATCAGCGACCTCGATCATGCCGTGCTGCTTGACCGTACCATTCAATGGATGTTTCATAAATCGCGGCTGATCGAAGGCCGCAACAAGGAAACTCGCAACAACGAGATTCGTAACGAAGCTTGGGATGATGCCAACGGAAGCTACGTCGAACTGGTCGTAAGCTGCTCCCGCAGCCTGGTTGGAAAGTCGAAGGTGGAGATCGTCGACATGGCGGTGAAGGAAGCGCGAGAGTTTTTCCCTGGTGCGCGCGCCGCGAAGCTGCTGAAATCGACGGTGATCAAGGAAGTGCATGCGACGTATTCGCCGCGACCGGGAATCGACCAGTATCGACCTCGGCCCGAGACAGCGTGGCCGCGCGTATTTTTGGCCGGTGATTTCACTGCAACTGGTTGGCCCGCCACCATGGAGGGCGCCGTCCGCAGCGGCTATCTTGCGGCGGAAGCGCTGACGCGGGTCGTCGTTCCAGGCGGCAAGAGCGGCGGCTTTCTTGTCCCCGGCCTGGCTCCGAGTGGCTTGATGCTGCTGTTTGGATGAGCTTAATTCGACGACTTCCATTACTTTGGTTTCCAACCCCGTGTTACCGTGACGCCGCCTAAAGAAACTTCGCCCGACATACGATCTTATACACATGCCTGAACGTAAACCCGGGGACGAAGATCGGCGCCGCAGCGCGCGATTCAGCTGCAGCGGCCAGGCGACGATCTGTCTCCTCCCATCCAGTGGCATTTCTATTCCGGGGACGATCCGCGACTTGAGCCTCCACGGATGTTGCGTCGATATGCCGCAGCCGATGGATTGCGGCGTCCGGGCTGAGGTCGTCGTGCGCGTCAATGCATCGTCTTTCCGGGCTGTGGGTGAGGTGAAAGCGCTTCACGGTCCCTCCACGGCTGGCATGGAATTCTTACACCTGAGTGCTGGCGGAAAATACTTGCTTACGGAACTGGTCGCGGAGCTGGCGAGGCTGCAGGCGCTCATGAACAGGATAAGATCGGCCCGTCTCGAGGTGGATGCGGAGACGTTCAGAAAAGAACTGGAGGACGGAAGACTTCAAGCGATAATGTTGAGCGAGCGCTTTCCCATTCTAGGGACAATTCTGACGCCGGAATCTTTCGAGCCCGAACTAGCTGAATTGGCCAGCAACGATCGAATCGTGAAACCGCAGCCGCTGGTGATCCCAGTCGATTTATTTGGTTAAAGTCGCGTCCTTCTGAAAATCCGCTCGAATCGGAGTTTTTTCCGCAGACGGTTCGAGCAATTCAGATGGCCATCAGCGCCACGCCGGCCGCGACCAGCAACGCCGCAATCCAACGCCGGCGCCCCACGCGTTCATGCAGAAATATGCGCGCGGCTACCGCGTTGGCTACAAAGGTGAGCGAGGCGGATGCGGGCACGACGAGGCTAAGGTTTCCCCAGGAAAGGCCGAAGAGCAGGCTGTAGAACGCGACCGCCATCGCCATCAAGCCCAAGGCAAATGTGGGCGTCGTTAGTACGCGAGCTAACACGGCCATTATCCCGCGCTGCTGCCAGAGTTCACCGACGTCGCCCACCCGTTTCATGGAGTAGGAAAGCAGCACGTCTCCGGTGGTCGATGCCAGAATGATGAGAGCAATCGCCGACCAGGCGTAGAGGTCATTCATGATTCCATCTCCGCAACGTCCGGAGAGCTCTCGCGATGGCGAGTGGGAGTAACCGAGGGGCCGGCGGCCACGAAGCCCACACCGGCGGCGATCAGCATGATTCCGAGCCAGCGTGTCGGCGAAATTACTTCATGTAGCCGGAAGTGGCCGATCAGGGCGACGAGCACATACGCTAGCGACGTAGCCGGTAGTACATACGTAAGATCGGCCCACGAGAGCGCGGAGATGTAGCAGGTGAAAAATGCCAGCAATAACAGGATTCCCGCAGTTACCCAAGGATTCAGAATGGCGAGTAGCAGGCTGGGAAGATTGTGCAGCGAGACATTTACGCCGCCGAACTCTTTCATGCCGCGAGCCAGCAGGGAATCGCCCGCAGTGCTGAAGATGGTGATGCCCGCGAGGACGAGGTATTTTCGAAAGGTCACTTGCGATCTAACTCCGGTGGAGCGCCGGACGTCCCGCCCGGCCAAAGGCAGTCTGGTGGACGGGCGAGGCGCCCGTCGCTCCATTAGTCACTATGCTTTCGCAGGCGCGGGGGCAGGCGCTTCTTCCTTGCGGTTTTCCTTGACCCACTTGTGGCGCTGCGCGCGCAGTTTCAGGAAGGTCTTAGCCTCTTTGTACAGGCGCTTGCGGTCGGCGCTGTCGAACATCGCTTTCCTCAGAATGCGGTATGCGGCTTTGGGGCGGAAATAATATTCATCGTAAAAGTGGTGGACTGCTTCCATCAGTTCGGCGGCGGGCAGGCCGGGATACTCGATCTGCACCATCTGGTGGCCGCCGTCGTCCACCATTTTTGACTCGCTGGTCATGAAGCCATTTTTGAGCGCGAATTCGTGCAGCTCGGTACCGGGGTAGGCGTGGGCGACCGAAACCTGAATCGTCTCCACGTCGAGTTCTTTGGCAAAGTTGATCGTGTTCTTGATGGTCTCGCGGCTTTCTCCGGGCAGGCCGATGATGAAATCTCCGTGCACCACGAGTCCCAGTTTGTGGCAATCCTTGGTGAACTGGCGGGCGCGCTCGATGGTCGCGCCTTTCTTGATGTTCTTCAGAATTTGCTGATCGCCCGATTCGTAGCCCACGATCAGGAGGCGGCATCCGGCTTCTTTCATGGCCTTCAGCGTTTCGAAGTCGGTGGTGACTCGGGAGGTGCACGACCAGGTCAGGCCCAGAGGTTTCAACTTGGAGCACAATTCGATGGTGCGAGCCTTTTGTAAATTGAAGGTGTCGTCGTCGAAGAAAAATTCTTTGACGTACGGCCAGTAGTCTTTAGCCTTGGCCATCTCGCGCGCTACGTCGTCGGTGGAGCGTTTGCGCCAGGGGTGTCCGCTGAGCGTTTGCGGCCAGAGGCAGAAGGTACATTGCGCGGGGCATCCGCGGGTTGTGTACAGAGACACGAATGGATTCAGCAAGAACGGTACGTTGTAACGGCGGACATCCAGATCGCGACGGTAAACGTCGGTTACGTGCGGCAGGGCGTCCAGATTCTCGATGGTCGGCCGGTCGGGATTATGCGCCACGTGTCCATTCTTACGATAGGAAATTCCAAGGATGTCTTCGATGGGCTTGCCTTGGGCGTACTCGACGATGGAGTAGTCGAATTCCTTGCGGCAAGCTATGTCGATCACCTTCGCTTCCATCAAAGACTTTTCGGGCAGCACGCTGACGTGCGGTCCG